>Ga0315900_10007856_pt1 | contig 13879 bp, 8 predicted proteins | sample LakEriMetagenome_FD_203521 | JGI IMG/M metagenome (GOLD analysis project Ga0315900, IMG submission 203521) | Freshwater fungal communities from buoy surface, Lake Erie, Ohio, United States - Buoy 12 MA114 | ecosystem: Environmental > Aquatic > Freshwater > Lake > Lake biofilm | place: USA: Lake...
GAGGCCGGACTGGGCTATCTGAAACTCGGCCAGCCGCTCAACACCCTGTCGGGTGGCGAGGCCCAGCGTCTGAAGCTGGTGGGGCATCTGATTGAATCCGCCGAACAGCGGCAGCATGACGGCCGCACCAGCCTGCTGCTCCTGGATGAGCCGACAACGGGCCTGCATTTTGATGACATCGCGCTGCTGGTGAAGCTGCTGCAGAGGCTGGTGGATGAGGGCGGCAGCCTGGTGGTCATCGAGCACAACCTGGATGTCATCCAGTGCGCCGACTGGATCATCGACCTGGGGCCTGACGGTGGCGCCGCCGGCGGGCAGGTGGTGGCGACGGGAACGCCCGAAGCCGTCGCGAAGGTGAAGGAGTCCTGGACGGGCAGGTATCTTCGCGACAAGTTTGAGACGCAAACATCGGATGCGAAAGGCTCCGTCATGGAGCGTTCGATACGAAAACCGGCGAAGACCATGCCCGCCGCTTTCCAAGCTGCCAATGCGATCTCCATTCGTGGAGCCAGGGAGCACAACCTCAAAAACATCTCGATCGACATTCCGAGGGATCAGTTTGTGGTGGTCACAGGCCTGAGCGGCAGCGGCAAGTCCACACTGGCCTTCGACTTGGTTTTTGCTGAAGGTCAGCGACGGTTCCTGGACTCGATGTCTGTCTATGCCCGCACCTTTGTGGAGCAGATGGAAAAGCCCGAGGTGGACCTCATCAGCGGCGTGCCGCCGACCGTGGCGATTGAACAGAGGATTTCACGAGGCGGCGGCAAGAGCACCGTGGCCACCGTCACGGAGGTGTGGCACTTTCTGCGCCTCTTGTTCGCCAAGCTCGGCACCCAGCACTGTCCGAAATGCGACGTGCCCGTCGTCAGCCAGAGCGCCACGGCCATCACACAGACCATCGCCACGCATTTGAAGAAGGAGGGCGTGCACCTGCTAGCCCCGCTGATCAAGGCCAGAAAGGGCTTCCACACGGACGTGGCGGAAAACGCCCGCAGGCAGGGCGTCGACACCCTTCTGGTGGACGGCGCGTTTGTTGACACGGCCGGCTTCAAGCCGCTGGCCCGGTTCAAGGAGCACAGCATCGACGCCGTGGTCGCCAGGCTGCCGAAGGCCATGTCGGTCATCGAATTGAGACCGCTGGTGGAGAAGGCGCTCAAGATGGGGCGGGGCGCGCTGAAGCTCAGGTTTGCCGACAAGATGACGCAGGTGCTGAGCACGCAGATGAGCTGTCCGAAGTGCGACCTCAGCTTTGAGGAGCTGGATCCACGCCTCTTCAGCTTCAACAGCCCTCATGGCTGGTGCCCGCATTGCCGCGGCTTTGGATTTGGCGTCAGCGAGCATGGGGCGACACCTCACCGAGATGACATCTCGAGGCTGGAGGCCGAGCTTGAGGAGGAACGGCGTCTCACCCTACGTGAAGACGGCGAGGAGGACGGACGCGAGCGTGTGCCCTGCGTTCATTGCGGCGGCAGCCGCCTCAATCAGACCGCCATGTCCGTGAAGCTGGCGCGAAGGGACGGCAAGGCCCGTGAGACGCAGCTTCGGATCCATGACATCAACGGACTTTCGGCCGAGGAGGCCGCGCGTCAGGTGGCCGGGCTGAGCTTCACCGGCACGCAGGCGGAGATCTCCAGGGACATCCTGGCTGAGATCCGTCAGCGGCTGCATTTCATGAAGGAGGTCGGGCTTGGCTACCTGCAGCTCAACCGCAGCGCCGACACGCTGTCAGGCGGCGAGGCGCAGCGCATCCGCCTTGCGGCGCAGCTTGGCTCCAATCTGCGCGGAGTTCTGTATGTCCTGGACGAACCCACGATCGGACTGCATCCCCGTGACAACGAGCGCCTCCTGAACACCCTCGCCGCCCTGCGTGACAAGGGCAACAGCCTGCTGGTGGTCGAGCATGATGACGAGACCATGCGCCGTGCCGACACCATCATCGACCTCGGACCAGGGGCCGGACGTTTTGGCGGCGAGGTGATCAGCCAGGGAAGCCTTGAACACATCCTCAAGGACGATGCCAGCGTCACGGGCAGGGAGCTGCGGTCACCGTTGAAGCATCCGCTGCACGGCAAAAGGCGCCCGCTGCCGGCGCTGAACAAAAAGGATGGCTGGCTTGCCATCGAAGGGGCCTCCGCCAACAACCTGCGCGGCATCGACGTGCGCATCCCGCTGGGACGGCTGACCGTCATCACCGGCGTCAGCGGCAGCGGCAAGAGCACATTCATGCACAGCGTCCTGCTGCCGGCCGCCAAACAGGCCCTGGCCAGGGGCCGGAAGCCCGCGCGCGGCGGCGCCAATCCATGGAGGAAAGTCGCCGGTTTTGACCTGCTCGCCGCAGTTCATGAGGTCGACCAGTCGCCGATTGGCAAGACTTCACGATCCTGTCCTGCCACCTATGTGGGAATCCTGGACGACATCCGGAAGCTGTTCGCCCAGCTTCCCGCATCCAGGGCCCGTGGTTATGATGCTGGTCGCTTTTCTTTCAACACGGAAGGCGGGCGCTGTGACGCCTGCCAGGGAAATGGCGAGATCAAGGTGGAGATGAACTTCCTGCCAACGACCCGGGTTCCCTGTGAATCCTGCCGTGGTCTGCGCTTCAACAGCGCGACGCTGGAGGTGGAGTTCAACTGCAAAAACATCGGCGAAGTCCTGCGCATGAGCATCGCCGAGGCGGCGGAGTTCTTCGCCAGCCAGCCCAGGATTGCGCGACCGCTTCAGCTTCTGGCGGACACAGGCGTGGGATATCTTCAGCTTGGCCAGCCCAGCCCGACCCTGAGCGGCGGCGAAGCGCAGCGCATGAAGCTGGTGACCGAGTTGAACGTGGGGCAGGGGAAGACCATCACCCAGAAGCTGCGCGGGCTGAAGACGGAGAAGCGCAACCTTTACCTGATTGAAGAACCGACCATCGGCCTGCACATGAGCGACGTGGCCCGTCTGATCGACGTCCTGCACCGCCTGGTCGATGAAGGGCACACGGTGGTCGTGATCGAGCATCATCCCGACGTCTTTGCCGAGGCGGACTACCTGCTCGACATCGGACCGGAGGCGGGCGCGGAAGGCGGACGCCTCGTGGCTTCCGGCACGCCGGAGGAGGTCGCGAAACACAAGACCAGTGTCACGGCGCCCTTCCTTCGAAAGGCGCTGGACGCATCTGTCGTCACCACAGCCAGAAAGTCGCGGGCGGCCCGTCCTTGACGTTGGACCTGGCCTCGTTGCGCACGACTTCCTCAATCTGCTTGGCCCATTCCCTGCAGGCCTTCCTGAAGTAGGAGTAGGTGGTGTAGTCGTGAACGTAAAGGATGATCCCGGAACGGTTCTGCTCAGCGTCGGCGAATTCATAAAGCACCTGCCCGGTGCCCTCGTCGCGCAGGCGGCCTTCAATCGCCATGTAACCCTTGAGCTTGTGGGAAACGGCGGCTTCCGCACCCGGCCACAGCAGGATGTTGATTCCCTTCCGCATCAGGCCGCCAAAGATGGAGTTGGGGTTGAACTCGGTGATCGCCAGTTCCAGCACGAGAGAATACTTGTCAGGCTTTTCGACGACCTCGCGCCGGTCCTCGGGTGCAAGCCGGAATGACCTGGTGACCTCCGCATGAAAATAGCCCGCCAGCTTGCGCACGTTTTTGATCCGGGACTTTTCACTGACCTCCATTTTCGACAGGGTCCGGGTCATCGGTCGGAGATGATCCAGGTTGACCGGGGCGATGTAAACATGGGGACGTTTTTCCGCAGCCGCCCAGGCCTTGGCATCGCTGTTCTTCCATTCATGAAGGAAGGGAGACTTGGCGGCATCCGTGCCTTTCAGCTCGTGCGCATGCGTGAGGAAGTGCGAGGGGTGCGCGGGAAAGGCCTTGACCAGACGCTGGGCGGAACGGCAGGAAGGAATGAGAATCAGGGCCAGCAGGGCGATGCAAAGGCGGACGGACATCGGTCGAGGGTTGGGTTGGGTTGGGATCAAAGGAAACGCGGTTCATCATCGTCCTTGTCGCGCGAGATTGGCGGCCGTTGCATAATTATTGCGAAATACGCCGCCCAGCTGGCGTGAGAGGCGGGTTTCGGCAATTTTGTCACGGGTTCTCAAAGTGGCCGCGATGTCGCCCAGGGCCTTGTCGTAGGAAGCCGTCTCAAGATCATGGAAGGCCGCCTCGGCTGCAGGCGGGAACGCGTGGGCTGCAAGCTCATGCCAGGCCAGTTTCTGCTCCTCATGAGCATCGACACAAAGCACCCGAAGCAGAAAGCGCAGGGGAGAAAAGGCCGCCGCCGTCCATGAGGGATGATACACGAAGGCGCCGGCCTTGGCGTAGGGCAGCTCCCCGGCGTCATTCATGAAACGAAGATGCCCGGGTGTGTAAAAGTCACGCCGTACGGGCAGGCGTCGAAGAGCCTGCCTGTCCGGACCTCCGGGGATTCCCGGCCGGTAGGTCCAGAGCTTCTGCCCTTCATGCCCCAGGACAAACTCAATGAACGCGGTGGCGATCTGCGGGTCCGGGGCGCCACGCATCATCGCGATGGGATCCACGCTGATTGATGTGCCGCCCACGGGCATGACAAATCCAACCCGGGAACCGCCGTCCTTGCCTCGCACGGATTCCTCCGCCGCACGTCCGTAAAAATCAATGCACATGCCTGCGGCGGCGTCGCCCCTCAGGACATCCAGGGGAATCTTGGTCGAGGTGTCGCTGAAATAGCGGGCGTTGGCGCTGATGCGCTGGATCAAGGCCAGGCCCTTTTCCCAGCCTTTCGCCACGGCGGCCTTTTCGATTTGCTCGGGGCCGTCGGCGCCCGGAGTTGCGGAAAGCCGCGCGAGCTCCTCCTGCATCTGCTGCTGGATGAGCATTTCAAAGGCCTTGGTCACCGAGCTGCTGCGGCCGGGATCCGCCAGCGCCACCATGCCCTGCAGGCGCGGATCCGCGAGGTCGCTCCAGTGTTCGGGATCCCTGGCAACGCCGAGTCGTCGGAGGACGTCGCGGTTGAAGACAATGCCAAAGCTCGACAGGCAGGTTCCGCACCAGCGGTTACTGGCATCGCGAAAAGGCTCGCCGCCAAGAACCTCGGGGATGACCGCGTCGCTGAACCATTCCGGATGCTTCCGTCGCACCTCCTCCAGTCCGGTGCCCGGCCCCTGGCTGCTGACGAGCGTTCCAGCATCCGCCTGAAGCTGGAAGTCGAAGGCGCCACCGCCAAAGAACAGGTCGACTCCGATGCCGGCATTCGAGTCTAAAAACGCCGCCCTCGCCGCATCGCCCGACGGCGCCTTGGCGCTCATGAAGGTCTGAGAGGCCTCAGCCGACCAGGGCCTCTTCAAAACCTGGGTCCAATGGCGTTGAAAGGCGGCCGTGTATTCCGACTTGATCATCACGGCGATTTCAGAGGTGCCGCCCGGCACGCGCCAGTCGATGAACACGGACTGGCCGGTGCGCGCCTTCCAGTGACGCACGAAGGCACGCCCGAACTCCTCCCGAATCTGTTCATGATGCGGCGTCAAGATGACCAGCCGCCGGTCATGCCTTGTCGGCGCGGTGCTCTCGCGAGGCTTCAGCAGAAATGGCGCGAGAAGGGTGAGGAGCATGGCCGCAAAAACGACCGCCCCTTTCCCCCATGCTGGTGATGACGCGCTGGAATCCATGCCTGTGGCTTCAGACAAAGTCGGTGATGGAGCCAAAGTTGGCGTCAAAGAGACGGCGGTAGGTCCGGAAGGCGAAGGCGTCCGTCATGCTGGCCACCCAGTCACAGACGAGGCGCGCGCGGGTTGCGGCGTCGGGCGCCTTTTCAATCTCGGCCTCCTGCACCGGCGGCATGAGGTGAAGCCTTGAGCCGCCGGGCTCGATGTATCGGTCGTGAAGGACTTCAAAAAGACGGGTGAGGATCACGTCGGCCTTGTAGTCGAGCTGCTGGAGCTGGGGGCTGCGGAAGACAAGGTCGAGGGAGATGCGCTTGTTGAGCCTGGCGCGGGCCTTGATCGCGGGGTCCACCTCCAGCCGGAACTGATGCCTGCGCGTCATCGCGCTGAGGAAGTTCGCCTCGGGCACCAGGCGCACCGCCCGGATGTGGTCGCCGATCTGACGGTTCAGCCTGGCCTCCACACGCCGCTCACGGATGGCGGTGCAGAGAAATTTCACCTGGTCCGCCTGGTCCGGATTCAGTTCCTGTCCCTCCGCCCAGGACTCCAGCCGGGTGATGGTGATGAACCCGGCGTGGATGCCGTCGGCGATGTCATTGAGCGAGTAGGCGGTGTCGTCCGCCCAGTCCATGACCTGGCACTCGATGCTTTTGAAGCGGTTGCGCTCCGGGCCGGGCGTCAGTTCGACGGGGAAGGCCTGGCCTCCCAGGGTGAAGTCGAGCCACTTTTCCTGATCGTTGTAGAGGTAATGGTTAGGCGCGCCGGCGGCCTCGGCATGCAGGGTCTTGTACTTGAGGATGCCGTCCAGCAGGGCGCGTGTCGGGTTCATGCCGTCACGTCCTTCATTGAACAGGGTCTGGGTCAGCAGCCTGAGAGTCTGGGCGTTGCCTTCAAAGCCGCCATGCGGCTGCATGAGGCGGTGCAGGGTGCGTTCACCGGTGTGGCCAAACGGCGGGTGGCCGAGGTCATGGGCGAGGCAGGCGCATTCCACCAGGTCGGCGTCGATGTGGCAGTCATCCCCGAGGATGCCGCCCTGGCTGGCGAGCCATCCGCAGATGGAGCGGCCGATCTGGGCCACCTCGATGCTGTGGGTGAGGCGCGTCCGGTAGAAGTCGTACTCGCCGGACAGAAAGACCTGGGTCTTGTTTTGCAGCCTTCTGAAGGCGCTGCTGTGGATGATGCGGTCACGATCGATCTGGAAGGGGTTGCGGTATTCGTCCGGATGGGCCGGACGACCGGTGAGGGTTCCGGTGTCGAAGGCGTTGTAAAAATGATTCACGGGCATCGGGCGAATGCTAGACGCTGAACGGAGGCTGGCAACGCGTGTTCATCCAGGGATGCCATGGAAATCACCGGCACCATTTGCCGTCCGGAAGCAGAAACCTCAGGGGAAACAACGCGAAGGAGGCGGCGAGAAAGGCCAGACCGTTCTGAAGAAGCAGGACGGAGTTCAGGCCGCCGCACCACAGCAGCCCGGTGACTCCCCCGGTGAGCATGAGCATGGCGCTCACACAGCGCCAGAAGGCGGGAAGCCTGCGGTAGGTGGACTGGGTCAGCTCCGAATAACCGGTCAGCGTGATCAACACAAACAACACCGTCCACTTCAGGGTGGCGGACGCGACAAGCAGGGAGGGATGAAAACCATCGGCATTCTCCGTGGTGCTGCGAATGGCGGCCAGCAGCTGGAGGTTTTCAATCACGTCGCACAAGCCCGTGAACACAGCCAGGCTGATCATCAGCCACCTTCGACGACCATGCCTGACGCGCATGGCCAGAAGGACAAAAAGCGAGACGTAACCCACCAGGAAAGGAAAGTCCCACTGGACGAGGCGGAGGGCGTTGGCGCGATCCGCCCTGCCTGTGGCGAGGTTCTCAGGCATCAGATGGTCCACGATTTCCCGGCTGCCGGCCAGTTGCAGCGCGACCATGGGATTGGTGCCGCCATGATGAAAGCCAAGGTCCTTCATCCGTTTCATGGGAAGACTCCACAGGCTTTCCTGCCGGGCCAGCACCACGGCAAACAGAAGGGTGACCGCCCAGGCGGCGACGGTCATCCAGAAAAGGGGTTTGCGTGAGGGGGCAGGATTCATGGGGCTTTGTTGTCCCGAGGTTTCACGCGGCTGCGCTCCGGAACGATGAAACGTTTGAAGAGTTCGCTGTTCTTGAAAACCCGGACATTCCTGCGTGGTGCCTCGGAGGTTACCGCAGCTGAAGGTGCAGGTTTAGGTTTGGGTGCAGGAGACAGCAAGGGAACGGGTTGCGGCGGCGGACTGGTGGAAGGCTCCGCCAGATCCTGGGACAGCATCTGCTCGTCCCGGGACAGCATCGACTTCACGGCTTCCTCGGCGGCCTTGTTGATCTGGGCCACCTCACCGCTTCGCAGATGCCAGGACAGCGGGGCGTGGTTCAGGCTGGCCTGGATGAAAAACCAGTCACAAAGGCTCTGCATAAGGCCGGGAGAGGCATTGGTTTTCGCGTCCTTAGGAGCGGACGGCTTGATCTTGACATGCCGGATGAACCGGCGGGCGGATGCCCTGGCGGGATCGAGTTCAAGCTGCCAACGACGGCTGAACTGCATGAGCAGCTGGCTGGCAAAGGCCGACTGGCTGCTGTTGCGCACGCCCGCCATCGTGATGGCCGGGGAGAGCAGGTCGAACAGGCTACCCTGGGAGTTCAGACCGAGATCCAGCGGACGCTGCCTCAGCAGGTCCTCGGGAGGATCCGGGAACGCCGCGAGTTCAATCACGAGGACTTCCTCCGGAAGCCTGCGCCCGGCTTTCTTCAGGTCCGTGAGCGCTTCATCGAGCCACTCCAGCGCTCCGACGAGACCGCTGTTTTCAAAATAACCTCCGTCCACGACGTGATGCAGGCTGCCGCCACGCGGAAACACTCGTTCATGTTCGGCCCCGGGAAGAATCAGCCCGCGCCCGGGCTCCGGACTGATGGCTGGGCGCGACGCCGGGCTGATCAGGGGAAAGGTCGCTGAAAGCCTGGCCGCCGTCACCATGGGAATGTCGGCAAGATAGCGTTCGGTGAATTCAAAGCTGCCCACCCGGTCCTGAGGACGGATTCCCTGTGACTCAAAGGAATAATAGCCCAGGGGCCTTCGCGGCGCGGTGGAGATGGCCATGCGCTCGCCGGTTTCGACGACCGTGGCGTTGAAGACAAGGGCCGGCCTTTTCAGTTCCGCCGCATCGAGGCCCCATTCATGAAGGGTGGCGGATTCAAGGCAGCCGCGCTGATGATGGGCGGCGGCGTTTTCACCCCAGGCCCGCTCCAGCATCCTGCCGCGGTCTTGAAACAATTTTCGTTCGGTGGTGAAAAGCATCGGAAGGGTAGCCCGCACGAAATCCTTCTTCACCAGGCCCAGCACGGCGGCCCAGAGGCTGCTGCTGCCCGCGGCCGAGGCGGCCTGGTCGAGCGGGGGAGTTTCCCCGTCCAGCCCCAGGGCATGGGCATATTGGAGCGCGCCGACGCTTCCGCCGGACACGCCGCTGATCAGCCGGACGGAGCGATGGAAGCCCGGGCTTCCGGCGGCGGCCATCTGCTTTTCCAACTCGGCCAGGACCCGCGTGGTCCAGGCGGCGGATTGAATCCCTCCGCCCGCTGCGGAAACCACCACCAGCGGCAGTCCGGCCTCGACGCTTCTCTCCACGATGGCGGCGGGGATGGGCAGGGGCTGGGCGGAGGCGGAGCGTGGAAGGACCGGGTAGTAGTGGTCGCTCTCGCGCCAGAGGTTCATGAACAGGCAGTAGGCGGCGATGCCCGCCATGACAGGCATGCGGTGACGGTCCAGCAGGAAGGCCACCACGCTGATGAGCAGTGTCAGCACGCAAACCAGAAGCAGCAGGGATGCCAGAGGATGGATGCTGTGGTCCTCCACCAGGATGAAGATGGCGAGCAGAAGGCTCGCATAGACAAAGGCGCTGAGATGACCGTCGCACAGCGTGACGTTGTCCGGCGTGAAGCCTTCCCCGCGCCGCCGGGTCTCGATGAAGCCAGGCGAAGGCTGAAGTCCGTTGGAGACCAGGAAGGCCACCATGCGGCGGGGCAGGCCGTGACGAGCGTCCGCAAGCCGGTGCTCCAGACAATGAAGGGCATGTCGAAGTCCCTGGGCCAGGAGCATGCCGCTCACGAGCCCGCCAAGCAGAGGCAGGAAAAGCCTGGCCTCAGAAGCTCGAAGCACGACGACGCCGTTCAGGGCGACAGCCGTGCCTAACAACCAGTTCCAGGCCCGGGTCATGCCGGATTTGAGCGGACTCAGCGGCGCTCCAAACCTGTCCGCGCCGTGAAGGTCGACGAGCTTGCGCTGGTGGATCAGGCAGCCCGCCGTGACCACCAGGGAAAAGCCGATGAGCAGCGCTCCGGCAAACGAGCGAACGTCATAGGCACCGAGCACCAGCGTTCTGAGCGGTCCGGCGGCCAGCAGGGGCAGGGCCAGCAGCACGATGATGCCCAGGAGGGAGATCCGGATCAGGTAGGCATAATGCAGGATGCCCAGGATGTGATGACCGATGAACCCAAGGGGCCTGGGCAGCCGCGCCATGAGAAAAATCAAGCAGGCGGGAAAGGTCCGGGGAGCCGTCTTCATGGTTTCCATCACGGTTAACCCGTGCAGGCTGCTCCTGTCGATCTTGAAAACAGGCGGTGTTCACCAGGAAGGGCATGAGGACCGCAGGCTGTCATGGCCAAGACCCACGCCTTGACCAGCCCGCCATCCTGCTTCAAACAACGCCGCACCTCCGAACCCGCCCCAGCCATGCCCACCACCTACCACATCGTTCCCACGCAGGCCCATGACAACCTCGTCCGCGCCGCCTATGTCCACCGCGGCTACACGGCCGCCGAGGCCGAGGACGCCGCCCGGTTCTGCGAAATGGCGAGCGCCCATGGCATCCGCACCCACAACGCCATCAAGGCCCTGCATCTGGATCATTTGTTCGGCAGCGCCACGGGAGGCTGCAAACCCGGGGCGGAAATCCGGGTCATCGAGAAGAAGTTCGCCGCCAGCGAGGCCTGGGACGCGCAGCTCAAGCTCGGCCAGAGCGTGGCCTTCCGCGCCATGGAACGCTGCATGGAGCTGGCTGACAAGTATGGGGTTGGCCAGGTGAGCGTGGACAACGCCTTCCACTATCTCTGGGGCGGCGGGTATGTGATGGACGCGGCCAGGAAGGGTTACATCGCCTACACGAACTGCACCTCCACCCTCGCGGAAGTGGTGCCCTTTGGCGGCAAGTTTCCGGTGCTTGGCACCAACCCTCACTCCTGGGGGATGCCAACCCAGGACGCCTGCGGCTTCCCGATTGTCATCGACTGGGCGACCAGCACCGTGGCCATGGGCCGGGTGCAGCAGCTCAAGCGTGAAGGCAAACCCCTGCCGGCAGGCGCCGCCGTGGACAAGGAGGGCAGGCCGACGACCGATGCGAATGAGGCCGCCTGGCTGCTTCCCTTTGGCGCCCACAAGGGCTACGGCCTCAGCCTGCTCATCGAGGTCATGGGCGGCATGATCGGCGGAAGCCTCCCAACCCTGCGTGGCGGAGGCGCCCATCCGGACGTCAAGGCCTGCGCCTTCCCGGAAGGTGAAAAACGCACCAGCAGCTTCTATTTCCAGGTCATTCATCCCGATGCCATCTCCAGCGGCATGTTTGCCAAAGGCAGGTCCTTTGCCGACAACGTGAAGGCGGTGATCGATGACATCCTCGGCCACGGCAATGAAGGCTGCATGCTGCCCGGCCAGCCCGAGGCGCAGAATGCGGCCCACACGGCCAAGGCGGGCGGGCTGCTCTTCACGGAGGCGGAAGTCGAGGCCCTGAACGAAATCGCCGACGAGGTCCAGATGGCGCGCTTTGAGGTTTCGGATCTGCCAACCTACGAGGTGCCCTGAGTCCCAAATCCGGCTTCCGCCCGCTGGGACGCAAGCCTCCAAGCCCCCTCATGCACGCACTCGACGCCCTGTCTTACACCCTTGACACCCACCCGGAACTCGGAGCCGAGGGGCGCCTGCTTTTCATGAGGGCCCAGCCTTCGGAATGCCTCGGGCGTTTTCAGGGAAGACTCACCTGCGAGCAGCCCTGGAAGCCCCGCGCCCTGGCCCTGGAGGCCGCCGGTCATGCGGTTGCCAAGGACAGTCCAGGCCCCTTCCAGACCATTCTGCTTCTGCCTGAACGCCAGCGTGAATCCATCCTGGCCGACATCGCCCGCGCTTACGATTTGCTTGCGGAAGGCGGCACGCTGGTCGTCTCGCTCCACAACGACTGGGGCGCCAAACGCACCGAGCAGCAGCTCGCCGAGGTCGCCGGTGAAATCCAGACCCTTTCCAAGCATCACAGCCGTGTGTTCTGGGCGGTGAAGGATCATCCCTGGGATCTCGCCAAACTGAATCAATGGAAAGAGGCGGGGGCCATGCGCCGGATCCTCGAAGGACGTTTTTGGTCGGCACCCGGGCTGTTTCATTGGGATGAGATTGACACAGGCTCGCGCCTGCTCTCGGAACAGCTGCCACCCTCGCTCAGCGGGGCTGCGGCCGACTTCGGGGCGAGCTGGGGCTTTCTCAGCGTCCACCTCCTCAGCCACTGCCGCGGCATCCGGAGCCTGGATTGTTTTGAAGCAGATGCCGCCGCGCTGGAATGCCTGCGCCGGAATGTCGGCAATGTGCCGACCCACATCCGTCCGCGCATCGTCTGGAGTGACGTGACCTCCGGCACCGGCGACGGCAGGTATGACGTGGTTGTCATGAACCCGCCGTTCCATGACGGCCGGGACGCCGATCCATTGTTAGGCATCAAGTTCATCACCCAGGCCGCCTCGGCCCTGAGGTCGGGAGGCGAGCTGTGGCTGGTGGCCAACAAGCATCTGCCTTATGAAAACCTGATGCGCGACTGCTTCGAAGAGACCCGCACGGTCATCGAGAAGGACGGCTTCAAGGTCCTTCACGGACGGCGCCCGCAGGCTCATGTGCAGATGCATCAGGGCGGCAGGCGCAAGCGTGGCGACCGATGAGGCTGACCTGCCGGTCGAAGCCGGGCTTGCCTCGTTTCTCAGTCATCGCTAGCCTGCATGACCCATGAACAACCGCCTCCTTTCGTCCTTTGTCTGTGTCGCCGCCGCCGTCTCCCTGGTCTCCGCCCAGGTGCCGGAATTCAAGGGAGGCATTGAAAAGCTGGATCCCGCCCTCGACGCCCTGCTGGATGCGAACGCCAGGATTGAAGTGCTCGCGTCCGGCTTCAACTGGTCCGAGGGACCGGTCTGGAAGAATGGCAGGATCCTCTTCTCCGATGTGCCGGAGAACACGGTTTTTGGCTGGGCCGAAGGAGAAAAGTCGGCTGCCGTCGTGCTGAAACCAAGCGGCAACCTCTCCGGCGACGGAGGGCAGGGATCCAATGGCCTCGCCCTGGATGCAGGCGGCAACCTCGTGCTCTGCCAGCATGGCGAACGCCGCGTGGCCAGGCTTGAAAAGGACGGCGGCTTCACCGTGCTTGCCGACAGGCATGAAGGAAAGCGTTTCAACAGCCCCAACGACCTCGTGATCGCCCGCAACGGCACCGTCTTCTTCACCGACCCGCCTTATGGCATGAAGAAGGGTGAGCAGCCTGAGGCACCTTGTCACGGCATCTATTCGATCAGCAGGGAAGGCAAGGTGAAGCTCCTCATCGACGACATCCGCTGGCCGAACGGCATCGCCCTGAGCCCGGATGAAAAGCAGCTCTACATCGCCGTGTCGGACAAGGATGACACACGGATCATGGCCTATGACCTGGCCCAGGACGGCGGCGTGTCCAACGGTCGCGTCTTGTTCAACGCCCAGAAGCTGAAATCCGCGGAACGCAAGGGCGGCTGCGACGGCCTGAAGGTGGACCAGCAGGGCAACCTCTGGACCACCGGCCCCGGCGGCGTGCTCATCCTCGACAGAAACGGCAGGCACCTCGGCACCATCCTCACCGGGCAGGCGACAGCCAACTGCGCCTGGGGCGGCGAAGACCGCAGCACCCTCTACATCACCGCCGACATGTTCCTGTTGCGCGTGAAGACCAAGGTCAAAGGGCTGTAGCAAACACAGGGAGGAAAGTACGCGCTCCGTGCCGATCCCCGCGCCAGCGCAGGAGCGCGGATTTCCAAATCCGCAGCCAGGTGGTTCGCCCACGCCCCTTCGAAACCTCCCTTCCACCCCCATCAACACGATGAAGGGCCCGGCATCTCCGACCTCCGAAGGAAACGTGTGCCTGTGCCGGACATCGCCTGCGCTCAAGCCCGCTGCGGAAT
>Ga0315900_10007857_pt1 | contig 13879 bp, 12 predicted proteins | sample LakEriMetagenome_FD_203521 | JGI IMG/M metagenome (GOLD analysis project Ga0315900, IMG submission 203521) | Freshwater fungal communities from buoy surface, Lake Erie, Ohio, United States - Buoy 12 MA114 | ecosystem: Environmental > Aquatic > Freshwater > Lake > Lake biofilm | place: USA: Lake...
GGCCGCTTCTTCGCATACCGTGACCAGCTTTTTCTCCCGCATCAGGGCGCGGGTTTCCAGATAAACCGGATGTGTCGGCGCCTTTACCCGGATCCAGGCGGGTTTGCGCTGGATGGGGTTGTCCGGGCGATGCGCCTTTTCCGGATGCCTTTCGGCACCCGTCTTGGCGGCGCGATGGTCAATTTCGATGCGAGTCGGAGCCATAATGCGCCTAGATGTGGATCACCCGGCCGTAAGCATCAAGCACGCTTTCATGCATGGCCTCCGAAACCGTGGGGTGCGGGAAGACGGTATGCATCAATTCGGCCTCGGTTGTCTCCAAAGTGCGGGCAATGCCGTAGCCCTGGATCATTTCCGTGACCTCCGGCCCCACCATATGGGCGCCGAGCAAAGCGCCGGTCTTGGCATCGAAGACCGTCTTCACGAAGCCTTCCGGCTCACCCATCGCAATCGCCTTGCCATTACCGATGAAGGGGAAGCGCCCGACCTTTACCTCATGCCCGCGGGCCTTGGCAGCCGCTTCCGTGAGCCCGACCGAGGCCACTTGCGGCCGGCAATAGGTGCAGCCCGGAATATTCAGCGTATCCATGGCATGCGGATGCAGCCCGGCAATGGCTTCAACGCAGATGATCCCCTCATGCGATGCCTTATGCGCCAACCATGGCGGGCCGGTCAGGTCACCAATGGCGTAAATGCCAGGCTCACCGGTGCGGCCAAAAGCATCCGTGATGATATGGGTGCGGTCCACCTGAATCTTGGTGCCCTCAAGCCCAATGTCTTCGACATTGCCGACAATGCCAACGGCACTGATCAGCTGATCCGCCTTGATCTCAGTGACTTTGCCGCCGGCTTCCACAATCGCGGCCACGGCGTCGCCTTCCTTGCGCACGCCTTGCAGCTTGGCACCAACCAGCACCTTCATGCCCTGCTTTTCGAAAGCCTTGTGCACAAAGGCGGAAACCTCAGCGTCTTCCACTGGCAGAATGCGATCCATCGCTTCAATTAGCGTCACCTCGGACCCCATATTGCGATAGAAGGACGCGAATTCAGACCCGATCGCGCCAGACCCGATCACAATCAGCCGCTTCGGCAAGGCGGGCGCCGTCATGGCTTCGCGATAGGACCAGATCAGCTTCCCATCCGGTTCAATCCCCGGCAGCACGCGCGCCCGCGCGCCGGTTGCCAGAATGATGTGCTTGGCCGCCAATTCAGCTACCGGCTTGCCATCCTTGCTCACCGCAACCTTGCCGGCGCCCGCAAGCTTGCCATGACCATCAAACACCGTGACCTTGTTCTTGCGCAGCAGATGCTTGACGCCACCCGAAAGCTGCCCCGCCACGCTGCGCGACCGCTTCACCACCTTTGCGAAATCGAAGCGGATATTGTCAGCCGCAAAGCCATAGGCATCCAGGCTATGCAGCAAATGATTGATCTCAGATGCGCGCAGCAGCGCCTTGGTGGGGATGCAGCCCCAATTCAGGCAAATGCCGCCCAGATTCTCGCGCTCCACCAGCGCGACCTTCATCTTCAATTGGCTCGCGCGAATGGCCGCGACATAGCCGCCTGGCCCGCCACCCACCACTACCAGATCAAATGCCTCAGCCATGTCTCAGGCTCCTTCCTCTATTCGGCCAGGCGATCGAGCGCCGCGCCGTCAACACGTTGCATGGTCCATTGATCAAGCCCGCGCGCACCCATGGCGCGATAGGCGCCAATCGCGGGTTCATTCCAATCCAGCACATTCCATTCCAGCCTTGCGCCGCCCTCATCTTTCACCTGCCGCGCAAGGCGACGGAAGATGGCACGCGCGATACCGCGGCCACGATAGGCGGGCTCCACAAAAATATCCTCCACCCAAATGCCATGCCGCGCGGTGAAGGTGGAGAAGGTGCGATACCAGATACAAAGCCCAACCGCCTTGCCATCCGCTTCCGCAATGATGGCCGCAGCCCGAGGCGTTGCGCCAAAAAGCGCGGCGGCGAAATCAGCCTCGGTCCCCTTCGCCTCATGCAGCAGCTTTTCATATTCGGCCAAGGCGCGCACGAAATGCACCACTACCGGCACATCGGCCGGTGTGGCATCGCGCAGCGTGAAGCCAGCACCCATCAGAGCATCAGGCTCAGCGGATCCTCAATATTGCGCTTGAGCGCTTGCAGGAATTCTGCCGCCAAGGCGCCGTCAATGACGCGATGATCCACGGAAAGTGTCAGCGTCATCACCGTTGCAATGGCCAGCGCACCATTCTTCACCACCGGGCGCTGTTCGCCCGCCGATACCGCCAGAATACCGGCCTGGGGCGGATTGATGATGGCGGCGAAATCCTTCACGCCATACATCCCCATGTTGGAGATGGAAAAACCACCGCCCTGGAATTCCTCGGGCTTCAGCTTGCCGGTTTTGGCGCGCGCGGCCAGATCCTTCATTTCATTGCTGATGGCAGCCAGGCCCTTGATATCGGCGCCCTTCACAATCGGCGTAATCAGCCCATCAGGGATGGAAACCGCGACCGAGATATCAACATCATGCAATTGCAGAATGGCATCTTCGGTCCAGATCGCATTCACATTGGGGAAGCGGCGCAAGGTGACCGCCGTTGCCTTGATCACCAGATCATTGACCGAAAGCTTGTAGGCGCCAGGGCCATCTTTTGGGCTGCGTGCATTCAAATCAGCGCGGATTTTCAGCAGCGCATCAATTTCCACATCGGTGCTGACGTAGAAATGCGGGATCGTCGCCTTTGATTCGGCAAGGCGGCGCGCAATTACCTTGCGTATGCTGCTATTCGGCACGGCGGTATGCGGCGCAGTAATTGTGACCGGTGTGGCGGGGCGCGGTGCCGCAACGGGCGCGGGCGCAGCAACAGGTGCGGCGGCAGCAACAGGCGCGGGGCCACGCGACAGCGCCGCATCCACATCCGCCTTCACGATCCGCCCATTGGGGCCGGAACCGGCGATTTTGCCAATATCCAAACCGGCTTGCGCGGCCATGCGGCGCGCGAGCGGGCTCGCGAAAACGCGATCACCGGATGCGGGTGCGGGCGCTGGCGCAGCAGCGGCGGGCGTCGCCGCAACAGGCGCGGGTGCGGGTGCAGCAGCAGGTGCGGCTTTAGCTGCAGCGCCAGCGGCGGGCACGGCTTCGCCGGCTTCCACAAGCACGGCGATCACATCATTCACCTTCACGCCTTGCGTGCCTGCGGGCACCAGGATGCGTCCCAGAATACCCTCATCCACCGCTTCCACTTCCATCGTCGCCTTATCGGTTTCGATTTCGGCAATCACATCGCCGGCCTTGATCCGGTCACCTTCCTGCTTGAGCCAGCGCGCCAGATTGCCCTCTGTCATGGTGGGCGAAAGCGCGGGCATCAGAATATTTGTGGCCATGGGGCTTCTCCCTTACCGACGATAGGTGACGCTACGCGCCGCTTCCACCACCTGTTCCAGGCGTGGCAGGGCAAGTTTTTCAAGATTGGCCGCATAAGGCATGGGCACATCCAGGCCTGTCACGCGCACCGGCGGTGCATCCAGATGATCAAAGGCGGTTTCCATGATTTGCATAGCCACTTCCGCGCCAATGCCGGCATAGGGCCAGCCTTCTTCCAGCGTCACCAGACGATTGGTCTTGCGCACCGAAGCCGCGATGGTTTCCGTATCCAAAGGCCGGATGGAACGCAGATTGATCACTTCTGCACTGATGCCCTGCTCCGCAAGCTTTTCCGCCGCCTGCATCGCCATGCCAACCATGATGGAGAAAGCAACGATGGTGACATCGGTGCCTTCGCGTTCTACCTTCGCCTTGCCAATCGGCAGCACAAAATCATCCGCTGTCGGGCATTCGAAGCTCTGCCCATAGAGGATTTCATTTTCCAGCACGATGACCGGGTTCGGGTCACGAATGGCAGCGCGTAACAGCCCCTTCGCATCAGCGGCTGACCAGGGCGATACCACCTTTAGCCCCGGGCAATGCGCATACCAGGATGCGTAGCATTGCGAATGCTGCGCCGCGACACGGGAAGCCGCGCCATTCGGGCCACGGAAGACGATGGGGCAGCCCAATTGCCCGCCCGACATATACAAGGTCTTGGCAGCGGAATTGATGATTTGGTCAATCGCCTGCATGGAAAAGTTGAACGTCATGAATTCAACAATGGGCTTCAGGCCGGTAAAAGCCGCGCCCACCGCCATGCCGGTGAAGCCATGCTCCGTGATCGGCATATCCATCACGCGGCGCGGGCCAAATTCTTCCAGCAAGCCTTGGCTGATTTTGTAAGCGCCCTGATACTGCGCCACTTCCTCACCAATCAGGAAAACATCCGCATCGGCGCGCATTTCAGCCGCCATGGCATCGCGCAAGGCTTCGCGCACCGTGATGGATTTGGTCGGGCCCCAATCCTTCTCAGGCGTTGCAGCGCGCGGCGCGGCCGGCACTGATGCCGGGGCGGGTGCGACGGGTGCAGGGGCCGCTACCGGTGCGGGTGCCGCTCTCGCGCTGCCGGCACCGCCATCCAATTCGGCAATCGCCGTATTCACTGCAACATTCTCCGTCCCTTCCGGCACGAGGATAGAGGTCAATACACCTTCATCCACCGCTTCCACTTCCATGGTCGCCTTATCTGTCTCGATCTCGGCAATCACCTCACCGGATTTTATCTTGTCGCCGGTTTTCTTCAGCCAGCGGGCCAACTTGCCTTCCGTCATGGTGGGGGAAAGCGCGGGCATCAGGATCACGGCACCCATTTCAATTCGCCTCCACCAGAATATCGGTCATCAATTCGGATTCTGGCGGTTCCGGGCTTTCCTGCGCGAAATCAGCGCTGTCCTGAACAATCGCCTTCACCTCATCATCAATCACTTTCAGATCGGCTTCGGTGACGCCCAAATCATCCAGCAGCGTCTTGCGCGCCGTTTCGATGCAATCCGATGTTTCGCGCATTTTCTGCACTTCTTCGCGCGTGCGATACTTCGCTGGGTCAGACATGGAATGGCCGCGATAGCGATAGGTCTTCATCTCAAGCAGATACGGTCCCTTGCCGGCACGGCAATGCGCGACCGCGCGTTCCCCCGCTTCACGCACTGCGGCCACATCCATGCCATTCACCTGCTCACCAGGGATGCCCCAAGGCGCGCCATTCTGCGACAGGTCACGCGAAGCGGAGGCTCGGTCAACGCTGGTGCCCATGCCATATTTGTTGTTTTCGATGATGAAAATGCAGGGTAGCTTGAACAAAGCGGCCAGGTTCAGGCTTTCAAATACCTGTCCCTGATTGGAAGCACCTTCCCCGAAATAGGTCACCGCGACCCGCCCGTCTTGCCGATACCAATTCGCGAAAGCGAGACCATTGCCGAGCGAGACCTGCGCGCCGACAATCCCATGCCCGCCGTAGAAGCCCTTCTCCCGGCTGAACATATGCATGGACCCACCCTTGCCCTTGGAATAGCCGCCAATGCGCCCGGTGAGTTCCGCCATCACGCCGCGGGCTTCCATGCCGGTTGCCAGCATATGCCCATGGTCGCGGTAGGAGGTGATCACCTGATCCCCCGGCTTCAGGCACATTTGCATGCCAACCACGACCGCTTCCTGGCCGATATAAAGATGGCAGAAACCGCCAATCAGCCCCATGCCGTAAAGCTGGCCGGCCTTTTCTTCAAAGCGGCGGATCAGCAACATGTCGCGATATGCGCGCAACATTTCCTCCCGCGAGAGAGACGGCGCTTTGGCTTTGCCGCGCCGCTTGGTAGCGGCTTCTGTGGCCTGGGGCATGGGAATTCCTCCTGCGCTTAGCTTCCAAGCGCAATTAGCGCCGTGCAATTCCGAATTTCAAGCCATGAAAGGCTAAAAAACCGTGTTTTTGCAACGCAATAATACAATTAACTGAATTTTGGTTAAGTATTTGTTTCGCCAAATAGACCTAGGCACGGCATCACCCGCTGCGCCATAAGCCAGCTTCCGTAAGGCTTGAAAAATCAGCAAAAACCGGGCGCAGCGGCCGCGGGTCAATAAAGGCGGCGTTCCGGCCCATAGGGCACAATCACTTCATCACGCCCAACCATGTTCAGCAGCGACCGGGCGCGTTCTTCAAGCTGGTCCCGATCAAGCCTATCCCCGCGCAGCCCAGCCACGCGGCGTTCCATCGCGTCACGCTCGCCCTCCGCACGCTGAAGCTCGGCCCGCGCCGCCGCGATATCACCCTGGCGCTTGTCGCGCGCCATCAGCCCGCGTTCGCCATGCACGGCATGCCACGCGAAGTAGCCCGAGACCGCGAGAAACACGGCCGGCACCAGCACCCCTTTCAGGATGCGCTTAAAGATGGAAAGTAGCGCCATTGGCGCGTTAACCTCGCGACTTAAAGTGATATCTAAAGAATCAATTCTTGGGCCGCTTGTCCAGCGCCAAATGCCAAAAGCCTGATTTTTCGCTCCAAAAAAGCCCCAAACACCCCATTGCTTGACTTTCATCATCTTGGGGAGCCCAGATGCAGGCCAAGGAAAGCGACCAAACCCAAAGCCGGAAACTGATGCCGCCCGCCCCCCCTGAGATCAGCATCCTTATGGCAGCCCATGGCCTGCGCGCGGAAATCGCCGCGGCTGTCGCTTCGGTCTTTGCCCATGCCAAGGGTGCGGCGGTGGAGGTGATTATCGCGTCAGATGACGGCACGGATTACCGCGAATGCCTGCCGGCGGATGCAAGATTGGTATTCGCCCCGATCGGGCCGATTGCTTCCGGCGCGCCAGCCGCGCGCAATCGTGCGCTGGCTTTGGCACAAGGCAGCTTCATCACCATGCTGGATGCTGATGATGCCTTTGAAGGGGAAGCGCATGGCATGGCGCAAGCGCTTGCCCTGGCACGCACCAAAGGGGCCGCCGTGATCCCGAGCATCATCCGCGCGCCAGATGGCACAGCGCTGCGCCGCGTGCCGCCCGCAGGCATGGTAAGCCTAGGCTGGCGTGAATGGCGGACAGTCTTTGCATCGCTACATCTGCTGCGCCCGCGAGCCTCGGCCGAGCCCTTTCGCCCCTTCCGCCTGATTGATGATGTCTGGGCAGATTTGCAGGGCCTGGCCCAGGCGGGTGGTCGGGCGCCGGTCTGTGATGCCCTGGCCTATCGCTATCAGCTTCGCCCCGGTCAGCTTACCGAAACGCGCGCCGACACTTTTGATGCCGATTACGCCGCAGCGCTGGCGATACTGCGGGACACGCCCGGGGCTTTCGGCGCCGCCACACCGGAAGTGGCGCGCATCCTATGGCGCTGGCGCGCCATGAACCGCTGGGCGGAACGGGCCACCAAGGGCAATACGCGTCAGCTTGGCCATTATCATCGCCATGTGGCGGCCTATCAGGCAGGCCGCAGCAGCGCTTAACGGCGCAGAACACCGCGCCCGGCATAACGCGCTGCCGGGCCCAGCCCTTGTTCAATGCGAATCAACTGATTGTATTTCGCCAGGCGATCAGACCGCGACAGCGACCCGGTCTTGATCTGACCGCAATTGGTTGCAACGGCCAAATCCGCGATGGTCGCATCCTCGCTTTCGCCCGAACGGTGGCTCATCACCGCGCGATAGCCGGCGCGATGGGCCATCTCCACGGCCTCTAAAGTTTCGGTCAGCGTGCCAATCTGGTTCACCTTCACCAGAATGGCATTCGCGGTGGCCGTTTCGATACCCCGGCGCAGGCGTTCGGGGTTGGTCACGAAAAGATCATCCCCCACCAGCTGCACCTTGGCGCCGATGCGGTCCGTCAGCAGCTTCCAGCCCGCCCAATCATCTTCCGAACAGCCATCTTCGATTGAAACGATCGGCCATTTGGCCGTCAGCGCCGCCAAATATTCCACCATGCCGGCGGGGTCGAGCTTCTTGCCCTCACCTTCCAGGGCATAGACGCCGTCATGGAAAAACTCGGTCGCGGCGCAATCGAGCGCGAAGACCACGTCTTCCCCAGGGCGATGCCCCGCCGCTTCGCAGGCCTTAGTGATGAAGGCCAAAGCCTCATCCGCGCTTTTCAGATTGGGGGCGAAGCCGCCCTCATCGCCGACATTGGTGGAATGCCCCGCATCATGCAGCGCCTTTTTCAGCGCCATAAAGACTTCCGAGCCGATCCGCACCGCATCCGCGATGGTGCCGGCGGCGACCGGCATGATCATAAATTCCTGAATATCAATCGGGTTATCGGCATGCTTGCCGCCATTGACGATATTCATCATGGGCACTGGCAGGGTGCGCGCGAAAACGCCACCAACATGGCGATAGAGCGGAATGTTCAAATCCGCCGCCGCCGCCTTGGCCACCGCGAGCGAGACCGCCAGCATCGCATTGGCCCCAAGCCGTGCCTTGTTGGGCGTGCCATCCAATTCGATCATCGTCTCGTCGATTTTGATCTGATCCAGCGGATCGAGGCCCGAAATCGCGTCAAAAATCTCGCCCTCAACACTCGCCACCGCCTTCAGCACGCCCTTGCCGCCGTAGCGGGCCTTGTCGCCATCGCGCAGTTCCACAGCTTCATGCGCGCCGGTGGAAGCGCCGGAGGGGACGATGGCATGGCCGCGGGCGCCCGTATCCAGCACCACTTCGGCCTCGACAGTTGGGTTGCCGCGGGAATCGAGCACTTCGCGGGCGATGATATCGGCAATGGCGGCCATGGGGTGTAATTCCGATTGCAGGGGTTTCGGGCGGTTGGCTACACCGGCCCGCCCAGGGCGCCAAGACCCCGTTCCCTAAGCGGCGCCCAAGCGCTATGGCTTGCCCGAAGTTGAGAAAGGACCACCCATGCTGGATCGCCCGCACCCCACCCCGGCCGCCCCTTCGGCAGACCCCTTCGCGCTCGCCAAGGCGCTGTCCGGCCTGCATTTCATCGGCGGTGCCTATGTGCCGGCGCGCAGCGGCAAGAGCTTCGCGGTCGTGAACCCGGCCACCGGCATTGAAGTGGCGCGTGCGGCGGAAGGCGATGCGGCGGATGTGGATGCAGCGGTGACCAATGCCGCCAAGGCGCAAAAGGAATGGGCCAAGCTGCCGGCGCGCAAGCGCGGCGCCCTGGTGCATCAATGCGCTGCGCTGCTGAAGGAACATGTGGATGAATTGGGCCGGCTGATCGCACTTGAAACCGGCAAGGCGCTCCGCACGGAAAGTCGCGTGGAAGCCAATGTTGTCGCTGATGTATTCGAATTCTTCGGCGGGCTTGGCAGTGAATTGAAGGGCGAAAGCGTGCCCTTCGCCCCCAATGTGCTTTCGGTGACGGTGCGTGAGCCACTCGGCGTGGTGGGCGCCATCATTCCCTGGAATGTGCCCATGCTGCTGATGGCGCTGAAAGTGGCGCCGGCGCTGGTGGCGGGCAATGCGGTGGTGGTGAAAAGCGCGGAAGAAGCGCCGCTGGCGGTGCTCCGCATTTGCGAAATCATGAACCGCGTGCTGCCGCCAGGTGTCTTCAATATGGTGAGCGGCTTCGGCCCCGAATGCGGCGCGCCGCTGGTGGCGCATCCGCTGGTGAAGAAAGTGACCTTCACCGGGTCGGTAGAGACCGGCAAGATTGTCTATCGCGCTGCCGCTGAAAAGCTGATCCCGGTTACGCTGGAATTGGGCGGCAAAAGCCCAATGATTGTCTTTGCCGATTGCGATTTCGACAAGACCGTTTCTGGCGCATTGACCTCCATGCGCTTCACGCGCCAGGGGCAAAGCTGCACCGCGGCTTCGCGCATTTATGTGGAACGCCCGATCTTTGATCGCTTCGTCACCGCCATGAAGGATGCGGTGAATAATATGGTGATGGGCGATCCCTTGGATGAAAAGACCGATATCGGTACCATCATCAGCCAGGGCCAATTCGACAAGGTGAAGGGCTTCATTGCGGAGGGCACGGCCACCGCCGGTGCCACCGCGCATGTTTGCAGCCGCATGCCGGAAGACCCCGCTTTGAAGAAGGGCCTGTTCCTGCAGCCGGTGATCTTCACGGGCCTGACGCGCGAAAGCCGCCTGGTGCAGGAAGAAATCTTTGGCCCTGTGACCGTGATCCAGCCTTTTGATGACCCGGAAGCGGTGCTGGCTGAGGCGAATGATTCCGTCTACGGCCTGGCCGCAAGCCTTTGGACGAATAATCTGAAGGTCGGGCTTGATCTGGCGCATCGGCTGGAAGCGGGCTTGGTGCAGATCAACCAGAATCTGGTGGTACAGGCCAATCTTTCCTATGGCGGCGTGAAGCAATCCGGCCTGGGCAAGGAAGCGTCCTTGGAAGCCATGCTGGAACATTTCACCCATAAGAAGACCATCATGGTGAATATGGGTTAAAGGAGCAGGCGTTATGAGGCGGTGGTTCGCAGCGGCAGTGCTTATGTTGGGCTTGGCGGGCTGTGCACAGCAGGCGCCGGCGCCGCAGCCGGTTCCTGAACCGCCCGGCCCCGGCCTGGTTGGCTGGCGCTCCATCGGCTTCAGCAATGAAATGTTTGAAAGCGGCTATGTGCAGGAACGCGAGTTGAACACTTCGGGCCCTGTGCGGCGGGCCTGGATTATGCTGAATCTGCGTGAATCAATCCCCATCCCAGAAACGGGTGGGCGGGCGCTTTCGGTGCGCTTCATTGGCGAATATCGCTGCGCGGAACGGCAATGGCGTCCATTGGAAGGGGCCTGGTTCGCGCGGCGCAACGCGCAGCAGCCCGTACATGCGGAACGCCCACGGCGCAGCGGGTTCCGCGAAGCGGCGCCGGGCACACTGGGCGGGGCATTTTTGGATGCGGCGTGCGGGTTGTGAGGGGAGTTCCCTTTACCACCCCAACTCCAGTGCCGTTAGACGCTAGCGGGAGGCCGCCGCAGATCTGCGAGCGCTCCCGAATCTCGGAGACGCGGCAGTAATGAGTTCTATCTTTCCGCGACTCAAATCGGCCGCAATGCTCTACCTACAAAATCTGGCGTCGCCGAACATCGCAAAGCTCCCCAGTGATGCCTTGCAGTTGGGTTCTATCATTCTCGGACCTCGCAGCCGGATACCCTTATCCTGGGCGCGTTCGTCGAAAGAGGTCCCCTTCTCCAACCTTGGGGATCAACTCAGCGCTACCATAGTCGCCGCGCTTACAAGGCGCCCCGTCTCCCACGTTCATTTTGATTCTCAACACTCAAGATTGGTAGCCATTGGCAGCATTGGGCATCAGCAGAAGGCCGGCACGGTCCATTTTTGGGGCACCGGTTTCGGTGAATGGATTCGAAACGCGGCTGGAGTGCTTGAAGCATTTCAAGGTTTTTCAGACGTCAACTATGTCGTGCATTCGCTCCGTGGTCCCTTCAGTCAAAAGATTCTTGCCAATTCGGGCATTGAGGCACCGCCAATTTTTGGTGATCCCGCATGGTTTCTGCCACGCCTAATGCCGGAAAGGCCGGTTCCGCGCCATGAACTTGGTGTCGTGATGCATGTCTCGGAACTTGCGGAAAAAACTCCCAAGGCTAATCCATCATCCAAGTTACTGAAATACCAAGCGGGTCTCAACGACGACATAAAACTGATCTCCACCTTTCATGAACCCACTTGGGACGGCTTCAAACTGAAACTGGACGAAATTCTTTCCTGCAAGCGAATCATTTCGCGCAGCCTGCATGGCATGTTGATTGCTGAGGCTTATGGCATTCCGTGCGCGTTCGGTGCCAATACTTTTCGGGGTGCTCAACGTCTTTCAGTGGAGGAAGCGCCGAAAATTTTGGATCTGCGTTTCGCTGATGCCTATGCTGGTTATGGTTGTCGCGATGTTCTATCCTATGGCGTACCAAAGACAGCAGTCTCCGACTGGGATAAAATCATTCGTACCATTGATGATCTTTGGGAACCCGTCCCCTTCACCGGGCGCGAGCTTTTTGATGCGTTTCCTTTACCCAAGGCGGTCAGTTTCGATGACGCCGACTGGTCTCTACCGAGCAGTCTGATCAAGGATTTGGAATGGTGACGCCGAAAATGCGGAGGCATCACGGCGGCAACGCCGACAGGTAGGTTTCCCAGCTACACTCCCATAGCCCTGCGCCGAATGCCTTACCGATCGTGCGTCGAAATCTTCACCACCATCATGCGCCTCTCCTCCGACAAAGGGTAGGGATAGTGTGCCCCCTCGGCGGGACGTATGAGCATGCCAACCCAAGGCCTGCATCCCATGGTTCAAGCGCGCGCCATGTACCAAAAATTCAAATCAAGGGCATGGCAAGACTCCCCAAAACCGATCATGCTGAGGTTATGACCGAAATCGCCTATCTGGACCCCCGCAGCGGGGCCACCTATCCGCTTGCCACGCCGCGCTGGTGTGGTGATGGCCAAGCCCCCTTGATGCTGACACCGCTCCCCGGCATCACGCGCGCCGCCATCCACACTGAGGATCGTTCGCTCTGGCGCTATGGCGCAGCACTTCCCTTCCTGCCGGATGACCCCATCACCATGGGGGAAGGCTGTTCGCCGCTGGTGCCGCGCGTCATTGGCGGTGCCTCGGCGCTCGTGAAATGCGAATGGTTCATGCCGACCGGGTCCTTCAAGGATCGCGGCGCGTCCGTAATGCTCTCCCTGCTCCGCGCGCAGGGTGTGGCGCATGTGCTGGAAGATTCGTCGGGCAATGGTGGCGCCGCCGTGGCCGCCTATGCCGCCGCGGGCGGGATGCGGGCAAAGATTCTGGTGCCGGCTTCAACCTCTCCCGCCAAGACCGTGCAATCCCGGGCGTCCGGCGCCGAGATCGAATTGGTGCCCGGCAGCCGCCAGGATTGCGCGGATGAGGCTTTGCGCCAGGCCAAGGATATCTTCTACGCCAGCCATAATTGGCATCCCTTTTTCCTGCATGGCACCAAAACACTCGCCTATGAATTGTGGGAGGATTTGGGTTTTGTCGCCCCCGATAATGTGATTGTGCCCTGCGGCGCGGGGTCCAATGTGCTCGGCTGCGGCATTGGTTTTGCCGAATTGCAGCGCGCGGGTGAGATCAAGAAACTGCCGCGCATTTTCGCAGCCCAACCGGAAAACTGTGCGCCGATTGCGCGCGCCTTCCTGAAGCAGCCGGCGGTGGCGGCGGTGCCGACGATTGCGGAAGGCACTGCCATCGCGCAGCCCATTCGCACACCTGAAGTCATGGCCGTTTTGCAGGAAAGCCAGGGCGGCGCAGTGATGTTGAGCGAGGCTGAGATCGGCGCTGCGACACTCGAACTCGCGCGCACCGGCATTTATGTCGAACCAACTTGCGCGCAGGCCGCAGCAGCTTTCGTGAAATTGCTGCAAACCGGCACCATCCGCGCCGATGAAACCACCGTGATAGTCCTGACCGGCACCGGGCTGAAATCCACACCCCGCATTGCCGAACTTTTGGGGGTAGCCATCTGATGGCGGGGCCACGCATTGCCCTTTTGGGCTTTTCCATTGAATGCAACCGCTTCGCGCCCCCGGCCACCTTGCGTGATTTTGAAACGCGCTGCCTGATTGCGGGCGATACCATTGTGTCGGATGCGCGCTCCGCCGCCCCGGCGGCCTTGGGAGAAATGCCCGGCTTTGTCACGGCAATGGATGCGAGTGGCGCTTGGGAACCCTGCCCCATTCTGCTCGCCATGGCGGAACCCAATGGCCCGGTGGAACAAGGCGTTTTCGATGGTTTCATGCAGCAATGGCGCGAAGGGCTGACCGCGCTGAAAGGCCGCGTGGATGGTGTTTATTGCGTGCTGCATGGCGCGGGGCTCGCCACCGCTGATCTTGACCCGGAAGGCAGCCTGCAGGCGCTGATTCGCGACATACTGGGAGATGTGCCGCTGGTCTGTTCCTATGATCTGCACGCGAATGTATCGGACCGCATGGTGGCGCTGACCGATGCCTTTGTCGGCTATCGTACCAATCCGCATCTGGATATGCGCGAACGCGGCGCGGAAAGTGCTGCACTCATGCGCCGGCTTTTGGCT
>Ga0315900_10007862_pt1 | contig 13870 bp, 26 predicted proteins | sample LakEriMetagenome_FD_203521 | JGI IMG/M metagenome (GOLD analysis project Ga0315900, IMG submission 203521) | Freshwater fungal communities from buoy surface, Lake Erie, Ohio, United States - Buoy 12 MA114 | ecosystem: Environmental > Aquatic > Freshwater > Lake > Lake biofilm | place: USA: Lake...
ACGCCGTTCTTCGCCAACTACCGGCCGCAGTTCTACTTCCGCACGACGGACGTGACCGGGATGGTGGCGCTGCCGGCGGGAACCGAGATGGTCATGCCGGGCGACAACCTGAAGTTCAACGTCGAACTGATCGCCCCCATCGCCATGGAGGAGAAGCTCCGCTTCGCCATCCGCGAAGGCGGCAGAACCGTCGGCGCAGGCGTCGTGTCGAAAATCATCGAGTGAGGGCGGACGGGTGCGGCTTTCGCCGCGCCCACCTCCCGAGGGCAAGCACATGCAAGGACAGACCATCCGCATCCGCCTCAAGGCGTTCGATTACCGGGTGCTCGACGCGAGCACGCAGGAAATCGTGACCACTGCCAAGCGGACCGGCGCGCAGGTGCGCGGGCCGATTCCGCTGCCGAACAGGATCGAGAAGTTCACGGTTCTGCGCGGCCCGCACATCGACAAGAAGTCGCGCGACCAGTGGGAAATCCGCACGCACAAGCGGCTTCTCGACATCGTCGATCCGACTCCGCAGACGGTCGATGCACTGATGAAGCTCGACCTCGCCGCGGGCGTGGATGTCGAGATCAAGGTTTGAGGTGACGCAGATGCGTTCCGGAGTGATCGCGAGGAAGCTGGGCATGACCCGGCTGTTCATGGCGGACGGGCAGCAGGTGCCGGTAACGGTACTGCAACTCGACTCGCTTCAGGTTGTCGCGCAGCGTACAGCCGAGAAGGATGGCTACACGGCCGTCCAGCTTGGTGCGGGCAGCGCCAAGGCTGGGCGCACCACGGCGCCGATGCGGGGCCACTTCGCCCGCGCCGGCGTCGCGCCGAAGCGCAAGATCGCCGAGTTCCGGGTCAGCCCCGAGAACCTGATCGATGTCGGTGCCGAGATCAGCGCGGACCATTACCTGGCCGGGCAGTTCGTCGACATCGCCGGCACCTCGATCGGCAAGGGCTTTGCGGGCGGCATGAAGCGGCACAACTTCGGCGGCCTTCGCGCCAGCCATGGCGTGTCGGTCAGCCACCGTAGCCACGGCTCGATCGGATCGGCCCAGGATCCGGGCCATATCTGGAAGGGCAAGAAGATGGCCGGCCACATGGGTGCCGTGCGCGTCACCACCCAGAACCTCGAGGTCGTGCGCACCGATGCTGACCGTGGGCTCATCATGGTCAAGGGTGCCGTGCCGGGTTCCAAGGGTGGCTGGGTCACGATCAAGGATGCGGTGAAGAAGCCGCTCCCGGCTGGCGTCGCGCGCCCGGCAGCACTCAAGGCTGCTGCGGCGCCTGCCCCTGCCGCTATTGAAGGGGGCGAGGCATGAAGATCGAGGTTAAGACGCTTGCCGCCGGCACCGCCGGCGAGATCGAGCTCGACGATGCGGTATTCGGTCTCGAGCCGCGTGCCGACATCTTGCATCGCGTCGTGCGCTGGCAGCGCGCCAAGGCCCAGGCCGGCACCCACTCGGTGCTCGGCAAGTCGGACGTGAGCTATTCGACCAAGAAGATCTACAAGCAGAAGGGCACCGGCGGCGCGCGCCACGGCTCGAAGAAGGCGCCGATCTTCCGCCACGGCGGCGTCTACAAGGGCCCGACACCGCGCAGCCACGCCCATGACCTGCCCAAGAAGGTGCGCGCACTCGGACTCCGGCTTGCCCTCTCGGCCAAGGCGAAGGCGGGCGAGCTCATGATCCTCGACGCCGCCGACATGGCCGATGGCAAGACCGCGCAACTCGCCCGCGCGGCGGCGGCCCTTGGCTGGAAGCGGACCCTCGTGATCGACGGCACGTCGGTCAACGAGAATTTCGCCCGTGCCGCGCGCAACCTTGAGGGGGTCGACGTGCTGCCCTCGATCGGGGCGAACGTCTACGACATCCTGCGCCGCGACACGCTCGTGCTGACGCGTGCCGGGGTCGAAGCTCTGGAGGCCCGGCTGAAATGACTGCGACACCCGAACAGTACGAGGTGATCCGCCGCCCGATCATCACCGAGAAGGCGACCATGGCCTCGGAGGCCAATGCAGTTGTCTTCGAAGTGGCGCGCGACGCGACCAAGCCCGAGATCAAGGCCGCCGTTGAGGCGGTGTTTGGCGTCCGGGTCAAGGCTGTGAACACGCTCATCATGAAGGGCAAGACGAAGCGCTTTCGGGGCCGTCCCGGCGTGCGCTCGGATCGCAAGAAAGCCTATGTGACGCTCGAAGAGGGCAACACGATCGACGTGACGACGGGCCTCTGACGGGCCCCTTGGCAAGACGCAACACGGGTCTCGGACCCAAGGCAGACGGAAGACAGAAACCATGGCACTCAAGTCGTACAAACCGACGACGCCTGGCCAGCGCGGGCTGGTGCTGATCGACCGTTCGGAGCTTTGGAAAGGCCGCCCGGTCAAGGCCCTCAGTGAAGGCCTCATGAAGACCGGCGGACGGAACAATACCGGACGGATCACGATGCGCCGCATGGGCGGCGGGGCGAAGCGTCTTTACCGGATCGTCGATTTCCGGCGTATCAAGCACGACATCCCGGCGACGGTTGAGCGGATCGAATACGATCCCAACCGCACCGCGTTCATTGCGCTGATCCGCTACACCGACGGCGAACTCGCCTACATCCTCGCCCCCCAGCGTCTCGCGGTTGGCGATCAGGTGATCTCGGGCGCCAAGACCGACGTGAAGCCTGGCAACGCGATGCCCTTCTCGGGCATGCCGATCGGGACGATCGTCCACAACGTTGAGCTGAAGCCCGGCAAGGGCGGTCAGATCGCACGTGCCGCCGGCAGCTATGCGCAGTTCGTCGGCCGAGACGGTGGCTACGCGCAGCTCCGCCTGTCGTCGGGTGAGCTCCGCCTTGTGCGGCAGGAGTGCATGGCGACAGTGGGCGCGGTGTCGAACCCCGACCACTCGAACCAGAACATCGGCAAGGCAGGCCGCAACCGCAATTTCGGCATCCGCCCCTCGGTGCGCGGTGTCGCGATGAACCCGATCGACCACCCGCACGGCGGCGGCGAAGGCCGCACCTCGGGCGGCCGTCACCCCGTTACCCCCTGGGGCAAGGGCACGAAGGGCAACAAGACCCGCCGCAACAAGGCGACGCAGAAGTACATCCTGCGCTCGCGGCACGCCAGGAAGGGGAAATAAGCATGGCACGTTCCGTCTGGAAGGGCCCGTTCGTCGATGCCTACGTCCTGAAGAAGGCCGAGAAGGCGCGCGAGGCGACACGCAACGAGGTCATCAAGATCTGGTCGCGCCGGTCGACCATCCTCCCGCAGTTCGTGGGGCTGACCTTCGGCGTCTACAACGGCAAGAAGCACATCCCCGTGCTCGTGACCGAAGAGATGATCGGGCAGAAGTTCGGCGAGTATTCGCCCACCCGCACCTACTACGGCCACGCCGCCGACAAGAAAGCAAAGAGGAAATAAGCCATGGGCATGGAGAAGAACCCCCGCCGCGTGGCCGAGAACGAGGCCATGGCCAAGGCGAAGATGCTGCGCGTCTCGCCCCAGAAGCTCAACCTCGTTGCAGCCCTCATCCGCGGCAAGAAGGTCGAGCGCGCGCTGGCCGATCTGACTTTCTCGAAGAAGCGGATCGCGGACGACGTGAAGAAGTGTCTTCAATCGGCCATCGCCAACGCCGAGAACAACCACGGACTTGACGTGGATGCCCTCGTCGTCGCCGAGGCCTTCGTCGGCAAGAACCTCGTGCTGAAGCGCGGCAGGCCGCGCGCCCGCGGGCGGTTTGGCAAGATTCTCAAACCGTTCAGCGAGATCACCATCACCGTGCGGCAAGTCGGGGAGCAAGCGTAATGGGACAGAAGGTCAATCCGATCGGGATGCGCCTGCAGGTCAACCGCACCTGGGACAGTCGCTGGTATGCCGACAGCAAGGATTACGGCAATCTTCTGCTCGAAGATCTCCGGATGCGCGAATTCATCCACGAAGAGGTCAAGGCCGCCGGCGTAAGCCGCGTCATCATCGAGCGCCCGCACCGCAAGTGCCGCGTCACGATCCACACCGCCCGCCCCGGCGTCATCATCGGCAAGAAGGGCGCGGATATCGAGACGCTGCGCAAGAAGCTCACGAAGTTCACGGCGTCCGAACTGCACCTCAACATCGTTGAGGTCCGCAAGCCCGAGGTCGATGCGGCCCTCGTGGCCGAATCGATCGCCCAGCAGCTTGAGCGTCGCGTCTCCTTCCGCCGCGCGATGAAGCGGGGCGTGCAGAACGCGATGCGGATGGGCGCACTCGGGATCCGCGTCAACGTCGCGGGCCGCCTTGGCGGCGCCGAGATCGCTCGGACCGAATGGTATCGCGAAGGTCGGGTGCCGTTGCACACGCTGCGCGCCGACATCGACTATGCGCTCGCCGAGGCCTCGACCCCCTACGGGATCATCGGGGTGAAGGTCTGGATCTTCAAGGGCGAGATTCTCGAACACGATCCTCAGGCGCGCGACCGTCGCGCGGCCGAGGGCTCGGACGGCGGCATGGGCCGCCCGCCGCGCCGCTAAGTCCGGCTGACAGGAGCAAATCATGCTGCAACCGAAACGGACGAAGTTCCGCAAACAGCACAAGGGCCGGATCCACGGCGAAGCGAAGGGCGGCTCGATGCTGAACTTCGGCGCCTACGGCCTCAAGGCGACCGAACCCGAGCGCGTCACCGCCCGCCAGATCGAGGCGGCACGTCGTGCCATCACCCGCCAGATGAAGCGTCAGGGCCGCATCTGGATCCGCATTTTCCCCGACGTGCCCGTGACGGCAAAGCCGACCGAGGTGCGGATGGGATCGGGCAAGGGCTCGGTCGACCGCTGGGTCGCCAAGGTCAAGCCCGGCCGCGTCATGTTCGAGATTGACGGCGTGGACGAAACCGTGGCAAGGGAAGCTCTGCGCCTCGCCGCGATGAAGTTGCCGATCAAGACGCGCGTCGTCTTGCGCGAGGACTGGTAAGGGATCTGCCGCGCCGCCGGCCGAAATGGCTGGCGGAGCGGTTGTCTGTTGGAAAAGCGCCGGCGGAGCGTCCGGCGACTTCTGATGCGAGGATTGCGGCGATGAACGCCCAGGAACTGAAGACGAAGACGCCGGACGAGTTGCGCGACCGGCTCGTCGCCCTGAAGAAGGAGGCCTTCAACCTCCGCTTCCAGCAGGCGACGAACCAACTCGAGAACACCGCGCGCATCCGCGCCGTCCGTCGCGACGCTGCGCGCGTCAAGACGGTGCTCAACCAGCTCGCGGCCGCTGCCGCCGCTTCGAAATAGGGACAGGGCAATGCCGAGACGCATCCTGCAAGGCACCGTTACGAGCGACAAGAACGCGCAGACGATCACCGTTCTGGTCGAGCGGCGATTCAAGCATCCGCTCCTGCAGAAGACGATTCGCAGCTCGAAGAAGTACCGCGCCCATGACGCGGACGATCGTTATAAGGTTGGAGACGTTGTGCGCATCATCGAATGTGCGCCGATTTCCAAGACCAAACGCTGGACGGTGGTGACCGAGGCCTCGGCCGAGGCCTGATCCACCTTCCGGTTTGAACGAAACCCTGGGACTGGTTCCCAAAGGTCGGGAGAAACCAAATGATCCAGATGCAGACGAATCTGGATGTGGCTGACAACTCCGGCGCGCGCCGGGTGCAGTGCATCAAGGTTCTTGGCGGGTCGCACCGCCGCTATGCCTCGGTCGGCGACATCATCGTGGTGTCGGTCAAGGAGGCGATTCCGAAAGGCCGCGTGAAGAAGGGCGACGTCCGCAAGGCCGTTGTCGTCCGCACCGCCAAGGAAGTCCGTCGTGAGGATGGCACCGCCATCCGCTTTGATCGTAACGCCGCCGTCATCCTCAACAACCAGGGTGAGCCGGTCGGGACCCGCATCTTCGGGCCGGTCGTGCGCGAATTGCGGGCGAAGAACTTCATGAAGATCATCTCGCTCGCGCCGGAGGTGCTCTGATGGCTGCCAAGCTTAAGAAGGGTGATCGCGTCGTCGTGCTCACCGGCAAGGACAAAGGCAAGCAGGGCGAGATCACCCAGGTCATGCCCAAGGACAACAAGGCCGTGGTCGATGGTATCAATATCGCGATCCGCCACACGCGTCAGAGCCAGACCTCGCAGGGCGGTCGCCTGCCCAAGGCCATGCCGATTGACCTTTCGAATCTCGCGCTGATGGATGCGAGCGGCAAGGCCACCCGCGTCGGCTTCCGCATCGAAGACGGCAAGAAGGTCCGGTACGCCAAGACCACGGGGGAGACGATCTGATGCTCGACGCAACCGCTTACGTCCCCCGCCTCAAGGCGCACTACCGCGGCCCGGTCCGCGAGGCGCTGACGGCCGAATTCGGCTATCGCAACCCGATGATGATCCCCAAGCTCGAGAAGATCGTCATCAATATGGGTGTCGGCGAGGCTGTGAAGGACACCAAGAAGGTCAAGGCCGCGGCCGAGGATCTCTCCAAGATCGCGGGCCAGAAGGCCGTCGTCACCAAGGCCAAGAAATCGGTCGCGGGCTTCCGCGTGCGCGAGCACATGCCGCTTGGCTGCAAGGTGACGCTGCGCGGTGATCGGATGTATGAATTCCTCGATCGCCTGATCACCATCGCTCTGCCGCGCGTGCGCGACTTCCGCGGCGTGAAGGGCACAGCCTTTGACGGTCGCGGCAACTACGCGATGGGCCTCAAGGAACATATCGTGTTCCCCGAGATCGAATTCGACAAGGTCGACGAGATCCTCGGCATGGACATCATCATCTGCACCACCGCGAAAACCGACGCGGAAGCCAAGGCGCTGTTGAAGCAGTTCAACATGCCCTTCGCCAACTGACGCGGGAGGAGAGGACATGGCCAAGGTATCGATGGTCGAGCGCGAAAAGAAGCGCCAGCACCTCGTCAAACTCTATGCCGCCAAGCGCGCCGCGCTGAAGGCGGTAGCGGCGGACAAGAGCAAGCCCATGGAAGAGCGTTTTCGCGCCCGTCTGAAGCTTGCCGAACTGCCGCGCAACTCGGCCGCGTCGCGGCTGCACAACCGCTGCGAACTGACAGGGCGTCCGCACGCCTTCTATCGCAAGCTGAAACTGTCGCGGATCATGCTGCGCGATCTGGCCTCGTTCGGTCAGATCCCCGGCATGGTCAAGTCGAGCTGGTAAGGGGGCGGACATGTCCATGAACGATCCACTCGGCGACATGCTGACCCGCATCCGCAACGCGCAACTGCGCGGCAAATCCATTGTGCGGACGCCGGCCTCGAAGCTGCGGGTCTGGGTGCTCGATGTGCTCCAGTCCGAAGGTTATATCCGCGGGTATGAAGCGGTGACGGGCGATGACGGGCATCCGGCGATCGACATCGCTCTCAAGTACTTTGAGGGGGCGCCCGTGATCCGCGAGATCCGGCGCGTCTCGACGCCCGGTCGGCGCGTATACATGGGGGTCAGGGAACTGCCCTCGGTACGCAACGGTCTTGGTGTTTCCATCGTCTCGACGCCCAAGGGCGTCATGTCGGATGCAGCGGCACGCAGCGCCAACGTCGGCGGCGAAGTGCTCTGCACCGTGTACTGAGGGGGGACGGACACATGTCGCGCATCGGCAAGAAACCCGTCCCGGTTCCCAAGGGCGTGTCTGTGGCCCTCTCGGGGCAGACCGTCGAGGCCAAGGGCCCCAAGGGGGCGCTGCACTTCACGGCCACGGACGACGTCACGATCACCCATGAGGGCGAGACAGTTCGCGTCACCCCTCGTGGCACGAGCAAGCGCGCGCGCCAGCAGTGGGGCATGAGCCGCTCGATGATCGAGAACCTCTTCACCGGCGTCACCCAGGGTTTCCGCAAGGAACTCGAGATCCAGGGCGTCGGCTATCGCGCCCAGATCGCGGGCAACGTGCTGAAACTCTCGCTGGGTTACAGCCATGAGGTCAATTTCGACATTCCGGGCGATGTGAAGATCACAACCCCGTCGGCCAAGAACGACGTGATCGTGATCGAGGGGATCGACGCCCAGAAGGTGGGCCAGGTCGCCGCGGACATCCGGTCCTGGCGCGGTCCCGAGCCCTACAAGGGCAAGGGCATCCGCTACAAGGGCGAGTTCGTCTTCCGCAAGGAAGGCAAGAAGAAGTAAGGGGCGCAAAAATGGCAAGCAGCAAACGCGATCTGTTCCTGAAGCGCCGCCTGCGCGTGCGCAACCGGCTTCGCAAGATGGCCGACGGGCGCGTGCGCCTCTCGGTTCACCGCTCGAACCGCAATATCAGCGCCCAGCTCATCGACGATGCGCGCGGCGTGACGCTCGCCGCCGCCTCGACGCTCGAGAAGGATCTGGGCGTCGTGGGCGTCAACAACATCGATGCCGCCCGCAAGATCGGTGCGGCGATCGCCGAGCGCGCACGCGCCGCGGGGGTCGAGGAAGTCTATTTCGACCGCGGCGGGTTCCTCTTTCACGGCAAGGTGAAGGCGCTCGCGGATGCCGCCCGCGAGGGCGGGCTCAAGTTCTGAGGAGATGACGATGGCAGAACGTGAAGGCCGCCGCGAACGCCGCGATGATCGCCGCGAACGCGAGGAAAATCCGGAATTCGCCGATCGTCTCGTGGCGATCAACCGCGTTTCGAAGACGGTGAAGGGGGGCAAGCGCTTCGGCTTCGCGGCCCTCGTCGTCGTCGGCGACCAGCGCGGCCGAGTCGGTTACGGAAAAGGCAAGGCCAAGGAAGTGCCCGAGGCCATCCGCAAGGCGACCGAAGAGGCCAAGCGGCAGATGATCCGCGTGCCCCTGCGCGATGGCCGCACGCTGCACCATGACCAGGAAGGGCGCCACGGCGCCGGCCGCGTCGTGATGCGCACGGCTGTGCCGGGGACCGGCATCATCGCCGGCGGCCCGATGCGTGCCGTCTTCGAGATGCTGGGCGTTCAGGATGTCGTTGCCAAGTCGATCGGCAGCCAGAACCCCTACAACATGATCCGCGCGACGATGGATGCGCTGACGCGCGAGTCTTCGCCCCGCCATGTTGCGCAACGGCGCGGCAAGAAGGTCGCCGACATCCTGCGCCGGTCCGAGGCCGAAGCGCCCGCCGAAGCCTGAGGAGAAGCCAGATGTCGAAGACCATCGTCGTCGAGCAGTATGCCAGCCCCGCCCGCCGCCCCGAAGTGCAGCGCAAGACGCTGATCGGGCTTGGGCTGAACCGGATCCGCAAGACGCGCGAGCTTGAGGACACGCCCGCCGTGCGCGGTATGGTCGCCAAGATCCCGCACCTTGTCAGGATCATCGAAGAGCGCGGCTGAGGCTGCGCCAAACCCCGTGTTTGCCGGCGGCGTCGCTTCCGCCGGCACATCCGGCAGAGGAGAAGCGACATGAAACTGAACGAACTCCGCGACAATCCCGGTGCCGCACGCAAGAAGAAGCGCGTCGCACGCGGACCAGGCTCTGGCAAGGGCAAGACCGCCGGCCGCGGTATCAAGGGCCAGACCTCGCGCTCTGGTGTCGCGCTCAATGGCTATGAGGGCGGCCAGATGCCGCTGTATCGCCGCCTGCCCAAGCGTGGCTTCGTGAAGCCTAACCGCAAGGAATGGGCGGTGGTCAACCTCGGGCTGATCCAGAAGTTCATCGATGCCGGCAAGCTTTCTGCTGCGGGCGACATCACCGAGGACGCGCTCGTCGCGGCTGGTCTGACGTCGAAGAAACGCGACGGCATCCGGATCCTCGCCAAGGGCGTGGTGACTTCCGCGCTGCGCCTGCACGTGTCGGGGGCCTCGCAGTCGGCGATCGCGGCTGTCGAGCACGCGGGCGGGTCGATCACCGTCATGCGTCATCCAGCCGAAACCGAGGCCGCGTCGGCCTGACCTCCTGCGGCGCTTGCGCCGGCGCGGCGCAGGGCCTAGATGAAACGCGGGCATTTCCGCCGCCGGCCCCCGGGGTTCGGCGGCGGCGCCACGAAACGGGCATTGAAGGATTGCGTGCATGGCATCCGCAGCAGAACAGATGGCAGCGAACCTCAGTTGGGGAACGCTCGCCAAGGCGACGGACCTGCGCAAGCGAATCTTCTTTACCCTCGGCCTGCTGATTGTCTACCGCATCGGAACCTACATTCCGGTACCGGGAATCGACGCCGGGGCGCTCAAGAGCTTCATGGACGAGGCCGCCGCGGGCATCGGGGGCATGCTCAACATGTTCACGGGCGGCGCGATCAGCCGGATGGGCATCTTTGCGCTCGGCATCATGCCCTACATCACCGCCTCGATCATCGTTCAACTCATGTCCGCGACGGTGCCGCAGCTTCAGGCACTGAAGAAGGAAGGTGAGCAAGGCCGGCGCAAGATCAACCAGTATACCCGCTACGGCACTGTCTTTCTTGCGACATTTCAGGCGTGGGGCATCGCCGTCAGCCTCGAGTCGGGTGAACTGGTCCACGATCCGGGCCTCTTCTTCCGCCTCGCCTGCGTCATCACGCTGGTCGGCGGCACGATGTTCCTGATGTGGCTGGGCGAGCAGATCACGGCACGCGGGATCGGGAACGGCATTTCGCTCATCATCTTCGTGGGCATCATCGCCGAGATCCCGGCTGCCCTTGCGCAGTTCTTCAGCCAGGGGCGTTCGGGCGCGATCAGCCCCGCTGTCATCATCGGCGTGATCGTGATGGTGGTAGTGGTGATCGCCTTCGTGGTCTTCATGGAGCGTGCGCTTCGCAAGATCCACATCCAGTATCCGCGCCGTCAGGTGGGGATGAAGGTCTATGATGGCGGTTCGTCGCATCTGCCGATCAAGGTGAACCCCGCGGGCGTCATCCCGGCGATCTTCGCCTCGTCGCTCCTGCTGCTGCCGGTCACCGTCTCGACCTTCTCGGGTGCCGAGACGGGCCCCGTGATGTCGACGATCCTTGCCTATTTCGGACCGGGGCAGCTGCTCTATCTCGTGTTCTTCTCGGCGATGATCGTCTTCTTCAGCTACTTCTACACACAGAACGTGTCGTTCAAGACCGAGGAAGTGGCTGAGAACCTCAAGAACCAGAGCGGTTTCATCCCTGGTATCCGCCCTGGCAAGAAGACCGAGGAATACCTCGACCACGTCGTGACGCGCATCCTCGTCGTCGGGTCGGCCTATATGGTCGCGGTCTGCCTGCTGCCCGAGGTGCTTCGCAACGAACTCGCGGTTCCGTTCTACTTCGGCGGCACGTCGGTGCTGATCGTGGTGTCGGTGACGATGGACACGGTCAGCCAGATCCAGTCGCATCTTTTGGCACACCAGTATGAGGGGCTGATCGAGAAATCCCAACTTCGCGGCCGCAAGCGCGGCCCGGCGCGTCCACCTTCGCGCAGATGAGACCGGCCTGCTCCCTTGACGGGGGGCGGGAATCCCCCTAAGGCACGGCGTCCCGCTGGGGCAGCGGCCTTTGGCCGCAGTGTTGTGAAAAAAGGTTCTGGCGCTACGGAACCGCAACGAAAAGGAAGACATCACGTGGCACGTATTGCCGGCGTAAACATCCCGACTGCCAAGCGGGTGGCCATCGCCCTTACCTACATCACCGGAATTGGTCCGACCTCGGCGCTGAAGATCTGCGACGCGCTCGGGATCGCCGTGCAGCGCCGGGTCAATGATCTGAGCGACGCCGAGATCCTCGCGATCCGCGAGCACATCGATGCCAACTACACCGTCGAGGGCGACCTGCGGCGCGAGGTTTCGACCAACATCAAGCGTCTGATGGACCTTGGTTGCTATCGCGGTCTGCGCCACCGCCGGAACCTGCCGGTCCGCGGCCAGCGCACCCATACCAACGCGCGCACCCGCAAGGGCCCTGCGAAGCCGATCGCCGGCAAGAAGAAATAAGGGGACGCACCGATGGCACGCGATACCACCCGCACCAAGCGCAAGGAACGTAAGAACATCGCCACCGGCGTGGCGCATGTGAATTCGTCCTTCAACAACACCAAAATTCTCATCTCCGACGTCCAGGGCAACGCCATCGCGTGGTCCTCGGCCGGCACGATGGGCTTCAAGGGCTCGCGCAAGTCCACGCCCTATGCGGCGCAGATGGCTGCCGAGGATGCTGGCCGCAAGGCGCAGGAGCACGGCATGCGCACGATCGAGGTCGAGGTTCAGGGCCCGGGTTCGGGCCGCGAATCGGCACTGCGTGCGCTCGCCTCGGTTGGCTTCACGATCACCGCCATCCGCGACGTGACGCCGATTGCCCACAACGGCTGCCGTCCGCCCAAGCGCCGGCGCGTCTGACCGATCGCGACACACTGCCGGCCTGCGCCGTATCGCGCAGGCCGGCGCGATGATTCTGTTCCTCGGGCGTCTGCGACTACGGGACATGGGTTGCGGACAGGTATGGAGGCAAGAGCATGATCCACAAGAACTGGCAGGACATCATCAAGCCGCAGCAGCTTCAGGTGAAGCCCGGTGCTGACCCCGCGCGCATGGGGACGGTGATAGCCGAGCCGCTTGAGCGTGGCTTCGGCCTGACGCTTGGCAACGCGCTGCGGCGGGTGCTGCTTTCGTCGATCCAGGGGGCGGCGATCACCAGCGTGCAGATCGACAACGTCCTGCACGAGTTCTCATCGATCACAGGCGTGCGCGAGGATGTCACCGACATCGTGCTCAACCTCAAGGGTGTCGCGATCCGCATGGATGTGGACGGACCGAAGCGCGTCACCATCAGCGCGAAGGGCCCTGGCGTCGTGACGGCTGGCGACATCGCAACTACGGGCGGGATTGAGGTTCTGAACAAGGATCAGGTGATCTGCCACCTCGATGACGGCGCCGAAGTCTACATGGAACTCATGGTCAACACCGGCAAGGGCTATGTGGCGGCCGACAAGAACCGCCCCGAGGATGCACCGATCGGCCTTATCCCGATCGACGCGATCTATTCGCCTGTCCGCAAGGTCAGCTACGAGGTTACCCCGACCCGCGAGGGGCAGGTGCTTGACTATGACAAGCTGACGATGAAGATCGAGACGGACGGCTCGCTCAGCCCGGAGGATGCTGTGGCCTATGCAGCCCGCATCCTGCAGGACCAGCTCAGGATCTTCGTGAACTTCGAAGAGCCCGAGAGCGCCGCGCGCGGCGAAGCCGACGAGGGGCTGGAGTTCAATCCGCTCCTGCTCAAGAAGGTTGACGAGCTCGAACTGTCGGTCCGCTCGGCCAACTGCCTCAAGAACGACAACATCGTCTATATCGGCGACCTCATCCAGAAGACCGAGGCCGAAATGCTGCGGACCCCGAACTTCGGGCGCAAGTCGCTGAACGAGATCAAGGAAGTGCTCTCGGCCATGGGCCTGCACCTCGGCATGGAGGTCGAGGACTGGCCGCCGGAGAACATCGAGGATCTGGCCAAGCGCTTCGAGGACCAGTTCTGACCCCGGGCAATCCCGCCCCAACAAAGGCGGCGTTCACGCAGGCGCCGCCACCAAAACACGAAACGGATAGGAGAGACCCATGCGTCACGCCAGCGGCTATCGCCGCCTCAACCGCACGCACGAGCACCGCAAGGCGCTTTTCGCCAACATGGCCGGCAGCCTGATCGAGCACGAGCAGATCCGCACGACGCTCCCCAAGGCCAAGGAACTGCGCCCGATCATCGAAAAGCTGATCACGCTCGCCAAGCGGGGCGATCTGCACGCCCGCCGCATGGCGGCCGCGCAACTCAAGCAAGACAGCCATGTGAAGAAGCTCTTCGATGAGATCGGACCGCGCTATCAGTCGCGCGCCGGCGGCTATTCCCGCGTGCTGAAGGCGGGCTTCCGCTATGGCGACATGGCGCCGATGGCCATCATCGAACTCGTGGATCGCAACGCCGACGCCAAGGGCGCCGCCGACCGTGCCCGCGCCGAGGCGTCCGAGGCGACCGAGGACTGAGGCAGACCGGGGGGCGCGCGCCGCCCCCCTTCACCCCGCGGGGTGGAAGAAATCGTGGATCGTGCGCGCCATGGCCTCCGAGAT
>Ga0315900_10007865_pt1 | contig 13868 bp, 18 predicted proteins | sample LakEriMetagenome_FD_203521 | JGI IMG/M metagenome (GOLD analysis project Ga0315900, IMG submission 203521) | Freshwater fungal communities from buoy surface, Lake Erie, Ohio, United States - Buoy 12 MA114 | ecosystem: Environmental > Aquatic > Freshwater > Lake > Lake biofilm | place: USA: Lake...
AAAAAGTTTATTGGAATAACAAAAAACATAAACTTACTAAAAAACAACTTGCTGAGCAAACAGGACCTGGTCGTAAACCAACACATGAAGTAATTCGTACTGAAAGTGATTGGAAGATTTATTGGGGGTCAAATAAACAACTACTTGCTGATATTAAAGAATATGGTGGAAATAATTTTGAATGTTGGATTTTAATGCAATGTAAAACTAAAAAAGCACTAACTTATTATGAAATGCATTATCAATGCAAAGAAGAAGTGCTATTTAGTAAAGATAGATCTTATAATGATAACATATTAGGTAAATTTTTTACTAAGGATTTGTTAGAGTCAAAATAAGATCTTATATTTCCCCTATGGAAAATACTGCCCTACTAGTATTAGTAGAATCTGTTTTAGGTAAAAGTCAAGCTACAAGTAAAGGTAATTATGCTTTCAAATGTCCTTTTTGTTTACACCACAAAAATAAACTAGAAGTATCTTTACAAACTACATCAAAACGTGAAAATTTTTGGCATTGTTGGATATGCAATGCTAAAGGTAAAACTATACGTTCATTATTTAAAAGAATTAATACTTCTCCTGATAAATTTAAAGATTTGGATTTATTAATCCAACCCGCAAATAAAGAAGAACATATACCCTATACCTCACTAACACTTCCTCAAGAATTTATACCCCTATCAAAACCAGTTGAAGATAAAATAGCACAAATTGAATCTAAACATGCTTTAAAATTTTTAAAAAAAAGAAATATTACTAAAGACGATATTATAAAATATAACATAGGATTTTGTAAAGATGGAAAATATGAAGGTAGAATAATAATTCCATCTTATGATGCTAATGGAATATTAAATTATTTTACAGCTAGAGATTATAAAGAACCTTCTTTAAGAAAATATAAAAATCCACCTGTGTCTTCTAAAGACATTATAGGTTTTGAATTATATATAAATTGGGATGCACCTATTATACTTTGTGAAGGTATGTTTGATGCTATAACAATTAAACGCAATTGTATTCCTTTATTAGGAAAAGTATTACATGATAAACTAATGGAAAAATTAGTTAAATCTTCTGTAGATAGAATATATATTGCATTAGACAATGATGCTAAAAAAGATGCTCTAAAGCATGCTGAAAAACTTATGTCATTTGGTAAAGAAGTTTACATGGTAGAATTAGAAGGTAAAGATGCTAATGAGATTGGTTTTGAAGTATTTTTAAACACTATTGGGCAAACTAAACCTTTAACATTACAAAGTTTGCTTGAAAAAAAATTACAATTAATATGATTGATAAAAATGCAAATATTATAAAAGATCCTAGAATAAAACGTATTGTTGAATATTCTGAAGGAGATAAACAAATTAATGTTTTAGACTCACGATTTTATAGGCGTAATGGTGAATATTATCCTTCCGTAACATCAATTTTAAATTATTTTCCTAAAAACCAGTTTTTTCATAATTGGCTTAAAGATGTAGGACATAATAGTGATGTTATTGCTTCTAAAGCTGCTGCTGAAGGTACTCAAGTACACAACGCTATAGAATCATTTTTAAATGGTAATGAAATCCCATGGATTAATGAATATGGTGAAGCTCAATATAGTTTAGATGTTTGGAAAATGATTTTAAAATTTGCTGAGTTTTGGAATACACATAAGCCAGAATTAGTAACAACAGAATATCATTTATTTTCCGATGCTCATAAATTCGCAGGAACCGCAGACTTAATAGTAAAAATAAATAACCAATTATGGTTAATAGATATTAAAACATCAAATTCACTTCATACTAGTCATGATTTGCAGTTAGCAGCTTATGCTATAGCTTGGAATGAAACTCATGATAATCTTATTGAAAGAACAGGAATATTGTGGTTAAAAGCTGCTACTCGTGGTGAAGGAAAAGGAGATAACATACAAGGTAAAGGATGGCAATTAAAAGCCATAGATAATATTGCTACTAATTTTAATATGTTCAAAAATATATACGAAATATATAAACTAGAAAACCCAGACTTTAAACCAGCTACTGAATTACTACCAACAAGTATTAAAATTAACGTATAAATAGCATTAGAAATATATATATTTATAGGTGATTTAGTTTATCTAAGTCACCTATTTACATTTATGTATAATTAATTATTATGAATTTAGGACAATATATAGCCAATATAATATTAGAAGAACAAGACCCTTCCCCAAGTAGATATCAAAGTTTAATACAAAGCAAATTAAGTGAATTAAATCATACATCTGAAATATTTAATGTGAAAGTTGATGATTTACAGTATGCTTTTGAAACAGGAAATGAAGTTTTATTATCTGATAATATTTGGTCTAAATTAGAAAATACAAATTCATATAAAATTAAAAGTTTAAAACAAATTGATAAATTAGTAAAAAATTGGAAACCTATATTTAATGCTATTAAAAATGAAGAACAACTACCTTTGCCAATGGTTTTAGAATACGGTGAAGGTAAATATTATTTGGTTGCTAGTAATACACAATTGATGATTTATAGAGCATTAGAAATAAAACCTACAGTATTAATAGGGACGTTAGGTATATCAGAATCTAATCATATTTTTTTAAAAGAAAATTTACAATCAAAAATACAACGTCTTAATGAAGAACAAACAGGAACTATTGGTGAATTCATTAAATATAGTATAAAAAATTTAGAATTAAAAAAACTTCCTAGCAGTTTAACATTATCATACAATAATGATAAAGCTAAAGAAAAATGTAGTTTTGGTTACTTTGATCCAAATAGTAATAAAATATGGGTTTATGTTAAAAATAGAAACATGGCTGATATTTTAAGAACATTAGCTCATGAATTAGTTCATCGTAAACAAGAAGAAGATGGTAGACTTGATTCTAAAAGTGGAGAAACAGGTTCCCCTATTGAGGATGAAGCAAATGCAATGGCTGGTGTCTTATTAAGAAATTTTGGTAAAATAAATAACAGTATATACGAAGCTAAAAAATTTGGAAATTATTTATTTGGGGATAAAGATTCCGGAGTTAAAATAGGATGGTATGACAATGAAGTAGAATCTGATACTACTGCTGAAAAATCATTATTTAATTTTCTTAAACAATATGCTGATTCTGAAGAATCTACTTATTCTAATATAAATTTAGATAACTATATCCCAATATTTAAAACAATAAAAAAACAATATCCTGAAATAGGAGATCCAAAAGTTAGTGGTTACATTTATAGAGGAACTGTTATTAATAAAGATGCATTAGAAAGATTATCAAAAGAACCTAATATAGATATAATAGGACAAAATATTATTATACCCAATCAAGAATATTCTTCTCGTAGAAAAGTATCATCTTGGAGTACAAATTACTATAATGCTGCTACCTTTGCTATGAGTACAGCTGAAAGAAAAAAAGGAATACCTGTAGTAATGAGAGCAAAAGCTGAAGATGCTGAATTGTTTTTTACTCCTAAATTTATGAATAAACTTAGCAATCAACTTGAAGAAGAAACATTTAATATAGTTAATCCTATACCAGTTGACATTATGATTATAAAAGAATATGAAGACGAATTTGAAGAAATAGAAAATGATTATTTACATACTAAAAAATAAAACAAGTTATGTACACAATTTATTGTGATATGGATGGGGTTTTGGTTGATTTTGAAAAAGGTTATGCAGAATTAACAGATACTATTCCCAGTAAATCATTTAATGGCAAACCTAGTTTTTGGGAACCTATTAATAAAGCTGGAGCTCAATGGTGGGCTAATTTAGAATGGATGCCTGATGGAAAACAATTATGGGATTATATCAAACCATATAAACCTTATATATTATCCGCACCTTCCTTAAATCCCTCATCTAGGATTGGAAAAGAAGCCTGGTGTAAAATGCATATACCAAATCAATATAAAAAACTATTATTATATTCTAGAAAAGAAAAACAAATATTCTCAGCTCCGGATAAAATATTAATAGATGATATGGAACAAACTATTAATGAATGGAATAAACGGGGAGGTATAGGAATATTACATACATCTACCAACAATACAATAAAAGAACTTAAAAAACTGAAGTTATGAAAAATACTAGTGAATCTATGTTACAAAAAGATTTTAAGCAACGTGATGTACAACGTATGCGTAATCTTATTACTAAAAAATTTGGTGACAAAACTGTAACTCAATTAGGATATACTAAATCATATATAGAGCGTAAAGAAGGTGAAATTTGGGAAGAAGATGGAAAAAAATGGACTATTAAAAATGGTATTAAACAAACTGTAACTCGTTTTGATTCTATTAAGAAATTACTAATTTTACCGATAGTTTGCCCTAAATGCAACAATTCTATGAAAAATCACATTACTAATAAAAAAATGTGGCCTATACATAGTATGTGTTTTGATTGTGTTATTAAAATGGAAACTAAATTAAAACGTGACGGAAAATTTGAAGAATATCAACGTAACATGAATATTAATGGTATAAAAACTTACATTAAAGAATTAGAAGATATTTTATTAGAATTAATGTTAGAAGATTCCAAAGAATCTATTGTTACTGAATCTGGTGATATTGAAGAGTGGCGTGGGGGTGTTATTGATAAAACAAAAATAATTGAAGACTTGCAAAAATACATTAAAGAAATAAAAGATACATTAAATACCTAATATTTATTGGCAATAACTATACATATATAAGTAAATCAATGAGCACAGAAGTATCAAACATCTACACTGTAATAATTACAGCAATTACATTTTTAGGAGGTTCAGCAGCTTGGCGTTTTTATGAAAAAAGAGCAATGCATCGTGAACGTGATGAAGATTTTATTCGTCATGATTGTAAAGATCGTATAGCTAAACTAGAAGCATTACTTGTAGAATCAGCAAGAGAAAAAGATGAAATGCGTTCTCAAATATTAGAACTAGTAGCTGAAGTAGCATCATTAAGAACTGAATTAAAATATTTAACCGAAGGTAAACGTAGTAATTTATGATTAGATTATCAGAATTATTAGATCTTATTTCTGAAGGAAAAGTAGAATATCCTTCAAACCATAAACCAGGAATGCGTGTAACTAAAGGTGGATCAATGTGTGCTAATTGTGAATATCACGAAGTAAAAGGTAATATGTGTAATAATAAGTATTGGTTACAATGGAAAAATGGAGATGCTAAAATACAGGCACCGGCTGATGAATATTGTTGTGATTGGTGGCATGAAAAATGATATATTATGATAAAGCTATTAGAATTACTTGAAGAAATTGAAGAATATGACGTCGAAAATGAACAAGATATAAGAGAATTTATTGAGTTCATGGAAGTATATCAGCAAGAATTAAACGAAGCTGATTGTGACTGTATGTTAGAAGCTAAATATCAAGGACGTACAGTACCTTTAGGTAAACCAATGCGAGGTGATAGTAAGAAATTTAAGGTATATGTTAAAAATCCTAAAACAGGTAAAGTTGTAAAGGTTAATTTTGGTGCTAAAGGAATGAATATCAAAAAGAATAACCCAATAAGACGTAAAGCATTTAGAGCAAGACATAATTGTGATAATCCAGGCCCACGCACATCTGCTAGATATTGGTCTTGTAGAAAATGGTAAATATTATAAATTATGGCCTACCTATATAGACATATTAGATTAGATAAAAACGAACCTTTTTATATTGGTATAGGATCTGATAATACTTATAAAAGAGCATATAAAAAAAGAGGTAGAAGTTTTAGATGGAAAGATATAGCATATCAAGTTTTATATGAAGTTGAAATATTATTAGATAATTTAACTTGGGAAGAAGCGTGTAGTAAGGAAATTGAATTTATTAAATTATATGGTAGAGCTGATTTAAATGAAGGAACGCTAGTAAATATGACTGATGGAGGAGAAGGTACATACGGGTTTAAACATACTGAAAATAATAAACAAAAAATAAAAATTAGGTTAAAAGGAAATAAACATAACTTTGGAACAAAGTATTCAGATAAAACTAAAAAACATCTTAGTAATATTAGAATAGGAAAACCCTTAATAAAAACAAGAAAACCAATTTTGTGTGTTAATAATAATATTATATACGATTCAGTATCTATAGCAGCAAAACAATTAAATATAAAACAAGGAGATATAAGTAATGTATTAACTAATCTTCAAAAATCAACTAAAGGTTATAAATTTATTTATAAATAATCAAAATTAACGGAAAAAACCAATTATTATATTTTAACATATAGAATGAAACCAATAGATAAATTTATATTACACGTTGTACATAATCTCTTTCCATTGAATGAATACTCAGAAGGTGAGATTAAATATCTATTAAATAAATTTAAAGAAGAAGCTGAGGATTTAAATATTCAAGTTAGTGATGAACAACTTAAAAAATATATTGAACGTTTTGATAAATTAAAAGATTCACCTAAAGTAACTGATAAAGATTTACGTAAATATTCTTTATCTAAACTAATTAAAATAGTAACATCTTCACCTGGAACTGAAGTATCAAGTAATGATGAGGATGAAGATCAAACACCAGATGTAGTATACAACGATAATGGTATTACTATTTGGAATGGTGCTAAACAAGGTAATTGCATTACTTATGGAGCCTCTCAAAAAACACCAGGTGGAACTAAATGGTGTATTACAACTCCTGGAGGGAGTTATTGGGGTAAATATAGATATGGTGCTTCATATAAATTAAGTTTTGTTGCTTTACAAGTATTAGATAATGGAACATATAAATTTACCAATAGAAATAATAGCCCAGGAATGGAAGGTCCATTTGGTTGGGAAGAATTAAATAGTAGAGTTCCTTGGTTAAAAGATATTCCTAATGTAAAAAATATTTTAAAATATATTCCTTTTTCTAAAAAAGAAAAAGAAAGTGAATTATTTAAAAATAATCCTATTAGTATTAAACAATGGATGAAAGAGCCATTCAATACTAAAAAACAATACCTAATTGTTAGATCAGGATTAGATAGATTGTTTAGTGATATAAGTAACGATGTTTTTATTTTAAAATATTTACCCCAATACCCTCAAATTGCTAATATGATAGCAACAACAGAAGGTATTATTGATATAGAAACATTAATAAAATATATAGATAAATTTTCTAAACAAGATCAATTATCTATTGCTTCTTTAATAAGAAGTAATTTTAATTTAAATATACTTGATGGAGATTCAACTTTTGATCTTAAAAAATATCTTGTAAAGACTAATAAAATAAATCTTAATCAATATCAAAGATTGTATGTAACTAAAGATAATAAAGCTATTGTTTTATTAACATTAGAAGATGATATAAAAGTAGGATTGTATACTGAAGATGATGAATATCCTAATATTAAATTAAATAAACGTACATCTAAATATTTACTTGACTACTCAGAACTAGATAAAATTCCTTTAAAAATTTTAATTAAATTAACACAGGATGAAGTTATAGATAAAGAAATAGTAGATAAAGTAATAGATAAAGCAAAAACAGATCCTGATTCAGCTGTTATTGTAAAAGATAATATTATATTAGATTCTAATTCATTTACTTCATATAAAATAGAAGATGGTAAACTTAAACAAGTATCATTTGATAATGAAGATGTACAAGCAGTGTTTGCTGGACAGAAAGATAATGAAGGATTCCAACAAAATGCATTAAATTTATTTAATAAATATTATGGTGTTATTCCTAAAACAATAGATAAAGATGCTTTAATAAATGTTATTAAGGCTATTCCTTATAGTAAAAGAATAATTGATGGTGATGTTATATTAACTACAACAGATCCAGTATCTCCTTTTATACTTATGCCAGCTACAGTAAATCCTCGTCAACAAAGATTATCTAGGAGTTATGGTAGTGATGGTGATTGGAGAAAAGCTAATAGACACTCTCAAAGTCTAAGTGAAAATGATTGGAAATCTTATTTTATTTATCTAAGAGCCACAAACCAAGCTTATAACAATAATGATTTATTAACATTATTAGGTAATGAAAGATCTCCAATGACTATTGAATCTAAAAGAGCCTTTATAGCTAATAATCCTCCAATAACTGATGGTCCATATAAACCTGCTATGAATGGAGATACTGCTTTACTTATTAATGTTAATAATCCAAGTAGTAGCTATAAAATATCAGATCAATCAGGTAAATTAGTTAAAGCAAATGTACCTTCATCACTAGCAGCACAATTATTAGGACCAAGACAAGTTCCTGGTCAAGCAGCAGCTCAAGCTAATGCTGCAGTTAGAGCGGGAAGAGGTAGACCAGCAGGTCAACCAAATGCTCCTCGTCCACAAGCTGCTCCAATAGAAGGAGGAACTTCATTAGGACAAATAGCACAAGCTTATAATTTAACTCCTGGATTTAATGCTCTTGGTCAAAGAGTACTTAGAAGATTTCCAACTTCTTTTGAAGAAGTACCAGTAACAAATAATAGAGGTGCATCTCGTCGTCAAAATTTATTAGGAGCTAATGGTAGTGTTAGAAGAGTATTTGAAAATGGAAATAATGCTATTTATATTATTCGTTTAAATGATGGTCCTCTTATAGCTTCAGTAGTATTACAACCAGGAAATTCACATTATATTGTTACACCAGATAATGCTATTGGATTAGGTTCACCATCTGAATTATTAAATGCTTTAAGACAAAGAAATCTTTTGGCAGAACTTCATCAATATATTGTGAATGAATATTTTGATCGTAATCCTCATCATCTAAGTGAATTTAGACAATTACTTCGTAAACATATAAATGAAAAAAAGAAACAAAATGAAAACAAATGAACTAAAAGATATTATTCGTGAAATGATAGAAAAAGCATTAGCTGAAAACCAACCGGCTCCTTCAAAACCTAAAACTAATCCTACAGTTGCCCCAGGTAAACCCGATACAGGTAAGCCAAAACCTCGTCGTCCTTTTGAACCTAAACCGGGTGCTAATCCTTCTCCTAAAGCTGAAGGACAAGCAGAGCAAGTAGTTAATAAAATTGCAAATAGATATCAATCTAAAAATAAATAATGTCAAAACGTTTATTAGAAGTAGAATACGAAGATATATTTTCACCTGAAACTATGGCTTCCCTAAAAGGAAAGTCAGGTGATTCTTTACGTCAATTACTTGGAAATAAAGATTTAATACAGGTAATGACACGTACTCAAGAAGTATTAGATGAAATAATGACTGCCGAAGATGGATATCGTGATGAACTTGAAATGGTAGCAGCACAGATGGTAACTGATGCTTTTCCTATTATAGACTATGCTAATATTAAAATTGATGCTAAAATAGTTACATCTCAAGGAGAATTTAAACTACAACAACCTCCACCTCAGGAAGATCCTGCATCCCCTAATTTTGGTGAAGGTAATCCTGAAAAACTAAAAGCAAAACGCCGTATTATTAATGGTATTACTCAAGGTGCTTCTGTTAGAGGTTCATTTTGGTTTTTAATGTTTAAAGAATACTTAGATCAAATTAATCCTGAATTAGTAAGTAAATACAATGAAGTATTAAAATTAGCTTTTGGTATATATGATAATGAAGATGCTATTGCTATGTTGTTAGCATTATTAGCACAAGGACAAAAAATACAAGGTGGAGAAAGTGAAATGGAATATGATGAACAAGAAGAACAATTTGTAATTAAAGCTCGTGCGTTATGTTTTCCTATGTTAGTACATGAAATTATTAAAGGATTGTATGAAATTATGGGTACACAAGGATTTGGTCGTGATAGAGAACAGAATAAATCTATTATAGGAGCTGTAGATAAAGTATCGAATGAACCACGTGATTTACAATATGGTAAATTTATATTTGATGCTTTAACTAAAATATATGCTGATAGTAATATAGATGACGCTCGCGTACGTGATTTATTTTTTACAGAAATATACAAATTATCTGATGATGAATTTTTTCCATTTGTTGAAAATGCCATTAATAATAAGTTAATGCCCTTACAAAGAAAATGGGCAAATGATACAATGCGCGACATTGCTAGAGACTTAACTAAAGACGATACAGGTCTTGAAGATTTAAACTAATTAACATATTTATATACATAAACAATTAAAACCCAAATTATGAATATTACAGAAGTGCGTAAAGTTATTCGCCAAGTACTTGCAGAAGCAATGGAAAAAGGTGGATTACCTAAAAGTGGTGGAAAGTTAGTACACCTTAAAAAAGAATTAAAAAGTTTAAAAAGTATGAGAGAATCTTTAGGTCAATATCAAATTACTGAAGGTGGCGAACAGTCAGGATTTGTAGCCGAATATGCTCATATGCAAAAATTCGTAAACGAATTAGAAAAAATTAAAACTGCTCATAGTAAATTAGCTGAAATGCTTGATGGTCAAATCTCTGAAGTAGAAGGTAAAGTAGCTTCTGAAACTGAAAAGATCAAAGAAATGATGGGTCTTATCGAAAAAGCTAAGAAAGATAAAAAAGCTCCTACTAAAAAAGACGGTAAAAAAGCTCCTACTAAAAAAGACGAACCTAAAGCTGAAGACAAAGAGGAAATTACACCGAAAGCTGAAGACAGCAAAAAGAAACCAGCAGTTAAAAAATAATAGCAATGATTAAACTTGTTGACATATTAGAAAAACTTGATTCAGTAGGTCAAGAAGATGCTGATATTAATAATGATGGAAAAACTAACAAAACAGATAAATATCTTTCTGCACGTCGCAAAGCAATAGCTAAAAATTTAAAAGAAGAAGTATCAATAGATATTGCTGAAGATACATCATATGAAGATTTTGCTATTGCCGTAGCTAATATTCTTAAAAAAGATTATGGCACTCGTCTTTTTAAACCATTTATTGAGACTTTAGTATCTGAATTGAAAAAAAATGAATAAAAAATTATTATTAGAAAAATACATTAAAGTAGCAGTTCGTAAAGCTTTAGCTGAACAAGAAGCTAAAGAAAAGAAAGCTACTAAAGCAATGTATCTAATATATCGTTTTCCCGGATTGAAAAAAACTATAGAAGAATTAATGTCTCCTTCATTTGGTCGTTATATATCAAGTGTTAGTGTTATAGCACCAAAACCAACTACATTTAAAATTGATCTTATTAATGGTCAAGATTTTACAATTTATTATGCTGGTAGTGGTAATTACACAGCTAAAATAGCTGGTAAAAAATATCATCCTGACAATGTAGGAGAATCTGAAAGGGCTTCTCAAGCTATAGTTAATTTATTAGAATTAAATTATGCTCCTAAAGAAGAAATTCAACAATCATCAAAAGGAGCATCATCTCCTACTAAAAACGCAGAATTAGCAGCAGATATATCATCAGCTTCCGAACCACCATCACCTGAAACAGCAGCTCCTGAAATACCATCCCCTGAAGTTCCATCTCCTGAAGAAGAAGTTCCACAAATATAACATAAATGTATGAAAAAAATTTTTAATGGAATTCAAAAAATAAAACAATATCTAAATGAAGTAAAAGCTACTTCTCTTACAGTAGGAGAAACATTTACATTATCTGGGGATATAGGTAATTTTAAAGAAGGTGAAAAAGTTAGTGTTGATGATATACTTCCTTTTGGAAATGATGTTGAATTACATTTATCCAATTCTAAAGGTGTTAAAGATACCTTTTATTTAGATATAAATGATGACTTTGAACAATTAGTTCCTGAGGCTAAACGTTTACAAAAATTAGCAGGAATTGTTAATGAACAAGATGAAGAAGTCCCTCAAGAAACATCAGATGAACCAACTCCAGAAGAAGCACCAACTCCTGAAACTCCTCCTGGTTCTATTAATAAAGAACAAGCAGAGCAATTAATTAGAGATACCAAAGGTAAATTTTTTACAGTAACTTTTATTAAAAAAGATGGTACAACACGTGTAATGAATGCTCGTTTAGGTGTTAAAGCATATCTTAAAGGTGGTGAATTACCTTATGATGCGGCTGCTAAAGGATTAATTCCTGTATTTGATATCCCAAAACGTGCTTATAGAATAGTAAATTTAAATACAATTACTAATTTAAAAATTGGTAATAATGAGTATAATGTGTTATAATATTTAAAAAGGCAAAGTAATCTTCATACATTTATTGTATGAATATATTTTATATTTGCGCTGACCCAATATCAGCCGCCCAACAACTAGCAGACGATCATATTCGTAAAATGCAAATTGAATCCGCTCAAATGTGCTCAACAGCACATTGGGAATCAGGTTCACAAGCACCTTATAAGCGTGCTCACGTTAATCACCCATCTACTAAATGGGTACGTGAATCTATACAACATTACCGCTGGCTTGTACAACATGGTTTAGAAATTTGTAAAGAATTTACTAAACGTTATGGTAAACCTCATAAAACTCAAGAAGTTCTTACATGGCTTCGTGACAATGAACCCAATCTTCCCAATAAAGAATTTATACCTCCACCACAATGTATGCCTGATGAATATAAAATGGGTGATACTATTAAAGCATATCGTAATTTTTATGTAAAAGATAAAATTGCTATTAAAGGATTAAATTGGAAAAAATTAGGAAATACACCTAAGTGGATATTTATTGAAAACAACCAATGATACAATTTAACCCTACAGATAAAATTACAGTAGACGTACCTTTATTTATTCGTTTACTAGAATATGCTCGTGAAGATGCAAAAACTGATATGGATTTACATACAGTAGCTGAAAATATTTTAGAGTTAAGTAAAACTGGAAAAACATTAACAATGAATCAATACGACAGTATTATTAAAAATCAACAAACAATGGATGAAATTAAAAGAATGCAACAATTAGCTGGTATTTCAACTAAATCAGTTATAAACGAAATAAATGATACTCAAGTAATGAGAAAAGTAGATGCTGCTTTAAAAGCAGGACAAACAGTAACTGTACAAGGTAAACCTATTCAGAAAATTAATACAATGTCTGGTACTATTACTTTAAAAGACGAAAATACTACAATTGATTATTTAGATTTAAAAGATCCAATTGCAGATATATTAATTGATGGAAATACAATTAAATTAGAACCTACAAAAGAATTTCCTGCAGATAAAAGAACTCCAAAAGAAAAAGAAATTGATAAACAAGCATGGCAAAGTCGTTTTGGTCCTGGTGGTGGATATGATGTTCCAAGTGGAGCAAAATATACTGGAGATTAATATGAAATAAACATATAGAACAGATTCATTGCCTGTTCGCCTAAAAAATAAATTGGAGTAGTGGCCCACCCAAAAGGTGGGCCACCTTATATTTGGAAAATCAAAAAAATTAAATTATTTTTATATAATATGAAAAAAATTGTAATTGTAGGAGCAGGAGTTGCAGGTATAAATGCTGCAACCAAATTAGTAGACAATGGCTATCCTGGTGAGTTAATTACCATTATAGATAAAGGTAATGATCCTTATGTTCGCAAACCAGAAGAAGTAATGACCGGATTTGCAGGAGCTGGAGGCTTCTCAGATGGCAAACTTACATACCATACATCAATTGGTGGTCAATTATCAAAGTATTGTGGTGAAGAAAAGGCATATGATCTAATGGATCAATCTATTGAAATGTGGAAACGCTTTCACCCTGATCCATCTAAGATAATGTATTCAAACCCACAAGCAGAACCAGACTTCATCAAACCTCACTTTGGACTACGTTTATTCCCAGTATACCATATTGGTACAGATTATTTACATGAAATAGGAAAACGTTGGTATGATTATTTAGTTGATAAAGGTGTTAATTTTATATGGAATTGTGAAGTTAATGCTATTGATTTTGAAAACGATAGAGTATTAGCTAAATCAACAAAT
>Ga0315900_10007867_pt1 | contig 13865 bp, 11 predicted proteins | sample LakEriMetagenome_FD_203521 | JGI IMG/M metagenome (GOLD analysis project Ga0315900, IMG submission 203521) | Freshwater fungal communities from buoy surface, Lake Erie, Ohio, United States - Buoy 12 MA114 | ecosystem: Environmental > Aquatic > Freshwater > Lake > Lake biofilm | place: USA: Lake...
CCTCGACCGCATGGAATCGAAGTCCGCCTGACGCCGCTTCGCCCCGCACTCCAGTTCTTACCACCCCTCCCCGCACGACTCCCACCCCTTCCCCGCGAAAGGTCGCTGCCATGCTCGCCGACGCGTCCCTCGTCGCCCCTTGGATGAACGAACTGCTCTCCTCCCCGGCCGCCGTGCGGCTGGGGTGGGTGTGCGTCCACACGCTCTGGCAGGGCGCGGCCGTGGCGGCGGCGCTGGCTATGGCGCTGCGGCTCATCCCCAGGCGCTCTCCCGCGGCGCTCGAAGCCCGCTACATCCTGGCAGCCACGGCCCTGGCCGCCCTGCCGCTGGCCGCCGTGGCCACGTTCCTGCTCGTGCCTGCGACTCGGCCTGCGGCCGCGGTGGTATCGTCCCGCGGCGGCGGCGACGGCACGGCGCCGACTCCGACTCTGGCGCGAGCGGGCGAAGCAGCCCCAGGGGATGCCGGCCTCGCTTTGGCCCCGGTGCCAACCATGCCGGCCCCCGCGGCCGTCGTGCATGCGCCGCTGATGCTCGAGCGGGATCAGCTCGCTCGGCTCGCGGCCTGGCTGCCGCTGGTCGCCCTGGCCTGGACGGTCGGCGCCGTCCTGGCCGCCGACCGCATGGCCTGCGGCTGGTGGGTCACCCGCCGGCTCGTGGCCCGGGCCGCCGCCATCGCCGACGGCCGGCTCCAGGGGCGCGTCGATCACTGGCGGCGCACGATGCGCATCGACGCCGCCGTGCGGATCCTCTCCTCGGCCGCCGTCGAGGCGCCGGTCGTGATCGGCTGGCTCAAGCCCGTGATCCTCTGGCCGGCCGCCGCGCTCGTCGGCATGCCCGCCCACGAACTCGACGCCATCGTGGCCCATGAACTGGCCCACGTCCGCCGCCGCGACGCCCTCCTGAATCTCCTCCAGGCCTGCATCGACGTCCTCTTCTTCCACCATCCCGCCGCCTGGTGGATCTCCGCGCAGGTGCGGGCCGAGCGGGAGCACTGTGCCGACGACCTGGCCGTCAGGGCCCTGGAGGCCGGCCGCGCCGGCACCCGGCTCTCCTATGCCCGGGCTCTGCTCGCGCTCGAGGAGCGCCGGCATACCGCGGCCCTGGCCGTGGCCGCCAATGGCGGCAGCCTGCTGGACCGGATCCGGCGGCTGGCCGGGGCCGACGCCGAGCCGGCCGGGCCGGGGCGACTCCTCGCGGCCGGGCTGACCGCCGCGGCCGTGGTCGCGATCGCGCTGTCGGTCGCGGCCCCGCGCCAGGCCACCGCCGCGGAGCTGCCCGAGGACACGAACAAGATCGAGAGCCTGACGCCGGAGCAGGCGAGGAGGTTGGCGAAGGAGTTTCCGGGGGTGGACGTGGAGATCGAGACCAAGGGTTTTGACAAGACCAAGGTTTCAGGATGCTTGCCTTTGAACGGCCTGAAGTCGCTGGATGCTGAAACGACGAAGGCACTGGCGGAGTTCAAGGGTCAAGTAGTGTCCCTCAACGGCCTTCGCACGCTCGATGCCGACACTGCCAAGGCGCTCGCGGAGTTCAAGGGCAACTGGCTGACCCTCGACGGCCTGACCACCCTCGACACCGCCACTGCAAAGGCGCTCGTGGAGTTCAAGGGCGGAGTCCTGTCCCTCTCCGGCCTGACCACGCTCGACGCCGACACCGCCAAGGCACTGGCAGAGTTAAAGGGCCAATCACTGAACCTCTCCGGCCTGACCACGCTCGATGTCGACACGGCCAAGGCGCTCGCGGAGTTCAAGGGCGGAGTCCTGTCCCTCTCCGGCCTGACCACGCTCGACGCCGACACCGCCAAGGCGCTCGCGGAGTACAAGGGCGACAGCCTGAACCTCTCCGGCCTGACCACGCTCGATGTCGACACGGCCAAGGCGCTCGCGGAGTTCAAGGGCAAGTATCTGCACCTCAACGGCCTGACCACGCTCGACGCCGACACGGCGAAGGCGCTCGCGGAGTACAAGGGCGACAGCCTGTACCTCGACGGCCTGACCACGCTCGATGCTGGCACGGCCAAGGCGCTCGCGGAGTTCAAGGGCGTCGACCTGTTCCTCAACGGCCTGACCACCATCGACACTGCCACCGCCAAAGCGCTCGCGGAGTTCAAGGGCCAATTCCTGTACCTCGACGGCCTGACCACGCTCGATGCCGACACGGCGAAAGCGCTCGCGGAGGTCAAGGGCGAAGGGCTGACCCTCTCCGGCCTGACCACCATCGACACTGCCACCGCCAAGGCGCTCGCGGAGTTCAAGGGCGAAGGGCTGACCCTCGACGGCCTGACCACCATCGACACTGCCACCGCCAAGGCGCTCGCGGAGTTCAAGGGCGACTGGCTGACCCTCGACGGCCTGACCACCATCGACACTGCCACCGCCAAGGCGCTCGCGGAGTTCAAGGGCAAGTATCTGCACCTCAACGGCCTGACCACGCTCGACGCCGACACGGCCAAGGTGATTGCAGGATCGAAGGCATGGAACGGTCAACTGCGGAACCTGACGACGCTCGACGCCGATACGGCCAAGGCGCTCGCGGACTTCAAGGGCCATCTGTACCTCGACGGCCTGACCACGCTCGACACTGACACGGCGAAAGCGCTTGCGGAGTTCATGGGCATAGGACTGTATCTGCGCGGCCTGACCACGCTCGACGCCGAGACCGCCAAGGCGCTCGCGGAGTCTAGGGGCGAAGGGCTGTTCCTCTCCGGCCTGACCACGCTCGACACTGACACGGCGAAAGCGCTCGCGGAGTTCGACGGGGATTTGTTTCTGTCCGACGAGGTTTTCAAGGCATTTTCCGCCAAGAACCCGCTGACCCCCGAGACGGCACTGGCTTGGGCGGTGGTGTCGACCGGCGACCTGTCCAGTGTCACCGCTCTCGACGCCGAGACAGCCAAGTCGCTCGCGGAGTTCAAGGGCCAATCACTGAACCTCTTCATCCTGACCACACTCGACGCTGAAACGGCCAAGGAACTCGCGGAGTTCAAGGGCAAGTATCTGTACCTCTCCGGCCTGACCACGCTCGACGCCGAAACGGCCAAGGCGCTCGCGGAGTTCAAGGGCGAACGGCTCGCCCTCTCCCGCCTGACCACGCTCGACGCAGATACGGCCAAGTCGCTCGCGGCCACGCCGAAGTGGGACGGCCAACTGCCGAATCTGACGACCCTCGACACCCCCGAGTCCATTGCCGTCGCCCAAGCCCTCGCCACGCGGAAAGGCCCGCTCGCTCTGCCCAACCTCAAGAAAATCTCCCCCAAGACGCTCTCGGCCTTGATCGAAAAGGAAGACGTCGAAATACCCTTGATCGAGACGCTGGAGTTGATCCCCGAGCCAGACGGTAGCGCGAACGACGACTTCGTGATCCCGGAGTGGCTGGAAGAGCGGGACAAGAAGCGGCGGTAGAAGTACGCGACCCGACCAGCCGCTAGGCCAGCCCCTCGTCGCCCTTCTCGAAGCCGGCCGCCAAGGTCTGCACGCTTGCCGACCGAGGTCAGCCCGCTCGTACAGGCCGCGCAGCACGTCGTACCCGTGGCTGTCACTGCGGGCGACAAGATCGAGGCTCTTCGACAGTGGGCCTCTGGTCGGTGCCTGTCGGCAGATCGGGTGGGTGTGTATTCGCGGTCGGAGAGTGGTAGTGGCGGGCGGGCGCGGAGAGTCGTGCGGGAGCCGGGGGTGGGCTGAGCGTTCCGGGAGCGATCAGGCGGCGTTCTCTGCAGATAGTGGCGGGGTAGACTTTTGGGGGTTCGCTGGCCCGCACGCCCCTTCTTCCCCGCCTGTTTCCATGAGGCCCGCCATGAACATCCTCACCCGCTCTTCGCTGCTCGTCCTTGCCCTGCTCGTTGCTGGGATGTCGCTCGGCCATGCTCCCGCGAGGGCCGACGAGTTGCCCAAGGACACGAACCAGATCGAGAGCCTGACGCCGGAGCAGGCACGGAAGTTGGCGACAGAGTTTCGGGGGGTGATGGCGGAGTTGGAGTTCAAGGACAGCACACTAACGCTGCAACAATGCCTGCCTTTGAACGGCCTGAAGTCACTGGATACTGAAACGGCGAAGGCACTGGCAGGTTATGGCAAAGGGCCGCTCTTGCTCGGCGGCCTGACCACGCTCGACGCTGACACCGCCAAGGCGCTCGCGGATTTCAAGGGCGAATATCTGTTCCTCCACGGCCTGACCACGCTCGGCGCCGAAACGGCCAAGGCGCTCGCGGAGTTCAAGAGCCGATTCCTGTACCTCTCCGGCCTGACCAAGCTCGACGCCGACGTGGCCAAGGCGCTCGCGGGGTGGAAGGGCGGAAGGCTGCACCTCGACGGCCTGACCACGCTCGACGCCGACACGGCCAAGGCGCTCGCGGGATCGAAGGCATGGAACGGTCGACTGCCGAAGTTGACCACACTCGACGCCGAAACGGCCAAGGCGCTCGCGGAGTTCAAGGGCAACCAACTACTCCTCTACGGCCTGACCACGCTCGACGCTGAAACGGCCAAGGAACTCGCGGAGTTCAAGGGCCAACTCCTGTACCTCTACGGCCTGACCACGCTCGACGCCGACACAGCCAAGGCGCTCGCGGGGTTCGAAGGCAAGGTGGTTCTGTCCAACGAAGTGGCGAAGGCATTTTCCGCCAAGAACCCGCTGACCCCCGAGACGGCACTGTTTTTGGCCAAGGTGCTGGACGGCGACCTCTCCCATGCCACCGCCCTCGGCGCCGATACAGCCAAGGCGCTCGCGGAGTTCAAGGGCCGAACGCTGCGCCTCGACGGTCTGACCACGCTCGACGCCGACACGGCGAAGGCGCTCGCGGAGTTCAAGGGCGACTACCTGTGCCTCGACGGCCTGACCACGCTCGACGCCGATGCGGCCAAGGCAATTGCAGCCGCGCAGAAGTGGAACGGCCGGCTGCCGAATCTGACGACCCTCGACACCCCCGACTCAATTGCCGTCGCCCAAGCCCTTGCCACAAGAGAAGGCCCGCTGAAACTCTCCAACCTCAAGAAAATCTCTCCCAAGACGCTCACGGCCTTGATCGAGAAGCGAGACGTTGAAATCCCCCTGATCGAGACGCTGGAGTTGATCCCGGAGCCAGACGGTAGCGCGAATGACGACTTCGTGATCCCGGAGTGGCTGGAGGAGAAAGAGGACAAGCGGCGGCGACAAAAGGGCCAGCGCTAGGCCAGCCCCTCGTCGCCCTCCTCGAAGCCCGGCCGCCAAGGTCTGCACTCTTGCCGTAGTAGTTCAGCCCGCTCGTTCAGGCTTCGCAGAACGTCGTACCCGTGGCGGTCACTGCGTGCGGAATGATCCACGGGGGCGATCAGGCGGCGTTCTCTGCAGATAGTGGCGGGGGTAGACTTTTGGGGGTTCGCTGGCCCGCACGCCCCGCCTCCCCGCCTATTCCCATGAGGCCCGCCATGAACATCCTCGCCCGCCCTTCGCTGCTCGTGTTCGCCCTGCTCGTTGCTGGGATGTCGCTCGGCCATGCTCGCTTGCTTGCCGACGAGTTGCCCGAGGACACGAACAAGATCGAGAGCCTGACGCCGGAGCAGGCGAGGAGGTTGGCGAAGGAGTTTCCGGGGGTGGCGATGGAGTTTGAGGTCAAGGGCGTCTCGGTCGAGCAGATGTTCCCGGAGTCTCTGGGGGTGGACGTGGAGTTTGAGCTCAAGGGCGTCGTCACGCAGGTAGTTTTAGGGTGCTTGCCCCTGAATGGCCTGAAGTCGCTGGACGCTGAAACGGCGAGGGCACTGGCAGGCTATGCCAAGGGGGCGCTTTTCCTCAACGGCCTGAACAAGCTTTCTAATGAAGCAGCCAAGGCGCTCGCGGAGTTCAAGGGAGGAGTCCTGTACCTCGATGGCCTGACCACGCTCGACGCGGACACTGCCAAGGCGCTCGCGGAGTTCAAGGGCGAATGGCTGCATCTTGACGGCTTGACCACGCTCGACGCCGACACCGCCACGGCGCTCGCGGAGTTCGACGGGAAATTGGCTCTGCCCGACAAGGTTTTGAAGGCTTTTTTCGCCAACAATCCGGCGACCCCCGAGACGGCACTGGCTTGGGCGGCGGTGTCGAACTGCTATTTGTCCCATGTCGTCACGCTCGACGCCGACACCGCCAAAGCGCTTGCGGAGTTCAAGGGCCAATGCCTGATACTAAACGGCCTGACCGCGCTTGACGCCAACACCGCCAGAGGCCTCTCCGGGTACAAGGGAGACCTGTACCTCTGCGGCCTGACCACGCTCGACGCCGACACGACCAAGGCACTCGCGGAGTTCAAGGGCTACCTGTATCTCAACGGTCTGATCACTCGCGACGCCGATACCGCCAAGGCGCTCGCGGAGTTCAAGAGCCTACATCTGGGCCTCTTCGGCCTGACCACCCTCGACCCCGACACGGCAAAGGCACTAGCGGAGTTTAAGGGCGAAGGACTGTACCTCGACGGCCTGACCACCCTCGACGCTGAAACGGCCAAGGCACTCGCGGAGTTCAAGGGCTTTTTGGGCCTGCCCAACAATGTTTTGAAAGCTTTTTTTGCCAAGAACCCGCTGACCTCCGAGACGGCACTGGCTTGGGCGGCGTTGGCGAAGGGTGACCTTTTCTACGTCACCGCCCTCGACTCCCCCGACGCCGTCGCCATCGCCCAAGCCCTCGCCACACGAAATGGCCCACTCGCTCTGCCCAACCTCAAGAAAATCTCCCCCAAGACGCTCGCGGCCTTGATCGAAAAGGAGGACGTTGAAATCCCGCTGATCGAGTCGCTGGAGTTGATCCCCGAACCGGATGGCAGCGTGACCGAGGACTTCGTCATTCCGGAGTCGCTCGAGAAACGGCAGCGGCGGCGGCCTTGAGGCCGTTGCCGCGTTGCGGCGGCAGGTGCTGAATCGTTTCTTCAAAGTTCAATAATGCCGGTCCACAAACATGGTCGAGGCTGGCATGGCCGGGCGGCAGGTAGCATCGCGCTGGGCCAGCAGCAGGCGACTGGATGATCGCCTCGATGGCACTTTCTGACATGTGGTAGAATCCATGTGTTCAGGTCCGCAGGAGGTTTCTCGTGGCGACCGCTGACACCTACCCCCATATCGGCCTCGCGACCGACGGCAAGGTTGTGATCGAGGGCACTCGGTACACCGTCGAGCACATTGCGGCGGAGCAATATTTCTACGGCTGGTCTGCCGAGGAGATTATGCGGCAGCATCCCGAACTGCGGCCGGCCGAGGTCTATGCGGCACTGGCCTACTTTCACGACCACCACGACAGCATCGTGGCGGCCATCGAGGCCGGAAAATCTCGGGCTGAACGGCACCGCGGGCCGGATCCCGTCTCCCGTGATGAGCTTTTCCGCCGTCGCGCCGCAGGCCAGGCTCGCAACGGCTGAGCAAACCCATGCCGCTGGCCGTTTTCATGGACGTGCATGTCCCGGCGAGCATTTCAGAGGGGCTCCGTCGAAAGCAGATCGATGTCCGTACCGCCCAGGACGACTCTGCAGGCCGCATGTCGGACGATGATCTGCTCGCACGGGCCACAGCCGTTGGGCGGGTGTTGCTCACGCAGGACGCCGACTTCCTCGAAATCGCGGCGCGGTGGCAGAGGCAAGGCATCGCCTTCAGCGGGATTCTGTTCGCGGCCCAGGGGACGCCGATCGGGCAGCTGATTGAGGACGCCGAGCTCTGCCTGACGGGCATGACTGCAGACGAGTTTTGCAACCGCCTGGTTCATCTCCCGTTGCGGTAGCCGCCGGGCTGGATAGCGTCGCGCTCCGTCATCGAAACGCTTCGCAAGACGACCCTCGAACAGGCCCGCCGCGCCCACTCCCGTGCTCCTTCAGCTGGCCGGCGAACTTCTATCGAAACAGAACGTCGTGCAACTCATCCGATCGCGGCCAGCCGGGCGACGAGCGCCGGGATGATGGCCCGCATCGCCCGGGCGCGATGGCTGATCACCACCTTCACCGCCGGTGGCAGTTCGCCGAACGTGCGGTGGTACTCCGGCACGATGAACAGCGGGTCGTAGCCGAAGCCGCCCGCGCCCTGCGGCGCCGCGGCGATCAGGCCGCCGCAGGTGCCCGCGGCCGTGGCCACGATCCGGCCCGTGGGGTCGGCCAGCGCCGCATGGCAGGCGTAGTGGGCCGTGCGCTTCCCGGCGGGAACGGCGGCAAGTTTCTCGAGCAACAGCGCGTTGTTGCGGTCGTCGGTGCTGCCGGTCGCCCCCGGGGGCACCGGCCCGGAGAACCGCGCGGAGTAGATGCCGGGCGCACCGCCCAGGGCATCCACCACCAGGCCGCTGTCCTCCGCCAGCACCCAGGCACCCAAGGCGGCGGCCTGCTGGCCGGCCTTCAAGGCCGCGTTCGCAGCGAATGAGTCTCCCGTCTCCTCCACGTCGATCGCGCCGGCGAGGCCGCGGAGCGACCGGCAGGGGATGCCGAACGGGACGAGCAGTTCGACGAGTTCGCGGAGCTTGCCCTCGTTGGTCGTGCCGAGCACGAGCGTGGGGTGGTCGGTCATGGGGCCGGGCCGGTCAGCGTCGTTTCGTCGGCACCCGCGGCACGTCGATCGGCTTGGGATCGACGTCGAGGAAGATGCCGTCGAAGGACCGGGGCTCGATCACGCCCTGGGCGAGCTTGGCGGGATTCGGGCCGAGGGCGGCGATGATCTTGGTGATCTCGGGGTGGACGACGGCCGGGCCCTCCGCCTGCGGCACCGTCAGCCGGTCGATGGTGCCGACGCACACGATGCTCGACTCGCGATCGTGGAACTCCCAGGCCTGCCAGCCGGCCCGCCGCAGGGCCACCGTCACCCGGTGGGCCTTGTCGGCGGCCTCGACGAGGCGGCTCTCGGTCTGCACGCTGCGCAGCTTGGGATCCTGCCAGCCCTGCCCGCGCATCGCGCCGACGAGCTTGGAGACGTCGATCAGGCTGCCTCCGGCGGGCGTGGACTCCGCGGCCTGCCCGATCACTCCCGAGCCCGTGAAGCTCGCCACGCGGACGCTGTACCGCCCCGGGCAGTCGAGCAGGCTGTGGGTGACGTCGGCATTCATCTCCTGCACGAAGGCATCGACCTCCTGCCGCCGGAAATAGTCCTCCGGCAGCAACGGATTGGGGATCATGAACGCCAGGTGCATGGGGCCCTTGTCGGCCTTGGGGAGGACGGCGCGGAAGTCGGAGAAGGCCCGGCTCTTGCCGGCCTCTCCCGCGAGCGCCTCCGGCTGGAGCGTCTTGACCCGCTGCAGCACCTTCTGGCCGCGGGCATCCTCGCAGGAGGCGAAGTCCCCCACCAGGACCGCGACCTCGAGCACCTGCTCGGCGTTGGCGAACCGCATCGTCTTCGGCGTGCCGTCGGGGTTGAAGCCGACGCCCCGCTGGGTGCCCGTGTAGTCGAACGACTTCTCGTGCGTGTAGGCCTGGAGCTTGTGCCGCGACCGCAGCTCCTGGACGAGCTTGCGGGCGTCCTCGCGGGCGCCCGGGCCGCGGAAGGTCGTGGCGAGCACGAGCCACGGGCCGTCCTTCTCCGCCAGCGGGAACATCGCCCGGGGATCGGCCTGATCCTGTGAGAACCAGGTCGTGGGCAGCCAGCCGTTCTGGGCGGTTGCCGGGCAGGCGGCCAGGACGGCGGCGAGGGCGGCAGGCAGGACGGGCCAGCGGCGCGGGAACGGGCGGGGACGAGACACGATCCGGGTCTCCTCGATGACTGCCGGCGGGCGAGCCGATCGCGCCGGGCGGCGGGGACGGTAGCATCGCCGCCGCGGCGGTGCCAGACTGACCGGAGCGGCAAAGACGGGGCGAATCCGGCGGGAGGCGCGGGACATGGCGACGGCGAAGACGGGCGAAGCCCGGTGGCGGCGGGTGGCCCTGCTGCTCGCGGGAATGCTGGCGGCCGGTGCCTTGATGGCCCTGCCCCCATGGGCCTTCATTCGCTGGCGGGAAGGACGGCTTCGCGAACTTTCGCAGCCCGCCGTGCAGGCCGAGTGGGACCGCTTCCGCGACCGCATGCGCCGCGAGTCGGGCCGCGACGGGCCGGTGCAGCGGAAGGTGCCCAAGAGCGCCGAGCCGCCGGAACTGGTGTGGCTGCGCGACTACTGGAGGCTGGCGATCGCCGCCTGGGTCGTGTTCGTCGGCGTGATGCTCGGCCTCACGGCGGTGCTCGTCCGCGGGGCGGTCGCGTCAGCGGCCGAGAATGGCCCTGGCGGTCGCCGCCACGACCAGGAACAGGACCAGCGTGATGCCCAAGACGCCGATGAAGGAAAACACCCGCCGCACCCCGTCGATGACGCACCTGGGCCATAGTCCGCATGCCCCGTGATGGCCGGATGGTAGACGGATCACGGCGGCCGAACAAGCCGAGTGGCGACGCCGTCAGGAACGGCGGAACAGGTCCTCGGGCACGGGGCAGCGGCCCGTGCGGCCCAGGTCCTCGAGCGTCCGCCGCTGGCCGACGGTGTGCCACGGGGTGACGTCCGCCAGCTCGGGCATGATCTCCAGGATCTGCTCGACGAGCATCTCCACGATCCGGCCCACGGGGCTGCCGGCCGTCCGCTCCCGCAACGCGGCGGCCGTCTTCATCAACTTCACCATGCGGGACCGCTCGAGCACGGGGCCGGACAGCTGCCCGTCGCCCTCGACGAGCAGCTCGGCGACCGGCACCTCGAGCACCTGCTGCCACCGATGCAGGTCGGAGATCCGCAGATCGCAATCCGGCTGCTCCTGGCGACGCACGACCGCCAGGGCGATGCCCAGCCGCCGGGCCACGTTGCGGAGCGTCACGCCCTGCTGCCGCCGGACGTGCGCGATGCGATGCAACGCCGGCGCCGGATGCGAGACCACCTGACCGCCGCCGAAACCGCCCGGTTCGGACGCGGCGCGGGAGGCGTCGGAGTATTCGGCGTCGGCGAGCTCCAGGGGGTCCTGGTAGCCGTCGTCGTCGGCGAACCCGTCGTCGTGCAGATTTCGGTCGCAGTGCACCGTCGCCATCGAAGGGGCCTCCGCTGTCTGGCAGGCGTGGGCCGCGACCATGTCGCGGTGCCTGCTTGTACGCAGCCGGACCACGCGGCGTTCACCGGGATCGAATATTTTTTGGCGCGGGCGGTGTTGCCGGGACGTCGGCCGGGTCGATGGGTTGGGATTCGACGGTCGAAAGTCCACAATGCCGAGGCCGCGGTTCGTTCGCCAGGAGGTTTCCATGACGCCAGCCCCCCCCTCTTCCCCTTCCGGCGGTCACGCGGCCCCCGGCTGGTGCCCGCTGCCGGCCCGCTGCCGGCTCGAGGCCCGCGGCCGGGACGCGGTGACGTTCGTGGACCACTTCACGACCGCGGCCGTAGCCCGGCTCGAGCCGGGCACCGCCTGCGAGGGCTTCTTCACCGACGCCCGCGGCTGGGTGCTCGCGCTGACGTCGCTCATGCGCACCGCCGACGGCCTGTGGATCGACGCCGGGGCGGGAGTCGGGCCAGCGCTGCTCGCCCATCTGGAGCACTACCACATCCGGGAGGACGTGGAGCTCGTCGATGCGTCCGCCACCCGGGCCAGCTACCTGATCGCGGGCCAGGCGGCGGCTGACTGGCTCGCCGCCCACGCCGCGGGCGACCCGCCGGCAAGCCCGGCGGGGCACGCCGCCGTGCGGCTGGGGGGCTTGGCCGCCGACGTCGCGCGGCCCGCCTGGTGCGGGATCGACGGCTTCCTGGTGCAGGTCGCGGCGGCCGACGGGCCGCGGCTCGAGGCGTGGCTCGCCGCCGCGGGGCTGCCGCGGATCGACGACGCCGTGGCGGCGGCGCGGCGGATCGAGGCCGGCTGGCCGGAGGCCGCCGACATCCCCGCCAAGACCCTGCCGCAGGAACTCGGCCGCGACGCCCAGGCGATCTCGTTCACGAAGGGCTGCTATCTCGGCCAGGAGACCGTGGCCCGCCTCGACGCGCTGGGCCATGTCAACCGGCGGCTCGTCGGGCTGGCGACGAGCGGAGTCGCGGCCGTCGGCGCCGAGGTCCGCTGCGGCGGCGAGGTGGTCTCGCAGGTGACGTCGGCATGCTTCTCGCCAAGGCTCTCCGCCGGGCTGGCGCTGGCGATCGTGCCGCTGCGGGCGCTGGCGGCCGAGGCGGCGATCAGCGTGGCGGGCGAGTCTGCGCGGGTCGTGCCCGTGCCGCTGCCGCCGGCCGTTCCCACGGCGGCGGACGCCGAGGAGGTGCTGCTCACCGCCCGCCGGTTCTCCGTCGTGAAGGTCACGCAACACTGCGCGGACGGCGCGACGCTGCCGCGCGAGGTCGTGGTTCACCCGGGCAGCGTGGTGATCGTGCCGCTGGTCTCGCCGCAGGAGGTGTGCCTCGTCGAGGCGGTGCGGGTGGCGGTGGGCGGCACGCTCCTCGAACTCCCCGCCGGCACGCTCGACGGCGCGGAGCCGCCGGCGGCGGCCGCCGCCCGCGAACTCGCCGAGGAGACGGGCTACCGGGCCGGGCGGATCGAGGCCGCCGGGGCCTTCTGGATGTCGCCGGGCATCCTCCGCGAGCGGATGCACCTGTTCGTGGCCCACGACCTGGCGGCCGGCCCCCAGGCGCTCGAGCCCGGCGAGGAGTTGAAGACGCGGCGGGTGGCCTGGAACGAAGCGGTCGCCATGTGCCTCGACGGCCGGATCGAGGACGCCAAGACCATCGCCGGCATCCTGCTGCTCGACGCCCGCCGTCGCGCCGGCGGGGAGCGGCCTTGAGGCGGATCAGGGCCGCGTGGCGGCCGGCATGTTCGGGCGGCGGTCGAGGAAAAACAACACGCCGCCGACGAGGCCGGTGAGGATCGTTCCCAGGCCCCAGAGCAGGGCCACCGCCATCGCCTGATCCTCGGGCACGCCGTGCTTGCCCAGCAGCACCTGCATCGCGTTCTCCCGCATCCCGAAGCCGCCGATGCTGACCGGCAGCACCGTCAGCAACGCGATCAGCGGCACGACCGAGAACCAGACGACCAGCGGCAGTTCCACCTGCAGCGTGCGGGCCATCAGCGCCACGACGATCGCGCCCCCCATCTGCACCACGAAGCTCCAGCCGACGGCCTGGGCGATGAGCAGCGGCCGCTGCTGGTAGGGCAGGAGTTGCGCCAGGAATGCCCGCGCCCGATGCCCCTCCGGCAGGGCGGAGATGATGCGATCGAGCGACTGCAGCCCCACCCAGAACCCGCCCAGCGCCAGGGCCAGCAGCCCCAGGGCCACGCCCAGCACCGCCGCCACGGTCAGTTCATATTCGTTCGCCACCAGGGCCGTCACGGCCAGCACGCCGAGCGCGGCCAGGCCGGTGAGCCGGTCGGCGAGCACCGAGCAGCCGGCCAGCAGGCGGCGGGACGTCGTGTCGCCGATGCGATAGGCCTTGATGACGTCGCCGCCGATCGAGGATGGGAGGCAGAGGCTGAAGAACATGCCCTCGAAGAACCGCCAGATGAAGAAACGACGCGGCCGATCGAATCCCAGCGGCCTGGCCAGCGCCGCCCAGCGGATGCCGCCGACCACCTGCACCAGCCCGCTCCCCCCCAGGCCGACCAGCCACCACATCCAGTTCGCATGCCGCAGGTGACCGCCCAAGTCGGACCAGCGGACGCCACGGAAGGCGTAGGCCATCAGGGCCGCCGTCGCGGCCACCCGCAGCACGAGGCTCAGCCACGGCGGCAGCCGTCTCCGCGACGGCGGCTCGACGGCGGGCGGCATGTCCATGGGCACTGGGCGGCGAGCGGGGAAAAACAGCGTACCCTACACGAAATCCCCCGGCGGCCCCAGTCACCATGCCACCATCGGCCTTCCCTCCGGCACTCGCCCTTTTCCCGTGGGCCGAAACGGCGGTGATCCTGGCCGGCTTCGTGTGGGGGGCGATCCTCGGAAGCTTTCTCAACGTCGTCGTCCATCGCGTGCCCCGGGGCGAGTCGA
>Ga0315900_10007870_pt1 | contig 13864 bp, 16 predicted proteins | sample LakEriMetagenome_FD_203521 | JGI IMG/M metagenome (GOLD analysis project Ga0315900, IMG submission 203521) | Freshwater fungal communities from buoy surface, Lake Erie, Ohio, United States - Buoy 12 MA114 | ecosystem: Environmental > Aquatic > Freshwater > Lake > Lake biofilm | place: USA: Lake...
GACGTCAACGACATGTTGGCCGAGGTGCGCACCGCGCTGCTGGAAGCCGACGTCAATGTCGGCGTCGTGCGTTCGGTAGTAGACCGCATTCGCATCCAGGCGATCGGCGCGCAGGTCTCCTCAGCCCTCGACCCGGGCCAGCAAATCGTCAAGATCGTGAACAACGAGCTTGTGGCGCTGCTGGGCGGCGAGACGCTCAAGATTTCGTATGCCTCGCAACCGCCCACCGTGGTGTTGATGGCGGGTCTGCAGGGTTCGGGTAAGACGACGAGCGCGGCCAAGTTGGCCAACTGGTTCAAGTCGCAGGGTCGCAACCCGATGCTTGTTGGCGCCGACTTACAGCGTCCCGCTGCAGTCGAACAGTTGCGTGTGCTTGGCGGTCAGATCAACGTGCCGGTCTTTTCCGAACCAGGTGATCCCGTAGCGACAGCGGCAAAAGGACTTGCAGAAGCGCAAAGTCTGGGCAAGGACGTCCTTATTGTCGACACTGCAGGACGTTTGGCAATCGATGCAGAGATGATGCAGCAGGTGGCGGACATTTCGCGTGCAGTGCAGCCGCATTACACGTTCCTTGTCGTCGACGCGATGACCGGCCAGGACGCGGTGACCGTGGCCAAGTCGTTCGACGAGACGCTGTCGATCTCGGGCGTCATTCTCTCCAAACTCGATGGCGACGCACGAGGTGGTGCGGCGCTATCGGTAAAGGAAGTCATCGGCAAGCCGATCGCGTTCGCGGCGACCGGAGAAAAGATCGACGCCTTCGAGCAGTTCCATCCCGACCGCATGGCCAGCCGCATTCTCGGCATGGGCGACGTACTCACGTTGATCGAGCAGGCAGAGCGAGTCTTCGAGAAGGAAGAGTCCGAAAAAGCCGCCGCAAAGTTGATGGAGGGTCAGTTCACGCTCGACGACTTCCTCGACCAGTTACAGCAGATCAAAAAGATGGGTTCGCTGTCCAGCATGATGGGCATGCTCCCGGGTATGCCGAAGGAATTGAAGAATGCGCAAATCTCTGACGACATGCTGAAGTCCACCGAGGCCATCATTCGTTCGATGACCCCCGATGAACGGCGTCGACCGGAGATCATCAACGGGTCTCGCAGAAGTCGCATCGCCAAGGGCAGCGGTACCGAGGTGGCCGACGTCAACCGACTCGTCAAGCAGTTCTCAGAGATGCAAAAGATGATGAAGCGGATGGGGGGTATGGGCGGCAAGTTGGGTAAAGGCGGCATTCCTACCGATTTGGCCGCGGCGTTGGGCGGGCGCCAGGGCCCCCGATAGCCTGCAGGCCATGTCCGTAAAGCTTCGCCTCACTCGAGTGGGCAAGACCAAGCAGCCGCACTATCGCATCGTGGCCGCCGATTCTCGTTCCGCCCGCGACGGTCGTTTCCTCGACATCGTCGGCAACTACCACCCGCAGGCCGAGCCCTCGGCTCTCACCGTTGACAACGCTAAGGCCATCAAGTGGCTGCAGCAAGGCGCGCAGCCCAGCGAGCGCGTCAAGAAGTTGCTCGAAGTGTCGGGCGCATGGGCGGAGTTCACCGCCTCTAAGAAGTCGAAGTAGTTCTTCGTCGTGTCCGAGTCCTTGGCTCCAGTCGCGTCGTCCGTGTTGACGCACGTCGTTCGCTCGATCGTCGATAATCCCGACGCCGTGCAAGTAGAGAGCGTTGACGACGGCGACAAGGTGTTGCTTGAGGTGCGCGTGGGTGAGGGCGACCTCGGCCGTGTCATCGGTCGTCGTGGTCGCACCGCCATGAGCATTCGCAACGTGGTGCGTGCCGCTGCCGCACGTGACGGCGTGGATGTCGATGTCGACTTCGTCGACGACTGAATCGCAAACGCCCAACGGTTTGCTGCACGTCGGCCGTGTCGGTCGTCCGCATGGCGTCAAAGGTGAAACCTACGTCGATCTGTTTTCCTCTCATCCACAACGCGTCGCTACTGGCGCGCGCTGGCAGATTGCCGGGCAGTGGTTCGTGGTGAGCCGATGTCGACCGCAAGGCCAGCGTTGGTTGGTGTCGTTTGACGAACTTGACGATCGCAACGTGGCCGAACGTCTCACCAACCGCGACATTTTCGCCGAACCAATCGACGATCCTGATGTGGTGTGGGTGCATCAGCTCGTTGGTCGTGACGTGCGCGACGTGGCTGGGTTGGTACATGGCCGATGCGTTGCAGTAATCGACAATCCAGCCCACCCGATCATGGAACTCGACAACGGTGCATTGGTGCCGACGCCATTCATTGTGTCGTATGACGACGACGCCGTCACGATTGACCCACCCGAAGGACTCTTTGACGATGCGGATTGATGTCTTTTCCATTTTCCCATCGATGGTCGACGACTTCTGTTCGCAAAGCCTGCTTGGTAAGGCGCGCAGCCAGGGGATGGTCGATCTGCGGTGTCATGACTTGCGCGAACACACCACTGACGTGCATCACCGCGTGGACGATGCGCCGTTCGGCGGTGGCGCGGGCATGGTGCTGATGGCCGAACCAGTCTTTACCTCGGTTGAGCGAACCGGCGCGCCTCGGCCGCTGTTGTTGCTCTCGCCGGGCGGACGTCGCTTCGATCAAGGCATGGCCAAGGCGCTGAGTGAGGCCGACGGCTTCAGCCTGTTGTGCGGGCGTTACGAGGGTGTTGACCATCGAATCCGCGAACACTTGGTAGACGAGGAAGTCTCCGTCGGTGACGTTGTGCTCGCGGGTGGCGAAGTGGGGGCGTGTCTCATCATCGAAGCGGTTACGCGCCTGTTGCCCGGGGTAATGGGCAATGCCGTTTCGCCGGTGACGGAGAGCTTTGGTGAGTCGGGTCTGCTCGAAGAGCCGCAGTACACGCGTCCGGCCGACTTTCGTGGGTGGCCCGTGCCCGAGGTTCTGCGATCAGGCGACCATGCCGTAATCGAGCGCTGGCGTCGGGCCCAGGCTCTGCACCGCACAATGGCCAAGCGCCCCGACCTGATGACGGCTCGCGGCCCTTTGACCGCGGCTGAAATGGCCTTGTTGGAAGAGTTCCCAGCTGTGCCGTATCCTGCAACCCTTGACTTGTAGCGGGATTTCACCCGTCTCTGCCCAAAGGATCGCCTCATGAAGACCACCGACATCGTTGACAACCAGTACAAGCGCACCGACTTGCCGGAAGTGCGCCCGGGCGACGAAGTCAAGGTCCACGTGCGCGTGGTCGAAGGTGGCAAGGAGCGCGTCCAGATTTTCCAGGGCAACGTCGTGGGCATCGCCGGTTCAGGCATCGCCGAGTCGTACACCGTGCGCAAGCTGTCGTACGGCGTAGGAGTGGAGCGCACTTTTCCATTCCACAGCCCCGCCGTCGCCAAGCTCGAGGTGGTGAAGCGTGGCGATGTGCGTCGTGCCAAGCTCAATTATTTGCGCGACCGCAAGGGCAAGTCGGCCAAGGTTCGCGAAAAGCGCGAAGACCAGTAGCCCGCTCGCCTCGTCTGGCACACATTGAACACCGACGACCTCGACAATTTCGAAGCCGAGCGCGAAATGCAGCTCGCGCAGGAGTATCAAGACGTCGTTGGCATGTTCCGTTTCGCGGTAGAAACCGATCGCCGATTTTATTTGGCGAACTCTGTTGACGTGAAGGTGCTTGCCGAAGGGCCACGACCGCTACTCGAGGTGACGCTGAACGACGCATGGGTATGGGACATGTACCGCAAGAGCCGATTCGTGCCGAAGGTGCGCGTGCTCAGCTTCAAAGATCTCAACGTCGAGGAACTTCCTCACGTCGATCTCTAAGCGCAGCCCGCGGTCAGCGCGGAGAGGCGCTCGTCGCACAGCAGTATGTTGCCGAAGGTTGGGTCCTCGTGGCCCGGAACTTCCGCAGCACGCGGGGTGAGTTAGATGTTGTAGCAATCAAAGAGGGTGTGCTCGTCGTATGTGAGGTCAAGGCGCGCACTGATCTTGCTATGGGGCATCCATTCGATTCGATTACCGCAAACAAGCAACTGCGTGTGCGGCGGGCGACTGCTGACTATCTTGCACATCTTCGTGCCACTAACCCACGGTTGCTTGCGAGCATTCGCACTGTGCGTTTCGATGCAGCGAGCGTGGTGGGCAACGAGGTCGAGCGGTTAGCCGACGCGTTCTGAATTAGCGATCGGCGGGGCGATTGTCCCAACAGCCGCGGTGCCAGTGTCGTCGCAAGTCGGGCGCATCGCTCGGCACGCATACGTAATGGCCCGTACCCTTCGGAATGTCGCGATTACATCCCGGACACACGTAGTCCTTCAGCGCTTCATAGGGCTGCACGCGGCGCACCTCGATGCGGCCGAATGCACCGTCCCAGATGGTCATAGCGAATTGTCAGCCAATGAACGCCCATGCCACGAGCGCCGTTACCGCGATCATCGCGGACGCGACCATGAGGATGTCGCTCGGACGGCGCACGCGTTTGCGATGCGGATTGAAACCCATGCGAACAGTATTGTCGGGGCGATGGAAACCGTGCGTGTTGATCGCAAGGACGGCATCGTCACCGTGACCATGAGCCGACCTGAGCGCAAGAATGCGGCAAACGTGACAATGTGGACTGAGCTGCTCGCCACGTTTCGAGAAGTCGCTGCCAGTCCGGACGATCGCGTCATGGTGTTGACGGGAGACGGCGGGGAATTCTGCAGTGGCGCCGATCTATCTGGTGGCGGAATGCGCGACGAACATGGACTCGCCCGGATGCGCAACATCAACGACGTGTGTCTGGCGCTTGCCCGTATTCCGCAGCCGACGATTGCCAAGGTGCGTGGCGTGGCCGTGGGTGCCGGATGCAACATGGCGTTTATCTGCGACCTGGTGGTGGCCAGCGATAATGCGCGCTTTTCGGAAATTTTCAGCAAGCGGGGCTTGTCGTTGGATTTCGGTGGGGCATGGGTGCTGCCGCGCCGCGTGGGTTTGCACCGTGCCAAAGAGTTGGCATTTTTCGCAGACATCCTGTCTGCGGCGGAGGTGGCCGAGTTCGGGCTGGTGAATCGCGTGGTGGACGACGCGTCACTCGACGTATTCGTCGACAAGTGGGCGTCGCGCTTGGCTGCTGGTCCACCGATTGCGCTCGCGCAAACAAAGAAGATGCTCAATAGCGCACTTGACATGACGTTAGAGCAGGCACTCGACGCGGAAGCGGCTGCCCAAACCATTAACTTCCAATCCAAGGACACCGTCGAGGCGATGCTTGCGTTTAACGAAAAGCGCGAGCCCCGTTTCACTGGTAAGTAAGCCCGCCACAAGCGAGCGGTGTCACAGCACTAGCGTTCAAGAGGTGTTGAGGGCAATCATCGCGGGAGTCGTGATCGGCATCATGCCGATGAGCGCGGCGATGGCAACGACCGACGACGAAGATCTCACCGATGTGCCTGACGAGCAGGGCGACATCGTCGGGGTGCCCGACGTATCGCTTCCGCAGAACCCCTCGGCGGTGACCACCATTCCTGCGGGGTGCGCGTCACCAGTTGTTCCGCAGATGGTCTTCATTGGCGAGGTGGTGTCGCTCACCACATCGACTGCCACGTTTCGCGTCGTGCAAATCCGCGCTGGAACCCCTGCCGGCTACATCGCCGAGGACGTGGTTGAGGTGCGTTATGGGCAAGACACCACGTTTCTCGACATCAGCACGCGCTACCTAGTTGGTGCCGCAAGCGACCCGTACTCGCCGCTCCTTATTTCCAAGGTGCGCGAGGAGGCCCCGCTATTTGGCGGCGATGCGATCATCGGTACGGGCGACTCAGTTGATTGCCCTGCATTTGAAGACCCCATTCGCACGCTCTATGAGGACGGCTCCGCGATCGACACGGGGGTATTCGCGCCACTTCGCGACAACGCGTGGCTGCTGGTCTTCGTCGGTGTGTTGTCGATCGCGATCGTTTTGGCGTTGTTGTTTGGTGTGGCGCTGTTGCGCCAGATGGTGAAGGGCGCAAGCAGGGGAATGCGGCGCCGCTAGACGGCAGCGTGCGCGAGGGCGCGCAATTCATTTACCGCGTGTTCGAGTCCTAGTGGGTCCTTGAACAGCGCACTTCCCGCAACCAGCACATTCGCACCTGCTCGAGCAGCACCTTGAATGGTGTGCGGCGAGATACCGCCATCCACCTCCACGTTGACCACATCATTAAGCCCGGCGTCGGTCACCATCCGGCGCACCTCATGAATCTTGGACTCCATCTCTGCGATGTACTGCTGCCCACCAAACCCCGGATTGACGGTCATCACCAACACGAGATCCACGAGATTCAGCACATGTTCGATGGTGCTTGCAGGCGTTGAGGGGTTGAGTGCGACCGCCGCAGCAGCGCCCAATTCGCGAATGTTGTCGAGCGTGCGATGCAGGTGCGTGCACGCCTCGGCGTGGACAATGAGGCGCTGACAGCCGGCCTCCACATAACGCTTCGCCATTACGTCGGGCGTGAGCACCATGAGGTGTGCCTCGAAGGGAAGTGTGGTGAGGCCGCGGGTGGAGGCAATGACGTCGGGTCCAAACGTCAAGTTGGGCACAAACTGGCCGTCCATGACGTCCCACTGGATGAGGTCCACGCCCGCGCGATCGAGCGCAACGACAGCTTCACCGAGTTTGGAGAAGTCGACCGGCAACACCGACGGAGCGATTTGGATCGGCAGGGCCACGCGTTGAGCCTAATTGAGTTTGCTGATACGGGGATGGGCCCAATTGGTCATAGCCTCAATGCGAGTGGAAACGGCACGAATCGAGCGGCTCGTTGCCGGAGGCGACGGTTTGGCGCGCCTGGCCGACGGCCGCGTGGTGTTTGTCGAGGGTGGGTTGCCGGGCGAACTCGTCGACATCGACATCGTCGAAGCCAAAAAGGACTTCGCCCGCGGTGTCGTGAGCCGCATTGTTGAGCGGTCGCCCGATCGCGTTGCCGAGCCGTGTCCCTTTGTTGCCGCAGGCTGCGGCGGCTGTTCCTGGCAACACCTCGACCCCGCCCGTCACCTTGATGCCAAGGTGGAAATCGTTCGCGAGGCGCTTCGTCGCACAGCTCGCATGCCCGACGTGACGGTGCGCGCAGGGGCGACATTGCCGCCGCATGGCTCCCGCACCACATTGCGCATGGCAGTTGGCGCAGATGGCCGGCTCGGCTTTCGTCGCGCGCATTCGCACGACGTGGTCGAAGTCGACCGTTGCCTGGTGGCCCACGAACTCCTTGCCGACATTGTCGCCAATGCGCGAGTAACCGGAGCGGCCGAAGCAACGCTGCGGTGTGGCGTAGACAGTGGAGAGCGGGGCATCTGGTTACACGACGAGCGCGGCTACGACGTCAAGACCGCAACCGTCGACGGGCTAACGCCCGACGTGTTGGTGGGACGGCGGTCAGTCATTCATGAACGCGTGCACGGCGTGGAGTTCCGCGTGTCGATGCCTACGTTCTTTCAGTCGTCACCACTTGCGGCCGAGCTCTTGGTGTCGGCGGTCAACGATGCTGCTGGCGACGAAGCGTTGTCCGGCGACTTCGGCCCCATCGTCGATGCCTACGGCGGTTGCGGACTGTTCTCCGCCACGCTCGTCGATCTCGACGTCGATGTCACGGTGGTTGAGTCCAGCCGATCGGCATGTGTCGACGCCAAGATCAACCTCGACGATCACCAGGCACGAATCGATGAAGTGGCGTTCGAGCAATGGGCACCCACGCGCGCTGGTCTCGTCATCGCCGATCCTGCGCGCAATGGACTGGGCAAGCGCGGCGTCGACGTGCTGGCAGCCACCGGCGCGCCCCGAGTCGTGCTCGTGTCATGCGATGCGGTGGCCGGCGCGCGCGACATTGCGCTCCTTGTCGAACGCGGCTACCGCTGTGACGAAGTGACCGTTCTCGACCTCTTTCCCAATACGCCACACGTCGAAGTAGTTACGCGCCTTACGCTGTAGCCATGAAACGACTCGCGATCGCTGTGCTGCTCGCAGTGGCTGGTTGTGGGGCGAACATGGATGAATCGGTGTCGACAAACAATCCGGATCCCGATGCTTCAATTTCCGTCCCCACTGATGTGGAGATGCAGGAACAATTCGAGCGCACCGAGGCGTTCGCCGCAACAGTCATCGGCATGACCGAAGCGGAAGCCATCACGGCCATTGAAGACGCCGGGTTCATTGCCCGCGTTGTGGCTCGCGACGGCGAGTACTTTGCAGTCACCGAGGACTATTCGGTATCGCGCATCAATCTGGTGGTCGTCGATGACCGCGTGACCGAAGCAACGGTCGGCTAGCAGTAGTGCCCCCCCTCGGATTCGAACCGAGGACCTGCGGATTAAGAGTCCGTTGCTCTAACCAGCTGAGCTAGAGGGGCTACTCGAGTGGATGACTCTATCGCGCGCAAGGAAACTGATGAAATCGTTTGAGAGGACGGATCTTTGTCCTGCACATGTATGTCGGATCAGTCGTGGTGCTCAGCGATAACGCGCAGAGGAGATTTGGGGTGGACGAGGGGTCTCGAACCCCCGACCTCCAGGACCACAACCTGGCGCTCTAGCCAACTGAGCTACGCCCACCGCGTGGGCATCAGTGTAGGCTGACGGCGACACGTTTAGGGGTTGATAACCATGTCAGCGATGGACTCCACGCTGCGTTCCTCTTTGGCTCAACGGGCCAAGGAAATTACAACACGAGAACTGGCCACTTACGCCGAGCGCACGGCGGGCTCGCAGCGAGCCAACGCACGGGCGCGCAAGGTGCTGCCGCTCGGTGTGCCTTCTAGTTTTCAGGCCTATGACCCGTACCCGATCGTGGTGCGCCGGTCGCATGGGTCGTGGATGGAAGACGTCGACGGCAACCGCTACACCGACTACGACATGGGTTTCGGCGCACTGTTTGTTGGCCATGGCCATCCCACAGTGCGCGCGGCGGTTGACCTGCAGTTAGACAACGGCACGTTGTTCGTGACGCCATGTGAGGGCAATGCCGACGTGGCCGAGTTGCTTGCACAGCGCTACGGCTTACCAATGTGGCGGTTTACGAACTCGGGCACCGAGGCCACGATGGATGCAATTCGCGTGGCCCGCGCGGCTACGGGTCGCCACAAGATCGTCAAGGTGGAAGGCGGGTATCACGGCCACCACGACGAGGTCATGATTTCAATGAAGCCACCGCTTCACTTGGCAGGTCCCGCTCATGCGCCTCATTCGGTGCCGTCGTCCGAAGGCATCTCGCCAGGGGTGGTGCGCGACACGATCGTCGTGCCCTACAACGACCCCGATGCGCTTGAGCGTGCGCTTTCGAATAACGACGTGGCGTGTTTCATTGTGGAGCCGGTGATGGAAAATATCGGCATCTGTTTGCCGCAGCCGGGGTACTTGCAGGCGGTGCGCGAGATCACGCAGCGTCATGGCACGTTGCTGATCTTTGACGAAGTCAAAACGGGCATCACTGCCGGCTGGGGAGGCGCCACGGGCGAAGTCGGTGTGCTGCCCGACCTGGTGTCACTCGCTAAATCAATCGGCGGCGGACTGCCGCTCGGCGCATTCGGCGGCAAGCAGGAATACATGGACCTCATCACCGAGGGCCGCGTCATCCACTTGGGCACGTACAACGGCAATCCACTGTGTATGGCCGCGGCGCGCGCCACGTTGGCAGACGTCTGCACGCCCGACACCACGCTCGACACCATTCGCCGAAATGCTCTGTTGATTGATGCGGTAAACGAGGTCATTGATGGCGCGGGGCTTCCAGCCCACACGGTCGCATTCGGCGCAAAGGGTTGTGTCACCTGGGCTGAAGTTCCCATTCGTAATTATCGCGACTACAAGGCCACCGATTTCGATCTGGCATTTGCACAGTGGATCCATGGCATCAACCGGGGCGTGCTGCTGCCGCCGGGCTTAGACGAACAGTGGTTGATTTCGGTGATGCACACGGACGCCGACGCGATGCACTATGCAAACGTGTTTGCTGAGTTCGTGACAGACTTGATGGCGTGAATCCACCGAATTCCGCATCGTTTAGGACAATGCTTGTGCGCGGGCTGCTTCGCCGATGCGCGCACTGCGGTGGTAGGGGCGCATTTTTCGTGGGGTGGTACAAAACGCAGGATCGCTGCAAGACCTGCGGGCTCAAGTGGCAACGAAATCTCGAGGGTTATCAGCTTGGGGCCGCGGCAATGAACATCATCCTTACGGGTGGCTCGCTCCTCTTGGTGATGGCGATCGGTGTGGTGCTGACCTATCCCGAGATCCCCACGTGGCCGCTGATTGCGGTGGTGGGCAGCGTTGCGTTACTCGTGGGAATCGGCGGATATCCGATGAGCTATACCATTTGGCTCGCGATTGACTTGACGATGAATCACCTGAGCGATGAGGAATTAGCCGACGCTGCTCGACACGCCGCGAACGCGTAAGTTCGCTATAGCAAGGCCGCGGGCGGATCACTACGCGGATGTACCGAGGTAAGTTCGCCCCACCAGATCCAGCGTTGCTTTGTTGACCACCTTGGCGTGCAGGTGACGAGCGTGATGATGCCGTTGTTCGATGCTGAAATTTCGGACACGGGTTGATCATCAAGCACCCATACGTCGGTGGGGTTCACGATGCGGTCAACCTTGAGCGTGTAAACAAAATACGAGTCTCTCGTTTCGACGATCACCTCGTCGCCCACAACAAGTTTGTCGATGTCGGTGAACGGCTTGCCGTGTGTCATGCGATGGCCGGCAAGCGAGAAGTTGCCGTTCTCGCCAGGAAGGGGCGCCGATGGAAAGTGGCCAATGCCCACATCGAGTTGCGCATCGTCGACCCCATGCAGAATCGGCGTCCCCCACGTGTTGGCGCGCAGGCGCGGCACGTAGAGCAGCGCAAAGGCATCTTGGGCTTCGACGGTGGCCTGAAACTCGGCTGCGCCGGGGTCCTCGGTGGGCAATACCGCTGGCGACGTGTCTGTGGTCGAAGTAGATGGAGTGGCGGCGACGTCGGCGTCTGGGTCCATCGCCATGACGACGGTGTTTGTGCCTGTCGAATACGGTGAAAACAGCGGAGCGAGAAACTGGGGCTGCGCGCCCGAGGTGCTGGCCGCAGTGAGACCCCATTCGTCGTAGACATCCTCGCGCAATTGGTCGGCCGCGCGTCCCGCGGTGATGTTCGTCCACCACAGCTCCTTCACGGCAATGCCGAGCAGGACGGCCCCGACGCCAATCATGCCGACGCCAACAATCAGCGAGAGTCGGGACGTGAAGGATGTAGTGCGCGCTGCGGCCATCGTCCGCAAAGTGTAGGACTGCCGCACCCGTGGTGGGACGTCGCGCTAGCGATACGCCGTCGCGTTGGTGTGCGTTCGGCTGAGCACGCCCCACCACACCCACCGTTGACTGGTGGACCACTTTGGCGTGCAGGTGACCAACGTGATGATCGCATTGTTGGCCGACGTCGCGATGACATCGGCTGCACTGTTTGTCACGACCCAGGTATCGGACGGATCGACGATGGTGTCACGCACGAGGGTGTAGACAAATCGTGCCTCGGGCGTGCGCACGATGACCTCGTCACCAGCCTCAAGTTGGTCGAATGCGGTGAACGGTTCGCCATGAGTAGTGCGGTGTCCGGCAAGGGCAAAGTTGCCCGTCTCTCCGGGCAGTGCGGAATCGGGATAGTGGCCAACGCCCGATTGCAATTCGTCGTCGCCGACACCATGGAGGATGGGTGTCTGCCACACCTGATCGCGGAGACGTGGGATCGAAAGCAGGGCAAAACTTTCACCAGGACTCGGCGTGGTGGATGGTGTGGGGCGATCGATGGACGACCACGTGCGCAACAACGTCGTACGTTCGCTGTTCGCGCGTCGATCCGCGAGTGTGTTGGTCCATTGAGTCCAGCCAAACACTGCAATTGCCATGACGGCGGCGCTACCAATCAGTACCCAGCCGGCGATGGTGAGGCGTCGTGTGATGCTCACGCACGCACTCCGAGGCGTTCGAGTACGGCGGAAATCTGTGTTGTGGCGATGCCGATCGAGTTGTCGGCGATACCGAATGGCACCATCAACGTGTCGTTGTGGGCAAGGCTTCCGCATGAATACACCACGTTGGGCACGTACCCATTGCGGTCTTCATGCAGTGGAGAAATAAGTGGCTCTTCGAGGCTGGCAATCACACGCGTCGGATCGTCCAGGTCGAGGAGAAGTGCGCTGATGTAGTACGTGCGCATCGGGCCGACTGCGTGCGTGAGCACCAACCAACCCGCTTCTGTTTCGATCGGCGAACCGCTATTGCCCATTTGAATAATTTCCCACGGTCGTCGCGGCACTTGGATCGTTACCGACTCTTCCCAATGTTCGAGGCAGTCGGAAAACGTGATTGCGTTTGATTCGTGGTCGGCTCGCGACAACGCAACGAATTTGCCATGGACCTTGCGCGGGAATATGGCAAGTCCTTTTCCACCGGCTGCCGCGCCAGTGATTGGGTGAACGATGAACGTCTGAAAGTCGTCGGTGGTGAGTAATTGCTGCGAGATGGTTCGACCGTCGAAGGCGGTATACGTGGCAACAAAGAGCGGGCTGTTGGCGTCGTTTAGTCGTACGCAACGCGCATCCTCCATGCCGTTTTGTTCGGCGGCCGCAAGCGGCCACAGGACGCGCTCAGAGATGTCGCTGTCTGGGCTGAATCGCACCGAATAGGAACGCTCGGCGATGTCGCGAAACTGCTTGATCGTTCCTTCCACGTTGAGCAGGGTTTCGCGATTGTGGAGTAGCCGGCTGAGTTGCACTTCCAGTTGCGAGTGGTTGAATTGCTCCCCGAGGTCAGCCAGGACAAACTCGGCATTTTCTGCATGCATGTCACGGTCGCGTGCGAGATGCATGAACGATCGCTTATGCAGGGGGGCCTCTCCGTATGACCCCGAGGTGAGCTGGTGACGAGCTGGTTCGATGAACACGCTGCCCGCGGCATCGAGAACTCCGAGGCGAAAGCCGATTGACGATCGGTGTCCCTCGCCGATGCATCGCACAGTCATAGCGAAGCGCACGCCGCCACTTGGCACAGCGGACTGATCGTGGAATACGACGGCGGAGGGGTTGCTCAGTGACGCACCCTCAACAGCAACTTCGCTCGTGAATGTGGCACCAATGAGCTTCCATCGCGACTCGGAAATTTCGTGATCAATGAGCATGCGCCGAGCAAATCGCTGCGCGTGACGGTCGAGCGTGAACGACAGTCCAGGGTGACGATCACCGAATCGGCCAATGACGTCGGCAAGAGTGGCCTCCACCTCGGGTTCAGAGAGTTGCATGATGCGATTCAGCACGATGGACCCGCGGGTTTGGCGTGTACCGAAGTTGTCCTGACCAGCCACAAAGATGCGTGAGAGAACGCGGCTGGGGTCCGGTCGCAGATGGTGTCCAGTGCGTCGGACGATGTCCAATGTCATGCTGATGCAACGAGCGGGAGGTATTGCAGGGTGGCGATGACGGCGAGTGTTGATTCCGCGCCTTGGTTGACATTTACTGCGTGTTCGTGCATTCCGTCGTAGCCACCACCCGATTCGCGATCGAACATCGGGAGGTTGGCGTCGTTGGCGCCGTTGAACCAGTCAATGGCCATGCGCAAGGTGTCACGCCATCGACTGTCATTGGTGATGCGAAAGGCGCGCGCTGCCGCATCGGCGATTGCGGCGACTTCAATTGGCTGTTGGTCGAAGGCGGGCTTGGCGTCTCCAGGTCCGCGACCAGTGGTGGGCGTTACTGACAAATGACCATTGTGTGTCTCGGTATCCACAAGCCACTCCAGAAGTTCAAGACCCCAATGGGTCATTGAGGGCTCATCAAGCGCAGACCCGGCTGCGAGCAGTGTTTCGGGGAGGACCGCGTTGGCGTAGGTGAGGCGAGGCTCAGGCCATGACCACACGGGGGTAGAGGTTGTCATTGTGCTTGACACGATGC
>Ga0315900_10007872_pt1 | contig 13860 bp, 20 predicted proteins | sample LakEriMetagenome_FD_203521 | JGI IMG/M metagenome (GOLD analysis project Ga0315900, IMG submission 203521) | Freshwater fungal communities from buoy surface, Lake Erie, Ohio, United States - Buoy 12 MA114 | ecosystem: Environmental > Aquatic > Freshwater > Lake > Lake biofilm | place: USA: Lake...
CACATGAGCAGGTTTCGGCAATCACCCAAGTAGGCTACCAGCTAGGCGTGTTTCCACTGTATTTCGACATTTTTGCTGATAACTGCCATCATTGTGGCTTGGTCTGACAAGGTTTTTAGCTTGGTTCGGACTCTGTTGTATTCGGCTTTGGCTAGATCAGCCTTTAGCTTTTCCTCTACTGCCTGCAACTTAGCCACAGCTTGCCGGTCTGCCACAGTGCCAGCGTTGTTCAGGAAGGCTAAAGACACTGCCTTGTCATAAGCAGCATCGGCATCAGCCATCTTGCACTCTGCATCGTAGAGTGCGTTAGCTCCCTTGTCCATCTCGCTTGTCAGGCGTTGTAGCTCCTGGACTATGTGGCCTGGTGTAATAATTTCCATCTCTTAGCCTTCTAGCTTTCTCTCTTTGTAATCGCCATAGGTCGGTGAGGATGTCTAGCTCACCCTTCTCGTATTGCTCATGCAGACACTCTTGCACTTCGAGTATGGAACTAAGCAGAATCCTTTGAGCCTGATAGTCCATTAGCGATGTCCTTGATCTTGTCTAGCGTTGCTGTGTCAGCCCCACCAGTCTTGGCCTCGCTGTATAGCAAGCGTAAACCATCAAGGTCATTGCCTAATTCTGCTGCCATTGCGAGCCAATCTTTTGCAGTTGCACTTGGTTTTTTATCCCTTGCAACCTTGGCCATCTCCTCGCGTGTGGCTCGCTTGTTGCCTGAGTATCCGGCGTTAGCAAGTGCTCTACCGATGGCAGATGTTTCAGCGTTCTCTAGTGCAGATGTTTTGTTAGCCATGCCTTGACCATCAACCTCAAAAGCTAGACCTGTTGCCTTTGGCTTGTCGGTTTCGTTGTTTAGGTACACGCTTGCCATGACTACCCAAGTGCTCACCTGTCGGTCTTGCAGGGTTGTTTGATTCTCGGTGATGATTCTGCCGTCAGGGTTGTCCTTGTAAAAACGCTTAATGCGTTGCTCGACTGTTTCGTAATCGTTGAGGTTGAACTGTGCCATTTACTTACCCTTCTCGTGGTGCAAGTAAGGTGCTCCACCGGCTCTTGATCTAAGACTAAGCAGGTGCTCGCCGTAGATGATGCCTCGCTTCTTACCTTCCATTGCTTTGATAACTCTAGCCTTCAGGTCTGTCATTAGCTTGTTAGCCTTCTCTGCGTCATTGACAGCGTTGAAGTAGTGCACCCCAAGCTCATCCAAGTCAGCCTCGCCATCCTCGATGTTTGGGCTAAGTGCTCGGATAGTTTCTAGTGTCGAGTTAGACCCATCCCAGTCAGGCATCTTTAGATTTAGGCAAGCTTGCCGGAATCTAAGGGCAGACTCCCAAAGTGTGTTTGCCTCAAACTCATCCCACTCAATGTCAAACTCCATGTAGCTAGAGCCAGCTAGTGCAACAAGCTTGGCTCGCCTAATGCCAAACACCTTCATGTACCAAAGCACTTGTGCTCGATAAGACTGTGGCACTTGTGTCCAGTAGTCGCGAGAGAACTTGACCTCGATGATGCCCCAGTTGCCGTCAGCATCTTTGTAAAGTCCGTCAAGGTTTGCTCTAGCCCAGTCGTAGGTCTTGTTTGCCCATGTGCCTGTTTCGTAGATCTCTAACTCAGGGTGCTCATCGGCAAACAGTTCCAAGATAGGTGCCTCAAGTTTTGTGCCGAGCTTCATGCTCATGTTGGGTTCTACTTCATCAGGAATCTGACCTGTCTTTTTAGCCCACTTAGTTATGGCTGATTCCCAAGTGCTGAGTCCGGCAATAGCAGCGATGTCTGAGCCACCGACTGTACCTGGTTCATTGCGTAGTGAGTGCCACTCCGCTGAGCCGTTGGCAAAGTCACCTAGCAGGACTGCATCCTGCAACTCGTTTATCTCGGTTGGTAGCTTAGAAACTGGCAAGGTTTCCCTCTCTTTCCTTGTCGGCAAGCCCACGCTAACTCTCTCGGCGTGGGTTTGCTATTTATCGTGTTTTTACTCTAGTGTCGGCCTATGACATTTAGACAACTGGAACGCAAATACATTGAGCTGCAACACGCGATCAGCGAGAATGGGGGCGTTGAGTGCAGTCAACTGCCAGAGTGTTTTTTCCCTGAAGATGAGCCAGATGTGTATCTGCGTAAAAAGCTGATTGCCGTAGCTAAGGAAGTCTGCAACGACTGTCCGGTCAGGCTAAGGTGCTTTGACTATGCCCTGTCAGCAGGGATGGTAGGCATCTGGGGTGGCACTACTGCCGATGAAAGACAGAAGCTAAGGGGTTAGCTTTTCTTGTCAGTCTTTTCGGCAATCTTGCCAAAGGACTTGTTGATCTCATCAGCGTCAATCTGACCATCAGCCAGGTATGAGCGTGAGAGCTCCTGAGCTACATCAATGATTCCAGCGAAGGCTGCCATAGCTACTGCCTGAGCTACCTCAAGACCGATAACTGCTCCACCGACAAAGATGCCTGTGACCTTCAAGATGATTACAGCTAGAGTTCTGCGTGCGATGTCTAACCACATAGGTCAGTCCTTTCGTAGGGGGTAAGTTGCTGCCCAAATAGCGATTGTGATGAGGATGGCCCAACCAACAAAGTCTTTAGCTGTGCCCTCAAGTACGACCCAAGCGATGCCTAAGCCCAGAATTGTCCAAGCTTGATCTAGTTGGTCTTTGATAAACTTCAAGGTTTCCTACCTGCTAGAGCGACCTGGGTGACGATTACAGACGCAACAATTACTTGCTGTGCCTGTTCTCGTACTTCTGGACTTAGATCCGACCCGATTGAGCGTAGGTTGTTTACAAGTTTACCGACAGCTTCTAACGCTAGTTCGATGCTTATTGTTTCCTCTAGCAATTCAGGCTCAGGGCTAGGCTCACTCAAAATTGTCGGCTCTGTAGGGCTCGTAGGGGGCTCAGTAGGCTCTGGGGTAGGTGTTATGACCTCTGGGGGCTTTGTCGGCTCTACAGGCTTTACAGGGCTTGTGGGACTAGGTTCTGGTTCTGGCGTAGGTGTGGGGGTAGGTTCTGGGGTAGGTTCGGGCTCTGGGGCTATGGGAGCCACCGGAGCCACTGGCTCAGGCTCTCTGACAACTTCCTCAGTGCGAGCCACATCTTCGGTGCGTTCAACTGTTTCGGTTCGTTCGACATCATCTGTCCTTACTGTCGTTTGAGTTTCTTGTACAGCTTCAGGGCTAGGAGTGGGGGCCACAGGATCAGGAGCAAGATAACCAGGATGGTAAAGCAAAGCAGGGTCCAGCTCAGTGCCGTCACTAGATACAACGCCAACAAAAGTGGTGAGCTGACCAGCATAGCCACCCTCGCAAAAGTGCTGGGGAATGTTGCCTTTATCCAAGAAGTAGTTGTTTTCATTTTCCCATCCAACTGTAAAGGTTTGCTGAGTGCCAGTCGAGTCGGCACAAGTGATGGTTGCCCAAGCTTGAGCACCATAGGCAGGGGTAGGCTGCCAGATCATAAAGAATAAAAAAAAGCCTACAAGCATGACTCGTAGGCTTTTCTTTTTGGCTAAGTTATTTAGCAAGTTTCGGTTGCACCTTTGGGGGTTTAGGGGCTTTGACTACTTGGACTGGCTCGTGAACTGGGGCAGGGGCAACCTCACCTGTGTCAGGTGTTGGCAATCCAACCTCAGCATCGAGTTCCCACTTAGCGATAGTGGCTTTGACAAACTTTAGAGGGTCAACATAGCCCTTGCCGTCAGAGGTCCACTTTAGGTACTTGCCCTTGCAGATCTCGAAGTGTAGGTGTCGGCCAGCAGATGCACCAGTGTTGCCCATGATGCCCAAGCGAGTTCCGGCCTTGACCTTTTCGCCTTTTACAACAGTTAGAGAGTTCTCAACCATGTGGGCATAACGAGCTGTGTACCACTCGCCATTTATCTTTGAGCGAATGTCAACATAGTAGCCAACCCCACCAAGTGAGCCATCTGGGTTCTTTAGCTTTGAGGTACCGGCAGCAACGACTGTGCCATCATGCCAGGCTTCGTTCCAAATCTTTGCCTTTGGTCCCCATAGATCAACGCCATTGTGGTGTTTCTTATACTTCTCGATTGGGTGAATACGCCAGCCAAAAGGTGAGGTGACTTTCCAGTCTTTGCCAAACTTGCCGTCTAGGGGCATCTGAGGTTTAGTTTTCACATTGTTCCAATCATGTTTAGTAGCGATCCAATAAGGGCAACAACACCAGCAGCAAGGCCTGTGTAGGCGATCTTTTCTATCCAGGCAAGGCGAGCCAAGGACAGCTCAACCTCTCTAATCCTGTCCGGCACATCATCTAGGTTGTCTAGCTTGACCAGCATCTTGAGCTGAGTGTCGTTCATCTCTATTTGCTTTTGGTAGATCATCTGCTGGGTAATGCGTACCCCAGTTGTTTCCTCAGCCATTACATTCCTGTTACTGTTGATAGTACCCAGCTAGTTATTGCTTCGTTCCAAGCATAAAGAAGTCCGTCAGACGGATAAGGTTCGGGTGCTTGCCATTGGCAAGTTGCTTCGTCAAGAATCCAAGAATCATAAGGCTTAGGTGCGATAAAAGCATCAAGGTCAGGGTCATAAGTGAAACCAATTCCTGCGTAGTTTTTTCTTATGTTTCCGTTGTAGCTTGTTCTTTTACAAACTTGTCCTCGCAAGTTTCCATACCAAGTTTCAGGGTGTAAGCCCTCGATTAGCTCGGTTTCGTCAATGCCTGTTATTACTTCTGTAACTAAGTTTTCTTCATCTAAAAATGCGTAATGTGCCATTATGCCCAACTAACGTTTCCGCTACCAGCAGTAATTGTAGTCACTTTATTTGCGCCAGAAGTTGAGGTGGTTCCTGTTAGTCCAGCACCAATCGTAATTGTAAAGGCTGTTGGATAGCTAAGAATGACAACTCCAGAACCACCGCTACCTGCTGTATTGGTAAATGTACCACCACCACCACCGCCTGTATTGACAGTTCCAGAAACAGCAGCTACACCAGCAACAGTTTGACCAGCTCCACCACCGCCAGTACCACCAGCTCCGTGTGTGCGAGAACCAGCTCCTCTGGCACCACCGCCACCACCGCCCCTTGTTACGGAAGTTCCAGTAATGGAAGAAGCTAAACCATCTCCACCTTTACCGCTCGTAGAATTATCTCCGTTGGAACCAACTTGGTTAGCACCACCACCACCACCAGAAGTTCCTGCTCCTGAAATACCTGAGCTACTACCACCGGCAAATCCTTGACCAGAAGTTGGAGTACCACCAGCACGAACGATTTGGTCAGCACCACCACCACCACCTGAGCCACCGTCAAGGCCAGCTAGTTGAGCTTTAGCACCAGCTCCACCGCCTACCGCAGTATTAGTTGAAAAGATACTGTTTACACCATTTGTACCGCTTGTGTTGTCTGTCGAAGCCCCAGCTCCACCAGCACCACAAGTTACAGAATAATTTGTCAATCGAGATAGAACTGCTGTGTTAGTTAGATAGCCACCAGCTCCAGCTCCACCACCGGCGATAAAGTCGTTGGCCGCACCGCTACCTCGACCACCGCCACCGCCACCAGCGATAACTAAAAACTCAACCGCAAGCGCTACTGAAGCCCCAGCAGCACTATAAATACCTAATGGACTAAGTGCCATGACTAAACCGCCGTTGCGTTACCAATAATGCGGTAAGAGTTAGTACCCACACAGATAACAGATACAGCGTCATAACGCTGACCAATAGTGTAAGCAGTTCCAGCGGTTCCTCGACCAGCAAGGCTAACGGCTGTCCCATCACGAGTGATTCTGACAGTTCCAGCACCATCTTGCAAGATGTCAACACGCTCGCCAGCTTGGAAAGCTGTGGCAGTTCCGATAGTTACTGTGCTGTTAGAGGCAGAGTCAAACTCTAGGATCTTGTAGCGGTCAGAGGTAAGCACTGTGTAAGAGGTAGCAGTAGAGGCAGTGAGTGTCACCTCATTGCTGAGGTATAAGTTCACATCAGCAGCTGCTAGGACTTCACCAGCGGTAAAGGTTTTTCTTGGCATTGGTTTCCTTTTGTTCTCGTTTTAGTTTACTACTCGTAGGCCAAGCGGTCATTGTCCAGCTCGCCAAGGACAGGGTTGTCTAGGATGAAGATGGCAAAGTCAAGGCGTTCTAGGGCAAAGGTAATGTTCTTGCTGGTTGAGGTCCAGTCGTGGCTAATGCCGATGATCCTGACATACTGCTCGATGGCCGGTGGGATGTCGGAAGGCTCAAAGCGAACCTGCACAATGTCACCAATCTCGAGATCTAGGACAGCATTTTGATTGTCTAAAGTCAGCGTGTCCATCACTACTGTCACAGCCTCAAAGCGGTACTGAGGTTCTTTGAATCTGGCAAGCAAGTAATCTGCCAAGAACTGCAACTCAGACTGGCTTGCAACAAGCAAGTTGCTCTGTGAGTAGCTTCGAGGACCATAGACAGTCTGCGACTCAGTATCAGAAGCCGAGGCCTCAAGGATAGGGCTACTAGCGTTGCTGATAAGGATGCGGTTGTAAAGGTTCTCAGATCCATAGACATTGTTTACGCTGGCGAACTGGATGCCCTGGTAAACACCAGCAACGACCTCATCGGTAAAGACTAGGTTAGGCGTGTTGGGTACAGAGTTTCTCTCGCGGAATACGACCTTGCCATCCTTGCCAATAAACAAGTCACCGAACTCTGAGTTGCTTACAAGTTGCAGATACTCAAGCACCGAGGTTCCCTCAGCTACGAGAGCCCCCAGCATTGTTGAGTTGCCGGTATCAATCTCTCTTTCGGCTGCTGGCCAGTCAACCTCGGGTCTGTCAAGCACAGCGTTCACGCGAGCACCTGAGAGCTGGGCAGTAGGGGTAAACTCCTCAAGCCCTGAGTTAGTCAAAGTCGAGAAGGCATCGGATACATCTATGCGAACCTGTGACCGGTTGCTTGGTGCGTAAACAATGTCAAAGTCATCTATGGCACCGATAAAGACTGGCTGGTCATTGCAGGTGATTCTTACAGTTCGGCGAGGGATGAGCTGACCAAAGTAAGGGCCGTTGGGATACAAGGGGTCAAAGTGTCGGTCTGAGTTGTCAACAACAATGCTCGAGGTTCCAGCGTCAATACGATCTAGTGCCTGGTTCTTACCGCGAGCTGTGCTTGTAGCAATCAGTCTGTCGGAGATGTCAAAGTATCTCTCGCCACCAAGGGTAAAGCTTGTGTTGTCTAGGACACCTTTGATTGCGTCATTGAGGGTAAAGGCAAAAGGGTCTGCCTGACCGAGGTTTAGACCTAGTTCAACTTTGACTGCTGGGGCTGGCATTATGCTCCCACAAAGACAGCACCAGAAGTACGCTCGTAGGACTTGATAGCCTCAACGATTGCCCTACCGATAGTCGAGCCAGAGCCAACACCGCCGTTGACATTTATGTTGTAAACATTCTGTGGCTTGTTGTTTGTGTATTGGCCCATCTTGTTTAGTGGGATAACAGCTTCAGGTTGTCCTGCTTCAGCAATGTTGGCAAGCACTCCACCTGGCTGTGGCATAACGATACCGCCGAGAGCAAGCTTAGGGATCTTGGTAGGTATCTTTGCTGGGGTCTTTACTGGCACCTTTGGGATAACGACAGTTGGCACCTTTGGGACCTGAATGTTTACAGCTCCACCTGTGACTGTTGACACTATTGCAAGGGCAGCATTGGCAAGGCTGATGATGCCGTTTAGCCCACTGATGATTGTGTTGATAAAGTTCTCAAACCTTGTGGCTAGGCCGTTGATTACTCCAACGACTAAGTTGCTGATTGAATCAAAGACAGTTCCAAAGAACTTGCCGACCTCAGCCAAGCCCTTCTGCATAGCCTCAAACAACTTGCCCCAGCCACCAGACAAGCCGACCAGGTAGTTGATCAAGACAACAGCACCGGCAGCCAAAGCTGCAACTAAGGTGATGACCTTGACAATCGGGTTGGCGTTTAGGGCAAAGTTCACACCAAGGATGGCAACAGCTAAAGCTCCAAAGATACCTGCAAGCACAGACACTACAACTGAGTTCTTAGCAATAAAGTCAAACAGTCCGGTGATAAGTGGCACAAGCTGTTCAAGCACTGGCAACAAAGCGTTTCCGATAGCTTCCTGCATCTCACCAAAGGCCACCGCCATCTTTGCCGAGCCTGTTGCAGTAGCAGCAGCGGTGCCACCAACCTGAGTTTCGATAGCTGACAGAATCATGTCCTGAGCCTCAAGCATCTTGCCCGACTCGACCAAGACCTTTATCTTTGCCTTCTCTTGCTCGGTGAATGTCACACCAGCTCGGGCTAGGGCAGTAATTCCCTTGATAGGGTCTTGCAAAGCTTTACCAAGCTGAGTGGCGTTAGTTTCTGCCGAGCCGAATCCTGCTGCTGCCAAGTCAATAGCAGCTAGGGTAGCTCGATCCATAGCCCCACCCATAACATCGGCAGTCTGAGCTAGGTTCTTGAAGGTAAGTAGTTTGGCTTGTGTTGCCTTGATGACCTCATCGTCAATCGCGGTCTGTTTCATCGTTGCGTCTGCAAAGTCGCGTAGTCGCTTAGTCACTGCACCGGTCTGAGTTCCAAATAGGTTCATGGAGTCTGCAACGCTGGCAAGTCTGCGGTCAGCTACCTGTGCATCCTCGGCTGCTCTAAGGGCAGAAGCACCAAGGGCTGTCAAAGCCACAAGGCCAATCTGTGCAGCAGGGGCTAGAGATCTAGTGACTGCCCCAAGCTTCTCGATAGGAGTGTCAAGTCGCTTGAGTTCCCTTTGTAGCTTGCTGAATCCTTGAGCATTGAAGTTGCTCAGGATGTTGATTTTTATGCCGGCCATTATCGGTTCCCAATCACTTCAATGTTTCTATTGAGCTTGTTGGTGTATTGCTCAACACCCTGCAACACATAGCCCTGAATGAATGGAACCGACTGCTCGGCCTCTGGGTAGATGTATCGAGATGGGCTCATGCCTAAAGCCTTGATCATCTCTTGACCCTGAGTAGTGACAGTGTGCCTACGAGTAGTGCCTTTCCACTCGTAAGTCCTTGTGGTCTGCAAGCGAGTCTTACCCCCACCGCGACCTGCCATGTCAGCGATGCTTACTGCTGCACCATTTACAACTACCTGGAGAAGGGGTGTTGCACCATCCATGCCAGCTCTAGCATTACGACCACTTACATTTGTCTTGGTTGTAGCACCACGCCAGGCTGTTCGGCCATTGTGCCTAAAGCCTCGAATAGGTGCAAGCAGCGGAATGTTGCCCTGAATCCTGCGACCAAGGGTGTCACCGGCTCGCTTCATGAAGGCCCTAATCTCAAAGAATAGGTCTTTGTCTACATCGCGGATCTCGGCAAGGGTTTCCCTAATGCCGTAGACCTCGACTGACATACTCTTTATCATTATTGCCTCATCTGTTCTGCTTTGCCCTTTAGATACATTTGCATCGTAAAAAGCATACGCTCGGACTCTTGTAGTAGAGCCGAGGGTGCAATCCCTGTTTCACAGGCCAAGTAAGCGATCAGGTAGTGCTGACTAGTAGCTCCTAGCCCCTTGATCTTTAGACTTTTGGGTCTGCATCATCGCCAGAGATTGTGTCTAGAGTTTCCACAAAGTCCTCAAAGGATTTGTCAGTCCTTTTGGTTCTGCGGAGCGAGTTCCAAACAATGAAGCTCAGGTAGGTTAGGCGAGGGTCCGACTGGATAGTCGTGATGGCCAAGTTGTACTTCTCTTCGAAGGCAATAAAGTCTGGGGTGCCAGTGACAACCTTTTCTTTATTACCATCCACAAACTCAACTATGAATGGGATTTGCATGGTCTTAGGCTGTTGCCCTTGTCAATGCACCATTTAGAGGCCAGGTCACAGATAGTGTGGCGAGGTCACCGATGGTTGAGTTGAATGGGGAATACTGGGTCACAAGGTAAGTACCAGTAAAGGCAGGGTTGGTTGCACTTGTAGCGGTTCCTGCTGGGCGTACTGTCACTGTGGCGTTTGTGCCTAGTAGTGGGTAAAGAACTGTGTCAATGGCTCCTGCTCCAAAGTCCTGGTGGAACTCTAGGGTGATTGAGCCGGTCTGCAATCCTGCGATTGCGGTACGGAATGTTGCACCAAAAGCGGTAGTGTCCTGAGTTTCTACTTCAATCGGCAATTCAACCGATGCAAGTGAGGAACTAAAGTCTGTGCCGTTGATTGTGACATTGTAGTTTGTGGCGATGAACTTTGGCATTGTTTGTTTTTCTCCTAGTCGGCAAACACATCAACAGCGAACTCCGCTGCTAGGTAAGTGCCTTCGTTTAGCTGGATGGGGGTGTAATTTCTCATTTCAGTCACTCGGCAATCGTAGGCATTGCCACCAAGTGTCTTATCTGATTCTACTGCGTTCTTGATACTTGAGGACCCTGTTGATGAGCAGTAGTTATCAAGCGATCTCTGTGCTGTTCTCTCATCGGCTCGGCCAACAATAACAACAACGACAAAGCTGTATTTGGTTAGACCCTTGGCCATCGCCTGGTTGTATTCAACTGTCACAGGCCTGACTAGGGCGATTGGTGGGTTTGGGTTGTCTGGCATCTCTGGGCTGGTTCTAAGCCCGACAATGGTGCCTAGGTTTGTAGCAATAGCTGTCCGTAGGTCGGTAATGCTTGCCACTATGCAAACCTGATTCTGCGTAGTGGGTCAACAAGCTGGGCAACATCTGGGTCTAGCCTGTTGCTGACTCTCATGATTCCAATGTCAGAGATACCTGCAACACCGAGTGGGCTGTCTAGTCGCTTGTAGATCCTCGATGCCTGAATGACTGTTGCCTGGGTCACTGAGATTGGGACTGCTGCCCAACCCCAAACACCTGTGACCTGCACAGTTGCCTCTTGCTCGAATTGGCTGAATAGGTAATCTCCAACAGCTCTGATGCTTGTGAAGGATGAGATTAGTCCGTCAGCTCTGCCGTTTAGTGGCTCAAGCTGGTAGTCGCTAGAGCTCCAAGTTGTGTCAAAGTTGGAGTCATCATCGGTCATTGTCTTTAGAGTTGTCAGGCTGATTAAATCGTCAATCTCTGTGACAAAGCTGTCGCTAGGTGTAAAGACTCTGACTGCCGAGCCGGATGAGTAGAAGTTCCGGTTGGCGTATCCGTCAATAGCCCTAGAGCCTGACTCAATAGCCATCTCTAATAGTGGGTCATCAACGCTGTCTGTGATTCTGAGTGCTGCTTTTACCTGAGCCAAGGTGGCGTAGCCGTTTGTGATTGCCATAATTGTCCTAGTCTATCCGATAAAAGGATACTCTCTAAAGCCCTAGCTCTCTGGCCAGGTTGTCTATCTGAGATTGTCCATTGGCCCTATCTTGAGTTGACAGGCTTGCTCCTGACATGGTGTGGCGGTCATAACCGACATCATAGACAATTCGATTTGTAGTGGCAGCATAGGTTTTCACTAGACCTGTCTTAGCAAGCCTTAGAGCAAAGCCCCAGTCAGCGAACTGGAAACCTGTTGGGAATCCACCTGCTGCTTCCCACAGTCGCTTAGTTATGGTGTTTCCACCCATTAGCCTGAAGTCAGTTTTTACATTGGCTTGATCCCAGTAAGCGGTTTGTCTAACATTGGTACCCTTGTGAATCAAGTTATCGAGTATCAAGTTGGCATCCAACTGGTCGGCTTCATCAACCTCGTTTAGAGCCTCTGGCAAGAAGTAATCATCAGCACAGCAAAAGGCAATCCACTTGCTTGTGCTTAGGTCAATAGCCCTATTCCAGTAGCCAGCAAACTCGGTGTGTTCCTCAACCCTAATTCGTATCTTGGAGAAGTCGGTTATGGCAGATAAGACTGCACTGGCGTTTTTGTTATCTGTGACAACAACAATCTCGTCATAATCTCTTTCTAGCTTTTGAGCAGCCTCAAACCATTGAGGTAGGAATTGTGAGTAGCCCTCGCCCCAGATGGCTAGGACAATACTGATCGTTGTCTTGTTTAGTTGAGAGCTGTCTGCCAAAATAGTTCCTTTGCATTAGTGACCAGCTTGGTCAGGATTTGTGGGTCACGCCAGTTAGGTATTGAGCTTATGCCAGCTAGGTCATTGGTGTATACCTGGCAACCTGACAAGACTGCCTCAACAACTGATCTTGGTTCGGCATCAAAGCCTTGTGGTAAGAATACAAAGTGTTTGGCTCGGCTCATAGCCTCTAGCACTTCTGCCCTTGTCTTGTCATGCATCATAATCAGCTTCAGGTTCTCTTGCTGTGCCCACTGAATAGCTTGCTCTGGACCCTTTTGAGGATGCCATCTTGCAGCCCATAGTGCAAAATCCTCTTTGGGTTTGGCTGTAAAATCATTCGGATCTAGTGGCGAAACAATCCAGGTACTTGCCTTGGGGTTAGTCCACTCAAGCTCAAGCTCTAGGTGTTTAGGTGTTCGGCAGATAAGCACTTTAGCTGAGTTGAATAGGTTGGCTCTTTCCTGAGTTCTTGTTTGTAAGTGATGGACCGCGACAACTGGTTGTTTCTTTGCCAGCTCTGTCATTGCCTCTGCATCTAGCAGGTCTGTTCCGGTTATGACTATCTGGTCAAACTCCATAGCCTCACGCCATTGGCTTGGCAAGAATGTCTTTACTTCAACAGGTGCATCCTCGAGCAAGGTGGCATCGGTCATCTCTGCACCGCCGACAAGCTTGCCTTGCCAAAACTCAGGCAGGTGATGGCTTATCCAAGCAATCACTTGAGTAGTTTCTTTAGCACCGGAACCCAATGCTTATCCCAGACAGTTTCGATGTCAAAGTCTTTAGCAAAGTCAATGGCAACCTGTGATGGGCCTCGCTTTGCGTAGTAAGACTCTTTGAGGGCGTTGACAAGGCTTGGGATGTTAGGTGTCTGCCACCAGGCATCTTGCCCTGCATCCCAGCTTGGCTGTCCATCGGTAAGCCATGAGTCCTCGCTGATTAGGTCAGGAGTTGCAGCCCAGTTAGATCCGATGACTCTAGTGCCACAAGCCTGAGCCTCTAGTGCCGGCACTCCAAAGCCTTCGCCGTAGCTAGGGGCAAGTAGCACATCCATCCTGGTGTAGATAGCTGCAAGGTCTTTCTTAGACATTCCAAAGCGGTAGTCCTGTGGGTTGGGCAGTAGCACCTTGTCTTTTGGAATACCGAGCGATTGCAGAATCTGAATAAGGTTCCAGCCCCCTGCCATTCCATAAGGGTCGGTGTGGAGATAAAGCAAAGCGTCAGGTTGCTGTTTAGAGAAGATGCTAAAGGCCATCAGCAATTCGCCAAAAGCTTTCCTATGAATCAGACCGCTGGCCTTGTTAGCTGCAACAACTCCGACAAGGAACTCATCCTCTTTGATACCAAGGTAATCGTTGATGGCGTGTTTGCCAATCTCAAAGGTTGGCTTGTAAACCTTTGTGTCAACAGCGTGAGGGACATACTCACACTCGATGCCCTTGGCTGTCATCTGCCTAACGCCATGAGGTGCCATCGCGATAGGTGTGACATTAGGCTTGCGAAGCCACTGCTCAACCTTTGGTGGCATAGTAACATGATCTAGTGGCACCCATGAGGCAATAGGGAACTTGTCGTAGCCCTTAGATTGCATAACCCAAACATCGTAAAGGCTGATAAACAGGTTTGGCTTGTCAGGGTCTTTGGCAATGAGGTTCGCGTGATCTATCGGTGCAGCATCGTTGCTGTAAAGGTCAATGCCTCTTGGGAAGTGTGGCACTTTGCCATAAGCTGTTTGGACAGTTGTTGGCACACCTTCGAGTCCGTAGTTCGACAACATCTGGACATCGAGCCCAGACCTTTTGAGGTTGTCTAGCAAGTGTGTGGCTTGCTGGCCGTATCCGGTTGGGGCGTTATAGCTGTTTGACCAAAGGCTGACAGCTCCGTTTAGTTTCTCTTTTTTAGTAGTAGGCATGGCCTAATCCTAGCAAAAGA
>Ga0315900_10007874_pt1 | contig 13859 bp, 12 predicted proteins | sample LakEriMetagenome_FD_203521 | JGI IMG/M metagenome (GOLD analysis project Ga0315900, IMG submission 203521) | Freshwater fungal communities from buoy surface, Lake Erie, Ohio, United States - Buoy 12 MA114 | ecosystem: Environmental > Aquatic > Freshwater > Lake > Lake biofilm | place: USA: Lake...
TTTCGAGCCCGTGATTCGAGCGATCGATGCGAACACGCGATCAGTGTATCTCCCGCGAGTTCGCAGCGTGCTGCCGGAGATGCTGGAGACGTTCGACGCGCCTGATGCCAGTCTTGTCACCGGCAGCCGCGATACAACCTTGACTCCATTGCAGTCGCTCTTCCTGATGAATAACCGTTTCGTGCAGGATCAGGCGGTGGCGATCTCAAGCCGCGTGATGAAGCAGCCAGTAAGCCAAAGGCTCGAGTACGCCTATCTGCTAACGCTGGGACGTCTGCCATCACCATCAGAAAGGAAACTTGTGACGGATTACTTGACTGATGAAGAGAAGCTTCCACTCGTATGCCAAGCCATCTTGTGCACGGTGGAGTTCAGTTCGATTGATTAAACATGGCAATATTAACATTCCGACCGCGAAGCTGTCGAACATCAAAGCCCAGGGTCGCGCAGCGCACCCTGGGAATACGGGCATCCATCATGCGCGAACCCCAACGGGGTTCAACATGGCGACATGTTCAACTCCTTCGGGGTTGGCGTGGTCGTTTTGCGTGTGCATACCCGGGGTGCGCTACGCGACCCCGGGCTATGTTGTTGGACTACTTCGCAGTCCGAACGTGATGCAATCATCAATTTCGAATAATTCTCATTCACCTATCGCAATCATTTTTAACGGTACGACTTTATGAACTTTCGCTTCTGCTCACACCGAACAACATCGATCACGCGGCGAGATGCCTTAAGGATGGGTTCCGCGGGGTTTGGTTATCTCGCATTCGCGGGACTGGCAGCGGCCGTTAACGCTTCGCAAACTTCGCCTCTTACCGGACGCAAGCCACACTTTGCCCCTCGTGCCAAACGGGTGATCTTCCTGTGCATGCGCGGAGGACCATCGCACGTTGATACGTTCGATTACAAACCTCGTTTGAAGCAATCCCATGGAAAACCATCGAACTACAGCTCTCCCTGGTGTGCATCTCCTTGGAGATTCAATCAGCACGGGGATAGCGGCATGTGGATCTCGGAGCTGTTTCCGAACGTGGCGAGACACGCTGACGATCTGTGTTTGCTCAATGGGATGCACTGCGACCAACCCGCTCACGCACAAGCCTTCATTCAGATGCACACTGGCAACTTTCAATCGGTGCGACCGTCGCTGGGTGCATGGACACTGTATGGACTTGGCAGCGAAAACCAAAATCTGCCGGGCTTCATCTCTATCAATCCACCCACGGCAACCGGTGGTGCTCAGAACTATGGTAGTTCGTTTCTGCCAGCCGCGTTTCAAGGCACAAAGTTCACGATCCAGGACAGCTCGCAACGCAACCGTCGCATCGATCAACTCCGTCGCGGCGAAGCCAATCCTCACGGCATCAACAACGCGGTGAACCAACGCATCACGCGATCCGAGCAACGAGAGCAGCTCGACCTAATCAGCGCACTCAATCGCGAGAAGCTCGGCCGCGATCAGCACAATCCGCTCGTGGAAGGAGCCATCGAGAGTTTTGAACTCGCCTTTCGCATGCAAGATGCTGTTCCAGGGGTGATGGATATCACGGGAGAGTCAGAAGAAACCTTGAAGCTGTATGGGATCAACGAAGACAAGACCGATGGCTTCGGTCGTCAATGCCTGCTCGCGCGAAGATTCGCGGAAGCCGGCGTGCGGTTCATCGAATTAGGCCACGGCAGTTGGGATCAGCACAGCAACATCCAAACGGCTTTGGCAGACAACTGCGCCGAGACTGACAAACCGATCGCCGGACTGTTGGCCGACCTTAAACGTCGCGATTTACTCAAAGACACGCTGATCCTTTGGGGCGGCGAATTCGGTCGCACACCGTACTCCGACTCGGGAACCGGTCGCGACCATAATCACAAAGGCTACACGATGTGGATGGCTGGTGGAGGAGTGAAAGGTGGTCTTCAGTATGGTCGCACCGACGATCATGGATACGAAGCGATTGAAGGCAAGATGCACATCCACGACTGGCACGCCACCATCCTGCATCTGCTCGGTCTCGACCACGAGCAACTCACTTACCGCTACGCCGGTCGCGATATGCGATTAACCGACGTCGCCGGATCGGTGGCTACGGATATCCTCGCGTGAGTATCCCGGGTATTTAGATTTGAAATTTCCTACGTTCCATTTTCCCACGTCTGCTTCAAAAGAAACTATGCGACCAGCAAGAATTGCCATTATCGGAGGTGGTCCAGGTGGTCTGATGACCGCTTTCCGACTGGAGCAGATCTCCGAAATTCCGATCGAGATCACGATCTTCGAGGCCTCGGAGCGGACGGGTGGAAAGATCATCACTCCATCTTTTCAATCTGCATCGGTGCGTTACGAGGCCGGGGCGGCTGAGTTCTATGACTATTCCCATTTCGGCGAAGATCCGCTGAAGCAACTCATCCAGGAGCTTGGACTGCCGATCTGCTCAATGGGTGGGTCCGCCTGCATTCTCAATGATCAAGTGATCGCAAATCTTGACGATGTTGCAATGCAGTTCGGCGAAGTCGCACGACGTGAATTGGTACGTTTCGACCGATTCTCTCATGACGTCCTGGTGCCAGAAGCATTTTACATTTCGGACGACCCCGAAGGTGTCATCGACTCCCAGGCCACAGCGAATTCCTTCGAACCACTGTTGAACGAATTTCAAGATCACAACGCACGTAGATATGTCGAAGTTCAGATTCATAGCGACTTAGCAACGGAGCCGAACAATACTAGCGTGCGTTATGGTCTTCACAACTATCTGATGAACGATCCTGCTTACATGTCACTGTACGGTATTGACGGCGGCAACGAACGATTGCCTCAAGAACTGGTTCGACGACTACAGGCGACTATTCAAACCAATTGCCCCGTACGATCCATCGTCAAGACAGACTTACAAAAGTATCAAGTCACCTTTGAGTGCGATCGATCAGGCGAGAGTTGCCAGGAGTTTGACTGGGTTGTTATCGCCTTGCCGCACAATGCCATTCCGTCGCTAGAGTTCCCTGAGCGACTGCTGGATGAAGCCATCACTCGGCACTGGAATCGTTATCACTTTCCCGCCCATTATCTGCGGATAACTTTGCTGTTCAAATCGCGGTTCTGGCATCGACACTTGGTGGATTCGTTTTGGATGTTGGACCAGTTCGATGGTTGCTGTCTTTATGACGAATCCTCTCGTGTACCGGAACCCAACATGGGCGTGCTCGGTTGGTTGTTGGCCGGTGACGCTGCAGAGTCGCGAGTGAACAGGTCCGATGAAGCTCTTATCGAAGCAGCTCTAGATTCACTTCCCAGTTGGCTTGCTTCTGGCCGTTGGGAATTTCAGGAAGGACGCGTCCATCGCTGGGCCAATGCCGTCAATGCGCTACCAGCGGGCAAGCATCCCTTGCCGCATGACCAACGACACCAGCCCGAACCCGGACGACATCCAGAGCTAATGTTCGTCGGCGACTACCTATTTGATTCAACGCTCAACGGTGTACTTGATTCGGCAGACTACGTTGCTCGTTGGATTGCTGCCGAGCTGATTCGGCGGCGAACAGCAGATGGCTGCCGAAGTTTCTTTACCAAAAAGCCGGTTCATCCGGAAATTCATTGAGAAAGTTTTTTGATGTCTGACGTTCGTTTCCACAACTGCATCCAACGTCGATTTCGCTTCGATGAAAACGCTAAACCTCTACGCAATGGTCGGCAGGTATCGTTGCCCGCTGATGTCTCGGATAGACAGGCGTCTGCGTCGAGTGCTGGGGCAACATTCCACTTTCGACCTCCCCTTGGGGTGCAGGTGCAGGAGTTAGATTCAGGGGCAACTTCCCATCAGTCGGATGTCACAGTCAAGGTGCTGGCGATGGATTCGCCCGTGCCCGAAGATGCCCTGCATTCAGCAGAGGCTTGGTTGATCGAGGGACCTACCTCAAAAGACATGAACAGTGAGGAAACAATCCGCACGATGCAGATGCAGGGGTGCACTATTCTGCAACATGGCACACGGATGGTCATCTTCACGTTGACCGAGGATCGCATTGTCCCGATATTGAAGACGATGCTTGAAGCGTTTTATCTGGAGCAAGAAGTGGGTCGCCTGGAATCCGAATTGGCAGAAAACTGGAGCAATTGGGACGAGGATATCCCACTCGGTATTGTGTTTGGAGAAAGACAGTTGGGAACACGTGCGCGACTAGTAGAACATCACAATGCTGTTCGCAGATTTCGAAGCCGCCTGGAACGACTGTCTCCTGCAATCCACGCAACGCATGTCTATCCACCAACCTACGCTAGTCAGGCATCGGAGCGTTATCGCGAACGCGCTCAACTCGCCCATCGTCATGAAGTCCTGGATGGACAGTTGCAGTCCTTTGAAACGCTGTATGAAAGTTGTGCGCAGCGAGCTAGCGATTATGCCAATGCTCGAACTGGCCACATATTAGAATGGGTCATCATCTTCCTACTGGTCATTCAGGTGCTATTCTACTCCTTCGAAATTCTAACGAGCAGCGAAGAATCGGCGACGACACCTCCGACGAACGTAAATCAACCCACAGAATGACCGTTTTAAAAATGGGATTCGGAACTCTTCAAGCCTCATAGCTACGGCCAAGTTGGAGCATCCTTTGATTAGATACTTGTCGATCGACGTCATGCGAATGGTTGCTATCTTTGTGATGGTTTGGGTTCATTTTGTCGAGAATCTGTCTGGTGTGATACCCAGCATCACAGGATTTGGGGCTCCGCTATTTTCGTTTTTGGCAGGGGTCAGCTACTGCTTGTCGATTGAGCAACAACGCGAGCGACTTTCGAGTGAAGCAATTTCGAAGATATCGATTCGTCGTGGGCTGTTTGTATTCGGCGTTGGAATCGCATTCAATATTCTGGTCTGGTTACCAGAGGACACTTTTAACTGGGATGTCCTCACGCTGATCGGAACGGCATTGTTGATTCTGAATGCCTCGCGACACATGCCAGATTACGTTCTGTTGATGGCCGCAGGCAGTTCCATTTTTGTGACTCCCATGCTGCAGGGATTGGCTGACTATAACAGTTACTGGCCCGAAAACTACTACGACGGCGACCTAACCCTTTCCAGCATTTTGATCGGATATTTCGTGGTTGGGTACTTTCCATTCTTTCCATGGATTTCGTATTCTCTGGTGGGATTCGTTATTGCGCGTCGGCTCTTTACTCAGGAGACGGCATTACGGATCGATTGGAAGCCAGTTTGCTGTATCGGCTTGGGGCTTTTGCTGTTCGCCTTTGGACTGCATTGGCTTTCAAGTCAATTGGGCGGTTCATTCGCAGCCTCGGCAATGAAGCGACAAGTGTTGTCCGGCTGGAATATGTTCCCACCAAGCGTGGAGTACGTTATCGGCACCTTAGGCATAACGCTTCTCATGTTCGGCGGTTTGTTGCATTTTATCGACGGATCTAAGCAACCGGAGCGATGGGAAAGACGATTGAGTCTTACTCGAAGTTTCAGCCGCTATTCTTTTTCAATCTACATCCTCCATCACCTTGTCCACATCTGGCCACTGTGGATTTTCGCGACTCTACGGGGAGAAGAGCCAACCGCATATTGGCGAGTGGCAATGACCGTACCCTATTCGGCAGGACTAGCGACACTGTTTCTGATGGGACTCACCGGTTATCTTTATTACCGAGGTGAACGAACGCCCGTCGGTATGGAGCGGGCGATGCGGTGGCTGTGTGACTGACGCAACCTATCCTGACAGCATGCTACGGACATCAACCTTTGCTTCGCCGATGCTTTGCCGACTGAAGGCTTGAAAAGGCTGAACCTTGGAGAGGATGGAGATGATAGAATGACTATGAATCTTTTCTGGTCAAAACACGAAAAACTCGTGAACAAGGTCACTGGTTCGAGACAACTTTTCTAAGTCGACTGGTCACTCACGTTCTTTTCAGGCTCACTTAAAATCGAAAGCCGAACCAAATGTATCTCGATAAATTTGGCTACCACTCTCACGCTCGCAGACTGTGCCGCATCGTGAACATTCTGTGCGGGCTTGTCGCTATCGGAGCTTTCACTATCACAAGCACCGTTCTTTCTGCAGAACCGCAGCAGCCGAACGTCATCGTATTCCTAGTCGATGATATGGGCTGGGTGGATAGTTCAACCTACGGTAGCAAGTTCTACGAAACGCCGAACATGAATCGACTGGCCAAAGACGGCATGATGTTCACTCAGGCGTATGCTGAACCCCTCTGCTCGCCTACGCGAGCTGCATTAATGACGCGCAAGTACCCCGCCAGATTCGCAATGCATCAGGCCATCACCGGTCAAAGCAAAGCCAAGCCGACGGTTCCCTCCAAGCCTCGGCGTGGCGAACAAGTTTGCTGACCCGAAAGCATGTCGCATCTACCACTGGAGGAAAAAACAATTGCGGAAGTTTTGCAACAGTCGGGCTACAACACTTGGTTTCTTGGTAAATAGCACTTGGGAAACAACCCCAGTTTCTGGCCCGATCGTCAAGGGTTCGGAAAGATCTTTGGCGTTGGTGGCGCTGGCCCCAGCGGCGGATATTTCGCGCCAAACTCGATCCTCGCACTGGAGCCCGGCCCTCCCGGTGAGTACGTGTGCGAGCGCTTGACGGATGAAGCCTGCCGGTTGATCGAGAATTCTGACGATGCTCCGTTTTTCATGTACCTTTCGCATTTTAATGTTCACTCACCCTACGAGGCTCGTGTCGATGATGTCGAGCGATTTGCCGCCAAAATCGATAAAGATCTCGTTCATCAGAATCCAGTGATGGCCGCAATGCTTTCCACAATGGATGAAGATTGGGTTGATTCAATCGCCCGCCGAGGCCAAGGCGGGCAAATGTAGAGAAAGTGCGTTCTCCGACCCTAGCCACCTGTCGCCAGACAGAAACCGACTTTCCAATCGAGAATTCAGCGTCTCATTTTCCAGAAAATCGCGTCCCCTTCGTTCGCCGGTATGATTCGCTGCCGATTACCGGGATCCGTGTCACGCCGCATCAGATAGAAGATGTCGTGGAGCAAAGCATCCGCTTGAGCAAAGTAGCCGTGGCCGAGCCAATCGAGGTCAAAGTCCGGCACCGCGATGGTGTCGACACCTTCGACGACGGTGTAAGGCTTAAAGTATCCGGCGCGGGGGGCGTCATGGAGATTGGCGGACAAATCGACTGCCAAGTCGCTATCCGATGCGTAAAGCGTGGTGCGATCGCTGTGCTCGGGGTACAGGCGGGCCAAGTCGAGAAAGAGGTCTCGGTCCACGTCCGGCGCAGCGAGGAAGATCTGACCAAACTTGACCGTACCCCGCGTTTGAGCATTTCCGGCGATGCGTTGCAGAGCACGCAGCAAGCCACGGTTGCCCATGCTGTGGGCGATGACATGGATCTTTGCCGCTCCCGACCGGGCGGCGAATTGCACGAGGAAATCCGTGATCGCCCGCTCGCTGGCCTCGATGCTCGCCTCGTCGGCAGGATAAGCGACCACGTTGCCACGCGAGGGCCAACTGAAGAACGCCGTGGCGCCTGGCACCGCCAAATCGCAACCAAGCTGCGCGGCGCGAATGACGGCGTTCTCAAAGCTCACATTGAACCCATGCAGAAAAATCAGCGCATGCGATGTCTCGTCCTCGTGCATAGCAGCTTGAAGGCTCGCGTAAAAGTCGGAGTCCGCTTGAATCTTCAATCCGTGCAATCGCAGTTGGTCATCCCGGAAATCAAGACGCTTGAGTTTGCTCCAGAAACTGCTCCCGGTTTCGCCGAAGCGGTGCGCGTTGGGCACGCGCACGGTCACTTGGCCAAGGGTCGTGCTGGAGTGACGCTCGCCGGTGAACCCCTTGCCATCGGCGCTGTGGCGGCGGTTCGTGCCGAACCACACGGGATACAGCCGCTCGTCGGATCCCCCTCCTTCCGCACTGCGCTCGGCGTAGGTTAGGTCAATGGACTCGATCCGGAATTCCTCCGGTTGCATCGCGTCGAGTTCCGCCACCAAGGCGCGGACTTGGCGCTCCACAGCGACCCGCTCGGCGGTTTCAATGACCAACCGCTGCTGGATTTGTCGAACCAGTTCAAGTGCCCGCTGGCGATCGCCACGCCCGACGGCGGCGGTGAGTTCTTGGACAAGTTGGGTAAGGTTCAATTCGATTCTCCGTCTTGACGGGCTTGGTCGAGGCATTGGTCTACGTCAGACTGCAGTTGGTCTAACGGCACCTCGCGTTTGCTGAGCCACTGCGCCAGCGGTGCAAAAGCGGGGTCAGCGAGCAGTTCCTCAACGCGCGGCACGGCAAGCACAGTGCCGGCAGCGCGAGCGCGGCGAAAGCGGATGGCGTAGTTGCCCAGTAAGGTCTTGAGCGACTCTCCCAACCCGGGGACATGCATGTAAATCAGTGCTGCGAGTTGATGGAAGGAGGATTCCGCAAGGGCAGACGGAGTGCCGCTGCGTTCGAGGTAGTTGGCTAGGTTGTTGTGGGAGGCAGCGCGATTGGCGGGAATAGGCGACTGCTCTCCTATGGCAAGGGAGCGGCGCTCCTGGATGATGGCCTGGCGAATGTCGCCTTGCCTACCGAACAGGTCAGCGAGGGAGCTTAGTACGATAGAACTCTTAGCGGGATCGCCCGCGAAGAGCAACAGACAGGCTTCCAGTTCGGCCTTGGCCTCATCCATGCGTCCCGGCATATTCGCCAAGTCATTAGCCCGGTTAACGCGTGCCCTGGCAATATCCTCCACCGGACGTCTCAGCGCAAGCTGTGCCTCAAGGATGTCGTCCATGCAGCGCAGGGCGGCAGGCCAATCTTTAAGCGCATGGTGGCCTTGTCGAGCGATGTCGAGTGCGCCGATGAGTGCACGGGCGAGGACCTCAGGGTTCGGGGCCTCGGGCACCGGCTTGCCGGAGCGGTGCTGCTGCCACCACTCCTGTATGCGCACCAGCCTCTTCTCGACCTCCGGCAACGCCGCTGCGACCTGACCCTGCATGATATCAATGCGCAAGGCTTCGAGTTTACCGTTGAGGACTTGGATCTCGGGGAGTCCCGCATTCTCCGCCGCCTCGACACTATCGAGTTGCCGCTGGCGAGCCTCATCGAGGTCGCCAGCTTCAACGAGCGCATACGCCCAGTTGCAGGTGATTACGGATAGATCCGACCAAGCCAGTCGGGAGTCATCCCCGCCCGCTTCGGCAACCGCCTTGGCCTCGGCGGCGGCTTGCTCAAAGAAGACTAGGCTGGCATCGGGACGGCTACCCCCATGGAGCGCAACTGCGAGGTTTAAGAGACAGCCCCGGCGTGGCCGCCCCTCAGGAGCGGACTCGGCTGCGGTCTTTAGATGTTCGACCAGCGGACCTAGCAGGCGCGGATCGTTCGTGCTGGTGACCAAGTTGTTGGCAAAACCGCCTAGCCGATCCCACGCACCGGCCTGCACGCAATAAACGAGGGCGCGGCTGCCCGCCTGCAGGGCTGCAGTCATGTTCCGGAGGAGAAGTCTCCTGAAAGCCGCCTCGAGTCGCTCGGCGTAGGCGAGGCGAATGGTGTTCTCCGTCATCTCCACACGATCCTGCGGATGCTGCTCCATCCAGGCGCGGATGCGTTCGCGAACCAGTTCGTGGCAAGTGAGGACGGGGTGGGCATCGTCGGTTCCTTCGCGCTCCTCGGTGACCAGTCCGACGCTGACAAGCTGAGAGAGCAGCGGCAGCAAATAGGGCCTCTCCGGCGGCAGCGCGTCGAGCATCGCTCGCAACTCCGGCGGCATGGCGAGCAGTTCCGCCTGCAACTCCGCCGGAAGCTGCGGCAGCATTTCGAGCATTTGCTTGATCTGCCGGAGTACTTCTTGCTCGTGACTATCCCCGCCCCACACACCCTTCACCAATCCTATTGTCTCGGGCTGGTTGGCCATGGCGATGATCCATAGCAGGCGGCGGGCATCGGGGTTGGAGTCGCGGATAAGTTGATCGAGCGAAGTGGCCAGCGCGTCGTCGAGGTAGGCCAGTTCCTTGGTATCTCCTGGTTCGACGGCAAAGAGCGCTGGCAGCTTCGCAAAGTCCTTGGTCTTTTCCAATGTTTCAAGAGCCGCCAAAAGCTGAGTGCGCGGCGGGGCTTGCGCGGCCAGCTTGGCCAGCCGGTCCATAAGTAGCGGGTGAAAGCGGCTGGCACTCAGCAGACGTATGGCGAGCTCTTTGTCCGCCCCATCGCCGCCAAAAACCATGCGGCCCAGCGTGGGCTGCTCCCGCAAGTAGAGGGCCGCCTCTGGGCCAGGCAGCGGCCCGAGCTGGACGGGATGAGCCGCACCCTGTGCCAGCGCCGCCAGTGGCCGGCGGCAGGTGATGAGTACTCGCGAGGGGGAGCCGACGAGCTCCTTGGACAGCAGCGCAAGACAGTCGTCCCACGCCTCGTCCTGACAAGCCGAGAGAGTCGTCGCTGGGTCCGCCGGTTTGAGATTGGTCTCGAAATTATCGAGCACGATCAGGATCGGCTCGTCCTTGAGCGCGCGGAGCAGGTTGCGAGTGAGCCGCTGCAGTCGCTCCGGACCGGTGAAATCGGCGGTGACCTCGCGATAAATGGCATCGGCCGGATTTGCCCGAACATGGTCGTGGTAGAGCTTCAGCTCCCCGTTGAGCAACCGGTGGATCTCCCACAGTGTCTTGTCAAACTCAAGCCGGTTCGGCTTGGCCTGGAAGAGCAGCACCCACTCAAAGCAAGACTCCCACAGAGTCAGCGCTTCGGCTGTTAGCGCGGTCTTGCCCATGCCTCCCAAGCCGGTGATGACGGCGACCGGCTTCACCTCCGCCCCCGTACTGGAGCCGATGAAGTCCGCTCCCAATCCGAACAGTTCCCAGGTGCGCCCGACGAAGTGTTCGTGCCCCGCCGTAGAGAGTTCAGCGATCTGTGGCAGGCGGCGATTGCGAGGATTGAGCGCCGGGCTTCGGCCTTTCGCAATCGTGATGCCCGGCTGTTCCTCGCCATAGAGAATGGGAGTGGCGTGGTCGCAGACGGAGAAGCGAGCCGAGTCGTGCTTCTTGGCATCGAGCATCGCCTGTCGTGCCATGGTCAGAGCAGCGGCGACATTCTTCGGCTGGGCGTGGGCGAGCAGAGCGCGGTAAAACTCCACCGCCGTCTCACGCGCGTAGTCGTCGCCCACCGCGTAGCGCATCGCCACGACAGACGGCACGCCCCCCTGCAACAGTGCGTGGGCAGTGCCGGTGTAGCCAGGCTGATCCGCAAGATCGAGGTCCTTGGTTTCGGATTCTTTGATACCCGGCCCCTTGGTACCCGGCTCCTTCCCCTGAGCGATCGAGAGGAAGTCATTCCAATCCTTCACCCGCAGGATGTCGCCGGAGTAACAGGCACTTAGGAAAAACAGTCGCGGCAGGAAACCACCCGCTTGATTGAAGAGGTCGAGCAGTTCCTGGCCTGTCATGAGGTCGCGCTTGCCGCCGGGCTCGCAGAGCTCCAATTGGTTCATGTTCCCATGCCCGCTCCAATGGACGATATGGTACCCGCCATTCTCCTGAATCTGCTCCGCCAAGCGCTCTCGGGTGACGCCATGCGTAAGAAAGTGCGCGACGACACGGCGCTGCGGATAGATTTCCTTTTCAAACAGCCGCAGCAACTCCCGCCGCTCCTTGCGTGCACCTAGCGGACGCGATCCGCGTGATTCAGCAAAAACAAAGAGGACCCGCAAGGGCTCACCCGCCGCCAACTCGATGGGTGTCGAAGCAGGTGCTTGCATGTCGTGGACGACACGGACAAGGAGATTGCGCTCACCGAGCGTGCCGGAGTGCACATTGGGCCGGGCGATTTCCCACGGCACGCGGGCCAGCGCGGCGACAAGGAGGTTCTCTGTATCCGAGGCGCCGGGCAACTGGATCCGCAGGGTCCGCGGTGAAGTAGCGTGGTACAGGGCGGTGAAGATCTCCTTCCCCAGCACTTGCTCCGCGATGCAAACGCCGATTTCCGCCATCGCCGCGCGCTCATTGCCCGGATCGAAGAAGCGACGAAGATAGTTTCGAAGATCGAAAAGGCCCCGCTGGTGGCTGACCGAGATGGCGTTAAAGTCTGTTTGTTGGTATCCGATCTGCGCGCCCGCAGAATCGCGGAGGAAAAACTCGGCGATGCGGGTGCCGTAGTTCGCAGTGATTTTGAGGTCGAAGTGAGCTTTCATGATTCGTCGGGCAGGGAATTCAGGTGCTATGTGTCGGTCTTGTTCTCTTGTTCGATTCCAAAATGGTCCCCCCGGTGTTGATTCGCTCTGCGCAACTCCCCCGATGAGACTTGGCGATTTGGCTTTTCACTATCACTCATTGCTCATTGCTCATTGCTCATTGCTCATTGCTGTACCGGGGGTATCCCCGGTAGTGTTCAACCTCGAACTTGATAGAGAAAACTAAGGCCGTCTCAGTATCAAAGTATACAGCAATCTAAACATGGTAGGTAATGATTGCAACGGTCGACGCACCCGCAGGAGACAAAAGAGGGATAAGCTTCCTGTCGGGCGATTGCCCCAATAACTAAATCCGATGCCAAGCACCACCTTGGGTGCCTCCCCTTCGGTTAGATCGCTTTTTGTACTACGGACTTCCAGTCCGTAGTACTGCTTGGGGCCACAGCCAATGTTGCTTAGTGTATGAACGTACCAAAACAATCCCCCCAGGATTGATCGCATTCTATTCTTGCGATTGATTACGCAGGATTGCGATTAGCACTGTATCTTTGACGACCTCTACCCCGGCTGCTTTGCAATGGTCGACGACATTCTTTGCTCCGATGTCTTTATCGATGCTGCATAGGTAGTTTGCTTTTGCGCGAACTGCTGTCTCAATTACCGGATCGTCGTCTCTATCTCGTGTAACCCATACCGATTTCGCTGCGTCAACTTCGACGACTAAAGCGACCTGCTGAATAGACCGGACGAAGTCTTCGATTTCGATGTCGGAGAGTCCATGAATTTTCCTGACCCGTGGGTATCGGAGCACCCGGTCCAATTCCGCCAGCATGAAGTTGGAAGTGCAGAGCAAATTTCCATCCGAGATCGTGCGGCGCAACAACTCAGAAGCTAGCCCAAATGGTGAAGCGATAGCACGAACGATGATATTCGTGTCGAGCACGATCTTTGCCATTACTCGTTAGCGCTTTGGATAGCTTCGTCGATCGCGGCTTCAATCTCGCCAGGTGGCAAATCTTGCTGACTTGCATTTTCGTGAGCTTTGGTGAGCAGCTTGTCAATCCGATTTCGAGCAACCGCTTTTTCAGCTTCGCTCGGTTCGATACCAGGGCGATAAGCAAGTACGAAAATCCGTTGGTCAGGAGCTAGATCTACCCCCACCAGCTCCTCGATAGCGTGACGCTGATTGGGAGTTATGTCGCTAACGGTTCGGTCAACGGATGTTTGGATAGACTGGGTCATGAATTTTACTCCTCAATCAACTATACCATCTATCCGAATAACCGTCACCTTCAAATACGAAACCTAGCGGATGACGCCTTGATTGCCAGCCCCGAGGCCTTGGGTGGATCGGGGCGTGTATTTCAGACTTTCGAGTTTGTGTAGATACGCCGATTCGATGTCATTTTCTTGGTCCATCCGGCATTTCCGTGGGTGATGGTACAATTGCAGGGGAAAGGCCCCCCCAGCAATGCAAGACAAAGTGCTTTATCAACCTATCCTAGGACTGACCTCCCCTTGGACCGTCTCCGGTGTCAAATGGGACATTCCAGCCGAAGAGATCACTGTCCTGAGTGCCAGAAAGAACTCGCAGAGTCGTTCGACACCGTTTCTCCGAATGACGCTCGCTAACCATGCTTGATCGACGATCATCCTTGGTTTGTTTCTTCAGCCTCCTTGGCTCGCTGGCGATTACAAACGTCTTCAGCGAGCCATTTCAA
>Ga0315900_10007877_pt1 | contig 13857 bp, 19 predicted proteins | sample LakEriMetagenome_FD_203521 | JGI IMG/M metagenome (GOLD analysis project Ga0315900, IMG submission 203521) | Freshwater fungal communities from buoy surface, Lake Erie, Ohio, United States - Buoy 12 MA114 | ecosystem: Environmental > Aquatic > Freshwater > Lake > Lake biofilm | place: USA: Lake...
CATCTTCTACTTTCCTAAAATAAATTAGTAAAGACTACATCCATAGGTGACCACTTAAAATGTGAGAAAACAAAATTAAGTACTATCTGGTGTTTCACGAGTCAGATTCTTTACTATATTCCAGAATAGCTCAGCAGGTAGAGCAACTGATTTGTAATCAGTAGGTCGCAAGTTCGATTCTTGTTTCTGGATCAAGGATGAGAGTATATGAAAGCGGAGCACCCGTCAGCCACGTGTAACTCGTGGTGCAGCTAATAGTAACATTGTTTAGTCGGCCAACTAAACCTCATCCATATAGTCAGGTGGCGGAATTGGTAGACGCTTAGTTTTAGTAGATATTAGACATATACATGCTTGTAGTTTAATGAGTCGCTATCACGATTAGAAGCCTTGGGCATAGCATGTGCAAGTATTACAGGTTCAAATCCTGTCCTGACTACAGCCTCTCATCTATTGCTGTGAAGAGAACTGATGAGTATCGTTGGAGGACACAGACCTCACGAATGATGGTTTAGGGCGAAGATAGCATCCCTATCACGAAGAGTACCAACTTAATTGTAAAGCTCTTCACATAGTCAGGTGGCGGAATGATAGACGCTATTAACCTTAGTTGAGTAGTCTCATTAATCAACTGTAAAATAAGAGACGTACAGGTTCAAATCCTGTCCTGACTGCAAATTGGAGTACGATGAAGTAGCATAAGAGGAGTACTTAACCCATAAGCTGATATATCAGTTATAAGGTTTCCAGTGACCTACTTCAAAACGGAAGCTTGCCGGAGTGGTTGAACGGACTTGTCTTGAAAACAAGCAATCGTGATGAGCGATTCTGGGGTTCGAATCCCTGAGCTTCCGCATACTCTTTCTTAGCTCAGTTGGTTAGAGCATCTGACTGTTAATCAGAGGGTCCTTGGTTCAAGTCCAAGAGAGAGAGCTTATTGCCCTTTAGTATAACGGTAGTACGACAGTTTTTGGTACTGTTTGTTGAGGTTCGAATCCTTGAGGGGCAACAATGGGTTAAATAAATTTGATGACCCAAAAAAAAGATATTATATTTAATATAATTAAAAAATAAAGAAATGTTTTGGACAATTTATGTAGTAAGTGTTATTTATTGTTTTTATCAATTAGTAAAACGCTATAATGCAACTAATTTAAGAGGTGGTGGACTAGACTCAGCACCAGGATTAGACGCGATTATGGTTCTATTTTTAGCACCTGTATTAGCTATAGTTGATGTTAGTTTAACTTGGATAAGGCTTTACAAAGAAGCTGAAGAAGTGAGACGAAATAAAAATAAAATAGAGATTAATCTATCTAATGATGATATTCTCTAATATTATAAGATAACAGATAATGCCTTGGTGGTGAAATAGGTAGACACGCAAGACTTAAAATCTTGTTCGCCGCAACGCGAGTGCGAGTTCGATTCTCGCCTGAGGCACAATAATATTTATTATAAACAAAAAAAACAAACATGAGAAAATTAATCGCTATTTTCGCTATCGCTGCTTTAACTGCTTGCGGTAATGCTTCTACTGATGTAGTTGCTACTGATTCAACAACTGTATCTACTGATTCAACTGTGACTGTTGATACAACTGTATCTACTGTTGATTCTGCTAAGTAATTTATATAGCCACTCAGTTTACTGGGTGGCTTATTTTTTACTTTAAAAACTATTATGGGGATGTTTTTGGTATTTGATTGCTATGCGATTGATAGTACCACATGCAGGCGTTCGGTAGTGTCGCCTTAGAAAGCTACAAACCAATAAACGACGAAATGTCAACCATGACCTTCAATGACTTAATGTCATTCGTAGGCGCGAACGAGTACGCATTAGCTGCTTAATTAGCATCGGGTGTAACATCCTAGGAACAGAAGTTACAAGCTAGTAAGGTACTCTGATACTGACAGCTCTTTAGGAGTGATGGGTGTGAAAGCAGAGTAATGACTACATCGCCCCAGCCTTACAAATTGTTTTCTTGATAGTCATAAAATCAAGTGGTGGAAGTCGACCATAACTGGTTTGCCCCTACTGATCAGATTTATCAGATCTAAGCATGTGAAACGTTGGTATTATGAATACTTAACAAGACACGGGTTCGACTCCCGTCATCTCCACAAATGAGAGTAACTAGAAATAGTTACTCTTTTTTATTGGGTTATATTATTAACATATTTATATCTGATAAAAAATTAAGAGTATGTTAAAAAACGCAATGGCCATTGCTAATGGTCTGAGAGATCGATTAGTCCTAGGTATACTTTACGCGTCTGTTGTATTTGTAATTAGCGCTTTAGTAACACAAGTCTACTTCATTTATTTAGAGACAACACATCAAGATGATAAAATAAGAGAAATAGTAAATGAATTTTATGTTCGTTTTGATGGTAATTATAAAAATGATCCAAAAAATATTAATTATGTCGCTGAAGAGCATATTTATGTGCAAAATGTGACTAACTTAGTTAAAGTAGGTAAATTAGCAGGTAACCGCAATTTAGAATTTGGAGTTAAAAATGTATTAGAAGAATATTTACAAGACAAAGGATATAATATAACACCAGAGGCTCAATTTTATTTAGATGTTGATATCCTCCATTTAGATCAAATAACAACTAAAAAAGGTGTATCTGTATTTGGTAAAACAGATAACGCTGTAGTTATTAAATTAAGAGGTACTTTATTTAAAGAAGGATTAAAACAAAAAGAAGTTGAGATAGAAGAATCATCATCAGAAATCTCTATGACTACACTTGTAGTTGACCAAGGAGGTAAATTTAATCAATCATCATTAAGTTCTGCTTTGAAAAAAGGTTGTGATAAATTAGTCACTAAACTGTTTGAAAAGTAAAACAAATGAATAAATTATTATTAACTATTGGAATACTTATAGTATCCATAACAACTAATGCTCAAATAATTGTAAACCAATCTATTTCAGCTGGACCTTACAAAGTAGGTGATACTGTAACTGTAACATATACAGTAGATAAAGGTATAACTAAACCACGTTATTTTTGGTTGAGGTATCAATTTAATAACAAGGCGTTAACTTATTTATCAACTACATTCTCACAAGGTAGTCAAGCTCAAACTTATTATACTGGTTGGACTAACTATAAATTTACACCTAAATCAAATGTAAGTGATACATCATTATATGGTCAGTATCAAGCTACACCTTGGTCGTATGCTGTAAATGCGGATTGGAATGTTGGACAATTAGCAATTCAAAGAGCAGATCAATCAATCAACGGTGTAATAGCAACTCAAAAATATATTCTTAAAGACCAAAATATATATGAGAACTTTCATGATTTAGACTTATCATATGCATTAGATAGTGCAACTGGTAACAATATTCCATTTGTAAGAACAACATCAGGCCCTTTATCAGTTACTGGAGTAAGTGGCAATACATCTTTCTTTAAAGTAAGAGTATTATTCCCATCGGGTTATAATATCGCTGACCATAATGTTCAGTTAATGAGATTAAAAAATGATGGTAGTGGTGATATTGATTGGTCACAACAACCACTTCAACAAAAAGCATTGGACGGTAGTGGTGAGGCTATATTCACAACAGGTGTTAAAGTTGGTGATTCATTAGGTGTATTCATTGGAAATGCATCGTCTAAAAGTTGGATGAACAATGTAATAACTGTATCAGACGCATATAGAGCCTTTTTAGGACATTCTCAAACTGATATAGCTGGTAATAGTACATTTTTTACAAGACCTGCACTTGAAAGAAGAATTGGTAATGTAACTAAAAACGATATGACATTTACTGAAGCAGATGCTTATTATTCATTTGCTTATGTGATGGGAATTGATGTATCTGCTAACGCTTTCATTCCGACATCAACATCTACATCTTGGAGATGGCATAGTGGTTTATTAAATCAAAGTTGGTTAGATGGTACTTCAAAATATAGAGTATATGTTACTCAACCTGCACAAACTGTAGATGCTGTATTTGCTTGGGGTGGTGATCTAGATTGGTCACATTCATCTCATCCTGATACAATTGCAGCTAGAATAGCTAGTGGTATTTTTACAAACTCAGCTAATACAGGTGAAACTATAAAAATTGGTACTATGTCTTACAAAGCACCTATATTAGAGAAAGCAACATTAAGTTTAACTTCAACAATTGAAAATAATAAAGTAACATTATCAGCTAATTTAACTAAAGCTGACTTAGCTGGTTTAGAAGTAATCATGCAATATGACAGTACTAAATTAACATTAACAGATGTTATATTTGATGCTGGGTCTACTATTACAAATTTCTCAACACATAATGATGGTAGATTAACATTTGGTTCAATTGATCAATTAAAGACAGCTAGAATTAAAGTTGGCACTCCATATAAACTAATATTCACACCTAAAGTACCTTTAAATAATACTGCAGGTTTATTCTATACAGTATTAGCAGATGCAGTTGATGCGACTGGTAAAAAGATAGAATTAATAGTTGAATAATATGAAAAAAATAATAGTTACATTATTATTGATAGTTTGCTCAATCATATCGATTGGGCAATCTGTCACCGCACCAGATGCTAAAGAATTTACTATAAACACAGCGGGTCAAAATGCAAGTGGATTTAGTTTAAATGGATTTAATTCAACATCAACTTTATTATGTGCTATTGGTTTACCTACTGCCCCAGCTGGAACTACATTTAATTTAACTACTGTAACAGGTTTAACACCAGCAACAGGATACACTATGACAGGTAATAAAACCCGTTTAGCATTCACAGGTACACAAGCTAATATTAATAACGCTTTAGCAACACTTAAAATTAACACAACAGCTACAGCTGGTAATATTCAAATATCAGTATCGGCAACTATAAATCCAACAGGATTTTTCTATAATCCAACAAACGGACACTTTTATAGACCAATATCAACTGGAGCTACATATCCAAACGCTAAATTACTTTCATCACAACAAACCTTTAAAGGACAGCAAGGATATTTAGTAACAATCACTTCAGCAGATGAAGATGCATTTATTTTTAATAATGTTCCACAAGGTAATATATGGTTTGCATTAACAGATGAAGTAGTGGAGGCACAATGGAGAATTGATGCTGGACCTGAAGCGGGAACTTTAATCAAAACATCAAACGGACAACTAAACGGAAACATACAAGGACAATATAATAACTGGGCGGGCGGTGAACCAAACAATAGTGGTAATGAAGATTATGCGGTAACTAAATGGGGTGGTGGTTCTCAATGGAATGATTTGCCTGCCCATTTTAGTTGTGCTTATGTAATTGAATTTGGAACTTGGACAAATCCTGATGATCAAACATTTACGGAATTCTATAATAATAGTGTAATACACTCTAACGGTGTAAATACAAGTTTAAGAGCAAATTTTAATTTTAATTTTGGTGGTGTTATAGATGAAACTAGATTCTTAGGTTCATTATCTAAAAGAAATGATACATCATCAACCTGGACAGGTAATACATTTAAAGTATTAAATGGTTTAGGTAGAGTGACACTTACTGAACAATTAGATACAGCAAGAATTTTAAACCCACAAAAATATAAAGCAACAATAACACCAGGTCAAGTTGAATGGTCATACACTAACCCAAATGCTAGTTGGTTAAATGGTAATAGTAGATTACTAATTGATATGAGACAGGTTACTGTTGATCCAACTAAAATAACAAATACAAAAATATTTGATGCTTATGATGGATCTATAACATACACATCACATGACGCTAATGGTTGGGCAATATACACAGTACCATCTCCACTAACAAAAATAACCGACGGAACATCAACATCAAATTCATATATTAGAAATGTGAATGGCTGGAATACTGATTACGCATTTCAAAGTACAATTTCAATATCACAATTAGCAGAATACAAGCAACATAAATTTCAATTTCAGCAATATGATTCAGTACAATTAAGAACACTATATAATAGTATAGTAACTGTATCTGATGTTTATTTAGCATTTAAAGAATTAGCTAATGGAGGTATATTTGGTAATCAAACAGGTAATGAATTTACTTATGGTATTCAATATAAGAATGCTGATGTGAATGATGATAATGCATTTGATGAATCTGATTGCTTCGCTCTATTACAAAATTTAACTGGTGCTAAAAACATAGTTAATAGTTATACTTTAGACAACACAATGAAAGTTATATTAGATACTACCTATGGAACAATAGGTAAATCTAACTGGCAGCAATTTCCATCTTATTTAGGTAAAGACTATAATTTTAATCTAACAGATGGAATAATAAATTACACTTATAATTTAGCTGTGACTTGGAAAGGGGATGTTAACCTATCTCACTCAGCAACTCCACCTTCAAATGGTCTAACAACTATGGCTGTTGGATTAATGAATACACCTACATCAAATGAAATTAATACTTCAATTGTTACTGAGATAAGTGATAAAATATATGCCTACATTACTTTAGATCCACTACAGCAAGAAGTAGTAGGAACTCAATTCCAGTTAAATTATGATAATTCAATATTAAAATTTGAAGGCATAGAATATAAAACAAAAGGTAGTCCAATGAACTATAATACTAATAAGGGCAATTATATAAACTTAGGCTCATTAATTAGTGATGGTAGTACTACATTAGATAATACTACTGAATATAAAATAACATTCACATCAACAACTAAACTTGATAATATATTAGGTTTAATATCAATAGGTGCTACTGATGCTGTTAATAAAGACGGTAAACAATTAAAAGTTAAAGTAAAATAATGAAAAAATTACTATTCATATTACTACTATTATCAGCTTGTAAAAAGGTAGACGTACCACCAACACCACCAACAGTACAGGATATATTCAGTGTTACTGAATCAACTGTGTCTAATGGTGGGGATATTTACTTTGATTTAAAATCACCAGGTGTATATACTTTAACAATGTTAGATCAAACCCAAAACGTAATAACAAGGGAACGCATTAATGGTAAAGTAGGACAAAACAAGTTAAAAATATACACTAGTTCACTACCTGTTAAATATTTATATCTGATATTGGAAGATAATACTAGAACACAAATAGGTAAAACTTCCATTATAATAAATTAAAAGTAAGACACAATGAAAAACGTATATTTATTAGCGTTCGCTATCGTTCTATTTGCAGGGTGTACAAAAATTGATGTACCCACACCAACCCCTCCACAAATGAACGCTGAATTAAAAATAACCTCAACAGTAGGTATCAAACTGCAATCACCATTTGTAACAACAGAAGTTGCTATGAATGTTAAAAGTGATGTTTCGCAATCAGTTACAATTAAAATATTTGACATTTCAAATAGAGTAGTGTCTAAAGAAACTGTTAATGTAATAGCAGGTGATAATATACTAAAAGTATATACAGCTGCTTTACCTTCATCCGCTTATAGAATTGCTTTATTTGATGCTAGTGGCAAACAATTAGGTATAACAGATTTTAATAAACTTTAAAATTAAATAAAATGGCAGAAGAAGTAGAACAAGAATCAACTGGTAAATCGTTTAAAAACATTATCATTGGTTTGGTAAGTACAGTTACACTAGGTGTAGGTGGATTTATTACAAATAAATTAACAGGTGGTGGTGATGAAGCAGCTCCTGCTCCAGCAGCGGCTCCAGTAATTAACATTACTAACAGCAACCAACAAGCTCAATCAGCAGGTAAAACTGTAATCATCAAGGAAAAAGCAGCGGGTGCAGCTCCAGCGGCTAAACCAGCTCCAACTAAGAAGAAAGAAGGTGATGAATTTAAAGAACAAGCACCACAGTGGTAATTTATAAAAAATAAAAGTATGCAACAACCAACAGGATTTAGAGATTTATTAAATAAAATGATGTCCCGTAGATGGTACATCACAGCAATGGTATTAGGTGGATTTATGCTTATAATCATAGGTATATTTACTGCTATTGGATTAGCGACACCTATGGCTGCGGCATGGAAAGAATTATTAATGTTATTATTAGGTGCTTTTATTGGTAGTTATGGCAAAATCATTGACTACTGGTTTAGCGATACTGATAAAGATAAAATGTTAGTACAGAAAATGGATGAGGAAGATGGTGTTAGTATGGGTAGTGTTAATGACATTAAAGAAAGTAACAAACCATTTACTCCATTAATTCCAGATGCTTTCGTAGCAGGAGCAGCAGCAGCTAGAGATTTAGCTGTAGTTGAAAATAAACAAAATCATGAATTAGCAACTGACCAACAAGAACATGATCAGGCGATGGCTAAAGATAAGCAAGAGCATGAACAAGAAATGGAAAAGTTAGAGTTCGAGTATCAAGCACATAGACAATGTGAACATGAATGGGGTGATAGTGATCATGACGGAGAAGAAGAATGTCAAAAATGTGGTAAAATTAAAGATTAATAAAGGATAATAAAAATTAAAAGTATGAAACAATTCTTGAAAAATCTGTTTGACGACAGCAACACAATCAATGAAAAATCAGTAGTTGGCTTTACAGCCTTCATAATGATGGTAGTTACATTAATAGCAGATATTGTAACTGGTATAATGGGTAAAAATATGCCTATTCACGAGTTTGTATTTGATGGTTTTATGGTAATTGTGTTAGGTGCTTTTGGTATCGCTTCTGTTGATAAGTTTATCAACAAGAGAAAAGGAGAAAAAGAATAATTAACTAAAGGGAACTTCGGTTCCCTTTTTTTTAAATCAAATTATGTTAAATCAAAATGAAAAATCTATTAGCAATATTACTAGGGATATTTCTTTTCACGACAGTGAAAGGACAAACCGTTGGCTCAACAAAGACAGAGCAGTACAAAGCCTCATTCGAAACCAAAATAGACATTAGTCAATATTTAGATTACAATGGCAAAACAATTCCGATACAAATTCTCAAATGTGGTATCGGAGATGATCTTTATGAGTCATATCCTGAACTCAAAGAAAAGAAAGTGGGCTTGGGCGTTGCTAACATCACGCTTGAATATCTTGAAAATCTTAATAGATTTACATTTACAGAAGACAAGACAGAAATCAAAAACAGAATGGTTAAACAATTCCAAGCGTCTCAAGCTGGAATTAGCCAAGATAAACTTGATGGTCGTGGTAAAATCCGTTTGGCTCACTATTTTGTGGAAATTGAGGTATATGATTGGAGTGTAAGTGATGATGAAGAAGTAAATTTATCTAACGGAGTTAAAAATACAATGGTTACTCGCCTTGGTTTACAAGTACGCTTTACAGATGCAGAAACAGGAGAAATTATAGCAGCATCAGGTTTAGGTGAAGCTAAAACAACTCGTGAACTAACATTCTTATCTGACGCCACAGTCGATCCAGTTAAATTTAATCAATCAACAGTTTCAATAGCAACTAAAAAAGCTTTAGATATAGCTTGTGCTCGTATCTTAAAGCGTATGGTTACTAAAGGAGTATTCGAAAAATAAAATTATGGGAACAGCAGCTAAAAAGAAACGCCCAATGAGATCTAGAAGATCTGGGATTAAAAAAGCAGAACAACTAAAAAAGAATTTAGTAATCCTTTCAAAACTGAAATAGTATGAAAAAGATTTTATTAATTACAGGTTTAATACTAGTATTAGTATTATTCTGTACTATTATGTTGTATTCACAAACTAGTACTTGGAGAGGTGCTACATCAACACCTAGAGTATCAACACAATCCTTTCAACAATCAATTCCGCAACGAAATATTAGTAGTTGGAGAAACGAATCACCAAGAGAATTTAATAGACCTATAGAAAGAAAACCAGGTTCAAATATTATTGTCAACGACCCTTGGCTAGGAAATGGTTGGGGATGGGGATGGAATAGATGGGATATGTGGGGAGCTCCTGGATTTGGAGCAAATTGGTGGTTCTGGCAGCCTAGTTGGTATTGGAATGATTTTGGATACAGACAGCCCGCAAGAATATATGTTTACAAGGATGGTAAAAGAGATACTATTAAAGGTAAGAAACCAATTATCAGTTTTGGTATTCAAGGAACAACAGATGATCAAGTTGGTGGTTTCTTTACAATAGGAAATAAAGGATATTTTATATTAGAATACACAGCAAGTAATCTAAGAGATAATTCAACATTCTTTCCTTTTGGAAATATAGCTCAAGTTGATTTTCCAATGGTAAACGACTTAATTCAAAGACAGAGCTTTTATGTTGGTGTAGGTAAGCGAATTAAAAGAACAGGTATCCATATGATGATAGGAACTGTAAGTGAAGATGCTAAATGGAGAGGTAAAGATGATTTAGGCTATATAACATTTCCTAAGTATTTAGATAGATTTACAACAGTGAAAATAGGCGCACTACACGACTATAAAAACTTTACAATAAAGTTTGATTATGACCCAATAATCAATAATAGAACTTTTGGTCTGGGAGTTAATTTCTAAGATGAAAAAATGGTTAGTAAGTATATTATTAATCGTTATATGTTTATTCGCTAAGGTAGCGAACGGACAAATTTACACTCAAACATTCATTGACAAATGTACTGGTCAAACCAGAGTAGCTACAACTACAATGGTTAACGGAAACGCTATTGTTTCATTCTATGGTCAAATTAGGACATTCACACCAGCGCAAGTAACAAACGGAGAATTACAAGCTTGGCTTCAAGCAACGTATGCGTCCTACAATTCACTAGCATGCCCTGTAACAACAACTGTATCTCAAGCAATAACAAACCAAGTATCACAAGCCGCAGCACAAGCAGCTTCATCAGCAGCAAGTACAGCAGCGTCAAGTGCAGCTTCATCAGCAGCGTCAAGCTCAGCTTCAAGCGCAGCATCCGCTTCTGCTTCAAGTGCATCAACTTCGGGAGCGTCATCCTCGTCCCAATCCTCGGCTTCATCTTCCCAATCATCATCTTCATCTACGGGATCATCATCCTCAAACTCATCATCAGAGAGCAAAAGCGAAAGTTCAAGTTCAAGCTCAAGCGAAAGTAAAAGTGAGAGTAAATCAGAAAGCAAGACTGAAGAAAAGAAAGAGGAAACTAAATCAGAATCTAAAGAGGAAAAAAAAGAGGATAAGAAAGAAGAAAAAAAGGAAGAAAAGAAGGAGGAGAAGAAGGATGATAAGAAAAAAGTGACAATGAATCCTGTAATACTAGGTTCAGATTTAACTGTTGGACAAAACGCTTCTGGTGGATTCACTCCTATTATATCAGTTGGTATAAACCAATCATCAGCTACAGGTGAGTCAAGTTGGGGTGTAACAAGTATGATATGGGCTGATTTAAAGTCAGTAGCGTTATCTGCTAATAGAAGTGAGTTAGTATTTAAAAACGGTCAATTAAAGTCAATAAACGCATACTCATATACTATAGCTCGTGTTAATGGTACTAACATGACCTTTGGAGGTTATACTTATATTAAACCTCATCCTAAGTATGGTACTATAGGTTTTAATGCTTCTTATATTAATATTAAGTTAAAAGATGAAAAAGGATACTCATATTCATTTATGTCTTCATTAACTGGATTTTGGACTAAACCTTATCAAATAAATCCTAAAACAACATTATCACCAGGTGTGTTTATAATGTCCTCACCTTATGCTTATAATTCAAAATCAGGTAATGCTTGGAATTATAACCTTAATGGATTAATCGGATGTGGTTATTCATATAAAATAAGTAAACGTTTTGGTTTTCAAGCTGACTACAAGGCAATGTTATCTACAGTACCTGGTTCACCTATACTTAGTTTTTTTCTTATAGGTTCTAAGATGCAGTTGTAGATATTTATATACATGAAGTATATATTATCATTATTGTTATTAATCACTGTTACATCTTATAGTCAAGATACAGTTACATTGGTTCACAAAGCGTATAAAACAACTTATAGTAAATCAAAACGTTATCCAGTTAAAGTGGAGTGGTGGGCTACAAGAGCAAATTTAACATGTGTTGTTAAAGCCAAACGTGGTGATAAATTCATTCCAGATCCTAAATTACCAGCCGAAACAAATTTACAAGCAGATTATGTGGGCCAAGGATTTGATCGTGGACATAACTTCCCAGCCGCTGATGCTGCTTGTGATCAAGTGGCAAATGACGAATCATTTTATTTTAGCAATATGACTGCTCAATACCCAGCACTCAATCGTGGTGACTGGAAAGTATTAGAAACATTAGTACGCGACTACACTATTAAAGAAGACTCAGTACACGTTTGGTGTGGGTCAGTAGGTGTAGCTAAGAAAATAGGCGCAACATCAGTTCCAACTCAGTGTTGGAAAGTAATATATTTCAAGAAATCAAAGGAATGGATGGCTTTCCTATTTGATAACAATACAAGTAAAGCTGATGGGCTTAAGAATAATGAAGCTACAGTTGAGGACATTGAAAAATTAACTGGGTTCAAATTTAAATAAGTTTGGCTTGACCTAAATAATCACTTATATTTAGGCTATGTATAAAGTCAAACAATTCTTCAAACGCATTTATAATCTATATCGTTGGTTCCCTATTATATGGAAGGACCAGGACTGGGATGACCATTTTATTTTTGAGATACTTAAATTCAAAATTAAGAATCAAGCTGAGTATATTGGTTATCATGATAGACATATGTCTGCTAAACGTGATGCTGAGATAATGATGCTGTGTGTTCGTTTAATGGATAAAGTACAATATGAATATTATGGTCGTGAATACCAAGGTTATTATAAATCAGATATGAGGTTTATTCCTAGTGAATCACATCCTGGTAGTTATGAGATGGAGGTGGAGATATTAGAAGAAAATTTTGATGATTACTTTAAAAAATATCCATTAATATATAGAATGGTTCCTAACTTACAAGCACCTAAAGAGGAAATTGCTTATCATATAGCTAAAATAAATGAAGAACGAGCACATAAATTATTATTTAAATTATTAGAACAAAACATTAGAAGATGGTGGGATTAATTATTACAGTAATGTTAATTTGGATGGTATATGAGATGTGGAGAGCCCCATATATGGACGATAAGGGAAATACCATTAAACCAGTAAAAACAATTAAAGATTTATTTAAAAAGAAAAAATAATGGGTATTGTAATTGGAATCGTGGGCAGTTTTATATTAGCTGCTATGGTAGCTATATTTTGGGTGCGTGGAATTGATTATATGAAAGAAAATCATCCTGACTATAAAGGTGAAGATTTCTTAGGTGATGACCTAGACTAATAAGATATATTTAATCTATGAATAATCAGCCAGTATATCCTAAAGACAATCCTGAATACCGGAAAATGGTATTAGAAGCATTTTACAAGAAGGTTAGAGAAACTAATTGGGGCGCAACTGATGAAGATGAATATCAAGGTAAGCCTAGAGGTAGAAAGGCTAAAGTGAAGGAACGACCAGAATCTAAACCATTTGTTAAAAATGAACAAGTGATAAATAAATTTTTTAATTATAATAAATAAATTAATTATGGGTCACGTTAACGTTGATGTAGACATTGATGATATATTATGGAGTTTATCTAGTTATGAAAAACAAGAGTTAGTAGATGATCTTTATGATGATGGTTATACACCCACACAATTAGATAAAAAACAATCTAAAAGTGATGATGATTGGGATGAAGCAGTTGAAAAATTAAAAGGTAATAAATGGAGATTATCTAAAGAAGATGAGGAAACAATTTTAAGAATTACAAATAAAATTATATCATAATATGAAAAAATTAGTTATAGCTTTAGTTATTGTTATTTTAGCCTTATCAGCTATGTTAACAATACAAACAAGAAGTATTACTCAGTTAAATAGAAAAGCAATTGCTGACCA
>Ga0315900_10007878_pt1 | contig 13856 bp, 16 predicted proteins | sample LakEriMetagenome_FD_203521 | JGI IMG/M metagenome (GOLD analysis project Ga0315900, IMG submission 203521) | Freshwater fungal communities from buoy surface, Lake Erie, Ohio, United States - Buoy 12 MA114 | ecosystem: Environmental > Aquatic > Freshwater > Lake > Lake biofilm | place: USA: Lake...
AGAAGTCTTGAGCAGGCCATGTTGCCGGGAAGCGAGGGTCTAGGTAGTCATTTGAACCAACTTTTAGCCTTTTAATAGGACTGATTTTCCTGAAATCATTATCTTTGCTGCCCGTTAAAATCAATAGGGCGAGGTAGCTCAGTTGGTTAGAGCACAGGATTCATAACCCTGAGGCCATGGGTTCAAGTCCCATTCTCGCTACAAAGCCTGTCAATAAAATGGCAGGCTTTTTTATTTGAGCAATGAGCACAGGATTCATATGTACGCCAAAGGCGCACACATGGGTTCAATGCACCGGAGGCGCACGCAGTCCCGATCTCGCTACAAAGCCTGTCAATAAAATGGCAGGTTTTTTTATTTAAGCAATGAGCACAGGATTCATATGTACGCCAAAGGCGCACACACGGGTTCAAGTCGAGGTGAGTAAGAAAAGAGGTGAGGGATGTAAATCATATGGCGAGGTAGCTCAGTTGGTTAGAGCACAGGATTCATATGTACGCCAGAGGCGCACATGGGTTCAATGCACCAAAGGCGCACGCAGTCCCGATCTCGCTACAACGCCTGTCATGAAAATGGCAGGCGTTTTTATTATAGTTATTACTAGGTCGATAATAGTGCTGTTTTCCTGTATCATTTGCCCTATTCATTAGGTATTTAATACAAATATTTCACCTGATTTTTAATTGGTGCTGATTCGTCCAAGCTCTCAGATTATTTTGAGGGTTTAAAAAGTTGTGTTATGCACTTTACCGTTAATGTATTGTACTCTGATATAGCAAAGAAACACTATACCGGGCAGGGGAAATACATAGCCCAATTTTACGCAACTCATTACTGGCTCGAACTTTGCCAAAAGCAGGACGATCAAATGCCATTTGTATGGCAGCCGCTACAATTTCAGGAGCTACCCTATTTTTAGGAAAAGGCTTCCTGCGGCTGATCTCTTGGAGCGCCATGTCGCCTCCCGTATCGTACTACTCATTGATACGGTAAAAACTATCCCGGCTGTTACCCATAATCTTACAAGCTTGGGACACATTACCTAATTTTTCTGCAAGTTACAGTAAGCCTAACTTGGTTTTGATTAACTTAGTTCCTGTTTCCTTTCTGACAGTTTTGGGGTTAAAAATTGTTTTTTAGTTATTACAAATTTAATCCCAACTGTCAGATTAAGTATTAACTACTTCAAATAAAGTATTACTCCGCTCCACTTTGTGCCTTTTGTTCTAAATGTTATTCGGAAATATCGGCTTTTCAATATTAAGAAGGATCGAACTTATTGTAATTAATTTTCAAAATACTCCATTAACTCGTATTTGTGTTCACTATTGTACGAGTTTAACAAATCTATTAAATAGGGTTTGTGTAATAACCCAGTAAACACAACAACTTTTTTTGCATTAGTCACCCATGTAAAATTAATGATGTTATTTGCCATTGCTTCATTTCTGACAAACCAAAAATTTCTATATAATGGTAACCACGTTTTAAATTCTCTGAATAATTGATTACTGGCTGTTAAAATAGAAATATATTTAGCTTCAATTTCTTGAAATTGCCTTATGCTATCGATAACTTTAGGATTATTAATTTCTTTATAACTTTTCTTAAAAGTATTATGTAGCCAATTATTATATGTCATGTGTCAGCTCCCCTAAAATCCGTTACATTCAAAAGTATAAAATTTTTCTTTTTCAGTTTTTATAGGATTTGGATTTTTTGGTATTCTGCCGGTGGAACATACCCCAGTGATGCATGAGGTCTTGAGCAGTTGTAATCTAATCGCCATTCCTCTGCTTTTTCTCGAACTTCGGATAATGACTGGAACACATAGGCATTCAGCAATTCTCTCCTAATATTGCCATTACAACGTTCTACATAGCCATTTTGCATCGGTTTGCCAGGCTGTATAAATACAAGGATAATTTGTTGATCCTTGCACCATACGTCTAACTGTGTAGAGATAAATTCAGGGCCATTATCGACTCGGATCATTTTGGGCAACCCTCTGAACTCTTTTAAATATTCCAAAGACCTAATTAAACGCATGGTGGGAAGTGACGTATCTGCTTCAATATGTATTACTTCCCTGTTATAATCATCCACAATATTTAACAATCTAAACCTTCTGCCGTCCCATAAAGTATCGCTCATAAAATCTACACTCCAGACTTCATTAACACTGTCAGGCTGATATAATGCCTGCTTTACCCTTGCAGGTAACCGTTTCCTAAACCTGCGACGGATATTGAGTTTTAGCTCGGTGTAAACTCTGTATACCCGTTTATGATTCCATGCATAGCCCATTCTTCTAATCCTGAAGTAGCTTTGCCAAAAGCCAATTGAAGGATATTTTTCAATCAGTGACCGAAGTTCATTGATAACCTCATCATCGTTGTTGGGCACTGGCTTATACCGAATGGTGCTTTGGGAGAGACTTACTGCTTTACATGCCTGACGCTGGCTGATTTGGTGTTCCTCCATCATATGTTCAACCAGGCTTCCCTTTTCGTCAGGCGTTAGAGCTTTTTTGCAACTGCATCTTTAAAAGCTTCATGAACCAAACTGAGATTGGCATACATCCGTTTCAATCTACTGTTTTCCTCTTCCAGTTCTTTCATTCGCTTAAGTTCCTGAACTTCAAGTCCGCCATATCTCTGGCGCCACTTATAAAATGCAGCAGTACTTATGCCCAGCTCTCGACAGACATCTTCTGCTTTACGGCCTTTCTCATGTTCCTGAATGGCCTTTACAATTTGGGTTTCGGTAAATCTTGTCTTTTTCATATCGGTTATTTAAAGTTAACGATTTCGTCAACTTTTGAATAAACGAATAATGGGGGAGCTGACACTACTTTCTTTTAAAGATAAAGATTTAATAAAGGTTGTTAGCGGGTTACGTAGGTCTGGAAAATCTACACTTCTTGACATGTACAGGGAACAATTACTTAAAATGGGGATTGGCAAGCGGCAAATTCAATTTTATAATTTTGAATTACCAGAAAATTATTTGAACAAAAATTGGGATGATATCTATTTTGATATCAAAAAGAAACTGCAGGATGGCAAACCCAATTACATTTTTCTGGATGAGGTTCAGAATATCCCTCTATTTGAAAAATTAGTAGATGGGCTTTTTGCCACTAAAAACACAGATGTATATATCACCGGCTCTAATGCATTTTTGTTGAGCAGTGAGTTGGCTACACTATTAAGTGGTAGATATATTGAAATTTCGATTTTACCTTTTTCATTTTTTGAATACCTAACGGCAAGAAACATAGCGACCGGCAATAAATATCTTAACTATGAAGCATTGTTTTTTGATTATGTAAATGAAACATCACTACCGAAAGGAGTGGAATTACGGGAAGGCGGTTACGATAAAATTTATGAGTACCTAGAGGCAATTTATGCAACAATCATCGAAAAAGATATAACACAACGATACCAAATAAATGACAAAAGAGCCTTCTCTAATATTGTAAAATTTATTGCAACAAACATTGGCAATGCTCTTTCACCAAGTAACATATCAAAATCATTAAAACAGGATGGAAAAAATATACATCACTCTACAGTTGAAAAGTATCTCGACTATTTGACTGCAAGTTTTGTTTTTTATAAAGTGAACAGATTTGACCTAAAAGGTAAAAAGCAATTAGCTACTCAAGAAAAATACTATATCGTAGATGCCGGATTAGTGAACGTTTTAGCAGGAAAAGAGAGAACTAGAGACCGAGGACACATCTTGGAAAATATTGTGTATTTGGAATTATTAAGAAGAGGCTATAAAATTTGGACGGGTACAAGTAGGAACAGTGAAGTAGACTTTGTATGTAAAACACCTAATGGCAATATTGAATACTATCAAGTTTCCTGGAAATTAAGTGATGATAGCACCATTGAGCGTGAATTTGGTTCCTTAGAGAAGATTAGAGATAACTATCCTAAATATTTACTCACAACAGATTCTTTTACAATTAATCGGAGTGGTGTAATTCATGAAAGCGTTTTTAATTGGTTACTCGGTGAAAGTCCAACGACTTAGCATTGGTAAAAGAGGGCTATCCCATCATGCTATAAGCTCCCCAAAAATTTGCTTCATTCTAAAGTTTACATTTTTTATGTATAGTTATCAAATTACCCCCTAAAGCAAAATACCGACCCTCACAGATCGGCATTCTCTTTTGTAAAACTACTCGGATTAACCCCGCACTTCAGTGCAGGGTTATCATGTCGGGATGACTGCCACGAGTTCGAACTTTTGGGGGGATTGGGAGAGGGTGATACATTTTAATCACATCTGCAAATAATCAAACGACTAAATTTTAAATTGGGACTATTGTAGTTCACCTATCTAGAAAAAACTTCACTTACAAAAATATTTTGTATATTTAATTAGCGCTAATTATCAAAATGAAACTTCATTATAATAAAGTCAAATTTTTCAACCCGTAAATTCATATTTATAATAATAACGATAAATGGAAAAATTTCTAATCCGCTCATTTAAAAGATTTCGTATTTCAGTTTTTCTACTATCACAATTGATAGGTATTTCAAATTTTCTGTGTGCCCAAAACGTAACAAATCAAAGTCAAATTATAAATGAAAAAGAGATCACTTCCAACTTTATAACTTGGTGGACTTACCATAAAAATAACATCAATTGGTTTTCGAATTTTATTCCTATGGATATTGATGCTAAAATGATTTCAAAGGATTCTTTCTTCGTTAAATTGATAACTGAAAATTACTATGTCATAAAATATGGAACAAGAAATGATTCAAATTTGTATCAGATTAGAAGAGGAGATACAACAATGGAAAAAGATATTTTTTCAACAATCAAAAGTGAGGCAGCAATAGAATATAGTTATTATAAGTGGGAGGGAAAATCATTGCCTGAATTCAATTTCAAAGATTTGTCTGGTAACGTATTTGATTCCGAAAATACTAAAGGAAAAATAATAGTTCTTAACTGTTGGTATACTCATTGTAGTCCCTGTGTTGCTGAAATACCTGAACTAAATTCCCTCGTCAAATATTTTAAAAAGGATAAATCTATTATCTTTTTAGCACCAGCATTTGACGACAAATCTATAATAGAAACTTTCTTACAAACACACAGTTTTAGCTATACTATAATACCCGAACAAAAAAATTACTTACAAAATGTTTTGAAAATTTACGGTTATCCAACTCATATCATCGTAGATAGACAAGGAAAGATAAAAAAAATTTCTACTTGCGATTTGAATACCTTGAGAGAAATGATTTTGAAAGAAAAAATGGGAGAATAGTGACAGAAAATATTGTATTTTCCAAGTTTAAATTTCAAATTAATAAATTCAAAAGAGAATGCCGACCCTCACAGATCGGCATTTTCTTTTAAAAAGTGTTATTTTCTAAAATAACATGTCGGGATGACTGCCACGAGTTCGAACTTTTTGGCGGATTGGGAGGGGTTGAGAAACTTCTAATAAGGCCTATAAATCTGTCGCCCAGGAATAATTTTTTTTATTTACTATTTTATAATTTAATCACTAAAGTTGATTAGCAATCCCAAATGATGAAGGGCCAAAGAAGAGAGCCCAAATTATGCAAAGCCTATTGTTGTGTACAGGGCTTTCTAGAAGTCCGATTAACATCAAGCATGAGTTACCTTTCGTTGTTTCTTAACTAAAGTTGATTTTACTTTGTTCTTCGTCACATTAGTTTTGTATTTGCGTATAAAATCACTAATTTCTTTGCGAGCTTTCTCTGTCAACGGGTCGCTTGCAATTACAAAGTCGACACCTTTTGGTTCTTTTATGTGCCCCATAATGATTATGATTTAAAATATTTATCAATGAGTATTTGTGCTGAATGAGTTGGAATAATCATTCTGTGTCCACCCAATGTATAAGCACCTAAAGTTTTTTGATAATGATCTATTAGTTTTGTTTTTGCTGTGAAACCCACAAAACCGTCAAAACCTTTTTGAAAAGAAACTTTGCAAGCATGCGCAACTAAATTTCCTGCAACACCTTCGTAAAGTTTAACTTGTCCAATGTTGAATGGTGCATTTTCGAGCAAGTGCATATAAATATGGTCAGGCTCGGAAGTCAGACTTAGCAAACCTTGAATGATATGAGGATTATTAGGAATTGTCAATTTGAAAACTTCTTTTGTATTGTCTGAAAGCTCTAATTTCCAATCAAAATTCCAACCGTTCTTTTTAGTTACTTGTTTTAAGTCAGCCTTAGTCAAACGCAATACTTCTGTAGCAAAACTATCACCCGAAATTGTATTTTGGATGGAATTAGTCAGCTTGTCTACAATAAAGTCAAGAAGTATGGGCTTATTTGTTTTCACAAGATAAATTTACGAAAAATCTATTGTTATTTCAATTAAACTTCAAGCTTGAAAGCAGTCGGAGCGCATTGCACAAAATCGGGTCAGGCAAGGAAATTTCACCCCTTCCTTCCCACCTAACCGGACGTGAACCTCTCGATTCATCCGGCTCTTCCTATTCTCAATCACTTGACTAAAGATAGTCATGTATGTAATAAACTCCAATGGGCAAATAAGGTAGGCTGTTGATAGCAACTTGCCAGCATGTAACGGAGCGAGGCATACTTGAAAAGACCCTTTTCCCATTTCACCCATTTCAACAAACCATGGTTCTGCTGATACCCTACCGACCGCATACCCGCATTGCAGAACTTGTGTTAGAACTGAATTATTCTATAAACTCAGCCAAAATCTGCCTCATTCTAAAGTTTATATTTTTCATGTAGAGTTTTCAAACTACTCCCTAATGCAAAATGCCGACCCTCACAGATCGGCATTCTCTTTTAAAAAGTGTTATTTTCTAAAATAACATGTCGGGATGACAAGATTTGAACTTGCGACCCCACGCCCCCCAGACGTGTGCGCTACCGGGCTGCGCTACATCCCGAAAACCCCGTAAAAGACAACTTTTTACCACTTAAACCAGCCATCATTTACTCAGAGGGCTGCAAATATACGATAAAAGAAAAAATCAGGTTATATTGCAGTAAATTTTATCGCCATTCCATGCAACTAATCATCAGGCAAGCCCTCATTGCCAGTCCTGATAGCCCCGATCACGGTCAAATACGTGATATACTGGTGGAAGGTGACACCATCCAACAAGTAGCCCCTCACATCTCCACCCAAGCAGATCACGAAATCAAAGCCGATGGACTCACCATCAGTCCGGGATGGATCGACCCTTTCTGTCATTTCTGCGACCCAGGTCACGAACACAGAGAAACACTGGCATCAGGTGCCGCAACAGCCGCCGCCGGCGGTTTCACCCGCGTCTTCCTCCTGCCCAATACCCAACCCGTCGCCGATAACAAAGCCGCCATCGAATACACCCTCAGCAAAAGCAATACCCTCCCTACCCTACTGCACCCACTCGGTGCCATTACCAAAGGTTGCCAGGGAAAAGACCTCGCCGAGATGTATGATATGCACCACAGCGGTGCCATCGCATTCACTGACGGACTCACAGCAGTACAACAACCCGGTCTCCTACTCAAAGCCCTGCAATATGTGAAAGCTTTCTCCGGCGTTGTCATCCAATTGCCCGTCGATAAAAGCATCGGTGCCCACGGTCTCATGAACGAAGGCATCATCTCCACCCGCATGGGACTTCCCGGTATCCCCGCCCTCGCAGAAGAAATCATGGTGAAACGCGACCTCGACCTTCTGCGCTACACCCAATCACAACTGCACATCACCGGCATCACCACAGAGAAAAGCCTGAACCTGATCCGCGATGCAAAACAAGAAGGATGGAAAGTCACCTGTAGCGTGACCCCCTTCCACCTACTTTTCTGTGACGAAGACCTGCAACAATACAATACCAACCTGAAAGTATTCCCCCCACTGCGCAACAGCTCCGACAGAGCCGCACTCCGTGAAGGCATACTCGATGGTACCATCGACTGCATCAGCACCCACCACCTTCCCCAACACAGCGACCAAAAACAATGTGAATTCGAATACGCTGCACCGGGCATGATCGGACTCCAAACCTGCTTTCCTATCCTGCAACATATTTTTCCGGAACTGCCCCTGGAAAGACTGATTGCACTGCTGTCTACCAATAGCAGAAAACTTTTTCAACTTCCAGTCCCATCCTTCCAAGAAGGACAAACCGCTGAATTCACTCTCTTTAGCAGACAAGGAACGACTACATTAACACCTTCTAACAACAAAAGTCTTTCATCCAACTCTCCCCTGTTCAATCAAACCCTGCCCGGAAAAGTGGTAGGTACCATGGTTCGGGGCAGCTTTCATCTCAATCAAACCGTATAAAAACAAACATCATGGAAAACAAACCCACCGCACCCTGGCTAATCGCACTCATCACCAGTCTTGGCTTCATCGTATTCAACCTTGTACTCCTGGCAACAGACCAACTCACCAATAAATACATGAGTTGGGTTTCCAGTGCTATACTCGTCATTGTGATCATCTGGGCCTGCATCCACTATGCCAAGCAAATGAATGGCGATGTTACATTCGGCAATGTATTCGGTCATGGATTCAAAGTAACAGCCGGCATAGCCGCGATTATGTCAGTATATACTTTTATCGCGTTCAAATTCATCCACCCTGAGGTAATTGAAAAAACAATTGACATCGCCAGAGCTGAAATGGAGAAAAAACCTGAACTGAACGCCGAATCAATTGATATGGCAGTTAATATGACCCGTAAATTCTTCATTCCCTTTGCATTGGCAGGATCTCTGTTCGGAACCGCTTTCGTTGGATTGATTGCATCTCTCTTGGGTGCTGCTTTCGCGAAGAAAAATCCTCCCAAATCTCCATTTGAAACAGTTAGCTAGTATGAACATCAGTATTGTCATACCCCTCCTCAACGAAGAAGAATCACTTCCCGAACTGGCCAACTGGATCGAACGAGTGATGCAGGAAGCCGGCTTCAGCTATGAAGTGATCTTCGTTGACGATGGTAGTACCGACGATAGCTGGAACACCATCCTTTCCCTCGGCAAAAACAACGCCGCCTTCAAAGGCATTCGCTTCCGCAGGAATTATGGGAAGTCCGCCGCACTGAACGAGGGCTTCAAAGCCGCTGCAGGCCATGTCATCATTACCATGGACGCCGACCTGCAAGACTCCCCCGATGAAATTCCCGCCCTCTACCGCATGATCACCGAAGATGGTTTCGATATGGTGAGCGGATGGAAGAAAGTGCGCTACGATAATACCTTCACCAAAAACCTTCCTTCCAAATTATTCAACGCCGTTGCCCGCGCCAATTCGGGTATTCATCTGCATGATTTTAATTGCGGACTGAAAGCATATCACCACCGCGTTGTGAAAAGCATCGAAGTATTTGGTGAAATGCACCGCTATATTCCCATCCTCGCCAAATGGAGTGGCTTCCGCAAGATCGGCGAAAAAGTAGTAGAACACCGCCCCCGCAAATACGGCAGCTCCAAATTCGGCTGGCAGCGTTTTGTGAACGGATTTCTCGACCTGGGTACTATCATGTTCCTCGGCAAATTCGGGAAAAGACCGATGCAATTTTTCGGACTGTTGGGAACCTTGTTCTTCCTTGCCGGTTTATTGTCTGTCGTTTACCTCATCATTGGCAAACTGAGCTCTGCTGATTTCGCCCTCACCAACCGCCCTGCTTTCTACATTGCATTGACCACCATGATCATCGGTATGCAACTGTTCCTCAGCGGCTTCGTTGCAGAAATGATCGTGCGCAACGCGCCGGAGAGAAACCACTACCAAATCGATGAAAAAGCCGGTTGGTAGTGCTCCCTGAATAGTCATGCGACCCATGTCCCATTCCCCCGCGTTTCAGTAACTTTGCACCAATCAAAGCATCCTGAAATAACACCTACTTGCAAAAAGTAATCATCATCGGTCCGGCATGGCCCCTGCGGGGAGGTCTCGCCTCTTTCAACGAGCGATTGGCAAGGGAATTCCAACGAATGAATTTCGACACTGAGTTGTTTACTTTCACTCTGCAATACCCCAACTTCCTCTTTCCGGGAACCACCCAATATTCATCAGAGCCGGCACCCACGGATCTGCGCATCCGTCGTTGCATCCACTCAGTAAATCCATTGAATTGGATCAGCGTGGGAAGAACACTCCGTCAAATGGCTCCCGACCTGATCGTCGTACGCTATTGGCTTCCCTTCATGGCACCCTGCCTGGGCACTATATTGCGCATCGTACGCGGCAATAAAAAGACCCGCATCGTATGTATTGCAGACAATATCATCCCCCACGAAAAAAGACCCGGCGACACCCTCTTCACCCGCTATTTTGTAAAATACATCGACGGGTTCATCACCATGAGCGAAAGGGTGATGCAACAACTGCGGGACTTCTCCCAACGCCCGGCTGAAACAGTGGTACATCCCCTATACGATCATTTTGGTGCAATCTTACCCAAAGCAAATGCCCGCCAATACCTTCAGCTACCCGAACAAGAAAAGATCGTATTGTTCTTCGGTTTCATCCGACCTTATAAGGGACTCGATCTCTTGCTGGAAGCGATGGCTTCTCCCGAAGTACGTGCTGCCGGTATCAAACTATTGGTAGCCGGAGAATTCTATGAGGATGCAACCCCCTACCATGCCATCATTGAAAAAGAACAATTGCAAAACAGCGTTTATCTGCGAACAGCATTCATTGCAGACAGTGAAGTGAAATACTATCTCTCGGCAGCAGATTTCGTGATACAGCCGTATCGCCAAGCCACCCAAAGCGGCGTTACTCCCCTCGCCTATCATTTTGAAAAACCTATGCTGGTGACCAATGTGGGTGGATTACCCGACAGGGTATTGCACGAAAAGACAGGATTGATCACTGAACCAACCGTTCCTGCACTGGCAAAGGGTTTACTAGAATTGTACCAATGGGGAGAATCGCATTTCATTCCTTATATTCAAGAAGAGAAAAAACAATACAGCTGGGAAAAGCTGGTCAATGCTATCTTGCGGGTCGGAAAATAAATTACTAATTTACCTCTTATGGACATATCATCTACCATCGCTCAAAGAATCAATGCCTCCATCGCTGTCAAGCAACAGATATTGACAGATGGTACCCTGCTTCCCATCATAGAATCGGTTGTGCAAGTTATAACGTCTGCATTCCAACAAGGAAATGCCGTTTATTTTTGTGGCAATGGAGGAAGCGCTGCTGATGCTCAACACCTGTCTGCAGAGTTCTCCGGACGTTTTTACAAAGACCGCAAAGCACTTCCTTCAGAAGCTTTGCATTGTAACACTTCCTACCTAACTGCCGTCGCGAATGATTATAGTTACGATGTGATCTATGCCCGACTGATAGAAGGCATTGCCAAAAAAGGAGATGTGCTGATCGGATTGAGCACTTCCGGTAATTCAGCCAACATCCTGCGTGCCTTTGAAAAAGCTGCTGAGTTGGGAATTATTACCATCGGTATGACCGGCGCATCGGGAGGAAAAATGAAAGGACAATGCGATTACCTGATCAATGTTCCTTCTTCCGATACGCCGCGCATACAGGAAAGTCACATATTGATCGGACATATTCTCTGTGAACTCACCGAGAAAAATATTTTCGGATGATGCCTGTACAAGAAGCTATCATCCTGGCCGGTGGACTGGGAACCCGCTTGCGGGAAGAAGTACCCGATTTGCCTAAATGCCTGGCACCGGTGAATGGCAAACCCTTCCTGCACTACCTAATCCACTTCCTGCAAAAAGCCGGCATAGAGAAATTTATTTTCTCATTGGGCTACAAAGCAGAAACAGTCATCGCATTCATCGAAGCAACCCTTCCAAAATCTGCCTACCAACTGGTGATAGAAGAACAGCCATTGGGAACCGGCGGAGGCATTCACCTGGCCATGCAAGCTGTAGAGGGAAAAAATGTTTGGGTTCTCAATGGAGACAGTATTGCATTGGTTAACCTGGAGGAACAATTCAAGTTACATGAAAGCCAATCAGCCATAGGTACACTGGCACTGATTCCGCAGCAACAGTTTAACCGCTATGGTACTGTTGCTATCGATGGAAGTAACCGCATCACAGGATTTGAAGAAAAAAAATGGCAGGAATCCGGATTGATCAACGCCGGCATCTATTTGCTCGATACAACCACTTTTTTACAATCAACACCCAAAGGAAATTTTTCCCTGGAGACAGAATTTTTGCAACGCTGCTATTCCACACTACCCCTTTATGGATATGTGGAACCCGCCTATTTCATTGACATAGGCGTACCGGAGGATTACCGACGTGCACAGCAAGAATTCGCCCAACTATTTTAATTATGTCCTTTCAACTATCACAAGCAGACCATTCCTGGACGATCTTTCTGGATCGCGACGGAGTTATCAATCATGACAAAGACAATGACTACATCAGACATGTAGGTGAATTTGTGATGTATGAGAACACATTGAATGCCCTCCAAACTTTATCACAATTGTTTCATCGGGTAGTAATTGTTACCAATCAAAAAGGGGTGGGCCGCGGACTTATGACGCTGGAAGACCTGAATGGCATCCATGATTTATTGTTGGAGGAAGTAAGAAAAGTGGGAGGAAGAATCGACAAAATTTATTTCTGTTCAGATACTGACAATGACTCCCCTAACCGGAAACCGAATCCCGGCATGGCTTTCCAGGCAAGGGAAGAATTTCCTGATATAGATCTTGCCAAAAGTATGGTGGCCGGCAATCGCTTGTCTGACATGGAATTTGGAAGGAATGCCGGGATGCATACCATATTCATTGCCACCACCCATCCGGAAGTTCCCTTCCCCGATGAGCGCATAGATGCTCGCTTCGACAGCCTCTTCGCATTTGCAGCGGCCTGCCGAAGAGAGATGAAAAGTTAACAAGTTTTTCCCCCGTGCTAACTCCCAATAGTTGATACCTTTGCAATATGGTGACGAAAAGACCCTTTAGTTGGCTTCAAGTTGTATTCTTATGGATATTCTTCGGAACGCATTTTTGCACAACAACCGGCAATGCACAGACATCCAAAGAGAGTGAACAAGCTTCGTTTCAGTCCATGGAAAACATTCTTCGGGAGCAGGCATTTCAAATCATCAATGGCCCGGAGTGGTCCGATCGCTTGCAGGCGGATAGTATTTTTACACGCACATTGGTTCGCACGCTGCGAGGCAAAAATTCTTTCCGCTATGCGTTTGATTCCCTGGGTACCGTTTCGGTTTTGTATGCGCCGGACAGCAGCTTCAAGATCTTTAGCTGGCAGCTGATGAAAGATCCTTCCTACTTTCGGTACAAAGCTGCCATACAGTATAATACACCGGATGGAAGTTTGCGGCTGACACCTCTATTCGATGCTTCTCCCTTTACGGAGCAACCCTGCGATTCAGTGCGTACAGCCAATCAATGGATCGGTGCCCTTTACTACAATATTTTACAACATACTTATCAGGGTAGATCTTATTATACATTGCTGGGGTATGATGAAAATGATGAACTCACAACCCGCAAATGGATTGATGTGCTTACATTCAACGAACAGGGGCAACCTTTGTTTGGCGGATTGTTTTTCGAGTACTTGCCGGACGATAAAAAACCACCACTTCCGGCTTATCGTTTTTTGTTCGAGTACAAAAAGAATGCAGGTGCGCGCATGAATTATGATCCCGATTTACAATTGATCACCTTTGCATCATTGGTCAGTGAGAAGGGAAATCCCGCTGTTCATGCAACGCTGGTTCCGGAAGGAGGTTATGAAGGATTTAAATGGGTGAATGGGAAATGGGTGCATGTTGCACTGGTAGCAGAGTTGGATCCGAATCCACAAATCAATCCGCCCAAAG
>Ga0315900_10007881_pt1 | contig 13853 bp, 13 predicted proteins | sample LakEriMetagenome_FD_203521 | JGI IMG/M metagenome (GOLD analysis project Ga0315900, IMG submission 203521) | Freshwater fungal communities from buoy surface, Lake Erie, Ohio, United States - Buoy 12 MA114 | ecosystem: Environmental > Aquatic > Freshwater > Lake > Lake biofilm | place: USA: Lake...
GAACCGTACCGGGCGATCAGTCGAGCGAACCGCGGATCGGCGGCGCGAGACCGACCCGGGTCGCGGTGAACGGAACCGGGCGGTTGTTCGCGCCGACGGCCATGCCCTCGATTCGGTCGCCGCGCAGACGGCCCGAGAAGGACCAGAGGGCTCCGGCCTCGTCCATGAGTTCGAAGCTGATCGCCTCACCGCGCAGCTTCGGTTCACGCAGGCCGGCGTCGACCGCGCCGAAGCGCACCCGCCCCTCGATCTTCTGGAAGGTCTGTTCGATGCTGAGATCGCCGGCGCCCTCACCCGCCTCACCGCGCCAGGCCAGCTTCCACGCCCCACCGGCGTTGGCCGGCAGAATCCAGAAATGGCTGGTTCGGCCATCGATCGTCGAGGTCTCGTCGGCCTGCCAGTCGCCCATCGTGAACTGGTGCGAGACGATCCGGGTGCCGGGCTTCATCTTCTCGAAGAGCACCGGCCGCAACCGCAGATTGAGCGTCGGCAGCAGGTACATGGTGATGACCGTGGCCTGAGTGAAATCGCTCTTGAAGATGTCGCCCTGGTCGAAGCGCACCATGTCGGTGACACGCGCCTCGCGGGCCTGACAGCGCGCCAGATCGACCATGTTCGGGTTGTACTCGACACCATGGCCGCGCACCTTGAACTTCTGGGCGGCCATGATGACGATCTTGCCGTCGCCGGAGCCGAGGTCGATCAGGTAATCGCTCGGGGTCACCTGCGCCATGCGCAGCATCCGGTCGACGATCGGATCGGGGGTGGGCACCCACACCACGTCCTTGCCAGACTGACCGACCGAGGGTTTGAAGGTGCAGGCAGGCGACTGCGCCTGCAGGGGCGCACTGACGACGGCAAGCGAGGCACCGAGCAGCAAGGTAGCCAGCGTGGACAGACTCGAAGACCGCATGATTTCCTCGGGTGAGCAGACGAAGCGGGCCCCGCATGGCGGGGGCGAGACAACACTCGACGAGCCACAGCCCTGGAGATGCGGCCCGGGCCGACGCTGGCGCCGGATCGGAAGCGCCGGCAGGTCAATCGTCAAGTGTGCCTCAGTGCGGAGTCGCCGTCACCGATAGGCCGAGAGCCGTCGAGGGGCTTGTCGGCACGCGGATCGCGGAATCGTCAGCCATCGGCGAGCCTCAAGTGGGCGCGCGATGCCGTGAACCGTGCAGTTGGATGGCAGGCGCTCGCCGAGTTCTCCATCGCGCGCTGCGTCTCGATACGCATCGACGTGACCGAACGCGTGCGCACCGCAGAATGGATGCAGCACATCGCGAACCACGACAGCCTGACCGGGTTGGTCAACCGTTCCGTGCTGCGCCAACGCATCGACCGGGTGCTTCACGCGGAGCGAAGACCCGACCAGAAGTCCGCGGTCCTGTTCATCGACCTCGACCCATGCCGGAATCACGACGCGCTTTTCGACGTGCGGATGAGCGGCGAGGTTCTCGAGCGCTACCCGCGTGGCATGGCGCTTCGGCGCGCGGCCGACCTCGGCGAATTCGAACGTCACGACCAGCCGGTGATCGTTATCGCCTCGGGTCGCATCGAGGGGCTCGAAGCCCTGCTTCGCTGGCGCCACCCCGAGCGCGGCCACATGTCGCCGCTGCCGTTCATCGGGATCGCCGAAAGCTCGCGTCTGATCATGCCGATTGGCGACTGCGTGCTGCGCGCGGCCTGCCAGCAGATTCGCAGTTGGCGCGACGAGGGTCTGGTCGTACCCCGGGTGGCGATCAACCTGTCGATCCTGCAGCTGCAACTGCCCGATATCGTCACGCGCATCGACGCGAGTCTGCTGGCCTTCGACCCGCCCGCGCGGGCGCTGGTCTTCGAGCTCACCGAAGGCGTGCTGACGAGCCGCACCGCGGAGGTCGCGCGAGTTCTGCAACCCTGCCGGACCGGAGCCGATCGCACCGTCCCGTGATCGTCGGTTAAGGTGAGCGCCTCTCGCGCGACAGAGTCGGGTTGCCGAGTCGACCAACCCTCGTGAGCCCCCTTCTCCTCATCATCCTCCTGCCACTCGTGGCGGGCACCCTGAGTACCGCCTGGTGCGGTCGGGTGAACACGCCCTGGCGGCGATCCGGCACGGCACTGCTCGCCGGAGCGGTGACGATGGGCGCGCTCGCCCTGCTGCTGTCACTCGCCTCGCCGGTGATCGACGGCAGGGCCCTGATCACGAACAGCCCGTGGCTGCCCGCCATCGGCATGAACACCAGCTTCCGGCTCGACGGGCTGTCCCTGCTGTTCGGCCTGCTGATCACCGGCATCGGGGCGCTGGTCGTGCTCTATGCGGCCAGCTACCTCGGCCCTGATGATCCCGCCGGACGCTTCTTCGCCACGCTGATGCTGTTCATGGCGGCGATGCTCGGAATCGTGCTGTCGGACAACCTGCTGCTGCTGATCGTCTTCTGGGAGCTCACGAGCCTTTCGTCCTTCCTGCTGATCGGCTACTGGGGACGACTGGAGGCCTCCCGCGCGGGCGCCCGCATGGCCCTGGCGATCACCGGCGGCGGCGGGCTGGTGATGCTCGCGGGCTTCATCGTGCTGGGACAGATCGCAGGCACCTACGAGATCTCGGCGATGGCCGCTCGCCGCGCCGAGATCCAGGCGCACCCGCAGTTCGCCCTGGCGCTGGTGCTCGTGCTGGTGGGCTGTTTCACCAAGAGCGCGCAATTGCCCTTCCACAGCTGGCTGCCCGAGGCAATGGCCGCGCCCACGCCGGTCTCCGCGTACCTGCACTCGGCGACCATGGTCAAGGCCGGTCTGTTCATGATGATGCGGCTTTACCCGGTGCTCGGCGGTGCGGCGCTCTTCGAGGGTATCGTGGCCTCGGTCGGGCTGCTGACGATGGTCTTCGCCGCCTTCGTCGCCGTCTTCAGGCACGACCTCAAGGGTCTGCTGGCCTACTCCACGATCAGTCACCTCGGGCTGATCACCTTCCTGATCGGTCTGGCCTCACCACTGTCGGCCGTGGCGGCGGTGTTCCACATCCTGAGCCACGCGAGCTTCAAGGCCGCGCTGTTCATGACCGCCGGCATCGTCGACCATGAAACCGGCACCCGCGACATGCGCAGGCTCGGCGGTCTGGCGCGCTCGATGCCGGTGATGGCGGTGCTCGCGGTCGCCGCCTCGGCGGCCATGGCCGGGCTGCCGCCCTTCAACGGCTTCATCAGCAAGGAGATGATGCTGCACGAGGCGGTTCACAGCAGCGTCTGGGCCGGCTCGCCGGTGCCGGTCGCGCTGCTGGCCACCCTTGGCGGGCTGTTCTCGGCAGCCTATTCGCTGCGCCTCGTGCACGACAGCTTCTTCAACGGGCCGCCGCGCGAGCTCCCGAACCCGAACCCGCATGAGCCCCCGTGGCCGATGAAGGCACCGGTCGTGCTGCTGGTCGTCACGAGCCTCGCGATGGGCCTCGCGCCGATGCTGATCGCAGGCCCGCTGGTGACATCGGCCGCCTCCGCGATGCTCGGCGCCCCCGCCCCCGCGTTCGATCTGGCGCTCTGGCATGGCGTCAACCTGCCGCTTGCGCTGAGCGTCGTGGCGCTGGCTGGCGGCAGCGCGCTCTACCTGATGCTCCAGCGTCGTGGCCGCCTCCACCGATACACCCCCGCCCGACACGATGCCAAGCGTGTGTTCTGGGCGCTGAACGACGCGCTGTTCGGTCTGGCGGGTCGAATCACCGCCAGGCTCGAAAACGGGTCGCTGCAGCGCTATCTCGCCCTGATGCTGGCCATGGCCGTCGTCCTGGCCGCCTGGCCGCTGCTGCGCGCCGACGAAGCACCGGTCACCGGCCCGCGCGCCACCCTGCCGGCCTCGCCGATTGCCCTGGCGATCTGGCTGACGCTGGTGGTCACCTGCGCCGCGCTGCTGTGCCTGCACCGGCAGCGATTCATCGCGACCGTACTCGCCGGCGCGGTCGGTCTGGTCGCCTCGCTCACCTTCCTCGGGCTGTCGGCGCCCGACCTCGCGATGACCCAGTTGTCGGTCGATGTCGTGTCCACGGTCCTGCTGATGATGGGGCTCGCCCTGCTGCCACACCTGTCGCCGCGCGAATCGACGAGCCGTCGCCGGTGGCGCGATGGCGCACTGGCGCTGGCTGCAGGCGGCGGGGTGGCATGGTTGACCTGGCTCGTGCTCACCCGCGACTTCGACTCCATCTCCTGGTTCTTCCTTGCCCAGTCCGTGCCGGCCGGCGGCGGCACCAACGCGGTCAACGTCATCCTGGTCGACTTCCGCGGCTACGACACCTTCGGCGAGATCACGGTGCTCGGGATCGCGGGCGTGGGCGTGCTGGCGCTGCTCGACGGCTTGCGCGTGCGCCGACCCAGCCATGATGCCGAGGGACGGCCCTTCAGCTACCGCCGCCCGCCCCTCATGCTTCGCATGGCCGCGCGCATCGTGCTGCCGATGGCGCTGGTGGTCTCGGCCTATGTCTTCTGGCGCGGTCACGGCCTGCCGGGTGGCGGGTTCATCGCCGGTCTGATCACCGCGGTGGCGCTGGTGCTGCAGTTCATCGCCCTCGGGCAGCAGCGCGCCGAGATCGCGCTGCACGATGTCAACGGACGACGATTCACCCGATGGGTCGGCATCGGACTGGGTATCGCCTGGCTCACCGGGGTGGGCGCCTTCGCCCTCGGACGCCCCTTCCTCACGAGCGCCCATGGGCATCCGGTCGTGCCGGTGTTCGGCGAACTCCCGCTCGCGACCGCGGCGATCTTCGACCTCGGCGTCTACATCACCGTCGTGGGTGCCACCATGCTGATGCTCGCGGTGCTCGGGGCCGCCAGCAAACCCGGCGCGGGTCATCGCGCCTCCGGTGTCACGCCATGAGCATCTCGCTCGAGTTTCTGCTCGCCACAGGCATCGGCCTGGTGGTGGCCTGCGGCATCTACCTGATGCTGCGCGGCCGCAGCTTCACGGTGGTCCTCGGCCTCACCCTCCTGGGTTACGCGGTCAACGTGTTCATCTTCGCGATGGGGCGGCTCTGGACGGGGGCCGCCCCCATTCTGCGCGGCGACGGTCCGTTCGCAGACCCCTTGCCGCAGGCGCTGGTGCTCACCGCGATCGTCATCGGCTTTGCCACCACCGGCTTCGTGATCGAGCTTGCGCTGCGCAGTCACCACGAGAATCATGGCGATCATGTCGACGGCGGCGACGGCCATCCGCACGAGCCCCGGGGGCCGCAGCCATGACGACCGCCGCCGCGCTGCTTGCCACGCACGGGCCGGTGCTGCCCGTGCTGCTGCCCTCGGTCACGGCGGTGCTGCTGCTGCTCATGGGCGACAGCGGCAGCCAGGCCCAGGGCGCCGACCGCCGCCCGGAACGCCTGCGGTGGGCGCGCCGGCTGTCGATCGTCTCGGTGCTGCTCGGCATGGCGCTGTCGGTCGCGCTGCTGGCATCGGCCGCGTCGGGCGATCTCATGGTCTATCGCCTGGGTGAATGGCCGGCACCCTTCGGCATTGCGCTGGTGGTCGATCGCCTCGGGGCGCTGATGCTGCTGCTGACCTCGCTCGTGGCCCTCCCGGTCCTGATCTACGCGAGTGGCGGCTGGGATGCCCATGGGCGGTACTTTCACGCGATGTTCCAGTTCCAGCTGATGGGCCTGAACGGCGCCTTCGTCACCGGCGATCTGTTCAACCTTTTCGTGTTCTTCGAGGTGCTGTTGATCGCGTCCTACGTGCTGATGGTCCATGGCCTGGGCCCGCAGCGGGTCCGGGTCGGCCTGCATTACGTCGTGCTCAATCTGTCGGCCTCGGCGCTCTTCCTGATCGGCATCGCCCTGCTCTACGCGAAAACCGGGACCCTGAATCTTGCCGATCTCGCCGTGCGCATCCCCCAGGTGAGCGGCCCCGATGCCGCCCTGGTACAGGCGGGAGCCCTGATCCTGCTCGTGGTCTTCGGCTTCAAGGCTGCGCTGGCACCGTTGTCGCTCTGGCTGCCAGCCACCTACGCAGCGGCCTCCGCGCCGGTGGCGGCGCTCTTCGCGATCATGACCAAGGTTGGCGTCTACGCGATCATCCGCCTGCACGGCGTGGCCTTCGGACCCCAGGCCGGTGACAGCGCCGGGCTCGTGCTGCCGGTCCTGCTGCCGCTGGCGGTGCTCACCAGCGTGGCCGGGGTGCTCGGTGCGCTGGCTGCCCGCACCCTCGAGCGGCTGGTCGCCTGGATCACGGTGGCCTCGGTGGGCACGGTGCTGATCGCCGTCGGCCTCTTTCAGTCGTCGGCATGGTCGGCAGCGCTCTATTACATGGTGAACAGCACCCTGGTGGTGGCTGGCCTGTTCCTGCTGAGCGAACTGGTGGCCGCACAGCGCGGCGACGCCGCAGACCGGCTCGTACCAGCCGGACCGATGGCGCAGCCTACCCTGCTCGGCCTGATGCTTCTGCTCGCGGCGGCTTCCGCCGCCGGTCTTCCGCCCCTGCCGGGTTTCATCGGCAAGATCATGCTGCTCGAGTCCGCCGCCGACCACGGCGCACGTACCCTGGTCTGGACGGTCGTGCTGAGCGTGGGCTTTCTCACCCTGCTCGGTCTCGCGCGCGCCGGGAGCATCCTCTTCTGGCATGTGCTCGACGGTCCGGCAACGGCTGCCGCGGGCGCGAGTCCGCAGCTGCTGATCGCCACCCTCGGGTTGCTCGCGAGCACCGTGGCCATGACGATCTTTGCCGCACCGATCCAGCGCTACACCGAGGCGGCCGCCCGGCAGCTTCAGGATACCGAGGCCTATGCCCGCGCCGTGCTCGGCCCCGAGGGAAGCCGCTTCCAGTCGACCCGTCCCTATCGCTTCGATCGCCAGCCGGACAGCCCGGCAGGCCCGGGAGCCTCACGATGACATGGCTCCCGCATCCGGCGCTGTCCGCGCTGCTGCTGATCGTGTGGCTGCTGCTGCAGCAGAGCCTGGCACCGGCGCACTTGCTCAGCGGCGTGATCCTCGCCGTGCTGGTGCCGCGCCTGTGCGCGGCTTTTCTTGCCCCGCCCGCACGCCTGCGCGCCTGGCCTGAGGCCCTTCGCCTGATGGCCGTGGTCCTGTGGGACATCGTGCAGTCGAACCTGACCGTGGCGCGGCTCGTTCTCGATCCACGGGCTGCGCCCCGTCCTGCCTGGCTTCGCGTACCGCTCGACACCCGGCACCCGACCGCCGTCACGCTCTTTGCCGCGATCATCACCACGACCCCGGGTACGGTGTCCTGCGTGGTCGACGACGAATGCTGGGAAATCCTCGTTCATGCGCTCGACGCTGACGATCCGCAGGCGATGGTCGACCAGATGAAGCAGCGTTACGAGGCGCCGCTGCGTCGCATCTTCGAAGGAGCGGGCTGATGGTCGTGACCTGGGCGCTCTGGTTTGCCGTTGCCGCGCTGGCGCTGGCGATGCTTCTGTGCTCCATCCGTCTGGTGCGCGGCCCGCTGCCCACCGACCGCGTGCTCGCTCTCGACACGCTCTACATCAATGCTGCGGCTCTGGCGATCGTGCTCGACCTGATGCTCGGCACCGATGTGCTGTTCGAGGCGGCACTGCTGATTGCGCTGCTTGGCTTCGTCTCGACCGTGGCGTTGTCACGCTTCCTCGGGCGCGGCGACACGGTCGAGTAAGCCCCATCCTGCCACGCTCACCGGAGTCCATCGGGATCATGTTCGACGATCTGCACCTCGCCTGGCAGCTGGCGATCGCCGCCATGCTGGTGATCGCAGGTATCTTTGCGCTGGTCGGCGCCATCGGGATGCTGCGCTTTCACGACTTCTTCATGCGGTTGCACGCGCCCACGAAGGCCACCACGCTGGGGATCGGCGGCGTCCTGCTCGCCAGCCTGATCCTGACGATGGCCCGCGGCGGCTTCGGCGCGCACGAACTGCTGATCACGCTGTTCGTGTTCATCACCGCCCCGGTGTCGGCGAGCCTGCTCGCCAAGGCAGCGCTCCATTCACGCGCCCCGTCGAAGGCGCCGGTACCCCACGACCATCCCCAGCCCTGATCGGCGATCCGCGGCGCTGCCGGTCGCGGTATCGCATCACCCGGACAAGCTCGACAGGGGTTTTGCTGGGCGGCAGAAAGCCTGCAATGGCACCATCCAGGATGGTGTCTCCGGATCGCAAGCCGAGGGCGTCGCCCGCCGGCAGCAGACCCAAGTCTCACGCTCCATGAATCTCCTGTTTTTCATCGGCGGCCTCGCGCTGCTCGTGATCGGTGCCGGCGCGCTGGTGCGCGGCGCCTCCCGGCTGGCGCTCTCGCTGGGCATCAGTCCGCTCGTGGTGGGACTGACCATCGTTGCCTTCGGGACGAGCGCCCCGGAGATCGCCGTGAGCGTGGGCGCGGTCCTCGATGGCCGCACCGACATCGCCATCGGCAATGTGGTGGGCAGCAACATCCTGAATGTCCTGCTGATCCTGGGGATCAGTGCGCTGATCGCCCCGCTGGTGGTCGACATCCAGCTGATCCGGCAGGAAGTCCCGATCATGCTGGGCGCGAGCGTCCTCCTGCTCGCGCTGGTACTCGACGGCGGGCTGTCCGCGCTCGAGGGCGCCCTGCTGGTCGCGCTGCTGATCGCCTACACCGTGTTCCTGATCGTCCAGTCCCGACGCGAGACGCAGGCGGCGCGCGACGAGTTCGCCAGGGCACTGCCGGCCGCGGCACGAGGCGCCTGGGACAGCCACTGGGCGGCTCAGGGCGGACTGATCGTCGCGGGACTTGCCGCGCTGGTACTCGGTTCCGACTATCTGGTGCAGGCCTCGGTGGCCTTCGCGAAAGCCATGGGTGTGAGCGATGTGGTCATCGGACTGACCATCGTCGCCGCGGGCACCAGCATGCCCGAGATCGCCACCAGCGTGGCGGCGGCCCTGAAGGGCGAGCGCGACATCGCGGTCGGCAATGTGGTCGGCAGCAACAGCTTCAACATTCTCGGCTGTCTGGGCCTGTCGGGTCTGGCGTCGGGCGGGGCCGGTCTGGCGGTGGCCCCTTCGCTGCTGAGCTTCGACATCTGGGTGATGCTGGCGGTCGCCCTCGCCTGCCTGCCGGTCTTCCTGAGCGGACGCGAGATCGCACGCTGGGAAGGCGCGCTTTTCCTCGGCTACTACGTCGCCTATGTGGCCTATCTGCTGCTCGCGGCCCAGCAGCATGATGCACTGCCGGCCTTCTCCGGCCTGATGCTCGGCTTCGTCGTGCCGCTGACCGTCGTGACCCTGGTGGTGGTCACGATCCGGCGGCCCGGCGGCTCCGCAGGTTCCTCCTGATCCCTCGCGCCATGCACTCATCCAACAGCCAGCCACGCATCACCGATCTCGCGCGTGAGCGACTCGGCCTCTCCGACGATGCACTCCATCCTTACGGGCATCGGAAAGCCAAGCTCGCCTGGCACGCCCTGGAAGGCTTGCGCCAGCGGCCCGAGGGCCGCCTGATCCTGGTCACGGCGATCTCACCAACCCCGGCGGGCGAAGGCAAGACCACGACCACGATCGGGCTGGCGGATGCGCTCAACCGGATCGGGAAGCGCGCGGTCATCGCGCTGCGCGAACCCTCGCTCGGCCCGGTCTTCGGCATGAAGGGCGGCGCGACCGGAGGCGGCCGCGCGATGCTCACGCCCATGGACGAGATCAACCTGCACTTCACCGGCGACTTCAGCGCGGTATCGCTCGCGCACAATCTGCTCGCGGCGCTGATCGACAACCACATCCATCACGGCAACGCGCTGGGGATCGACCCTCGTCGCATCGCGTGGCGGCGTGTCCTCGACATGAACGACCGGGCCTTGCGCGACATCGTGATCGGACTCGGCGGCACCGCCAATGGCACGCCGCGCGAGAGCGGTTTCGACATCGTCGTGGCCTCCGAGATCATGGCCATCCTGTGCCTGTGCGGGGACCTCGCCGATCTCAAGGCACGACTCGGCGAGATCGTGATCGGGTATCGCTCGGATGGCGCGCCGGTGCGCGCCCGCGATCTCGGTGCGGTCGGCGCGATGGCGGCGCTGCTGCGCGATGCGCTCCAGCCCAACCTGGTGCAATCGCTCGAGGGAACGCCGGCGCTGGTCCACCTCGGACCCTTTGCCAACATCGCGCATGGCTGCAACTCGGTGATCGCCACCCGCAGCGCGCTGCGGCTCGGCGACTATGCGGTGACCGAAGCCGGCTTCGGAGCCGATCTCGGCGCCGAGAAGTTCATCGACATCAAGTGCCGGGCCTCCGGCTTGCGCCCGGCCGCCGCGGTCGTCGTCGCCACCGTGCGAGCACTCAAGTACCACGGCGGCGTCGAGGTGGCCGACGTCGAACGCGAGGATCTCGACGCGCTGGCGCGGGGTCTGCCGAACCTGGAACGCCACCTTCGAAACCTGCGGTCGGCAGGGCTGCCCTGCGTGGTCGCGATCAACCATCGTGCGCACGACACGCCGGCCGAGCTCGATCTGCTGGTACGGCGGGTTGCCGCGCTCGGCGTCCCGGTCGAAGTCGCCCGGCACTATGCCGAAGGCGGGTCTGGCGCCGAGGATCTCGCCCGCGCGGTGGTCGCGGCGGCTGCCCCCGGGCCGGCGGCGCTGCGCTTCGTCTACGACGACGACACCCCGCTGTGGGACAAGATGCTTGCGGTCGCAACCACCGTCTACGGCGCCAGCGGGATCGATGCCGACGCGAAGGTTCTCGCCCAGATCGCACGCCTGCAGGCCGACGGTCATGGTCGCCTGCCGGTCTGCGTCGCCAAGACGCAGTACTCCTTTTCGACCGACCCGGCGCTGCGCGGCGCACCGTCGGATCATCGGGTGCGCGTGCGCGAGGTGCGGCTGGCCGCTGGCGCGCGCTTCGTCGTGATGATCTGCGGCGATGTGATGACGATGCCCGGTCTGCCGAAAGTGCCGGCGGCCCAGGCGATCGACGTCGATGACGACGGCAGCATCGTCGGGCTATTCTGAAGCCTCGAGCGCCGCACCGCGGCGCGCATGGCGCATCACGGAGCAAGCACCCCATGGCAAGACTCGACGAACTGCCCGCGTGGGAGCGCGAGCATCTGCTGCATTTGCGCGACCAGGCCCCCCGCCTTGGCGGCCGGCCCTGGGTGAAAGGTCCACCGCTGCGCCGACGCCGTGTCGCACTGATCAGCACGGCAGGACTTCATCGACGCGAAGACCGGCCTTTCGGGGGCGGTGTGTCGGCGACCGAGTATCGCGTGATTCCCGCCGATACCCCGACCGCCTCGCTCGTGATGAGCCATGTCTCGGTGAACTTCGATCGCTCGGGCTTCCGGCAGGACCCGAATCTGGTGTTTCCGCTCGATCGTTTGCGGGAGCTCGCGGCCGAGGGGGTCATCGGATCGGTGGCCGACTATCACTACGCGTTCATGGGGGCGCCCTTTCCGCCCACGCAGTTCGAGCCACGGGCGCGTGAACTCGCGCATCTGCTTGCTCGCGACAGGGTCGATGCCGCGCTGCTGCTGCCGGTCTGACCGAACTGTACCTGCGCCGTGAGCGCAGTCGGTCACTACCTAGAAGAAGGCGGCATCCCCACGGCGGGCATCAGTCTGGTTCGGGAACACTCGGAAGTGATGCAGCCGCCCCGCGCGCTCTGGGTGCCATTCATGCTCGGCAGGCCGCTCGGCGCTCCGGATGATGCGAGCTTCCAGCGCACCGTGCTGCGGGCACTGCTGAGCCTGTTCGAGTTGCCGGAAGGCCCGGTTCTGCAGGACTTCCCGCACGATGCCCCGGAGGTCCGTCACGCCGAGATCCCGGAGGGTGGAGCCTGTCCGGTGAACTTTGCGCGGCCGCGGCCCGCCTCGGACGATGAGCACGCCGATCGGCTGCGCGATGAAATCCACGAGCTGCGCAGCTGGCACGACCTTGCCACCAGCCGACGCGGCGGTTCGGCCATGGGCCTGAGCGGCCTCACCGCCGCTCAGGCGGGTGCGAGACTGGCGGCCTTTGCCGGCGATCGCCTGGCGGTCGACGCCCTCGCACCCTTGACGCTGGCCGCAGGGCTGAAGCACGCCAGCGACGATCTGCGCTGCTACTACGAGGAAGCCGCGGCAGCACAACCCGGTGGCCTGAGCCCCGCGCAGGTGCGGGACTGGTTCTACCTGCACACGGCTGCGGGACAGGTCCTCGAGGCGGTCCGGCAACGCGGGATGGCTCACGCAGACCCGGCCGTTCGCATGCTTTGCGAACGGATGCTGATTCCGCGCGCCGTGCTGCAGCGTTGAACCCGGCCAGAGAAGGTTCCCAGGCATGCCGAAGGCTGCGTTGGCCTATCGGTCCGCACCATGCGCAAGCGGCGCTTGACCCGGGAAGGACGCCGTGGCTCACTGCCGGCAGCGGAGCGCCTCGATTCCGCCCCGGGGACCCAAGGAGACACCTCATGGACCGACGCAGTCTTTTGGCGGCAGGCGCCGCCGCGCTCATCTCACCCCTCACGCATGCGCAGGCTCGATTTCCGAGCCGCTCGATCACCATCTACGGCGCTCTGCCGGCCGCCGGCGTGATGGACCAGCACCTGAGAGCGCTCGCCGAGCGCGCACAGAAAACCCTGGGCCAGGCGATCGTCATCGAAGCCAAGCCGGGTGCGGGCGCCACGCTGGCGCCGCAACTGATCCAGGCCGCGGCGCCTGATGGTCACCTGCTCGCCGCAATGACCGTCAATTCACTGCGCTATCCCTACTACCAGAAGACGACCTACGAGCCGCTCAAGGACTTCACCTTCATCATCGGCCTGTCGAACTTCACCTTCGGCATCGTGGTCCACGCCGACTCACCCTACAAGACCATCGAAGATCTGATCGCGGCCGGGAAGGCCAATCCCGGCAAGCTGTCGAGCGGATCCACCGGACAGGGCGGCACCGGTCACCTCATTCTTCTGGACATCGAACGGGCGACGGGGGCGAAGTTCACCCAGGTGCCCTTCAAGGGCGGACCGGACGGCATTCAGGCCTTGCTGGGCAAGCACATCGATTTCATCACCGACGGTGCGCAGTGGGGGCCACTCGTGGAAGACGGAAGGCTGCGGCTGCTGGCGATGGCCACCGAGCAGAGGGTGTCCCGCTTCAAGGATGCGCCCACCCTGCGCGAGCGCGGCATCGATGCCGTGGGGTGGAGCCCCTATGGCCTGGTCGGACCTCGGGGGATGGCCCCGGAGGTCGTGAAGACCCTGCATGACGCCTTCAAGAGCGCCATGGAGGAGCCGCCGATCGACGCGCTGCTCGAAAAATTCGTCCAGGTGCGCTGGTACAAGAGCTCCGCCGACTACCGGGCATGGGCGGAAAAGTACTTCGTCGACATCAAGCCGACGCTGGTCAGGGCCGGCCTCGTCCCGGGCTGAGCGCCGCGGTCGCGCCGCGCGCTGCGACATCCCGAGCGCGTCGGGCCGAGCGCCAGCAGGCCGGCGTTCACGGAGCCGATCGTGGCCACGGTGGCCGCACTCGACGACCGGACCAGAGCTGTCACCAGAGCACCCGACGCCGGCGCGTAGGCCCGCCTTCGCGTGGCGCCCGCGAGGTCAGCGACTGAAGCCGGGATGTTCACGCGCGACCGCGGGGTTGCATCACCGCAAGGCTCCTGGTGCCCTGGTCAGGCTGCCGATCGGCGCCATGCGCTCTTCAGCTCACGCACGCCAGGATCACATCCGAGGCCTTGACGAGCACCGTCGTGGTGCGACCGGGTGCGAGGCCGAGTTCCGCCACCGACTGCTGCGTGACGACCGCCACCACCGGAAGCCCTCCCGCAGCCTCGACGGTGACTTCGGCATTCACGGCGCCGGGACGCACGGCCACCACCGTGCCCTCGAGCCGATTGCCCGCCGAGATCCTGGCACCTGCAACGTCCGTGGCCAGCAGCACCGAGGACGCCTTGATCATCGCGATCACGGTCTGCTGAAGGCGCAGGC
>Ga0315900_10007883_pt1 | contig 13852 bp, 24 predicted proteins | sample LakEriMetagenome_FD_203521 | JGI IMG/M metagenome (GOLD analysis project Ga0315900, IMG submission 203521) | Freshwater fungal communities from buoy surface, Lake Erie, Ohio, United States - Buoy 12 MA114 | ecosystem: Environmental > Aquatic > Freshwater > Lake > Lake biofilm | place: USA: Lake...
ATTCATGAACTGTCCAGTGCTGCGCTACGGATTCTCGTGGGAAGTGAAGTCAGGTGCTCAGGCTGAGTCATGGCACATCCGTTATGTCTGTGGCGACAAACTGCCTGATGCAGTGCTGGAAGCACTGCAGGCCTTCCCGAACCTGAAGGCCTGATGGAAGCCATCGCTGTTGCGCTCATCGGCACTGTTGGCGTGGTGCTTGCTGCGCTGATACAGACTGCACGCAAAGAGAACAAGACTGATCATGCATCAGTGATGTCGGCGGTTGTGCGCATTGAGGGGAAGATTGATGGACACATCAATGATCATGCACGCACTCAGATGAACGAAGGTGGCGCAGGTCGTTGATCGCTGCCTTCGGCCTGCGCCATCACCCTCCACACTAAATCTAGAAGGATGTCTAATCCCTCTAGCACCCATGTCATAGGATGTGTTCATGACCATACAACACATCCCGAAACCTGCACATGGAAGTCTCGCTTGGCTGCAACTGCGCCATCGCTCGCCGGAAGGCAAGTGCATCGTAGGTGCAAGCGAAGTCGCAACGATCATGGGCTGCAATCCGTACTCCACTGTCAGCGAACTAGGTGCTCGCAAGTTGATGACTCCCACTGTTGGAGAGCAGAACGATGCGATGGTGCGTGGCAATGTCCTAGAACCTGCGCTTCTACAGCATGCGTCAGATGTGCTGCAGCAGGAGATAGAAACGCCGGAGGTCATGTACCTGCACGGCAGGATCATCGCAACGCTAGATGGTCGTGGCACAGAAACGCCAGACCTGATCGTTGAGGCCAAGACATCCAACCACTACGGCCTCGGAGAACCATTGCCGGATTCGTGGTACTGGCAAGCACAAGCGCAGATGCACTGCACAGAAGCAGAACGCATTGTGTTCATCATTCTTGATCGCCACCTGCGCCTCGGGTTTGAGTATGTGCATCGTGATGACGAAGCAATCGCAAACATGCTGGATGCCGTAGAACAGTTCTGCGACATGGTGGATCATGGCTTCGTGCCGGATGCAGAGACACTGCCTGCAACATTGATCGCAGAGATGCATCCTGAACCTGCTGGCGAGAAGGAACTAGATACCAACGCCATTGCACTGATCGCAGAGTGGCAAGGCATAAAGGCTGCACTCTCTGACCTAGAGGCAAGCGAGAAGAAGGTGCGTGACGCACTGGCTCGCATGCTCATGGATGCGGAGTACGGCACTGTCGCCGGACATCGTGTGATCTCATGGAAGTCACAGCAGCGCACTTCGCTGGATGCAAAGGCACTGCAGGCTGACCATCCTGAGATCGCTGCTGCCTACATGAAGCAGAGTTCGTTCCGTGTGATGAGGCCTGTGCGATGAGCGTTTCGTATCGCAAGTCCTTTGAGGTCGTCGGATACACATTCTTCTGCGACATCTACTGCGCCGACTGTGGTGCTGCGCTCCCTGAGGTAGACCCTGAGGGCAATGCCAAGCAGCCCATCTCCCTAGACGGTTTGTGGGAGTTTGAGCCGGAACACAACGAAGGCCAGACCTACCACTGCGCAAAGTGCGAAGAGCAAACAACAAACTGGTAACACAGAAAGGGAAACAACAATGGAAATCATCAAACTACTAGCACAGGTCATGGAGGATGCAGGTGCAGTGCGCAAAGGAGAGCGCAACACGCATCAGAACTTCAACTTTAGAGGCATTGACAGTGTGGTGAACGCAGTCTCGCCAGCACTGCGCAAGCACGGAGTGGTTGTTGTGCCGACGATCAACGACTGCATCTACGAGACAGTGAACATCGGGCAGAACAGAACGCCGATGGCGCATGTGCGAGTCAATGCCACCTACACATTCCACGCACCTGACGGCAGCAGCGTGCAGGCCACAGTCGTCGCAGAGTCAATGGACAGTGGCGACAAGGCAACAGCAAAGGCGATGAGCGTGGCGTTCCGTACGGCACTGCTGCAAACGCTGTGCCTACCGACTGACGATGTTGATCCCGATGCTGACACCTTTGTGCGCAGCGAGTTCGCACAGCCTGCACCGAAGCCACAGCGTGCGCAACTCGGCAGTCGTGCAAACCAAGCACCGAAGCCACAGCAGGATGCAGAAGTCGTGCCGATGCCTGCACAGCGTGCGACGAGGCCACAGCAGCACACGCCAGCCATCAATCCTGCCTCTGAGCCACAACTGAAGATGATCCGTGGCATTGCACGGGAGACAGACACCGATGACGAAACGCTGCATCTGCTCGCTGGCAATAAGAGCCTGAGTGACCTCAACACGAAAGAGGCCAATGCCCTCATCACGCAACTGATGATGGTGAAGAAAGGTGAAGGCACGCTGCAGATTGATGCAGCCGGAAACGCAAAGGTTGTGAAGGGATGAGGCAGTTTGCACTTCTTGCACGAGATGTTGAGGGAAGAATCATCGCGCAGCACTGCTTTGATGCTGAATCAGACAGAGATGCTGTGGCAGTAGGTGCGCTCAAAGTCATGAAACTTGCGTATCCGATGGTGCAACCGTGGTGCGATGCACACATTGATCTCGTGAATGACCTCAATGTTGTGCTCGCTGAGATGGGGAAGAAGCCGGAACGCCATGCGTGATCGTGATGAATGGCTGGAAGCCAAGCAAGAAGAACTCGCACTAGAGGAATGGCACGACCATGACACAGCACAGACACAGCAGTTTGCTGTCTACAACGGCACTGCAGGCTCTGTAAACAGGCCAGCAAGCATCGCTAGGGCAGAGGCAGAGGCCACAGACGGAACACTGTCTGCACGCCAAGCCTCCATCCTGCAGATGCTGGAATGGGCTGGCGCATCAGGTTGCACATGGAAGGTGCTCGGCAACGACTTAGGCCTGCATCATGGGCAAGTGTCAGGTGCGCTCACAAACATGCACGCAGCCGGAGTTGTGTTCATGCTCAGGCAAACCACAGACAGATGCCATCGGTATGTCCACGCCAAGTATCGCTCGTACTTCAGGGACGATGAGGTCTACGACAGACCAGCAAAGACACGCAGTGGACAGCGCAGAGAACTGTTAGATGGGCTGCTCGCTGCATGCCGTGATGCCATCAACAATGACTTTGATTGGGACAGGTGGCAGCGCATCATTGATGTTGTCGTTATGATTGACGCTCATGGGCGAAATGCTGAAACCGAAAGCGGAGTGCGAGGGCAATCGTGACAAGTGCAGTGCAGAGGGCTGTCCCCTCTATGGCACGCTTGGCAAGGCTGCTCGTGATGGCCTTCGTCGTGTCAAAGGCTGTGATGATCCTGTTGCTCGTGGTAGACGCAACCGTGCAAAGGGAGACAGCAAGGCACGCAAAGCACGCAAGGCATTGGGAATAGCCGGAGCGAACACACGCCACGAAGAGCATTGGGGAGGCGTTTGCCGTCTGGAAGTGAAGGCTGGCAAGCAGATTGAGCCAATCGCAACACGCTTCGTGCTTGCTGAACAACAGAGCGAGCAGCACAGGCCTCTCGGTGATGTGAGGCCATTCGTGATGGTGGCGATGCCCGATGGGATGTCCGATGGACTGGTAGTAATGAGGCTGTCCGTGTTTGCACAGTTTGCGCAGATTGCGCAGGAGGCCGGACTGTAGAAGAGGGATGCAGCCAGCAGAAAGGGGACTGGCTGCATCCCCCACGAGTGACTTGGAGGAGTCATGGAAGAGATTAGCAGCAACGATGCTGTTCCGCAGCAGTTTGTGATTGTGCCGATGTGGGTCATTGAGTTGCCCATCACGGCGACAGCACTGCGTGTCTACTGCGCCATTAGAAGTCATGCTGATGCACGGACAGGCAAGTGCTTCCCGTCACGCAGGAGGATCGCCATCCTTGCGCAATGCAGCATGCCTTCCGTTGATCGTGCCGTGAAGCAGTTGGTAGAGCATGGTGCGCTCGGTGTCAAGAAGCGCAAGAGTGCCAGTGGTGATCAGACGAGCAACCTCTACACAGTGTTTGCCCAACAGAAGCGTTCTGCACAGCGTTCTGCACAGCGTTCTGCACAGGTAGCCACAAATGATGAGCCACCTAGTGCAGATAATGAAGTGACAGGTAGCCACACAAACGAGGCACTAACTAACTTCATAATGAACCACAAACAAGAACAGGATGAGTATCCTGTCGTAACGAAAGCGCAAAGAAGCAGGCCGATGCTGACACAGCAGAACGAAGCCTGCATGGACGCAGTGGATAGGACACTGCGAGCAATCAGAACACGCAGCGCAATCCTGAAGGAGCAATGACATGAAGCAAATCTGGCATCTCTATTTCCGTTTACTCGCTGGCATCGTGGCAGTGTTTGCCGTCATCGGTGCAGCCCTCTACAACTACGAAGGCAAGCCCGAATCCACGCTGCCTCCAGTGGTATCTAGCGTCGCCGTAGCGGAGACATCCACCACTACGAGCACCACGCTGCCAGCCAGCACCACAACGAGCACCACGGAGGCTCCTATCGTGCTGGATGCTGCAGCACTGGAGTACCTCCGTACAATCACCATTGATCAGGCGAGACAGCAGTACGGCAGATGCGGAGAATGGCATGACCTCGCACTGCAGGCCGGATGGACAGAGGCCGAATGGCCTACCCTTAGCAGAGTCCTTTATCGTGAATCACGCTGTGTTCCTGATGCATGGAATGGCGCAGACGCTGGCCTCACACAAATCAACCGGATTCATAGGCAGTGGATTCAGGACATGGGCATGACGCATCCAGACAGCATGTTTGATCCCCTGCTCAACCTGCGTTTCGCACGGATGTTGTGGGAGAGCAGCGGATGGAGGCCTTGGAGATACATCCAAGAGTAAAGCGTAGACAGATACTGCTGCTTCTGATAGATTTGCTGTGTCGGCAGCAGCCGACCTTCTAGAAAGGCAAAGGCAGCGAATGTCCATCCGTAAAGACCGAACCGAAATCCGTCAGCGTGCATCCCACCTGATTCGTGAGGCGAGGAAGAAGGAGAACTTCAGCCAGTCGCAGTTGGCTGTCGCCCTCTCTGTCTCGCAGCCTCTTGTCTCATCGTGGGAGTGTGGCAAAGTCACTCCGGGGATTGATGACCTCGTTGCGATTGAGTCTGCGCTCGTGATGGAAGCAGGTTCACTGATCCTCGCCATCGCATACCCTTCTGTTGCTGGCAGCGAATGATCGCAGCAGTGTTGGGCGTTGCAATGCAGACAGGTTGCAATGGAACAACACGAAGAGCAACCAGAAATCGCTATCCATGATGTATGGACACAGCGTGAGAGGCCGGCGAGACTATCGCCAGAGCCTTTACTGAACATGACACGAGACTTGCCTGTCCGTGAGGCAGCAGCAATGCTCGGTGTCAATGTTGGAACACTGCAGAAGTGGCGTACAGGTGAAAGCCAACTTGGTTTGCACTACGCAACAGCAGATCGCATTGCAATCCGGCTCGGCACACATCCTGCCGTGCTTTGGGGAAGAGAGTGGTGGAAAGTATGAACGGGAAGTGGCGCATGATCAAATGGCATGACGGAGAGCGCACCATTGGTGAGTCAGCAACTGATTGCCTGCGCAAACTCTGTGGAGGATTCAATCCTGCATCAGTGAGCGAACTCAAAGTTGTGCTCGCAAAGCGTGGTGCAGTCACGCCTCCATCAAACGCAGAAACTGATGAGGCGTTCCTTCAGCGTCTCGCTGATCACGGCATGTTTGAGTTCAGGCCATTTGATGATCGTGCCTGAGGTGGCACTGCTGTTGCGTGCAGCCACCTGCACAGCCTGATTCTGGCCTGCAGGCCACATCATTTCTGCATAATCCCTGCTCACAGGCATGGCATTCTCTGCAGCCCTACTATCAGGGCTGCTAGGCTGATTGTCGTGGTCACCCCGACCACCACACAGAAGGGAATCAGCAAATGCCTATCGGACAGAACCACGAAGCGAGGAGCAGGTACATCGCAGCAGTTGCGCTGCGTGACGCAGAGCCTGCACTCAACTTCACGCAGATGGCTTCACGCCTCGGATACCTGCGTGCATCAAACGCACGACACGCATGGATTCAGGGTCTGCGCCTCCTCGGTCGTGACAGCGAAGTGCCGTCGCCTCGCCAGCGCACCATCAGCGTTCACACTGGACGCACCACACACAGCATCACCATTGATGATCTTGATGCCTTTACCACGAAGCACAACTTCACCTTCGGCATTGAGATTGAGTGCGTCGGCCTCACCACACACAGAGCACAAAGTGCTCTGATCGCTGCTGGCGTTCGCTGCGAGAACTACGGATACGACCATCAGACTCGCCCTGAGTGGAAGGTGACCACGGACTCGTCGCTCAACTCACGCAACGGCAGTGCAGAGGTCGTGTCGCCAGTGCTGCAGCACAACGATGGCCTCAACGAGGTTCGCAGCGTCATGAAGATTCTGCGTGACGCAGGTGCAAGAGTGAACTCATCGTGTGGCATGCATGTCCACTTCGGTGCGGACACGCTCAACGATGCGCAGATTGCGCTGATCGTGGAAGCGCACACATGGTTCCAGCCTGCGTTTGATGCCTTCGTCTTGGAGCGTCGTATTGACAACAGTGGCTTCTGCAGGCATCGCACTGCACACGAGGCACTTGGCACGGCACAGGCACTGCGCTACGAGGGTCGCCGTGACGCACTGCGCAACGAGGATCGGAGCGACAGGTACAAGGCACTCAACCTGCAGTCGCTGCTCCGTCACGGCACGATTGAGAATCGCCAGCACCACGGCAGTCTCAACGGCCTCAACGCAACAGCATGGATTGCCTTCAACCAAGCGTTCTTTCAGGCTGCTGTGGATGGCGTGCTCATCTCTGCCCTTCCGATGGCAGATACTCGCACGCAGCCTGAGCGTGCGTTCTCGTCGCAGAACGGATACGAGCAATGGCTGGAGGACAATGTGGATGAAGAGAACCACTGGCAGCACAAGGTCACCATGTGGGAAGGCAACATCTGGTCACGCAAGTTGACTGTGGCTTTGCGTGCAGTGTTTGGCGACGAGGCTGTGGATGTGCAGCATCCTTCGCTGGATGACCATCACCTGAGGGGATGCAATCTCCAGCGCAGCGCACAGAAGATGGCAGCGCACCTGCTGGTCGGCATCCTGCGTGACCACAACTACATCACCGAAGAACTCGCCACCTACATGTTTGAGCGAGCCACCAACATCCCGACACGGACAGTCTGAGAGAAAGGAAAGATAATCATGTGTGGTATCGGAGCATTCCAAATCGTGAACAATGAGGTTGATCCGGCAAAGGTGGCACGAGTGCTGCTGCGTCTGCTGCAGGTGCGAGGCACTGATGCATCCGGCGTGGCATGGCACGCCAACGGTGAGACCTACATCTGCAAGGACAACTGCGCTGGCAAAGAGTTGGCACGCAGGCTGCCCAACGGCATCGGCACGACAGGCATTGTCCACACTCGTTGGGCAACGCAAGGCGATCCGGCAGACAACAACAACAACCATCCGATTGATGTCGGTGGCCTCGTCGGTGTCCACAACGGACACATCTCCAACGACAAGGAGGTTCTGAGCATGCTGCCCGACTACAAGCGTGCAGGCAAGGTGGACAGCGAGGCAGCGTTCGCAATGCTGGCGCACGCACCTGCAGGCACAACGCTCGGAGAGCGCATCAGCGCACTGCGTGGCACGATGGCCTTCCTGTGGCTGGAGTCCTACGATCAGACGGAGACACTGCACGCAGCACGAGTCTCGTCTAGCCCTCTGTATGTCGCTCAGACTGTGGCTGGCAGCGTGCTGTTCGCATCAACGGCAGACATCCTGAAGGAGACTGCGAAGAGGTGCGAGATGCAGATTGAGTTCATGCAGGCACTCTCTGAGGGTACATACCTCAAAGTCCGGCACGGCATGATCGCAGAGATGCGAGAAATCCCTACGCCTCCGAAGCCTGTGTATCAGACCTCCTACAAGATGCCTGACTACAGCCACGCCAGCGTCTACAGCAGCAGCAGCCGACGCAACGACCCAACACTCTTCTAACCCAAGCACGCTCCGGCGCATCAGCAGTGGTGCGCCGGAGCACCAACCAGAAAGGAAAGCAATGAAGCCCAAAGGAACCCACAGCATCACGGAGGTACGCCTCCTGATCGCTGTCCCGAACAGCACCACGAATGCACTCGCACTCGTTGTGGATGCCATCAGCGAGGCAGACTGCCTGCTGCTGGAGTACGCAGCGCAGCCGATGCAGATCGTGCCAGCACAGCAGCAGCCGACGCAGCAGCCGACGCAGCAGGCCACCACGAAGCGCAAGCGTGGACAGCGTGTCCTCGTGCCGACAGCGAACAGCATGCAGCGTTGGTCGCTGGAGGATGTGGAAGAGGTGCTCGCAATGAGCGCAGCAGGCAAGAGCCTGAGCACCATCGCCAAGCGTTTCGGACGCAGCGAGAAGTCCATCTACCACTGCATCAGGATTTGGGGATCGTGATGCCCGACAGACCCACATTCACCACATCGCATCAGCGTGCAGACTCCGTGTGGATTGACGACCCCGAAGAGTTCATCGTGGTCTACAGCACTCTGACGCTGCCGTTCCGTGAGTCCGTCAGGATCAGCAACAGCGAGCCGACACACTCAGAGCCTGTGCCTGTGCGCACATACCTGCTCGGCATGCTGGAAGATGGCGCAAGTCATCTTGGCCTGCAACTCAATCAGAATCGCATCTACCACAACCTCATCACAGAGGAAACGATTGAGTGCGTATCAGTATCGGCAATGGCACATCCCGACTGGACAGTGCATTTCGTGCAGGCTCTGAGCGTGATGCTGCCTCCGCAAACCTTCCAGCGTGTGTTCCAGCGTGCAGTGCTGCAACTCAAATGGTACGAGATCACTGATAGGACTCGCTCCTACGAGGAGAATCCCGTGATGAAGGAAGGATGGGAACTCATCTTCCGCAACATCCAGCGTGGAAGGACTCCGTTCCAATGCGAGTCGTGAACGAGAGGCGTTGGAGACGCACGAAGTGGATATGCGTGCTGATTCTGATTCTCTGCATGTTCTGGGGAGTCGGAGGTGAGAAGGAACTGAACAACCCCATCGTGTCCTTCGCACTGATGTACCCAACATGGATGCTCGTGAACAACCTCACGAAAGAATGGAGGGACTACTAACAGAACACATCACAGACATTAGGGTCGGGGATAGAACTCCCATCAGTGGCACTGCGCTCCTGATGGGAGTTCTTCATTTACAGCCACGAATCTGATACCGTCAGAAGGTATGGCAGCAGCAAAGCAGCACAACATCAGGCCGGAGATCAGCAAACTCGCAATCCCACTGGAATCAGTGACTCCGCACCCACGCAATGTCCGGCAAGGTGATGTCGGCGCAATCTGCCAATCGCTAGAAGCGCATGGGCAATACCGACCCATCGTTGTCCACACAGCCACCAATCACATCCTCGCTGGCAACCACACATACGCAGCAGCCACAGCACTCGGATGGAAGAAGATCGCTGCAACCTTCGTGGACTGCGATGACGAGCAGGCTTTGCGCATCCTGCTCGTAGACAACCGTGCAAACGACCTCGCAATCTATGACGATCACGCATTGGCTGAACTACTGCAGGAACTCAACGCAGGTGAAGGCCTCGCAGGAACGCTCTTTGATGGCGATGATCTAGACGACCTGCTGTTCCGCATCAGTGGCACGCTTGGCACAGGCCATCCGACGCTCTCAGCAACTGATGCACTAGAAGGCTACGAAGGCCGTGACACGAAGTCCATCGTGCTGCCGTACTCCACTGCTGAATACAGGGAACTGATGGAGAAGTTGGCTGCACTGCGCAACAGGCTCGGCATTGATACCAACGCTGAACTCATCGCTGCACTCATCAATGATTCTCATGCAAAGAGTTGATGTACCTCGTCGCAAAGATGCTCTGAGCAGCATCAAACTGAACAAGACGGTTGCACCACAACTAGAAGGCATCAATGATGATGTTGTCCTGCATGACGCAGAGACAGGTGAAGTCGTTGCAGCACAAATCGTGATGCCTGCACTGAATGATGTTGGGCGTGAACTCGCACGCCACCTGCGCTTCGCAAAGTTGCCGTGGACAGACCCAAACGGCACGCTCACGAAGAACGAACGCTTGTCCGGCATCGGTGCGAACACAATCGCTGTTGGCTACACAGCACCCAACAAGATGTACAAGCGATACGCAGCCAAACTCGCCCCTGTCCACATAGAAGCGAAGCCAACAGGGGATTTGCTCTACAAAGTTGTGGAAAGCCTGTGGACAACCTTCCAAGAGATACTTCCTGAACAGGCTGCTGCGCACGATGAACTCACACGCAGCCAACTGCACTCAGACTGGCTCTTGCAAGACACGCCATTCTCATCGGGCATCATCAACGACAACGCTGTCTTGCCGTACCACAAAGACGCAGGCAACATCAAAGACGCATGGTCAATGATGCTCGTGCTGAGGCGTGATGTTGATGGTGGATGCCTGCATGTGCCGGAGTACGACAGCACCTTCGCCGTCCCTGATCTCTCCGGCCTGTTCTTCTGTGGACAACGCCTTCCACACGGAGTCACGCCACTGATCAGACGCTCACGCAACGCCTACCGTTACTCCATCGTCTATTACACGAAGGCCATGCTCCGTGACTGCGGAAGTGCAGCCGATGAACTCCGCAGAGCACAAATCGCAGCAACTGTTAGAGCAGCCAAATGAAAGTCCTCTGTGTAGATGTGGATGACACGATCTGCTTCACCACAGACCGTGACTACCCGAACAGCACGCCAAACCAGCCAGTGATCAACAAACTGCGTGAGGCGCATGCACTCGGATACACAATCATCCTGCACACAGCCAGAGGACAGGGACGCAGCAACCACAACATCGCTGCTGTTTATGATGAGGTGATGGCAGAGATCATTGAGATGTGCAGTCGGCTCGAGGTTCCCTTTGATCAGATTGTCCTCGGGAAGCCTTTAGCGATCCTTTACATTGATGACAAGGCCATGAGGCCTGACGAGTTTGTGGAGATGCAGTTGTGACAACCTTCTTGATCTTGGCTGGAGGCGCAAGCACACGCTTTGAGGGCGACAAACTGCTGGAACGCTTCGGTGAATACACACTCCCTCAATACGCAGCAATGTTTGCACTGCAGAACCACGCAACACGCATCTGCATCACTCTCTCAGAACGCCAGATCTACACAGATGGCAGGAACATCAAACACAGGCTGCTGGATGACCTGAACGAAGTGTGCAGCCCTGAGATCGCACTGCAACCGCCGGACAGGTATGGCGCAGGAGCAGCAGTTGCACTCTGGCAACAGCGCATCACAGAACCAACAGTGATTCTGTTCGGAGACAACTATTACGCAGGCCATCTGCCCAACATGCCGTTGCCTCATGCGCTCTACTACTCAACGATCACGAGATCAGAAGCATCTGCAGCAAATCTTGATCTCGCTGCTGTTGTAGATGGTGTTGTGATTGAGAAGCCACACACAGTGACCCGAGGAAGATACTTCGCCGGCTTTATCAAGATGCCTGCTGAGTCATGGGATGTGATGCCGACGCTGCGTGCATCATCACGCAAGGAGATAGAGATCACAGGCATCATCAACAATGCACGACGCAAGCGTGCCATTGATCTATCAAACACCGACATGGTATGGGATGCAGTCACCTACGCATCAGATGTTGCACGCATCCAATCACTCATAGAGCCATGAAGGGAAGTAGTGGTGCAGAGTTGCATCAGCGTGGCGACCTCGTCACAAAGCGTTCGCTGAGGGCAAACAACGAGGCAGCATGGCTGCGCCTCGCACCACAGCATCCTCTCGCAGACGGCATCAACATCGTTCGTGTCTACAGCGAAGAAGAGTATGCATACACAATGCAGCACATCACAGGCCATGTTGCAACACACGAACCACAAGCAACCATCATGGACAGGCTCTGTGAGCAACTGCTGATCTGGCGCACACTTCCGGCAACAAACTCCGTTACATGGAAGGAATACACTCAGCGACTACAGGAACACGCCAGCCTCGTAGACAGCGACATCATCAATGAAGCAATGTGGTGCATCCACACGCACGACGCACTACCTGCATCCTTCAATCACGGCGACCTCACGCTAGAGAACATCCTGATAGACGCAGATGGCACGGCATGGATCATTGATCCCAACCACCAACCAGACCTCTATCAGTCATGGCTGCTAGACGCAGGCAAACTGCTGCAAAGCACACACACGAACTATCACAAAGCGTTCCACAGCAGCGCAGGCACAAACCTTGCACGCCACGACGCACGACTCTGCAACTGGCTCAAACAACACAACATCTACGAGCCAGCCCTGCTCGCATGCCTCACACACATCATCCGGCTCTGCAGGTACAGGCCACAGCAGGTTCACACCATCAACACACTCATTGAGCCACTACTGAAGGAGTTGCAGTGGAAATCCTGATCACAACCATCGGCAGACAGAATAAACAGAAGGCACTGCAACAGATACCTGAAGCACTGCACAGCAAGGTCTGGATACTCACACAGGAAGAAGATGTGAGCGTGCTGCGACAGACAGTACCGAAGGCCATTCCAATCCACCATCTGCCAACAGACACTGACGGCATCGCACAAACACGCCAGCGAGCCATTGACTACATCCCTAAAGGCAAAGTGTGGGTGATAGATGACCTCTGCATCTTCAAGGAACGCAAGCGTGACGGCACAAAGTTCATCTACACGCCACTAGACGACAAGGGATACATCCGGCTCTACAACGATGTCAGCCAACTCCTAGACACATACATCCAAGTCGGCATCTCCTCACACAACGGCAACAACCGTGTCCTCGCACCAACAAAGGCAGTCGGGCGTGCCTACTCAACCTACGGATTACGCACTGATGTGATGCAGCGAGCCAACATCCGCTTTGATGCGATGTATCAAGATGACAAAGACTGCAAATACATGGAGGACTTCTACATCACACTAGATGCACTCACAAAGGGATACGCAAACACAGTGATCTACGACAGATGCTTCACCTACCAACACAATACGGCAGGAGGCAACAGCACTAACAGGACACTCACAGGCCACGCCAAGTCAGCAGCAGCACTGCACAGACGCTTCCCACAGTTCGTCAAACTCGTACAGAAGGAAGGCAAATGGGGAACACAGGAGATGGACAGTCGCACTGAGGTACAGGTGCAGTGGAAGCAGGCATTCCGCTACGGCAACAGCAGACGCAAATGAAGCAAATGCCGAGGGCATGCCTGACATGCGGAATCACACAAACAAACGGAACAAGATGCGAGGCGTGCCACACACGGCACGAGACACGCAGACTCAGCCACCGCATCAGACCTCACTACGACAGAGAGTATCGGAAGAGAGCGAAACAGATCAGAGACAACGCAACCGTCTGCTGGCTCTGCGGTGAAGGTGCTAGACCCAACGATCCATGGACAGCAGACCATCTGATTCCATCTGACATCTCCTCTCCATTGCTGCCAGCACATCGCTCCTGCAACAGCAGACGAGGCAACAGGCCAGTGCCACCACAGCACTGAGGCCGACAAAGCCACCACACAAAGCAACATGACGGCACAGCACTGCACGCCACAGCCAGCCCAACACACGCCAGCAGCCTCCAGCATTGCCTCCTACAAAGCGATTACAGCGATCCTGCGCACAGCCAGCACCACACAGGCCACCAAGCCAGCACAGGCCAGCACAGGCCGACCCTGAGGCCAGCAGGCAAATCATGCGATCTAGCAGGGCAAACGCACAAATCATGCGATCTAGCAGGGAGTATGCACCTCAGCCAGCACCTGCGTTTACTGCCAGCCAGAGCAGCCGTTCCC
>Ga0315900_10007885_pt1 | contig 13849 bp, 19 predicted proteins | sample LakEriMetagenome_FD_203521 | JGI IMG/M metagenome (GOLD analysis project Ga0315900, IMG submission 203521) | Freshwater fungal communities from buoy surface, Lake Erie, Ohio, United States - Buoy 12 MA114 | ecosystem: Environmental > Aquatic > Freshwater > Lake > Lake biofilm | place: USA: Lake...
AAATTAATAATTAAGAGAGAAAAGCTAGGTAAAAGAGGTTCATTGTCAAAAGGTATTGATGCATTATTAAGTCATATTAGATTCTTAGGATTAGGTTATAAACTTAGTTCTATGGTAACCAACTTCTTAGAAGGTCAAATAGCTAACATGACTATTGCAGCAACAGGGGATTATTTTGAACCTAAGCATTATTATAGAGCAATGCATATTGTTAAAGGTAGTATAGTTAAAAATGCTACTTTTGGTAAATTTGCAACTAATGGTTCACAAAAAACAAGAATATTTGCTGATAGATTTGATATACTTCAGGATTCAACTAATGAATTACAAAAAGCATCTCAAAAAACTGCATTGAGTTATGTAGATTATGTTACTCCATATACAGGTAATAAAAGAGTAGAATACTTAAACCAAACTCCATTAATGGTAGCTGTAATGTTAGATACTGAAATTACAGGAAAGAATGGTAAAAAAAGTAGTTTATGGGATGCATTAGAAGCTAATGGAAAATTAAAACCTGAATTTGCTACTAAAGAAAATATTGAAGCATGGGAAGAAGGAAGAGGAGAAAAAGCTCAAGCATTTAAAAAGAATGTTAGTAATGCTATTGTAACTGCTCATGGTAACTATGATAAGTTAAGAGGTATAATGGCTAAAGAATCAGTAGCAGGAAAAGTATTATTAATGTTTAAAACCTGGATTGGTTCTCAATTATATCAAAGACTTGCTATTGAACAAGATGATTTATCAGCAAATGCTAAAGGATATAAAGGTAGATATAGGTCACATACTAAAGCATCTGCAATGTTACATGGAGCATTAATAGGTGGAGCATTTGCAAGTTGGCCAGGAGCTGTTTTAGGAGGTGTATTTGGCTTAGGAGTTGCTATATATCAAGGTAAAGCAGTTAGTAAAACAGAACAAGAAAGTTCAATTGGTATATTAAAAGAAACATTATTTTTACTTAAAGCTATATTAAGAAAAATGATAGGTGCTCCTATTAGTCTTATAACAGGTAAAAAAGCTAGTACTATTATTAATTATGTAGCAGGTAAAGAAATTATTTCAGAATATAGTAACTATGACAAATTAGTAGGTGCTCAATTTACAGAAAGAGATAAGAAAAATATGAGAGCATTAGTTTCTGAAATGTCAATTCAATTATCATTACTTGGATTTGGATTATTAGTAAAACAATTATTATGGGATGACGATGATGAAGAAGATGACCCTAAAAGAATAAATCATAATATTTTAATGAACTATGTAAATCAATTACAAGAATCAGCAGCATCATATATTATATTACCTAACTCATTTGAAACATTATTTGGTAGAGTAGGTTTATTTGATTTTTGTAATAAAGTTGGTAAAGTAGTAAATTCATTAACAGATTATGCTAATAAAAATGATATATCAACTGATGGTGCTAATCAAGGAGAATCTAAAATGTTGGAAGCACTTAAAAAAGTTACACTTCCTGCTATTGTAACTCAAGATGCATTAGGATTTGAAACTTTAGGTGAAAGACAATTTTCTCCTACATTTTATGATGACTGGTTTTGGGATGATGAAAAAGTAGCAAGAAGAGTAATAGAACAAAAAAGAGCAGTAGTTAAAAAAGAATTAGAAAAAGAAGGAATACCTGAAGAAAAAATAAAAAAAATATTAGATAGAACTTTAAAGCTACCTAAAGATATTGATGACCCTAATAGTAGAACAGCAACTAAAAGTATTAAAAAAGAAAAAGAAAAACTAACTGATGAAAAAAAGAAATTTGTTAAAGAGTATGAAGAGAATTTAAAACAAAGAATGAAAGAAGAGCAAGAAGAAGAAAAAGAAGAGGAAAAATAACAAGTAACATTGTTGGCTATAAAAATAAAAAAGCAACCCATTACAGGTTGCTTTTTTCATGAAAACACACAAATTAAAACACAAGAGACACTTAACACTTATTTTTTAAACTTTCTATTTTTCTTTCAATATACCATTTTGCTTTTTCTAAATCCTGAATTATAGAATCTTTTTTACCTGCTCTTGAAATATATTTTACTGCATTACCAAGATGAAAGTCAAGATTCCAAGCTTCAATAACTTTAATAGCTTCATATACATTTTCTTTTCCACCATAATGATTAGGATGGTTTACTTGCTCTCTTTCCATTTTTAAAATTTTATAACATTATAAGAAATTCCTACACCAATAAAAGGTACAGGTTTAAAATTTATAAAGTCTAATCCATAACCTGCAGTAATACCAAGTCCAAAATGTTTAGGTTTAGGTAATGTAACTTTATAAGCTAACATATCTGTAACTTTAGTATATGGATTGTCATTAGTGACTAAAACCTCCATTTTCCTGGTCTTCTTGTTTTTAATAAAAGCTACTGAGTATTTGTTATTAATTTCTATTGAAATGTCAGAGCTTTGAAAATTGACTTTTCCATTCAAATTTACCCAATTATCATTAAATTTTATAAGAAATTCTTCTCTTTCTTTTCCTGTACTATCAACATAAATTACAGTACTATCAGTTTTAAAAATAGTATCAAATTTTATTTTCTCCTGAACTACTGTTATTGTTTCAGGTTTTTGACCTTTATATTTCTGAATTTCAAACTGTAATGCTTTTACAATTTCTCTATCAGATTTTAATCTTAATATTTTTTCAGCATTTTGAATTTGTAATACTTCTATTGCTGCTACTGATTTACCATATCTATCTTTGTAATGCTTAACAGTATCTAATAATAAAATTTGATTTTCATATTTTGTTTTAAATTGTTGTACTATATTTCTATGACTACAATCAGTTGCTAATAGAACAAAAATAATAATTATAAGAATACCAATTGATAAGTTTTTTATATCTGTGTCCATAAGTGTAAATTTAATAAAAAAGTGAGATATTTCTACCTCACTTTCTGCTTTCAATAAAAATCATTAAACTTGTAAAAACTATAATATGCCAGTACTTCCAAAACCATTAAAGCTTCTATCTGTATTTCCAAGTTCATCAACTATTAGAAAAGAAGCTGTTTCATATTGAGTTATAATACCTTGTGCAATTCTTTCACCTATTGTAATTTTAGATAAAGATTGTGTCATATTAGAAAGTATAACTCCTATTTCTCCTCTGTAATCTGAATCTATTGTTCCAGGAGAATTAAATACTTTAAGACCTTTTTTTAATGCTACTCCACTTCTATCTCTTATTTCTATTTGATAACCTTCAGGTATTTCTACAAATAATCCTGTACCTATTAATACTCTTTCAAAAGGTCTTAATACCATATAACCTTTTTGAATACTATGTTGTAAGTTATCATCTAAAGATATTTCCTGTAGTCCTTTATATAACTTTAAAAATGAATCTGCATATAAATCAAATCCTGCTGCTCCACTAGTTGCATAAAATGGTAATTCAACACCACTATTCTTTCTTTTTACTCTTACTATCATTGTTATTAAATTTTATACAAAAATAAAACTATTTTTTAATTAATAACATCAAATTTATAAAGTTTATAAATTTCAATTATTTTTCCTATATGCTGCCAATAATAAGGTGACCCACCATAACCTTTACAATAAGTAACCCAATATTTCCAATCTTTACCTACTGCATATTTATAATGATAATTTAAAAATTCTGCATGGTCTATGTATCCTTCTTCCATTGTATCATATTTTCTAAATGCTAAATCTTTATTTGCTTGGTAAACTTTACCTTTCCAATTAGAAAATGCTAAAATACCAAAATGATTATTAGATTGTTTAGCAACATTAGATATACCTCCACCTGATTCTGCTATTGCCTGAGCTAATTGAATACTTGCAGGTACACCACATTCTACATGTAATTTCATACATATTACAGGAGCTACAGTAGTATAAAGATATTGCTCATGAACATTTAATTTTTCATGATTTCCAAATGATGTAAACATCATAAATAAAAAATAAAACATAATTTATAATTTAATGTGAATAAAAATGTGGACTAAAATTAATTAGTCCACACTAAAACTAAAACTATTTAAAAGAAGCTACTTCATTTTTTCTTTTAATATAAAACCAATAATTTCATTAGCATACATTTCTGCATCACTAACAATTCTTTCTTCTTTATTTACATTCCAATTATTTAAAGATAGTGATAAATGAAAACATTCATGCATTATTGCAGTATAATCTTTATAAGTATCATTTAATCTATTCATATTAATAAACAAATACAAAGCATCTCCTGATTTATATTCTCCTGATTTTTTAGGAATATAATTACACATACCCATTATATAGGCATCATTTTTAGTTTCAGGATATTTTTCAGCATCTTCTTTACTTAACCCATGTAGTTCATCTACTTTAAAGTAATTAAATAAATCTACTGATTTTTTACCTAATATCAAAAGAAATTTAGGAAATTGCTTAGTAATCATTTACAATAATTTATGTAATTCCATTGCTCTAATTAATCTTGTAATACCAATGCCACCACCTACTCTTGGAATAAAATCATAAGATAAAAATTCATTTAATTCAGCCATAACTCTGTCATAACCAAATAAACTGAATAATTTATCTGCATATTTACCATCTTCAATTTCAAAAAATGTTTTTCTCATTTGTTTAACATCACAACTTCTTTCTGCTGAACCTATTGTTTCCTGACCATGTAAAATAACATCAATTTTTCTTGCTGTACCATTTTCATGTCTTGCCATATTCCAAAATGGATTAGTTCTTTCTGGAAAATTCATTAACAATATAGCATTACCAAAATCATTGTTCATGTTATGTTCAGTATAAGAATCAATAATTGAAACATTATAATGTGAACTCATCTCTTCATAGTTTTTAACTACTGTATCTTTAAATCCTAAATAAGATAAAAGTTCAACTTCAACAATATATAAATCAGCTAATGTTCCATGAAATTCAAATTCAAACATTGGAAATATTAAACAATGTCTTCCTTCAATTGGTGAAGCTTCATCTCTATAACTTGTTGAAACACAATAGAATCCTTTTTCTTCAGGTTGAGTTAGTAATTCATGTTCCAACCACATTTGACCTGTTTGAGGTAATGGATATGTATTTCTGTTATAATAAAAAGTTCTGATGTTAAATGGGTCCTCACATGCTGCAAGAATAGACAATCTGTTTTGTGTGTGTACTTCTAAAAAACCTTGATTGTCAAAAAACTGTCTTAATTTTTTAACTACTGTTGTGAATTTTTTAGCATCAATGTGTGGATAAAAAGAAGAATGAAGTGAATGTTTCATGAAAATTATTTTAATGATTTAAGAATTGCCAAATATAGAAATTATTTCTTTTCTATTAAATACCTATAAGGAATAAATCCTTTAAAATTATTACACCATCCATAGTTTTTATCTGTTAATTCAGTATTATTGAATCTATTACCTTTAACTGATTCATAATATTCATTTTCACTCATTACTTTAGCACAATGTTCAAAAGGAGAAAAATGACCTGACTCTAATAACTTATCATGTAGTTTAATATCATTTTCATAGTTAGGTTCTTTATTTTCTTCACCTACTACTGTGTATGACACTCTTGCACATCTTGCTGTTGCTATTTTAAGTTTAGCATTTTCAATTAATATATCTTGATAATCTAAATTATTATCAAATTTTCCTTCATCATTAACTATATCCAAAATATCAATATTAAACATTTTTTCACCAAAAGGAATATGCCATTCACCAGCTTGTAATTTTTTAGGAGTAGATTCATTATAAACTTCTAACATTCTTTTTGCTAATTCTTGAATATGAATTTCAGCAGCTTCATGATTTCTCAAATTAAAAAAATTTTCTAATCCTTCTTTTCCTGATGTTATAATTACTGTATGCCACATGAAAGGTTCAAGTAATCTATTACATAATTGTTTAGTTACATCTTCTTGATATAAGTATTTTGCTGTTTTAATTGCCCAATCTCTTGAAGTTAACCAAATATCAATTCTTCTTTGAATTTCTTCTTCAGAAGTAACATATTCATTACCTTGCATACCTTTATGGTCTTTTTGCCATGCAATAGGTATAAATGGATTTTCTTCTACTGACTTAACCATTTTCTCAAATGGTATTGCTCTACTTGATGCAGAATTTCTTGAAAACATTCTGTGAGTGTTAAACTCAGCTAATATTATTCTTGGAAATGTAAGTATAAAAGTAGTTAATCTATCTCCTTGTGGAGAAATACTATCTGCAATTACTTTTGCTTCTATCATATTATAAGTTTTAAAATTAAAAAATATATCTTATTGTATTCCAAGAGATTATCTCATCATGTAACTTTACAAAGTCTTGAATATACCTATTCTTTAACTGCCATTTATATCTAATGTTTTTAGAACCATAAGATGATGTTTTATCTTCTTGTACTTCAGGATTCCATAACAATTCTTCTACTTCAGGATTATGTTCTAAATTATATTCATGCATACCTTTATTATGAGTTAGCATAATACATTCTGCAAGTATATCATTTTTAATTTTATCATCCACATAGTAATCAATCTTTTTGAATAAATCTTCATATAAAGATTTAGCTCCAGGAATAATTATAATAGGACTAAAATTAATATGAACATCATAACCTGCATAGTAGAAATCATTTATAGCATCTATTCTTTCTGAAATTAATGAAGTGTTTGGTTCTAATATATCAGATAAACTTTGTGGCATTAATGAAAATCTAATCCTAATTTTCTTATCAGGATTGTAATTTAACAACTTATCATTTACATATTTAGTTGCAAATGTACCCATTATAGGTAAATCAGATTGAGTAAAGAAATCAAATATCTTTTCCCATTCATGGTACTTAGCATGTAGTGCAAAATCTTCATTACAAGAAATATCATAAGTCCATAGATTTTCATGTGTTTGATTAGGTATCTTAACACCTAATGTTTGAGCATGATTATATACAGTCTGTAATATTTCATCAGTATTTGTAGCTATTGATATACCTTCAGGTTTATTTCTTCTCATATAACAATAACCACATTTAAATAAACAACCATGAATAAAAGAAGGAGTAATGTAATCACTACTCCTTCCTGATGGTTTTATATCTAATGCTTTTCTAACTGTCTTTGTTATCATTAGTTCTATTGAAAGTGATGTTATTTAATACTTTTATATCCTTGTTTTGCCATTCCCATATTTCACCAGTATCTTGAATAACAGTAAAGAGTTTAGATGTTTCAGTACCATATTCTGTTACTAACCATATAAACCCTTTACCTTTAGGAGTAATTACCTCTATTCTATTTTGTGGTTCAAATATCGTCATATTGTCTATCATAATAATTTTTAAATGCTTCTAATACTTTTTCTGAATTAATTTCACCTTTTTCAACTATGTAAGCATAAGTGAAAAAATTTAATAGTTGAGATTTTTCCATTTTCTTTAAATAGTCATAAGTATGCAACATCCAAATTTTAAAATCACTATCTGAACGTGAATTAAAGTTTTCAAATATTAAATCTACTGCTGTCATGTTATTCTTATTTATAGGTTTTATTGTAATATGATTCTGAATTATCAAAATATTCATATCCTAATATAGAATATAGCATCACCATCTTTACAACCTGCTTCATAAGATTTTTTTATCTGCTCCTTTTCAAGTTCTAAGGCTTCGTTTAAAATATCTTTTTTAGTTGTTAAATTACCATTCACCTCATTCAATACCCTATGAAAGTGTATTGATTTTGATAATTCTTTGATTAGAAATTCTACTGCTGTCATAATTTAAGTTTTAAAAATTAAGAAATAACCCTGACAGGATTCGAACCTGTATCTATTAGATATTAAGTGATGCTATCACACTAATGCGTTGCCAATTGTGGTATTCATTCCCACTTACGCCACAGGGTTATTTATCAAATCTTGTTAAATCATATTGTTCTATGATACTAATTAAACTTTTAGCATAATGTTTAGATGTAGCATATCCTGCTTTTTGTAAACCTTTTGCCCAACATTTATAATATTTACATTTAAATAATGATTTATATCTACTTGCACTAATTAATAATTTAGAATGGTCTCTAAATGACCACCATGCAGATTTATAAACTACAAATTTATCAGTAGGAGAATCATCAGCATATACTGCATAACTTTCTTTTCTACCTTTTAACCACTTCATTCCAAAATGATTATTACATTTTACTGATAAATCACTTTGACCTGCATTAGATTCTAATATACCCTGTGCAAGAGTAATAGATGCAGGAATACCATATAATTTTTGTTCTTTAATAGCAACATCTTTATACTTTTCAATATAAAGATTTACTAATTGCACTTTATTGATTTTACTTTTTTTAGCTAATTCTTTCTTTTCTTGTTCAGTAAAACCATTACCTGTTGCAGTTGCAGGATTTGCAGCTCTTTTAAAGCTGAATGAAATAAGTCCTATTATAAGGACTGTAATTAATGCTTTCTTCATACTTTCTATTCTTTAGTTTTTAAATTAATTGACTTTTCAAATAAACATTAAACTCCATATCTACTTGTACTTCCCATTCACTATTGTCATCATCTTCTAAGATATGTAAATCAATATTATCAATTTCCAGTAGTTTAAGGTTTTCAGCTTCTTCTATTTTCTTAGTTGTTGCTAAGATTGACATTGAGTAAGTGATGGTTTTTTCATCTTCTGTTACTTTCTTTGATGTACCATCAGTTAAAACGTAAAAATCACTAATTTTTAATAATTTAAACATAGTTTTAAGTTTTAAAACAAAAGGGTATTTCTACCCTTTTGCACATTTAACAAATTACAAATCAATAAAAAATTCTTTTTCATCAATGTTTGGAGGTAATTCTAGTTCAGCTTCTTCTTTTAATTCTTCTAACTTTAAATTAGATTTAAAATAATCATTTACTTTTTCAACAAACTTTATTTTATAATTATCATCTTTTGCTATTATAGCTTTGTCATCATCTGTTAAAGAATCAAGAACTTCTTCATCATTATACATTTTACTATACTTACCTGATAAAAACATATCAAGGTCTATAATATTAGGTAATCTGATTACAATCATGTGTAGTCTACCATTTAATAAAGTATCTACTGCATAGTCATTTTCATAATATTCCTGTTCTCTTACCCATTCAATGACTTCTATAAATTTATTAGTGCATTTTTTAGTATCTACAAGTATAAATATATGATTTTTATACTCTTCATTAATATAATTATCACTTATACCATAAGCTAATTTAAATACACTACTTAACTTTTTAACACATTCCTCACCATAATATCTTAAACAAGGTTTTACAAATCTTGCTGTTTTATTTATAGTGATTTTACCTAACTGAATTTTTATACCTTCCATCATGTAGTTTTAGCTTCTTTGGTAATCTGAATCAATAGTAAATATACCATTATTGGTTTCTATTTCATAATCTTTATCCCAACCATTTTGATTATGCCAGTTATAGATTTTCAATAGTTTCTTCCAACCATAGGTTTCTGTTGCTGATTCTTCTAATTCACCACTTCCACTATTAAGATAATAATATCTTACTTTAGATGAACCATACTTACCTGCATTGATAAAATTATTAGTAGCATCAAATATAACTGGGTCACATTGTTTAGTAGTAGAAGCAACTATAAATTTAAAAGTTTTAACTGAATATCTTTCATAATTTATATCTCTCCAGTTAAATAATGCTTGCATATACCAAGATGCTTGTATGTCATATCTTCTTCTAAGACATTGATAATCAAAGAATTTAGTATAATCTCCAATAGTTTTAATATCTACTGGAATTATAGTTTTAAGTCTGTGATGAACAATAACCATATCTAATAATGCTTTACATTCAATATTATCTACTGTAAAATATATTGGTAACTGATAATAAATATCTGTAAATTCATCTAACTTAAAATAATCTTTGGTAAATCTATGTTCTAAGATTTGATTAGCAATACTATCAATTTTAAGTATTTGTTCTTTACTTAATATTTGTTTGTTTTCACTTTGTAATAACTCATTCCAATAAGTTTCACCTTCAACAGAAACTTTAGTAATTTTTGTATCAGGTTTCCAGTTAGGTTGATAATTATGTGCTTCAATTGCAGGTAATAGATTTTGGTCAAACCAATTATCTGATTCTTTTGATTGAAATACCTGTTGTACTATTGACATAATAGTATCACTTGGTTTTGTAATATCAGAAATATGATAATTTTCATCAAAATATTCCTGACCCATTGTAATTAAATCATCTACACCTTTACCTATTACAAAATGTTCTTTTTCTTCAAAGAACATTTCAGGTTCTTTAACTTCTTGAAATGCTTGTGCACTTATACTTAGGAGTTTTAACTTACTCTGATTCATTGCAGGTGAATTAATATACTCCTGTATTTGTTCTTTACTACTTCTAATTATCATAAGCTAATTTTAATAATGTAAAAAAATCATCAAAAGTCATAGTTACCATTGAACTATATTCATCTCTTTTCTTTCCTGGTTTACCTTGCTTATGATGTATAAGCACTTTAAGTAATTGTTCTGAAAGTTTAGGAAGTTTAGTTTCAATGTTTTTTAATACTTCTTCAGGTTTCATTCCTTTTTGTAATCCTGCTTTAATTTGAACTAATAATGGAATATTAGCTAAATCAACTCCTGCATCATCTAACATTCTTGATGCATATCTGCTTGTTTGACATTCAGGAAATAATTCCTTAAATTTAAGGGCATACAATCTTTCAGCTGCATGCCCTTTAGTTCTATTAGTGTTCTTCATTTACAAATAAATCATTTAATTCTTCATGAGGTAATATTGTTGTCTTTAATTCAGAAATATATGGACTTAATTTCTTAATTAGTTTTTGATTTTCAAATATTTTTGAAGACATAAATAATTCCAAGCATTTAGTTCTGTAACAATTATAATCATTTACATTACGTTGTGTAACTACATTTTTAAATTTATTATGATAAACTATTACAGCTAAATATTCTAATGATTGTAAATCAAGAATTATACCTTTACTAATTAAAACATTTTCATTTTTTATTTCAACAAATCCTGGTGCTTCAGTAAATATTATATCAAATTTAGATAAAGGTCTTACTGTATTATAAATACTAATAGAATTACTATAATTTATCAATAATTTATAATCTTTAATATTTGTTTTTACTGTATCATATAAAATAAGATTACGAGAATTAGTACCAAAAATTGCTCTTAATGGTGAATAATTTGTTTTGTAAAAAGTAATATTAGAATGAACACTTGTACTCATATTATAATTGTTTTTCAGTTACACAATTAGTAGGAATAATATAATCCCACATATAAGGAACACTAAATACTTTTTCTTTCCAAACTAATTCATTAGATACAATATTAGTAATAAAACCAGTCATGTGAGTAGCAATCATAGCAGCACCATGAGATACTTGTTTCATAGTACATGGTAAATCTTCTACATCAGAATCTAAAAATAAATGATGTTCCATATAGTCATTAATAGCAGCCTGATTATTTTTCTTAATACAATAAATTCTCATTTGCTCCATCAATAATCTACCATCTACAAACCATTTTACTTTTTCATTAGACTGTTGTATAAATAAATTAAAGAAATCAGTTCTTGCTTTCATGTTATCAAATGCTGATACATAAATTACTAATGGTGAACTATAATTATGGTATAAATAAGTAGTAGGATTAATACCAGAATTATAATATCTAAAATTAAAATTTACATCATTAAATTCTGTAATTACATTTTTTAATGCTTTCACTTTAAGTTGTCCAACATCATGAGCAAAGAATAATTGACCACCTAAATTATGTTCTTCTACTGTATCAAAGTCATAAACAGTTACATTAAATCCTGCTCTTGTTAGAAAAAATGATAACCATGAACCTATACCACCAGCACCACCTATAACTATTTCTACTTTATTATTATACCACAATGCATCTTTAAATCTTTCTCTATTCATCATCTAAAATATTTAATAAGCTGTGAAGAAATATACTTTCATGTTCAAATACTAAGTCATAAAGATTATTTATAAATCTTTCATAATAAATTTGTAAATCATCTGCATCTACATTTTTGATGTTATGATAATTTTTAAAGTATGTTGGAAAATTACTTATAATTGTTTTAGCATATTTTTCTAAATCAAAATCTTCAGAAGTTTCATACATTAAATCAAAATCATTAATAGCTATTTCTACTTCTTTTGAAGTTATTTTTTTACCTAAGTTTAAAACATAACAAGTAAAATCATCTGTAATAGGAATAAAATTATTTAGTCCTAATATATAATCATCTTGTTGTCTTGTAGATTTAATATCACTTATACCATAATGCATATCAATATCATAATCCAAACCAAATAAACTTGTTTGGTAATAATCTGAATTAGCATTTCCATTAGTATGAATAGGTTTATTAAATCCTATTGTTTTAGGTTTAACTTTAGGTTTATTAATAGCTTCAAATTGTTTTAGAAAAAATTCATCTACTGTTAATTCTTTCTTTGGTGTAATTACATCACAATCATAAATCATAATGACTTCTTCTTCAAGTAATTCAGTAGCTTCACATGGATTATAATTTATATCCTGATATGAATATTTATTAACTGATGTTCTTGTAGTTCTAAATGCTAATTTAGCTGAAAACTCATATCTATTATTTATAATGATACTTAGATAAGGTTTAATAGTTTCTGAATTATCATATAACTCACTTAAATCTGTTCCTGAAAAGAAAGTATTCATATTATGATGAGAATGTGTATGACCTATTTTGTATTCCAGGTAATCCATTGCTACCATATAATTCAATACTCTTTCATCAAAATTATAAGTAGTAAATGTTTCACTACCTTTATCTAATGGAATTAAATCCAATACATTAATAGATATAGTTTTAGGTTTAAATAAACTACCTTTAATATCATAAAATATACAACCTGACCATTCTACTTTAGAGATATGAGTACAGAGATATTGCATTTTATCCCATACTTTTTCAGAAAGGACTATTTGTAATCTCTCCTTTAAGTTCTGCTTCAAACTTTCTTTGTTTTTCATCATCAATTTTTTTAATCTTGTTAATAATAAATTTAGTACTGTAATTGATAAAATCATCACTTAATCTATAAGTCACTAATTTTTTATCAATTTCTTTTATTTCATCTACTTTTAAATATTTCTTTTTTCTATTGAAATAAAAATATTTATCCTTATTAGCATTAGAATCTACTACATTATTTAAATCTAATTCCTCATTGTTATACAATACTTTGACATAATTTTTAGCAGATGTATGTTGAACAGGATATGATTTAAAATATTCAGTAAAAACTAAATCTTCAAATGCTTCTTTATTAATTAGATATAATTCATTATTGATATTAGTAAAGCATGACATTATATCTTTATGATTCATTTTTATATAAAAAGTATAAGTATCCTCAGCACAAAATTTAATACAATCATTTAATAAAGAATAAAATGTTTTAATTTCTAATTTATCTTTTGGAATTACTACATCTGAAAACTTTATATAAGGCATACCCTCAAGAGATTCAAATTTTACTACTGAATCTAAATTGTGTAGAAATAATGAAAAGTAATTTTTTATTTCCTGATTATTATTAACTGCATCAAGAAATAATACTTTAGATGTAAGTATTTGAGTACCAGTACCTAAACAAAAATCTTGAAATTTTAATTCATCATAAGGATTTCTTGGTAAATGAGAATGATGATAACCACAATGTTTTTCAGCTTT
>Ga0315900_10007886_pt1 | contig 13848 bp, 12 predicted proteins | sample LakEriMetagenome_FD_203521 | JGI IMG/M metagenome (GOLD analysis project Ga0315900, IMG submission 203521) | Freshwater fungal communities from buoy surface, Lake Erie, Ohio, United States - Buoy 12 MA114 | ecosystem: Environmental > Aquatic > Freshwater > Lake > Lake biofilm | place: USA: Lake...
TTGCAGGTTATTCATCAATAAATAATGGAAAAAGCCCTTCAGTTGGCTTTATCGGGAACATAAAAAATTTGGTTATAAATTTTTTACCATCTGCTGGCACCGAATTATATACTCAAGTAATTACCAAAACGCAAGTGACGAATGTTTCGATTATTGAAGCGAATTCATTTTCAAACAACCAATTAGTTGCAACTTGCGAAATGAAAATTTTCTTACAAGAAGACCTCTAGCGCTGATGGAAGCATTTGTTGAAGTAAAACACTTACTAAAAAAACATAAGAACGCAACTCGACCAGCTGTTAATGATATTTCATTTTTAATAGATAAGGGAAGTGTTTTTGGTTTATTAGGGCCTAATGGCGCTGGAAAAACCACATTTATATCGATGCTTTGTGGCTTATTTTGCCCTACAGACGGAAGTATTATTATTAATGGTAAAACCCATCACACTCACAACAAAGAATGTAAGCAAATCATTGGCGTTGTGCCTCAAGAAATTGCTCTATATCCCAAACTAACTGTTTGGGAAAACCTCATGTTTATTGGTCGTATGTATGGCATCAAATCAGCTGATTTAAAAAAAAGAATAGCAGATAATTTAGAAATACTTGGACTAAATGAAGCGGCACATCAAAAAATAATAAGCTACTCTGGTGGTATGAAAAGAAGAGTTAACTTAATTGCTGGCTTGCTTCACAATCCTCAATTGCTTATTTTGGATGAACCAACTGTTGGCGTTGATGTTCAATCTAAGCAAGCTATCATTGATCGTTTAAAAAAGTTGAATCTTGATTTTGGAATGACAATTTTATACACCTCTCATCATTTAGATGAAGCTGAAGATTTTTGTAGTCATATTGCAATTATTGATGAAGGAAAGCTCATTACTCAGGGCAAAACGGAGCAATTAATATCTGACAATCATTGTAAAAGCATTGAAGAAGTTTATTTAAAAATAACTGGAAATAAATTTAGAGATAAATAGATGAAATTATTTTATAGCATCATAAAAGAGTATAAAGTTTTAACTCGCGACCGAGCTGGACTTGCAATTACCTTTTTGATGCCAACCGTTTTAATTTTAATTATTACCTTAATACAGGATACAACATTCAGATCAGTTAGTGAAGCTTCTGTGCCATTGTTAATCATAGATAGAGACAATGATTCAGTAGGAAAATATTTAGAAAAATCTTTGACAAGTTCAAAGTTTTTTGCCATTACAAAAAAATCCATGACTAATGAGCAAGCAAAAAATGAAGTCGCTCATGGGAGCTATTTAATTGGAATTGTAATCCCTGAAAAAACCAGTGAAAATTTAAGAACAAAATCTACCCAACGCATTTCTAAATTATTAAATAGCTTTACGAACGACTCTGTAAATGTTATTGAAACCATTGATACCAATAAATTAGAATTGCTATTATATTTTGACCCAATTACAAAACTATCTTTTAAAACAACCATTGGAAATTCTATCTCAAGCATCATATCACAAATAGAATTGCAAAGTATGGCGTTGTCGTTAAAAGAAAAAATGCAAGAAACTTTTCCTTATGCGACACCACAAAAACTTGAAACAACGGCGCTTGTTTCTACCAAAGAAGAGTATGCTTCCTATAATAATTCAACCATTATACCTAATTCCGTTCAGCATAATGTGCCAGCGTGGACGCTCTTTGCCATGTTTTTTATTTGCATTCCTTTAGCAGGAAATATCATTAAAGAAAGAGAAGATGGAAGCGCTTTCAGATTATTAACAATGCCTGGCTCTTATTTAGTTGTTATACTCGGCAAAATGTTAACTTATATTACAGTGAGTTTAATTCAATTTGGATTGATGTTATGCGTGGGATTGTATGTATTGCCTTTATTAGGCTTACCTCAACTTAATGTTGGTAATAATATTTTACTTTTGTTTTTGGTGGCTTTTTCAGCTGGTTTAGCAGCTACTGGTTTTGGCTTATTGGTTGGAACTGTTTCAACTTCTCATGATCAGGCGTCTCTGTTTGGCGCTGTATTTGTAATCATCTTAGCAGCCATTGGAGGTATATGGGTGCCAACGTTTGTAATGCCAGAAGTAATGAAACAAATAAGTATTATATCTCCTCTTAATTGGGGGCTAGATGCGTTTTATGGAATATTTTTGCGCAACTTTGGATTTAAAGAAATTTATCCAAATCTCATCCGCTTGTGGCTGTTCTTTTTAGCCACTTTAACGGCATCATATTATTATCAAAAATTTGTAAGAATGAGATAGATCATTTCAATTGCTGAATGGATAGCCAAGCCATTAACCCAATTGAAATTTCCAATGCTTTTTCGTCAACATCAAACGTAGAAGTGTGAACACCTGATGTAATGCCTTTTTTCTTATTTCCTGTCCCTAGTCGGTAAAAACAACTAGGCACTTGTTGAGTAATGTATGAAAAGTCTTCAGCCGTCATTCTTATTGAAAGTTCTTCAACATTTTCTTTTCCTAAATATTCGATTGCTGCTTTTTTAGATTGTTCCGTCAGCTTCACATCATTTATCAAAAAAGGATAACCATCCATTATATTGATTGTTGGCTTCACATGATAGATTTCGCAAATGGAATTGATGATTTGTTTAATTTTTTCTTTTACTTCCTTTCGCCATAATTCATCCATCGTTCTGAAAGTGCCTGCTAAATAAATGCTTTCGGGAATAATATTAGTGGCACCTTTTGCTTCAACTTTTCCAAATGCGATGACTGTTGGAATTTGATTGTTTTTATTTCTTGCAACTCCTTCAGCATCTACTGTAAATGGAAACTGTTTTTCTATTTCAGTAATAATATGCGCAGCAGCAATAATGGGATTATCATAATCTCCTGCCATGGCCGAATGCCCTCCCTTGCCTGTAATTGTAATATGCAATTCATCAGTACTTGCCATATACATCCCGCTTCTAAAGCCTACTTTACCAACTTCCATGCTTGGAAAAACATGTTGCGCAAGTGCTAGATTCACGGTTGGATTTTTTAATACACCAGCTTCAATCATTAAAGAAGCCCCTCCTGGCAAAACCTCTTCGCCTGGTTGAAAGATAATTTTAACAGTACCCTTAAAATTATCTTTCAATTTATTTAATATAATTGCTGTACCTAAAACCGATGCCGTATGCACATCATGGCCACAAGCATGCATGATTCCTTTATTTGCTGAAACATATTCTGTTTTATTTTCTTCTTCAATCTCTAAAGCATCTAAATCCGCCCTTAATAAAATTGTTTTTGATGTTGGATTATTGCCTTCAATCGTTGCTACAATACCAGTTTCTACAATGTTTTTGGAATATTTTATGTGGTATTTATCTAAGATAGAGCAAACATATTCAGAAGTTTTATTCTCTTTAAAAGACAATTCAGGATACTTATGTATATGTCTTCTTATTGAAACTACTTCATGGTAGTAGTCTTTAGATAATTGTTTTATTTCAGAAATTAAATCAATCATATTTTCCTTTAGCTTCTATTTTATTTAAGCGCTCTAACACGGTATCATAAATTTGCTTAAGCATGATTGGATGTTGTGAGTAAAATAATAAAGACGAATCAAATTTGCCTTTGGAACATTTATGATCTTTGATGGGATTGAACATATATATTGAATCCATAAATTGACCAGGAGCCATTTTCACATTCAATCCGTAAGCGCTTTCAACTAAATAGCATTCGGTTAATATCACAGTTAGTTCTTCGTTTGATAAAATAGATTTCGGAACAGTAACTTCCTCTTTTTTTACAGAACAAGCATTCAAAAGAAAGAAAAAGAAAAAAAAATTAAATAGCTTTGAATTCATCAACCGTAAAGGTAGCACTTGTAAGCATATTTTTTAATTCGCTAAAGGAATTTAATAAACAAACATTATTAGGAAAAACAAATTTCTTATCAAATTGATATAACAATCTCCCTGAAACTAAAATTAATTTATGCTTAAAAATTTCAGAAATAGTTATTAAATAGTCTTGTAGTGACGCCTCTTCCATTGGATTTGTTAAAGAAGTAATAATTACTTTTGGAGAAACTAATTCATTTACGCATTTTAAATCTTCGACAGGAACCGACTGACCGATATAAAAGCATTTGTGACCTTTCGACTTAATTAAAAAATGGCAATATAACAAACCTAACTCATGAAGTTCTTTGTTGGGCAGATACAACAAAATTGATTGTGGATGAGTTATTTTTTCTTTAACTAAACCATCAATTCCTACTATTAATTTTTGACGAATAAGATGCGAAATAAAATGTTCTTGTACTGTATTTATAATTCCCATTTGCCACATATTTCCTACTTGTTTTAAAAAAGGAAATACAACTTTTTCCATCGTGTTTTCAAAACCAAAATGAACGATGCAATTTGAAATGATACTTTCAAATTTAGACTCATCCAACTCAATCATACTTATAATTAAATTATCTATTTGATTGTTTTCTTTTTTGAAATTATTAAGAATAAGCTGCGCTTCGGTTAATATTTCGTTGTCGCCTAGTTTAGCAATTTTCGAAATTTTAAATCCATTATTATTGAGCAAAGAAATGTTAAGAATCTTTTTTAAATCGGAAGATGAATAATAACGAATATTAGTATCCGTTCGCTGAGGTTTTAAAATATCATAGCGCTGCTCCCATATACGCAATGTATGCGCTTTCACGCCAGATAAGCGTTCTAAATCTTTGATTGTATAATGGGAACTCACTATTAAATTTAATTTTAGTACTAAACAATAAAACCTAATTAAAGTTTAGATTTTTTATTTAACTATTTAAAAAACACAATGCTCCTTCATGGTTTCTTATTTAGAATCATTATAAATTACTATCTGTGCTAATAAATCATAAAAAATAATGCAGAATTATATAACATTCTGTTATTTTTGCCGACAAGTTTTTTGTCATAAAAGTGTCATGAAACTGCTAATACATATAAAACTAGAGTTAATTCTATGAATAACAATATGACTCATTTCTCTTTAAAGTCGATCTTTTCAGCAGCTTTTATTTTGGTTACTTTTGCTTTAAGTATAAAAGCTCAAGATGGCGCTAAGTTATATAAGCAAAACTGCGCGGTTTGCCACGCACTAACCGATCAAAAATTAACAGGCCCTGGTTTAGCAGGAGTATTTGATAGAGTTCCAAAAGGAGATTGGATAAATCGTTGGATTTTAAATAATGAAAAATTAATTAAATCTGGCGATGCCTATGCCAATAAAATATATAATGAAAATGGCAAAGCAGCGATGACTGTTTTTGAAGGGCAACTAACTGATAAAGATGTTGAAGCCATTGTTGCATATATTAAATTACCTCCTCCTCCCCCTGGACCTCCAACATCTACAGTTGGAGAAACAAATCAAGCAGCAGAAGCAAAAGGAGGAATTGACCCACTATATTTATTATTAGGCTCTATTTTATTATTAGCCATTATCCTTACCGCATTAAGAAGTGTTCGTCAATCTTTAACAAATACGGTTAATAAAGCACAAGGAAAGCCAGAATTAGAGGAATTGACCTTTGCTCAAGAAGTGAAACAGTGGATTTCTGGTCATCGTCGTTTAGTTGGTGTTATCGGGATTCTAATTTTATTTGGAGGTGTTAAATCTTGTTGGGACGCTTGTTATAGACTGGGAGTATATTACGATTATAGAACTCAGAATGGTTATAAACCAGAACAGCCAATTAAATTTTCTCACAAATTACACGCAGGGGATAATGAAATAGCCTGTCAATATTGCCATAATACCGTTGAAAAATCCAAACATGCTGGTATTCCATCAGTAAATGTTTGTATGAATTGCCACAAGGGGATTCAGAAAGGTCCTGAATATGGTGAGAAAGAAATACAAAAAATATACGATGCTTCAGGATTTAATCCTAAAACCAATGACTATGATAACTCGCAAAATCCAATTAAATGGATTAAAGTTCACAACTTACCTGATCACGTTTATTTTAATCACTCACAGCACGTAGTAGTTGGTAAACAAGAATGTGCAACTTGCCATGGAGATCTTAAGAAGATGACTGTTGCAGAACAAAAAGCACCTTTAACCATGAAATGGTGTATTGAATGCCATAGGAAAACCGAAGTTGCTATGGAAGGAAATGCTTATTATGACAAAATCCACAGGGCTTTAAAAGAGAAATACAAAGGACAGTATGATGTTAAGTTTACCGTTGAATCAATCGGTGGGCTTGAATGTGCTAAATGTCACTACTAAATTTTTTAAACCGGTAATTACAAGAAATACAACAGATGACTATGTCGAAAAAATACTGGAAAGGCTTACCTGAACTAAACAACAGCGAAGACTTTGTAAAAAGTAAAAACAATGAGTTTGCAGAAAATTTGCCGATGGAACAATTTCTTGCTGGTGATGATGCAACTACTGAAGGCTCAACCCGCAGAGATTTTTTAAAAGTGATGGGATTTAGCACAGCTGCTGTTGCCTTAGCTGCCTGCGAAACACCTGTTAATAAAGCAATTCCTTACGTTGTAAAACCTGAAGAGGTTACGCCTGGAGTTGCAAATTTTTATGCTTCAACTTTTTATGATGGACATGATTACGCATCGATATTGGTTAAAACCCGCGAAGGACGACCAATTAAAATTGAAGGTAATGAGTTGTCTAAAATTACTAATGGCGCTACAAGTGCTCGCGTTCAATCTTCGATACTAAGTTTATATGATAGCGCTCGCCTAACAGGCCCTTTAGCTAAAGGAGTAAAAACAACATGGAAAAATATTGATGATGCAATATCAAAATCTTTGTCAGTTGGTCAAACAGTGATTTTAAGTTCAACAATAATCAGTCCTTCAACAAAAGCAGTTATCTCTGAATTTATTTCTAAGTATCCAAATGCAAAACATGTTACCTACGATGCTATTTCTTATTCTGCCTTAATTAAGGCAAACAAAAACGTATTTGGTAAATCTGTTGTTTCTTCATATGATTTTTCAAAAGCTAAAACAATAGTAGGCGTAGCTTGTGATTTCTTGGGAACTTGGTTAAATCCAATTGAGTTCGCACATCAATATAGCAAAACTCGCAAAGTTTCTCGCGAAAATTTAGAAATGAGTAAACATTACCATTTTGAAGCTAACTTATCTTTAACTGGTGCTAATGCAGATGAGCGTTACATGGTTAAACCATCTGAGTTTGGAAAAATAATTGCTTCTTTATATAATGAAGTTGCAAGTGCTACTGGAAATGCAAAAGTATCTGATGGGAAAATTGGAAATGTTGAGGCTGCTAAAGCTATTGTAAAAGCGGCCAAAGAATTGCTTGCAAATAGAGGAAAATCTATTGTTGTTTGTGGTTATAACGACGAGGGCAGTCAAACTCTGGTAAATGGCATTAACAAAATGTTGGGAAATTATGGCAGAACAATTGATGTAGAGCTTTATTATAATTTAAAACAAGGAGATGATAAAGAATTTATTGATTTAGTTGCAGATATCAATGCTGGTAAAGTAGGAACTTTAATAACTTACAATTGCAATCCTGTGTATACTGCGCCAGCATCTTTAAAATTTGTAGATTCATATAAAAAAGTCGCAACAAAAATTTCTTTTTCTCAAACATTAGATGAAACCTCTGCATTTGCGGATTACGTTTGTCCAGATAATAATTATCTAGAATCATGGGGAGATGCGAATCCTAAGAAAGGTCATTATTCTTTACAGCAACCAACCATTAACCAAATATTCAGCTCTCCTAGATATGAGGGAACTCGTCAGGCACAAGACACGTTGTTAAAATGGTCAGGAATTAAGACTGATTATTTAACCTACTTACAAGGGTATTGGAACAATCATGTATTTCCGCAACAAGGAAAATATTTAGATTTTGCTACTTTTTGGGCTCATTCATTACATGATGGTGTTTTAAAAGTATCTGTTATAAAAGATATTCCTTTTAATGGACTAAAAGTTGATTCTACTGGTAAAATTGCAACTACAGGCTTAGCAGCTATTATCACTGATACAATAGCCTCTAACACAATTACACCAACCGAAACGATAGTAGAAAAAGAACCAGCCGAATTGGAATCCGTTGAAACAAATTATCCTCTTGCAGATTATAATAAAGCTGCTTCTTTGGCTAATTTAGCAAAAGGAGGCGAATTTGAATTAGTAGTTTATGAAAAAGTTGGTTTGGGGAATGGGAATCAAAGTAACAATCCATGGTTAATGGAATTACCAGATCCTATTTCTAAAGTAACTTGGGATAACTACATTACAATGAGTCCAGCAGATGTTGCTAAGTTAAGCTTACATGAAATGAAGCGCCAAGATGTGATTGGATCTGTTGTAGAATTAAATGTGAATGGTACCATAATTAAAGCCCCCGTTTATCCTCAGCCTGGTCAAACAATAGGTACGATTGGGTTAGCCGTTGGGTATGGAAGAACAGGAAAAGATTTAAAAGTTGCATTTGATAGAAAAGAAAATAAATCTGTTGGAGTTAATGCTTATCCTTTTATTACTATTGTCAACAATACACTAACTAATTCAAGTTTATCAGTTTCTATTAAGAAAACAGAAGAAGAGCATAAATTTGCCGCAACTCAAATTCACCATACCATCATGGGAAGAGAAGAGGCAATCATTCGAGAAGTATCTTTAAAGGAGTATAAAAGTAAAGAAAAAGAAATTTGGAATCCAATAGCTGCCTTACCAACGCATGGTGGTGGTAAAAAACCAATTGCAGAAGTAGATTTATGGGATGAGTTCCCACGTTTAAACCACAAATGGGGTTTGACAATTGACATGACATCCTGTATAGGTTGTGCAGCTTGTGTAGTAGCTTGCTCTGTTGAAAATAATGTTCAAGTAGTTGGAAAGGAAGAAGTAGGTAAAACCCGCGATATGCATTGGTTGCGTATAGATCGTTACTATACTTCTGACATGAATAAGGAAATTGCAAAAGCAGAGCATGTTGGAGGAAAGCAAATGTATTTAGAAATGGAAAACCCTTCAAATAATCCGAAGGTTACATTCCAACCAATCATGTGTCAACATTGTAATCACGCGCCTTGCGAAACAGTTTGTCCTGTATTAGCAACAAGTCACAGTTCTGAAGGATTAAACATGATGACTTATAACCGTTGTATCGGAACACGCTATTGCGCTAATAACTGTCCATTTAAAGTACGTCGTTTTAACTGGTTTAATTATACAGCAAATGAAGCGTTTGCTGATGTTAATCCAGCTCAACAAGATTTAGGTCGGATGGTTCTTAATCCAGATGTGGTTGTTCGTAGCAGAGGGGTAATTGAAAAATGTTCGATGTGTGTTCAAAGAATACAAGCTGGTAAATTGGTTGCTAAAAAATCAAAAGCTCCTTTGGTTGACGGTTCAATTAAAACGGCTTGTCAACAGGCTTGTCCTACAAATGCAATTATTTTTGGTGATGCAAATGATGAATCAGCAGAGGTTACAAAATGGAGATCGGATGATAAAAACTACGTTCTTTTAGAAGAAGTAGGAATTAAACCAACCGTGTCATATTTATTAAAAGTTAGAAATCAAGACGAAGAAATTCACACACATGCACATGGTGAAACTTCTAAACACAAAGTGGAAGAAAATCATCAAAAAGATCACCATTCTTAACATTAAATTTAAAATTATAAATTCTGAATTAATATAATATGCACGCAGAATCACAGATAAGAGAACCCTTGATTTTAGGTAAAAAAACTTACCGAAACATCACCGATGATATTATTGCGCCAATTGAAGGAAAAGCAAACAGGCTTTGGTACATTTTATTTACCATATCGTCGGTTTGTTTTCTTTGGGGTATAGGTTGTTTGTCTTATACAATTGGCGTAGGTATCGGCGCTTGGGGATCAAACAATGGTGTTGATTGGGCTTGGGATATTACCAATTTCGTTTGGTGGATTGGTATTGGACATGCTGGAACTTTAATTTCAGCGGTTTTATTATTGTTTCGTCAAAAATGGCGTATGGCAATTAATCGATCCGCTGAAGCAATGACCATTTTTGCGGTACTTTGTGCAGCTATTTTCGTAACATTACATACTGGTCGCCCTTGGTTGGATTATTGGTTATTTCCATTACCCAATCAATTTGGTTCAATTTGGCCAAATTTCAATTCGCCTTTGTTGTGGGACGTATTTGCGGTATCTACTTATGCAACTGTGTCAATAGTTTTTTGGTACATTGGATTAATTCCAGACTTTGGAATGATAAGAGATAGAGTACTAAAACCTAGAGCGAAAAAAATTTATAGCCTATTGAGTTTCGGATGGGGTGGAAGCGCTCGTCATTGGAGTCGCTTTGAAGAAGTTTCTTTGGTACTAGCTGGGTTATCAACGCCATTGGTTTTTTCTGTACACTCTATTGTATCTTTTGACTTTGCTACCTCAGTTGTTCCTGGTTGGCATACAACGATTTTTCCTCCATATTTTGTATCAGGTGCTGTATTTTCTGGATTTGCGATGGTATTAACACTCATGTTGATTGTGCGAAAAGTTTATAAATTAGAAGCATATATTACCATTAAACATGTTGAGTATATGAATATTGTAATTATCGTAACGGGTTCTATTGTTGGAGTTGCATATTTAACGGAATTATTTATGGCATGGTATTCTGGTGTTGAATGGGAACAGTATGCATTTTTAAATAGAGCTACTGGACCTATGGCATGGGCCTATTGGATGATGATGACTTGTAATGTAATTTCTCCTCAATTATTTTGGTTTAAAAAATTACGCACAAGTTTAGCCTTTACTTTTGTGTTATCAATTGTTGTAAATATAGGGATGTGGTTTGAACGTTTTGTGATTATAGTTCCAACCTTGTGTCGTACCTATTTACCATCTACCTGGAACTCTTATTCCCCATCATTTATTGACGTAGGTATTTTTGTTGGAACAATAGGAATGTTCTTCACATTGTTTTTACTTTATTCTCGAACATTCCCAGTAATTGCTCAAGCAGAATTAAAATCAATATTAAAATCTTCAGGCGAAGAACATAAGAAAATAGCCTCAGAACACGGACACTAATTTTAAATTTGAAACAAATATTTATATTTATTTAAATAAGAATATGATAACAAAAAACATTATACATGGCATATTTTCTGATGAGGTTCCTTTAATTGAAGCTTGCAAGAAATTACGTTCTTCGGGTATTCGTATCAATGAGGTTTATTCTCCATTTCCTTTGCATGGTATTGATTCAATAATTGGCGTGCCAAGAACTCGTTTAGCAATTTGTGCTTTCATTTATGGATTAACTGGGTTGGGATTAGCAACATTAATGATGTGGTATATGATGATTAGTGATTGGAATGCTGATATCGGTGGTAAACCAAATTGGGCTTATTATTTTAATATTCCTGCTTTTATTCCTATCTCTTTTGAAGCTACAGTATTTTGTGCAGCGCACGGGATGGCTCTAACGTATTTATTGCGTTGCATGTTGGTTCCAGGAGCTCGTCCAAAAAATGCAGACCCTAGAACGACCGATGATAAGTTTATGATTTATTTAGAATTAAATGATGAACAATCAAAAAAGGCAGAAGAAATTTTACGTTCTAATGGTGTGGATGAAATTAATTACAAAGGAACGCTAGTCATTGAAGCAAAATATTAATAGGATATAAAAAATTAAATTATAATACGGATGAATATAACTTATAAAAATTTGAAACTGATTACTTGCGGAACTTTTGCTGTAATGTTAGTTGCAGGTTTTACATCATGTGGTAAAAAAGACGTAAATAGTCCTGGGTTTGAATTTATGCCCGATATGTACCGTTCGCCATCTGTAGAAAACTACGGAACCTACGTCATTGGTAATGATACTTTAAATAGTGCGATGCTTCCAGTTAAAGGAACTATTTCAAGAGGAAATATACCTTATGCTTATCCAAATACCCCAGAGGGCTATGAGCAAGCAGGTTTGTATTTAAAAAATCCCATTGCACTAACATTTGAAGTAGAAAAAGAAGGTGAGGAGTTGTACGGTAAGTTTTGTATTCATTGCCATGGTGCTGCTGGATTAGGAGATGGCAAAGTTGGCGGAAAATTACCAGGACCTCCACCAGCATATAATGGACCATTAAAAAATTTACCAGAAGGAAAAATTTTTCATTCAATTACCTATGGTAAAAATTCAATGGGAAATCATGCCAGTATTTTAAATGCAAAAGAACGTTGGACTTTGGTTCATTATGTGCAAAAGCTTCAAGGACCAAAAACTATTGCAGTTGACAGTGCAGCTAAATCAGCTTCAACCGTCACAATAGCTGTAGTAACAAAGTAAAGGATTAATAAAATAGTTTTTAAGATTAAATGAATTTTTAAATATGAGCACTGATAAATTAAATTTCGTATTTCCCGCAAAAACAAAAACGCTTTCAATTATATTGATGGCAATTGGAATAGTCTCCATTGTTTCTATGTTTGTTTTTGACACCAATATTGAAGATCATCATTATCAGCACAACCGTGCTTGGGCAAATATTTTTGCAGGCTCTTTCTTTTTTATGGGAATAGCTTTAGCATCCGTTTTCTTTTTGGCCTTGCAATATGCTGCAGAATCAGGTTGGTCTACAACAATTAAACGAGTGATTGAAGCTGTAACATCATTTTTGCCTTATGGCTTATCATTTTTATTACTAATTTTTATTTTTGCTCAATTACATGTTAACACAATTTATCCATGGATGGCAGAAGGAATCAATGTTGAAGGGTCTGAAAACTACGACGCTGTCATTGCGGGGAAAAGTGGTTATTTTGGGTTATTTTGGTGGGTAAGAACAATCCTATATATGGTGGCATGGGTTTTGTTTTCATGGAAATTAAACAAGAACTCACTAGAAGCTGACGCTTTAGGACACGAAGAGTCTAAGGGATTTCATTGGAAAAACATTAAATTAAGTGCTTATTTTTTAGTGTTATTTGCATACACTTCATCCACTTCTGCTTGGGATTGGTTAATGAGCATAGATACACACTGGTTTTCTACAATGATGGGTTGGTATGTTTTTTCAGGAATGTGGATTAGTGCGTTAATTTCAATTACCTTATTGGTAGTTTGGTTAAAGCAAAAAGGATATTTAGAATTTGTAACAGAAAGCACAGTGCATGACATTGGGAAATGGATGTTTGCTATTTCTTTCTTATGGACCTATTTATATTTCTCTCAGTTTATGTTGATATGGTATGCAGATATACCAGAAGAAGTTGTTTATTACAAAACACGCTGGGAATCTTATAAAGCGTTAATGTGGACTGTTTTGTTTACCAATTTTGCTTTCCCAATGATCATGTTAATGAGCCGTGATTCAAAAAGGAATTTTTACTTTTTAGTTTTTGTTGGAACTATTATTTTTATTGGTCATTATTTAGACATGATTATGATTGTAATGCCTGGAACTGTTGGCCATTACTGGACAGGATTAAGCTGGATGGAATTAGGGAACTTCTTATTCTTTTTAGGATTATTTATTTATGTAGTTTTAACTAACCTTTCTAAACGGCCATTGTTGGTTAAAAACCATCCGTTTTTATCTGAAAGTTTACACCACTCATATTAATAAATATTACGTCAAACATTAACAAATAGAACAATAATATGAAGTTATTAATTTTAATCGGACTTGTAATCTTAATCATTGCTGCACATCAATTGATGAGGGTAGTTGAGCTATCACGACAATTAAAAAACACAAAGGAATGGACCGTTACCGATAGTGATAATAAATTTAATGGAAAGCTCATGCTTCTTTTTGGCGTTCTATTTATTGGCTTTTTCTTTTGGCAAGTTGATAGATGG
>Ga0315900_10007887_pt1 | contig 13846 bp, 12 predicted proteins | sample LakEriMetagenome_FD_203521 | JGI IMG/M metagenome (GOLD analysis project Ga0315900, IMG submission 203521) | Freshwater fungal communities from buoy surface, Lake Erie, Ohio, United States - Buoy 12 MA114 | ecosystem: Environmental > Aquatic > Freshwater > Lake > Lake biofilm | place: USA: Lake...
TGGTTCCACTTGCATTCGACGAAACACCGATGTATATATCCGTGTTCGAGGCCGGATCGGGCCCCGGAGTTGCACAACTCTGATGCGGGAGGCGACCGAAGTCGGCCGCGGCTCAAATCAAGAGATGCAGGTTTAGATTTCCGCAATAGGCGATCCACACACCGTCCGGGCTCGATCCACCGGGACGCCAGCGGGCGCACATGGCGCCGAAGGACTCATCCGATGGCCGGTCCAGCGATCCTGAACTCGACCGAGAGCGACTTCCAACCGCGCGCCGCCGCACCGGTGCTTGAGCGATTCAGCTACGACGACGGCATCGTCCGCGGGTTCATGATGGCGTCGGTCGTCTGGGGAATCATCGGCATGCTCGTGGGGGTGCTGGCCGCGCTCCAGCTTGCCGACGCACGATTCAACTTCGGGCTCGAGTGGCTGAGCTTCGGACGCATCCGTCCGCTGCACACGAACGCCGTCATATTCGCCTTCGCCGGGAACGCGATCTTCGCCGCCGTCTACTACTCGTCGCAGCGCCTGCTCAAGGCGCGCATGTTCAGCGACATCCTCTCGCGAATCCACTTCTGGGGCTGGCAGGCCATCATCGTCGCCGCCGCCATCACGCTTCCGCTCGGCTTCTCGCAGGGCAAGGAGTACGCCGAGCTCGAGTGGCCGATCGACATCGCGGTCGTCTGCGTGTGGGTCGTGTTCGCGGTGAACTTCCTCGGCACGCTGCTGGTCCGGCGCGAGCGCCACCTCTACGTGGCGATCTGGTTCTACATCGCCACCGTCATCGCGATCGCGGTGCTCTACATCTTCAACAACCTGGTCATGCCGGCCGGCTGGATGCGCTCGTACTCGATCTACGCAGGTGCGCAGGACGCGTTCATGCAGTGGTGGTACGGCCACAACGCGGTGGCCTTCTTCCTCACGACGCCGTTCCTCGGCCTCATGTACTACTTCCTCCCGAAGGCCGCCGAGAAGCCGGTGTTCTCCTACCGGCTCTCGATCGTGCACTTCTGGAGCCTGGTGTTCCTCTACATCTGGGCCGGTCCGCATCACCTCCACTACACCGCGCTCCCGGAGTGGGCGTCGACCCTCGGCATGCTCTTCAGCGTCATGCTGTGGATGCCATCGTGGGGCGGCATGCTCAACGGCCTCCTGACGCTCCGCGGCGCGTGGCATCGCGTCGCCACCGATCCAGTGCTGAAGTTCTTCGTCGTCGGCATCACCTTCTACGGCATGTCGACGTTCGAGGGACCGCTTCTCTCGGTGAAGAGCGTGAACGCGCTGAGCCACTACACCGACTGGACCATCGCGCACGTGCATGGCGGCGCGCTTGGCTGGGTCGGGTTCATGTGCTTCGGCATGTTCTATTGGCTCGCGCCGCGCCTCTTCCAGACGCCGATCGCGAAGCCCTCGTGGGTCGCGCTCCACTTCTGGACGGCGACCATCGGCATCCTCCTCTATATCGGAGCGATCTACTGGGCCGGCCTCTCGCAGGGCCTCATGTGGCGCGCCTTCGACCAGGACGGCATGCTCCAGTACCCAGATTTCATCGAGACCGTGAACGTGCTGATCCCGTTCTACTGGATCCGCGTCATCGGCGGCACGCTCTATCTCGCCGGCACGGTCCTGATGGCCATGAACCTCGTGCTCACGTGGAGAAAGCGCCCCGCGCGCTACGACGAGCCGGTCTACGAGGCCGCACCGCTCTCGCGCGGCTACCGCGAGCCGCCGATTCCCGGTTCCGATCTCCCGCAGACCTACGTCATCGGCATCGGACGCAAGCTCGACGTGTTCGCTCAGCTCCGCTGGCACCGCAAGTACGAAGGGCTTCCGATCATCTTCACGATCCTCGTCGCCGTCGGCGTCGTCGTGGCGAGCCTCGGCGAGATCATCCCGATCTTCACCCGCAAGTCGGACATCGCGCGCATCGCGTCGGTCGAGCCCTACACGCCGCTCGAGCTCGTCGGTCGCGACCTCTACATCTCCGAAGGCTGCGCCAACTGCCACTCTCAGATGATCCGTCCCTTGCGCGCGGAAACCGAGCGCTATGGCGAGTATTCGAAGCCGGGCGAGTTCGTCTTCGACCATCCGTTCCTCTGGGGCTCGCGGCGCATCGGCCCCGATCTCGCGCGCACCGGCAAGAAGATCCCGTCGGCGCTCTGGCATGTGCGCCACCTGAACCTGCCGGTCGACACGAGCCCCGGGTCGATCATGCCTCCGTATCCGCATCTGCTCGAGCAGCAGCTCGACTTCGGACAGGCGCATGACTCGGTCGCGGCGATGAAGGCGATCGGCGTTCCCTACAACGAGGAAACCGTCACCGACGCCGCGCGGCTCGCGCGCATGCAGGCCGCGGCGATCGAGGCGCAGATCGCCGCCGAGGCGGGCAAGCCGATGGGAATCGAGGACCGCAAGATGGTCGCGCTGGTCGCCTATCTGATGCGGCTCGGCACCGATATCTACAAGCCCGCGCCGGAGGAGAACGGCGTCACGCCCGCCGCGACCGACATCGCCTCGAGCGGCGAGGTCGGACAGCCGCAAGGGGGCCAGGAATGACAGCGCCGGCACTTCTCGCACTGGCAGGGCTCAGCTGGCCCGAGCTCTCGCTGATCTTCTTCCTCGGGCTCTTCATCGCGATCGTGGTGCGCCTCGTGCTCTCGCGGTCGCAGCGCTGGCAGCGCGATGCGCGCATGCCGCTTGACGACAACACGCCGGTCGACGACCGCACGCGACGCACGGCGGCCGACCGCGGACAGGACGGAGCAAATCACCATGCATGACGCGAATCACCCTGCGCAGGCTCCCGGCGAGCCGCGCATCCTTGGCCACGACTGCGACGGCATCCGCGAGTACGACAACCCGATGCCGTTCTGGTGGAGCGCCATCTTCTGGCTCACGATCATCTTCTCGGTGCCGTACTTCGCCTTCTACCACTTCGGCGGCGTCGGCGAGAGCATCGCCACGAGCTACGAGGGCGAGGTAGGCGCGTTCTACGAGATGCAGGCCGCGAAGCTCGGCGACCTGAAGCCGGACGATGCGACGATCCTCGCGCTCTCGCATGACGACAAGAAGATGCTCGCTGGACGCAACATGTTCAAGGCGAACTGCGCGGCATGCCACGCACCCGATGGCGGGGGGAAGACTGGCCCGAACCTCACGGACGACGCGTACATCAACGTGCGCGAGCCGAAGGACATCTTCCGAATCGTCCGCGACGGCGTGATGTCGAAGGGAATGCCCGAGTGGAAGAAGCGTTTCAGCGAGCCGCAGCTGGTACTGCTTTCGGCGTACGTCGTCAGCCTGCGCGGCACCACGCCGGCCGCGCCCCGGGAGCCGCAGGGCGACCGGGTCGGGCCGTGGACCGAAGTCGCTGGAAAGTCGTCCGACGCGGCGTCGGCCGATGTGCGCGCGTCGCGCGGAGAGTGACCTGTGCAGCTCCCTGTCCTCAACAACTCCGCGCGCGCGGTCTCCGCGATCGATCCGTTCCTGCGCCCCGAGGGACGCGTGCTCGCCACGCTCGAGGAGGACGGGCGCCGACGCTGGATCCGGCCGAAGCCGAGTCCCGGCGGCTGGTGGAGACGGCGGCGCGCCGTCGCGTGGGCACTGATCGCGCTTTACACATTTCTTCCCTGGACGACCTTCGGCGGGATGCAGACGGTCCTCATCGACCTCGTGGATCGACGGTTCATCTTCTTCGGAGCCGTGTTCCGGCCCACCGAGACACTCCTGTTCGGCCTGGGTTTCCTCGCGGTGTTCGTTGGCGTCTTCCTTCTCACCGCGATCTTCGGACGCGCATGGTGCGGCTGGGCGTGTCCGCAGACGGTCTATCTCGAGTTCGTCTATCGGCCGCTTGAACGGATCTTCCTCGGACGCGCGGCGCTTGATCCAAAGGCGGCCGTCGCGCCATGGCGTCGCGTGGCGATGTACGCGGCGTTTGCATTGGTGTCGGCACATCTGGCAAACACGCTGCTCGCGTGGTTCGTCGGCGCGGACCGGCTGACGACCTGGATCTTCACGAGCAGCCCGCTTGCGCATCCGGTGGCGTTCGCCATCTTCGCTGCCGTGACGGCGCTCATGTTGTTCGACTTCGCGTACTTCCGCGAGCAGCTCTGCTCCCTGGTATGTCCGTACGGTCGCCTCCAGTCGGCCTTGCTCGACAAGGATTCGCTCGCCGTCGCCTACGACCGCGCCCGCGGCGAACCGCGCGGCAAGGCGGGACGGGCGAAGGCGAAGTCCGGCGGCTGCAGCGGACGCTGCGGATGCGACCGTCGGGGCGGCTGCGGAAGCGGCCATGCCTGCGACGGAGCGCCGGAGGTCGCGGTGGCCGATGCGCCGCGCGGCGACTGCGTCGACTGCAGGATGTGCGTCCAGACCTGTCCGGCCGGAATCGACATCCGCGATGGCCTCCAGCTCGAGTGCGTGCAGTGCACGCAGTGCATCGATGCCTGCGATGCGGTCATGACGAAACTCGGTCGGCCTCGTGGCCTCATCCGGTACTCGTCGCAGCGCGAGATCGAGGGTTCGAGGCGCACGACCGCACGCATGCGGGTGATCGTCTATCCGGCGCTGCTCGCCGTGCTTCTGTCCAGTGTCTTCGCGCTCGCCCTGAACCGAAAGCCCGCATCCGTCGCGGTGCTGCGAACCCAGGGACTTCCCTACGTCACGCGCGATGCCGGCGCGCCGGGAGAGGTCGTCGAGAGCATCGTGCGTCTCCGGGTCGACAACCGGACCCGCGCGGAACGGGCCTATCTCGTCGAAGGCGGCGGCGGAGTCGCGCTTGCGCGCCCCGGGAGCGTGACGGTTGCCTCGGACGCGAGCGGCGAGGTCGATGTCGTCGTCCTGAGCGCACCATCCGACTTCGTGCGTGGCCGGCGCAGCGTGACGCTGCGCGTGCGTGACGAGGCAGGTGGCGACGATGCATTCGACGCTCCCGTCGAGACGGTGGTACTTGGTCCAGTGACGCTTGGCGTCGAGAAGGGTGGCGAGCGATGAATCCACGTGACATGGAGCACGACGACGCGGCACAGGCGCCGACGGGCCGCTCTCTTGCGGCGAATCGCTGGATGTTCGTGCCCGTCGCGCTGCTTGGGCTCACCGTCACGGTCGCGACCGTCACGGTGACGAGCGCCGTCGTCGGCCATCCGCTCGGCGCGGAGCCGCGCTACGACAGCAAGGCCGCCGACTTCGGCGCAGAGCTCGAGCAGCGCGCCGAGAACGAGCGGCTTCGCTGGGTCGTGACGCCTGAGATCGGGTCGCATGGTTCGCAGCGGACGCTTGCGGTGCGCATCGAGGACAAGCACGCCGCGCGCATCGACGCCGATCGCGTGCGGGTCGAGTGCATCCCGGTCGTGAACGCAGAGGCCCGGCTCGCGATCGATCTTCGTCGCAGCGGTCCCGGCGAGTTCGAGGCGACCTTCGACTCCGCCATCGGCGGGCAGTGGGAGTTCCGCATCGCGGTCGAGCGGGGGGGGCACTGCTACACCGACGCATTCCGCCGGTTCCTCGCGCCGGTGGCGAAGGGAGCTTCACGTGAGTGATGGCGTCGGGCCAGCCGCCACGGTGCTTGCCTTGGCGGGAACCGTGCTTGCGTCGAGCCTGCTCGGGAGCGCGCACTGCGCCGGGATGTGCGGCGGGCTCGCGCTCGTCGCCTCCGGTCCCGATGGCACCGCGACGTCGATGCGCATGGCGGGCTACCACGGCGGGAGGCTGGTGTCGTACATCCTCGTCGGCCTCGTCGCCGGCCTCGTCGGGCAGGTCGTCGATGATGCCGGAGTGCTGGTCGGCGTGCAGCGGATCGCCGCCATCGCGGCGGGTTCGCTCATCGCCGCGTTCGGTGCCGTGGCGATTGTACGCGCGCTTGGCATGCGCGTACCGAGCGCCGGGGTGCCGCGACCGCTGGTCGCGCTGGCGCAGCGCGTGCATGCGCGCACGTTGCGATTGCCGCCGGCGTGGCGTGGCGTACCGCTCGGGCTCGCGACGCCGCTGCTCCCCTGTGGCTGGCTCTACGCCTTCGCCGCGATCGCTGCTGCAAGCGCGGCGCCCACGACCGGCGCGCTCGTGATGGCGGCCTTCTGGCTTGGCACGGTGCCTGCGCTTGTCATCGCGACAAGCGGTGCGCGCTTCGCGGTCGCTCGGCTCGGGCGCGCGGCGCCGATCGCGATGGGTGTCGCGATGATTGCCGTCGGGCTCCACGCGGCGATCTCCCGCGGTAGCGTCGCGGAGGCCGCGATGTCGGATGTCCGTGCGATCCGCGCCTCGGGCATCGCATCGCCGGAGGCGATGCTCGTCGAGAAGGCAGCCGCCGCCGCAGACGAGATACCGCCATGCTGCCGCGAAAAGCAGGAAGCGGGGAAGGACATTGGCGATGAGTGATGGCGTCCACGATGCCTCGAGTGGCTCCACGGCCAGCGTGAAGGCACGCCCTGCCTCGCGCTGCGCGCACTGCACGCTTCCGGTTCCGGCGGCGGAGGTCCGCGCGGGCGAGGCACTGCAGTTCTGCTGCGGAGGATGCCGTGCCGTGCACGGCGCGCTGCACGAGGCCGGCCTCGACCGGTACTACGACATCCGGGCACGAAGCGCTGGCATCGAGGGCGTCGTCGAGCCGGCGCGCATCACCGGCCGAGGCTTCGAGGCGCTCGACGATGCGGCGTTCCTCGCCCGGCACGTGCGCATCGACGAGCATGGGGGCTCGTCGATCGAGCTGCGCGTCGACGGGATCCGCTGTGGCGCGTGCGTGTGGCTGCTCGAGGCCATGCCGCGGGTGGTGCGCGGGGTCGAGTCGGTCCGTGTCGACGGTACGCGCGGGATCGCGAGGATCCGCTGGCGCCGCGAGCAGCGCGCGTTGTCGGACATCGCGCGGCGCTTCGACTCGCTCGGATACCAGCTGGTTCCGTTCGCAGACCCCGACGCGGTGGCGCGCGAGCGCGCGGCGAACCGCGAGTGGTTGGTGCGGATCGGCGTTTCGGGCGCGATCGCGACCAACGCCATGGCGATCGCGTTCGCGCTCTACGGCGGCATTCTCGCCGAGATGGAAGTCGCCTACCGGATGTTCTTCCAGTGGTGCACGGTTGCGCTCGCGGTCGCATCGCTCGCCGGACCCGGCCGGGTCTTTCTCTCGAACGCGATCGCGGCGGCGCGGGCGCGCACGCCGCACATGGATCTTCCCGTCGCGTTCGGACTTGTCGCGGCGGTGGCTGCGGGAATCGTCGCGACCATCCACGGCTCGGGCTCGATCTACTGCGAAAGCGCGGCGATACTGGTGTTCCTGCTCCTCGTGGGGCGGTACTTCCAGTTCGGAAAGCAGCGCAAGGCGCGGGAGCAGGTGGAGCTGCTCCTCGCGATCGTGCCGTCGATCGCGCGTCGCGTGGCGGTCGATGCATCGGGTGTCGAGCGCACGACCGAGGTGCCCGTCGACGCCTTGTCGCCGGGCGACTGCGTCGAGGTGACCGCGGGCGAGGCGTGTCCCGCCGATGGGCGCCTGATCGGTGCGGCCGTCCACGTCGACCTCTCGCACCTCACGGGCGAGTCCGCGCCGCAGCGGATCGAGGCCGGGGGGCAGGTGTTCGCGGGCTCGCGCATTCTCGGCGCACCTGCCCGGCTCGAGGTGCTTGTCGCCGGAGCGGAGACGCGCGCCGCGAAGCTCCTCGAGCTCGTGCGCGACGCGAGCGAACGCCGAGCGCCGGTGGTCGAGCTCGCGAACCGGATATCGGGGTGGTTCCTCGTCGTCGTGATCGTCTGCGCGGCCGTGACCGTGGCATGGTGGTGGCCTCGCGTCGGTGCGGAAGAGGCATGGCTGCGCGCGGTCGCGTTCCTTGTCGTCACCTGCCCATGTGCGCTTGGCCTGGCGACGCCGCTCGCGGTGGTCGCGGGCATCGGCAAGGGCGCGCGCCGCGGCGTCCTCGTGAAGGGCGGCGACGTGCTCGAGCGCGCCTCGCGCGTCGGCACGCTCGTCCTCGACAAGACCGGCACGATCACGGAAGGACGCACCGCCGTCGTCGGTTCGTGCGGCGATGCGGAGGCACTTGCGCTTGCTGCGGTGCTCGAGAGCCGAAGCGCCCATCCGTCGGCGCGCGCGATCGTCGACGCCTTCGGCGCATCGGCGGGCGCCCGCGTCGCGACCGACGTGCGCGAGCATCCTGGCCTCGGGATCGAGGGGCGCATCGGACAGCGGCTCGTGCGCGTCGGCAGCGCCCGCTTCATGGAGTCGGTTTGCGCCGCGATGCCAGACATGCTGCGCGACGAAGCCCGCGATGCCGCTGGGCGCGGCGCGGCGCCTGTCTTCGTCGCCGTCCAGGGACGCGTCGAGGCGATGGTCGCCATCGGCGACGCGATTCGCCGCGACGCGCGTGAGACCGTGTCGCGCCTCCGGCGCAGCGGCTGGCGCGTGATGATCGCGTCGGGAGACGACCCGGTCGTGGTGAGCGGCGTTGCGCGCGCGCTTGGCGTCGAGGCGCGCGACGCGCTCGGCGCGCTGTCGCCTGAGGCGAAGCTCGAGCTCGTCCGCCGTGCGGACCTGCCGCGGCCCGTCGTCATGGTCGGCGATGGCGTGAACGATCTTGCGGCGCTCGCGGCGGCGGATGTCGGCGTCGCCGTGCGCAACGGCGCGCAGGCGTCGCATCACGTCGCGGACGTCTGCCTCGCCGCGCGCGGCATCCGTCCCCTTGAGCGCTTCCTTGCGGGTTCGCGCAGCACGATGCGCACGATCGAACTCAACCTTGCGATCTCGATCGCCTATAACGTGCTTGGCGGTGCGCTCGCGTTCGCCGGCCTCGTCAATCCGCTCGTCGCGGCCGTGCTGATGCCGCTCAGCGGGCTCACGGTCCTCGTGGTCGCGCTGCGCATGCCGAACTTCGAGATCCCGTCGGGCGCGGAGCCCGCCGGAACGGAAGGGGCTCGCTGATGGAACTCGTGTACGTCGCGCTTCCGGTCGCGCTCCTCATCGGTGGCGCTGCGCTCGCAGCCTTCATCTGGGCAGCCCGCGACGACCAGTTCGAGGATCTCGACACCCCGCCAAGCCGGGCGCTGTTCGACGACCTTCCTGTCGAGGATGGCGGGGCCTCGACGGACGAGGGTGCGCGGAAGGCCTCCTGAGGTCACGGCACGGGCAAGTCGGCTGGACATGGGGCCGCTGGGTGCGTGGAAGTTCGGCGAACGGCGATCGCGTCGCGACGGCGCCGGAGGCGTCGTGCAATGCATGCGCCCGATCCGTACCATCCGCTAAGCGCCGCAGGGAGAAACCCGTGACGACAGCCACCACCACCGCCACCACCACAGCCACCACCACGACCATGTCCACAGCGTTCCCGATGCAGGACGCAGGCACCCCGATGGGGACGCCCGCGATCGACAACCTCGCCATCAACACGATCCGCACGCTGTCGATGGACGCGGTGCAGGCCGCCGACTCGGGGCACCCGGGCGCGCCGATGGGCCTTGCGCCGGTCGCCTATGCGCTGTGGCAGGAGACGTTGCGCTACGACCCGATGCAGCCGAAGTGGGCGAACCGCGACCGCTTCGTGCTGTCGAACGGCCACGCGTCGATGCTGCTCTATTCGCTGCTGCATCTTGCCGGCGTGCAGAAGCTCGACCATCACGGCCAGCCGACGGGCGCACCTTCGGTTCCGCTCGAGGAGCTCAAGCGCTTCCGCCAGCTCGGCTCGGTGTGCCCAGGTCACCCCGAGAGCCACCTCACCACCGGTGTCGAGACGACGACAGGCCCGCTCGGGCAGGGGCTCGCGACAAGTGTCGGCATGGCGATCGCGTCGCAGTGGCTCGGTGCCCGCTACAACCGACCGGGCTACGCGCTGTTCGACTACCGCGTGTGGACCATCTGCGGCGACGGCTGCCTGATGGAGGGAATCTCGACAGAGGCTGCATCGCTCGCAGGCCATCTCGGGCTTTCGAACCTCTGCTGGATCTACGACTCGAACCGCATCACGATCGAGGGAAAGACCGACCTCGCGTACTCGGACGACGTCGCGGCGCGCTTCGCGGGCTACGGCTGGAACGTGCTCCGTGTCGGCGACGCGAACGACCTCGCGCAGCTCGCGCGCGCCTATGAATCCGCGCGCCGCAACGCCGATCGCCCGACGATGATCATCGTCGACAGCCACATCGGCTACGGTTCGCCGAAGAAGCAGGACACCGCGGGCGCGCACGGCGAGCCGCTCGGCGAGGAGGAGATCAAGGTCACGAAGCGCGTCTACGGCTGGCCCGAGGATGCGAAGTTCCTGGTGCCGGACGGCGTCCGCGAGCGATTCGCCGAGAAGCTCGGTCGCCGGGGCGCGGCCGCGAGCGCCGAGTGGAACGCGCGATTCGAGGCGTACGCGAAGGCGTATCCGTGGCTTGCCGACGAAGTGCGCACGATGCTTGCGAGCGGCCTGCCCGAGGGCTGGGACAAGGACCTCAAGCCGGCGGCTGCGGACGCGAAGGGGAACGCCACGCGCAACACCTCCGGTGCGGCGCTCAACGCCATTGCGAAGAACGTGCCATGGGTGATCGGTGGCTCCGCCGACCTCGCGCCGAGCACGAAGACGCTTCTCACCTTCGAGGGCGCGGGCAGTTTCCAGAAGGGGAACCGCCTCGGCCGCAACCTGCACTTCGGCGTGCGCGAGCACGCGATGGCCGCGGTGTGCAACGGCCTCGCGCTCTCGGGCCTCCGGCCGTATGGCGCCGGCTTCCTGATCTTCAGCGACTACGCGCGCGGCGCGATTCGCCTGAGTTCGATCATGGAACTGCCTGTCCTCCACATCTTCACGCACGACTCGATCTACGTCGGCGAGGACGGCCCGACGCACCAGCCGATCGAGCAGTTGGTCGGCCTGCGCGCGATTCCCGGCATGCACGTGTTCCGTCCATGCGACGCGAACGAGGTCAACGCATGCTGGCGCGCGGCAATGAGGCTGACGCACCATCCCGCGGTGCTGGCCCTGACGCGCCAGAACCTGCCGACGCTCGATCGCTCGACGTTTGCGAGCGCCGACGGCTGCGAGCGCGGTGCGTATGTGCTGAGCGACGCCGAGGGAGGCCTTCCCGACGTGCTCCTCATCGGCACCGGCAGCGAGGTGCACCTGTGCCTCGGCGCGAAGGAGATCCTCGCGAAGGAAGGCGTGCGCGCGCGCGTGGTGTCGATGCCGTGCACGGCGCTGTTCGACGCGCAGGACGAGGCATATCGCACGAGCGTCCTGCCCGGCGCGGTGCGCGCCCGGGTGACGTGCGAGGCGTCGAGCACCATCGGCTGGGACCGCTACGCGGGCCTCGACGGCGAGTGCGTCGGGATGACGACCTTCGGCGCGAGCGCGCCGGCGAAGGATGTGGCGAAGCACTTCGGCTTCACGCCCGAGCGCGTGGCGGACGCGGCGCGCGTCTCGCTGGCGCGCGTGCGCGGCGGACTTCTGGGAGGTGCGCGATGAGGATCGCCGTCGCGAGCGATCATGCGGGCTTCCCTCTGAAGGAAGCGATGAAGAAGGAAGTCGAGGCGCTCGGCCACGGCGTGCTCGACCTCGGGACCCACTCGACCGACTCGGTCGACTACCCCGACTACGCGGAGAAGCTCGGACTCGCGGTCGTGAGCGGCGAGATCGACCGAGGCATCCTCTTCTGTGGTTCAGGGATCGGCGCCAGCGTGGCCGCGAACAAGATTCCCGGCGTGCGCGCCGGCAACTGCAGCGACACCTACTCGGCGCACCAGGGCGTCGAGCACGATGCGATGAACGTGCTTGTCCTCGGCGGCCGCACCGTCGGCCCCGCAGTCGCGGCGGAGATGGTGCGCGCCTTCCTCGGCGCCGAGTACACGCGCGAGGCTCGGCACGAGAAGCGTCTGGCGAAGGTCATGGCGATCGAGGATCGATATTCGGGCGCGGCGCGGGCTTGATTTCCCGCAAAACGAGCGCAGGCGGACCTTGCGGCCCGCCTGCTGGATCGTTCGTGCGTTGTGCGGCCTGACCTGGGATCAGCGTCCAGTTGGCGCGCCTGGGGCCGGCGCCGCAGGCGCGTCGGGCTCCTTCACCTCGATCAGCTCGACATCGAAGATCAGCGTGGCCTTCGGCGGAATCGGGCCGCGTCCACGTTCGCCGTACGCGAGCGCGTAGGGGATCACCAGCTTGCGCTTTCCGCCGACCTTCATGTCGCCGACGCCCTCGGTCCAGCCGGGGATGACGCCGCCGAGCATGAACTGGGCCGGCTGTCCACGCTCGATGCTCGAGTCGAACTTCGTGCCGTCGGTGAGCCAGCCCGAGTAGTGCACCGTGACGGTGGTGTTGCGGCCAGCGGGCTGCGCGCCGGATCCTTCGACGAGGTCGACGTACTGGAGGCCGCTCGGAAGCGTCACGAGCTCGCCGGTGAACGGCTCGCCTGGGAAGCGCGGCTTCTCGGTGTCGCTGATCACGGATCCATCCTTCGCGCTGAGCACGATTTCATGGGCCTTGCCGCCCATGTAGATGAGCACCTTGGCCACCGGCGGCTCTGCGGAGAAGTCGATGGTGGCGCTGCGGACAAATCCATCGCGCTTCTCCTTCGCGGCCTTGATGGCCGACGGGATCGTGATGGTGGGCGCGCTCACCTCGGCGGTGGTCGCATCGACGATGACCTTCTTGGTCATGCCGCCAGACGCGACCATGACCTCGTAGCGGAGGTTGCCCGACATGATCGCGCGGGCGTCGACCGACGATCCGTTCGCGGCCGCCTCGGCGAGTTCGATCGCCTTGGCGAGCGGCACCTTCGCCGCAGCGAGCGACTGCTCGACTTCGGCCGGGTCGAGGGGAACGGACGTGTAGTCGGGAGGGGAGGGCGGTTGGGTCATGGCGAGTCCACCCACGGCGAGGATGAGAGCGAGGAATCCGAGTCGGTTCATGGTTGTTTCCAAGTTCGGTCGTTGGTCTGGACAGAGGCGGATGCTAGCATCCGGCAAGGGCACGCTCCCCGGCGGGGAGTGCCGGTCGAACGACGACGCGCCCCCTCTACATCGGCTGAGCCGGACCGACTTCACCTGTACTTTGAGCAAAGTTATGACGCACAACCGCCCTGCATCGCTCGTCATGCACGCCTCGAGAGGCGCGGCGCTCGCGCTCGCCGTCGCATCGTTCACGGCGACCGCAGGCTGCGAGCAGCAGCCGTCCGACGACATCCGTGGCGGCGGCTACGTCGAGCCTCCCGCGAAGCCGGAGCCGTCGGCGGAGATCCCCGGTCAGTCTTCGCAGGCGCGGAGCGCGCTTGGCAAGGCGAAGGAGCGCGCCGAGCGCCTCGTCAACGAGGATGTCGCCGAGTACAACAAGAAGATCGAGGACGCCGCCGAGGGCAAGATTCCGTAAGGGATCTGCCTGTGGCGCAGCCGCCGATGCGGCCGCATCGGCGGTGCGTGCGGCCGCAAGACACAGAGCCGATGGCCGTGATTTCGCGTTCGCAGTGAATCCGTGCCCCGTTCCCGAGCGATATGCCTGACCGCGACCGAAAGGCCGCGGTTGTTCGCACCGCCCCTCCGCTTTCGTCAAAGGAGACGCCGCATGATCGCTCCGCAGCACGCGCATTCCTGCACCCACTGCTCGTCCGACGACGCACTCGACGTCGAGGGCATGTGCGGTCACGGCCATCGCGAGGCCGCCGTGCGACCGAACTCCGGTGCGCCGGTCGATCAGCCGCGCATCGCGCGCGCCGTGCGCGAGATCCTCTTTGCGATCGGCGAGGACCCGGACCGCGACGGGCTGCTCGACACGCCGAAGCGCGTCGCGAAGGCGTATGCCGAGATCTTCCGCGGACTCTCCGAGAACGCGTCGACCCACCTCGCGCGCGTCTTCGAGCAGCGCTCGGACGAGCTCATCACCGTCACGAACATCAACTTCTTCTCGGTGTG
>Ga0315900_10007890_pt1 | contig 13840 bp, 14 predicted proteins | sample LakEriMetagenome_FD_203521 | JGI IMG/M metagenome (GOLD analysis project Ga0315900, IMG submission 203521) | Freshwater fungal communities from buoy surface, Lake Erie, Ohio, United States - Buoy 12 MA114 | ecosystem: Environmental > Aquatic > Freshwater > Lake > Lake biofilm | place: USA: Lake...
CAGCCCGGGCAGGTTGAACCCCGGAGGGAGGCCCATCGAGGACTGCATGTCCTTCATCTGGTCGTTCGAAACCCGGTCGGCGCGGTCGCGGGCGTCGTTGAAGGCAGCGGTGACCAGATCCTCGACGATGCCCTTGTCGTCCGGGTTCATCAGGCTCTCGTCGATCGATACGCCGAGGATGCGGCCCTTGGCGCTGGCGCGGACCTTCACCAGGCCGCCGCCTGCCGTGCCCTCAACCTCGATCGCGTCGAGCTTCACCTGCATCTCGTTCATCTGCTTCTGGATTGTCTCGGCGGCCGCCTGGGCTGCCTTCATCATCTCTTCCATCGACTTCATCGGGGGGACTCCTCAATTCAATTCCAGGGGGGACGGGCCGCGCGGGCCAGATTGCCCTCGGTCCCTAGCAATTCGGCCTCGGGGAAAGCCGCAAGGGCTGCCTCCACCAGCGGATCGGAGCGGATGCGGCTTTCCTCGGCTGCAGCTTCCGCCGCAGCCGCCTCGCGCAGGGATGGCTGCGCGGTGCCATGGCCGCGCTCGATCTGCCAGCGCCGGCCGGTCAGCTTGAACAGCGCCTCGCGGATATCGGGCGCGGGATCATCGGGGAAGCTGTCGGCCTGTTCGTAGACGAGCTTGTCCGGCCCGAGCTCGATCACCCGCACCCGGTCGCGCATCATCTGGGCAACCCGCAGCTGGCCCGCTGCATCGACCGCCTCGACGAGGCCAGCCCAGTCCTGCGACGGCGCGGGTGCGGCTGGCGCGGCCGATGCAGTCTCACCCCCGCCCGCAGACGCGGGTGCCGCCGCAGCGGGAGCCGCGACAATGCCGCTCGCCGCGATTTCCTCGATCCGCTTGGCGAGCTTACCCGGATCGGGCATCTGCGCAGCGTGGAGGATGCGCAGCAGCGCCATCTGCAAGGATACCAGCGGATCGGGCGCGGTCCGCACCTCGTCATGCCCCTTGAGCAGCAATTGCCACAGGCGGTGCAATTCCCCCGCCCCCAGCCGCGCGGCAAAATCGGCAAGCGCCGCGCGCTCTTCTTCCGAGGGGGCCTCGCGCTCGCCGCCCGAAACCTGCGCCAGCGTGACGCGGTGAGTGAGGTCCATCAGCGCGCGGATCAGCGCCAGCGGCTCGACCCCGAGCGCATATTGCTCGTCCACCGCTGCCAGCAGCGCCTTGGCGTCGCCTTCGAGCAGGTGGCCCAGAACGCGGCGCTGGGCGCTCTTGTCGGCTAGGCCGAGCATGTCGCGCACGCGGGCACCGGTGACCTTGCCCTCGCCGTCGAGGTCGGCATGGGCGATCGCCTGATCGAGGATCGACAACCCGTCACGCACCGAGCCTTCGGCCGCATTGGCAATGATCGCCAGCGCCTCGCGCTCGGCATCGACGCCTTCGAGCTGGCACACCCTGGCGAAGTGATCGGCGAGCAGGCCCGCAGGGATACGCCTGAGGTCAAACCGCTGGGTGCGGCTCAGCACGGTGACCGGCAGCTTGTCGACTTCGGTGGTGGCGAAGAGGAACTTCACATGCGCAGGCGGTTCCTCAAGCGTCTTGAGCAAGGCGTTGAAAGCATTGCGCGAGAGCATGTGGACTTCGTCGATGATATAGATCTTGTAGCGCGCCGAGACCGCCGCATAGCGCACCTGCTCGATGATCTCGCGCACATCATCGACCCCGGTGTTCGAGGCCGCGTCCATCTCGATCACGTCGATATGGCGGCCCTCGGCAATCGCGGTGCAGGGCTCGCAAACGCCGCAGGGATTGATCGTCGGCCCGCCCTGCCCGTCCGGCCCGACGCAGTTCAGCGCCTTGGCGATCAGCCGCGCGGTCGAGGTCTTGCCGACCCCGCGCACGCCGGTCATCAGAAAGGCATGCGCCAGCCGGTCGCGCGCAATCGCATTGGCGAGGGTGCGCACCATCGCCTCCTGCCCGATCAGCTCGGAAAAGGTCTGCGGACGGTATTTGCGGGCCAGCACGCGGTAGGGCTGGTTCACAGCAGCGGAAGCCGGAGCGGGCACAGGAGCGGGAGCAGGCGCCGCTTCGGCCTTGGGCGCTGGCGGCGGTGCAGGCTCAGGATCGCCGAACATCGAATTCTGCCCCGCCGCCTCAAGCTCGGCAAGGCTCGGGCCGGTGTCGTCCTCTTCAGGCAGATCGGGATCGGAATCGCTCATCGCCATCTACTGTAGGCAAGCCGCTCGGGAATGTCGAAGCCCCGCGCACCACTCATCGACATTGCGCACAGCTTGACAGGCGAGCGGCATGTTTCGATCACCATCAGGAGGGAGAGGCGCAGCATGTCCATCATTCCGGGGCGCATGACCGACCATCATCAGGGCTCTCTGGTGGTGTTCCTGATCGGCATGCGGATCAATCATTTCCACAAGATCGGCCGCTGGCTCCCGGTGTTCCGCGCCATGGGCCCGATGATCCGCGAGCTTTCGATGAACCCGGACAGCGGCTTCATCGGCACCGAATATGCCCTGTGCTCCCCGCGCCAGATCCTGCTGCTCCAGTACTGGCGCGATTTCGACAGCCTCGAGGCCTATGCCCGCAACCGCGACGCGAACCACTGGCCGGCCTGGACCGAGTTCAACCGCCGGATCAGCAATGACGGGACGGTGGGGATCTATCACGAGACCTATCGGGTCGCAGCCGGAGCGCACGAGACGATCTACGGGAACATGCCGCCTTTCGGGCTTGCTCGCTTTACCGGAAGCGTCCCCGCAACAGGATCGCGCAACGCCGCCCGCGAGCGTATGCGCGTCAATTCCGGCGAATAATGGAAAAGGAGCCGAGCGACCCGCCGCAATCCACCTGAGCTGCTTCCTTCCGGACCTGACTCGGTGAGCAGACGCAAACGTCCACCCGACTCCCGGGCGGGCATATGGCGCGGGGCGACTAAAAAATCAACTCAGCGAAAATTATCAGCGTAGGCTTGGAGCTTGAGCCGCTTGGCTGGCGTCGCGTGCACGCGCGCGGCGATGCCGTATTTCTCGGCATAGGCCTTGGCTGCGTCCTTCGATGGGAAGGTCAGCTTCACCTGCGACTGGGTGTCGCCCGTGCCGGTCCAGCCCATCAGCGGATCGGCAAAGCGCGCCTGCGATTGCTCGAACTCGAGCACCCACTCCTCGGTGCGGGCCTTGCCCGATTGCATCGCGTGCTTGGGCTGCTGGTAGATTCTTGCGGACATTTTTTCTTTCGATCCTCGCTCATGCGGCCTCACGGCCGCGTCGCTGCGGGCGGGCAGTCGCCCTTGCGGGCAGCTAATGCGTCCCGAATTGCACACGCCCGATAGCCCAATGCTATTCGCGGTTGAAGGCGTTTTTGGTCTTCATGCTCGGCTTTTCCAGCCATGGCTGATCGGGCCAGCGATGCTTGGGATAGCGGCCCTTCATGTCCCTCACCACATCGGCCCAGCTGCCGCGCCAGAAACCCGGCAGATCGCGGGTCGACTGCACCGGACGCCCGCCCGGGCTGGTGAGCTTGAGCAGAAGCGGCGTTGCGCCGATCATCGGCTGGCTGTCGAGCCCGAACAGCGCCTGCACCCGTACCTCGACGCTCGGCGCGTCGTCTCCGGCATAGTCGATCGCGTGGCGCGTATCGGCGGGCGAGGTGAAATGGGTGGGCGCGGCCCTGTCCATCGCCTGGCGCTGGTTCCAGTCGAGGAGGCCAAGCGCGGCTTCGGCGAAGCGGTGCGGCGGCAGATCCAGATCGCGCCGCCCCGCGAGCAGGGGCGCGAGCCATTCGCCGGCCCGCTCGCGCAGGACCTCGGGTGAAAGCGCCGAGATCCCGGCAAAGCGGGCCCGGGCGAGGAAGCCTTCGGGAAAGATATCCCCAAAACGCTCCAGAGCCTTGTCGACAAGGATATCCACAAGCAGCGCCGGATCGGGCGCGGGTTCAGGGACGCTTGCCAGCACGATCGCGCCCAGCCGCCGTTCACGCCGCGCTTCGACACGATCCTTGTCGCTATTCCAGCGGGTTGTGACGCGTTCCTGCAATTGTCTGGTAAACAGCGCCGCGATCCGCTCGGGGGTGATTTCGGCGCCCGAAGTGATGCGCGCGCCCTTGGCCTGCCCTTGCGCGTCGCCGATCACGATCCACTCCGCCCGCGCCAACGGCGAGGCCGGATCGAGCAGGTAACCGCGCCCGCCGGCGCTCAGCCAGTGCTCGCCCGAAGGATCGCGGCGGCGCGCGACGAAATCCGGGCGGGCGAGCGCCAAAGCCTCGGCAGCGTCGGCGGCGGGGCTCTGCCCGATCGCGCCGGCAAGCTTTGCCGCCTGCCCTGCCCAGCCTTGCGCAATCCGCGCCGCAGAGACCGACCGCGGGGTCCGATCCCCGCGCCAGCGCGCAAGGCGCTGCAACAGGTCCTCGCCCCGCCCGCCAAGACCGCGCTCCTGCAACAGCATGACCAGACGGGCGGCATCCTCGCCCACACCGGCGGCCGCGCCATGGAGGACGCCGGCCGCCTGATCCGGAGCCATCGGGAGAGCCGCAATCGCCTCGCCCAGAGGCGTGATGCGCCCGCCCGCATCGAGCGCGCCCAGCGCCTCGAGCGCCGCGCGCGCCGCGGCGACCGAGGCTTCGGGCGGCGCGTCGAGCCATGGCAGGGCCTGCGGGTTGGCGGTGCCCCACTTGGCCAGTCGCAGCAGCAGCGGGGCAAGATCGGCCTGCATGATCTCGGGCACCGCGAATTCGGGGCGACCGGCGTGCCCCGCCTCCTCCCATAGCCGGTAGGCGACCCCCGGGCCCTGCCGCGCCGCGCGCCCTGCGCGCTGGGCGGCCGAGGCCTGCGAGGCACGGCGCGTGACGAGATGCGTGGTGCCTGCCGCGCGGTCGAATTCGGCGAGGCGCGCGAGACCGGAATCGACCACGACGCTCACCCCGTCCAGGGTCAGCGAGGTTTCGGCAATCGCGGTTGCCAGCACGATCCGGCGGCGACCTTCGGAATCGCGCCGGATCGCGGCGCGCTGTGCGGCAGGCTCGATCTGGCCGTGGAGCGCATGGATCGGCACATCGGCAAGGCGCGGTTCGAGCCGCTCGCGCACCCGCTCGATCTCGCGCACACCGGGCAGGAAGGCGAGAATATCGCCCGCCTCCTCGCGCCACGCAGTCATCACGGCAGCAGCCATGCGATCCTCGACCGCTTGCGAACCATCGCCGCCAAGCCATTTGATCTTCAGCGGAAAACTGCGCCCTTCACTTGCGATGACCGGAGCGCCCTCGCCCAGCAGCCGGGCAAAGCGCGCGCCATCGATGGTGGCCGACATCACCAGCACCTTGAGGTCCTCGCGCAGCACGCCGCGCGTCTCCAGCGCCAGCGCGAGGCCCAGATCGCTGTCGAGCGCACGCTCGTGCGCCTCGTCAAACAGCAAGGCAGAAACGCCGGGCAGCTCCGGGTCATCAACCAGCCGGTTCACCAGAATCGCCTCGGTGACGACGAGGATGCGGGTGCGCGCCGAGACCTTGCTGTCGAGCCGGGTCATGTAGCCCACGGTCTCGCCCGCAGCCTCGCCCAGCATTTCGGCCATGCGCTCGGCCGCAGCGCGGGCGGCGACGCGGCGGGGCGAGGTGAGGATGATCTGGCCGGTGCACCATGGCTCACCCAGCAGATCGGGCGCGACCGCAGTGGTCTTGCCCGCCCCCGGGGGCGCGACCAACACCGCAGCCCCCGCCTCGCCCAGCGCGGCGCGGATATCCGGCAGGACGGCGTTGATGGGAAGGTCGGGGTGCATCGCCCCGCCCGATAGCGGGCTCAATGCCCGCGCGCGACCGCGAATTGCGCCGCTTCGGCCATGGCAGCCCGCGCCTTGCCATCGGGGAAGATCGAAATCGCATCGATCGCGCGATTGGCAAAGTGGCGCGCGCGCTCACGCGTGTCTTCGAGCGCATTGTGCTTGCCGATCAGGTGGATCGCATGGGCCAGATCATCGTCCGAGCTGCGGTGGCCGATGATCGCGTCCTTCCAGAACTTGCGCTCGTCCTCGTTGCCGCGGGCATAGGCCAGGATCACCGGCAAGGTCATCTTGCCCTCGCGGAAGTCATCGCCCTGATCCTTGCCCATTTCGGCAGCGTCGGAATCATAGTCGATCGCATCGTCGACCAGCTGGAAGGCAACGCCGAGATTGCGGCCATAGGCTTCGAGCGCGCGCTCCTGTTCTTCCGAACATTCCGCCACCACCGCGCTGATCTGGCTGGCGGCAGCGAAGAGCGCGGCGGTCTTGGCGCCGATGATGTGGAGATATTGCTCTTCGCTGGTGTTGATCTGGCGCTGGGCGGACAGCTGCGAGACCTCGCCTTCCGCGATCACGGCACTGGCACGGCTGAGGATCGAGAGCACCTTCAGGGAGCCATCCTCGGTCATCAGCTCGAAGGCGCGGCTGAACAGGAAATCGCCGACCAGCACGGTCGCCGGATTGCCGAAGATGATATTGGCCGCCGCCTTGCCGCGCCGCAGTTCGCTGCCGTCCACCACATCATCGTGCAGCAGCGTGGCGGTGTGGATGAATTCGACCGCCGCGGCGAGCTTGTGGTGGCGCGTGCCCTTGTAACCGACCAGTTCGGCCCCGGCCAAGGTCAGCATCGGGCGCAGCCGTTTGCCGCCGCCCGAAATCAGGTGACCGGCAAGGCGCGGGATCAGCGGGATCTCGCTCTGCATCCGGTCGAGGATCACCGCATTGACCGAGTTCATGCCCGGCGCGGTCAGCGCAAGCATGGGATCGAGCGTCGGAGCCTTGCGCGGCAGGGGAATGACATCGGCCGTCATATTCTGCGGGCTGTAGGGCGCGCCCGCCGTGCTTGGCAAGCGCAGAATTGCTGCTAGTTTCGCGCGCAATGTCTCAGGAAACGCAACCCTCGCCCGACCATGGCGGACAGCCCGATCCAGTGCTGGCCAGCTTTCGCAAGAGCATCGACAATATCGATGCCGCGCTGATCCACATTCTGGCCGAGCGGTTCCGCATCACCCAGGCGGTGGGGGAATACAAGGCGAAGGCCACCCTGCCCCCGGCCGATCCCGATCGCGAAGCGCGCCAGATCGCGCGGCTGCGTAAGCTGTCGGAAGAAGCCGATCTCGATCCGGAATTCTCCGAGAAGTTCCTGCGCTTCATCATCGATGAAGTGATCCGCCACCACGAAAAGGCGCGCGGCGGCTGACAAGGCCTCTCAGGGCGTATCGTCGCGCGCCGGCGGCTCTGCCGGAGGTGACGGGGGCGGAGGCGGCGAATAGCCTCGCTGGTTCTGCGGCAAGGCGGGCGAGTCCGGCGGAAGCGGGGTGCCATTAGCCAGCGCCTCGCGGAGATCGCGCTGCGCTTCGAGCGCATCGGCGCGGTCTCTCAAGAACCGGCGTTCGGCGCGATTGAGGCGCACAAGTTCGCCCGTGGGCAGCAGCGCCACGCGTCCACGCCCGGGATAGACGAGGCCGCCGCTGGTGCACACCGATCCGGTCCGCGCATCGATATCGCAGGCAGGACCAATACCGCGGGTCTCAATCACTGGCGGGACATAGGGATTGCTGAACACGGTGCGCTGACCGGCAAGGCCACGATCGGGCGAGGCGCAGGCGCCGAGGCCCAGTGAAACGGGCAAGGCCAGCGCGGCGATCATCCATTGGCCCGTCATCACGCCCATCACGCCTCTTGCAGTGAAACAGGCCTTTTCAATCGCTTGGTTCGCGTGAACCATGGGTGAACCGGGCAGGCAAAAAGGGGCACGCAGCCGGGTCAGAAACTGCGTGCCCCCGAGCGAAGCGTCGGCTGTCCCCCCGGATCAGCTGTCGCTTCGCTGCCTTGCGCGCCGGCCTCTCGGGGGGCTGAGCGGGCGGGGCCGCACCGCCTGAGGCCAGCGCTGCAAAGCTCAGCCGCGCGGGCGGCGCATGCGCGGCGGGCGCTGCGCGCCGGGCGCACGGGTCTTGGTGACGTTGCGGCTCACCTGACCATCAGCGCGGGTGGTGGTGCGATCGCGCGAGGCGAGCACCTCGCCCGCGCTGTTGCTGACCGACTGGCTCGCCTGCGAATTGCCCTGCCCGTCACGGCTGCGGCTGCCGGCAAGGCCATAGGTCTCGCCCCCGCGTCCGGTCGCGGTGCCGGCGAAGGTTGCGCCGTTCTCGGTGCGGGTCCGCTCGCCTTCGAGGCTGCGCGACTTGCCCTGAGGGCCGGTCTGCACCACATCGATGGTCGCACCCGTCTCGGTGCGCTGGCGCAAGGCGCTGCTGCTGACCGTGTTGCCGGTGGCGAGATTGGTCGCCTCGCGGGTCCGGCTGGCGGTGCCGGCATCGCGATCGACCGTGGAGGTCGTGCTGCCGGTGACATTGGGGCCTTCATAGGTCTTGGTGCGGGACTTTTCCTGCGCCGCGACCGGCAGCGCGAGGGCCAGCGCGGTCAGCGTGGCGAGCATCATGCGGGGTTTCATCATAGCGAAATTCCTCATCCGTTTCATCGTCTTGCGGGTGCCATTCGCCGCGTCGGGGTTGTGCGGCGGTGACAGCAGGGAAACGGAGGAAGCGGCGGGCGCCCTTCGCGGGAAGCGCCGTTTTTTCGCTCAGCGCGGCGGGGGCGCGGCCTCTGTGCCATCGGGAGACATCCCGGGCTGCGCGGGCACTGGCTCGGTCGCAGGCGCGCCTGCGCCATCTGCCGGAGCGCCCCTGCCCTGCCCCTGCCGTTCGGCGCGGAGTTTCTGCCAGGTATCCATCAGCGCGCGGCGTTCCTCGGGTGGCAGGCGGCGCAGCGCCTCGCGGCGTTCCTCGGGGCTCATCCGCCGCAGCCGCTCGATCCGGCCGCGCTGCTGGATGTTGCGCTGCTCCTCGCGCAGCGGCCGCACGATATCCTCGCGGGTGAGCGCCTCGCCCGCCTCGACCCGGCCGCGCAACTCCTCGCGGCGCACTTCGAGGCGCTGGTCGATCAGGCTGTCGGGGCGGGCTTCGGCTGCGTCGATCCGCTGGCGGATGCGGGCTTCCTGCTCAGCCGTGGGCAGCGGCAGGCCGGCGGCGCGGCGGCGCTCCTTCTCCTTGGCGATGCGCTGTTCGATCATCTGGCGGCGCGCGGCGCTGCGGCCCTCGCGCACCTCGTCAATCCGGCGGAAGGCCTCGCCGAGTTCCTCCGGCGTGTCGATCGGCCCTTCGATCCGCACCGGCGCAAGCGCGGCGGGAACGGCATCGGCGGGGACTGCGGCAGGCTTGGCAGGCGGTGCGACGGCGGGCGTGCTGTCGGTGCCGGTGATGCTCGCCCAGACCTTTTCCGGCGAAGGCACAGGCAGATCGAGCCGTTCGAGCAGGCCGGTCGCCGCCGCAGCCGTGGCCAGCGCAGAAAAGCCGACCACGCCGATCGCGATCCGCCGCCCGATCCGCCAGCCGCGCGCGGCCCCGGTGCCGGAGCGGCGCAGCTGCGGCAGCGGCGCAGGTCGCACGGCGGCTGCGGCCAGCACCTTGTCGGCAAAGTCTTGCGGAAGGCCCGGCACGGCAAAATCATCCAGCGCCCGCGCCAGCGGAGTGCCCGGCGCGATCGGTGCGCCTTCGGTCTCGTCAGTGGCGCTCATCGCGCATCTCCTTGCGCCGCGAACGCCTTGCGCAGGGCCGCGCGGGCCCTCAGCAGCAGCGATTCGAACGCCTTGATATTCATGTCGAGCGCGGCAGCCGCCTCGGCATTGGGAAGCTCTTCGTAATAGGTCAGCACGATTGCAGCGCGCTGGCGCTCGGGCAGGGCCAGCACCAGCGCACGGGTGGCCTCGGCCTGCTGGCTTTCGGCGATCACGGCATCGGCGAGCGGCGCATCATCGGCCCGTTCGGGAACCTCCTCGCCCGAGATGCGGCGAGCGCTGCGCAGCCGGTCGATCGCGAGATTGGTGACCACCCGCGCCAGCCAGCCCGACAGGCGCAGCGCCCCGCCTGCCGGGGTTCCGGCAGGGTGGCGCGCAGCCAGCCGCGGCGCATGGTCCCACAATCTCAAGCACGCTTCCTGCACAATATCCTCGGCCTCATGGGCATCGCCAACCATGCGGTAGGCGATCCGGTTGAGCGACGCTGCGTAACGCCCGATCGCCTCGCGCAGCGCCGCCGCATCGCGGGCCGCCAGCCGAGCGACCAGCGCGGCATCATCGGCCATCACGGCCGCCAAGGGGGGCTCGCCGCTAGCGGTCATGGTTGCGCGCAATGGGCCTCTCTGGCGGCTCGGTCAGGCGGGTTAACTGCACACATAACGCGGGGCGCGGCAAAACCCTTCGCGCCGGGTACCGGTCAGGCATCATGCGCGCGGCAGGCGCAGTTCGACCAGCAATCCGCCGAGATCCTCGCTGGTGCCGAGCGTCACCGAGCCGCCGTAGATCTCCGCCACGTCGCGCACGATCGCAAGGCCAAGGCCGGTGCCGGGCTTGCCGGTATCGAGCCGCGCGCCGCGATCGAAGATGCGGAAGCGCTCGGCCTCGGGGATTCCGGCGCCATCATCCTCGATCCAGATCAGGCATTCGCCCTCGCGCGCATCGGCGCTCTCGTCATCGGGATCGATCGTGACGAACACCGAACCGCCGCCATATTTGGCCGCGTTTTCGATCAGATTGCCGAGCATCTCGTCCAGATCCTGCCGCTCGATCGCCACCTCCGCGGTGCGGCTGCCGGCGATGTCGAGGCGGCCTTCGGGATAGAGCCGCTCGACCGCACGGCGCACGGCCTCGGCGCTCTGGCGGACATTGCTGCGCGCATGGCCCGCCGCCCGCCGGCCCACCGCGCGGGCGCGGGCGAGGTGGTGATCGACATGGCGCTGCATCGTGCGCGTCTCGCGCATCACCGCCTCGCCAAGGTCCGGCGCGCGCGCGGTGGCGGCGTTGGTGAGCACGGTCAGCGGGGTCTTCAATGCATGGGCGAGATTGCCAGCATGGCGGCGCGCTTCCTCGGCCTGGCGCTCGGTGTGTTCGAGCAGCGCGTTGACCTCGTCCACCAGCGGCTGGACTTCGAGCGGCAGGGGCTCGGCAATGCGGTTGGCACCTGTGGCGCGCAGGTTCTGGATCGCGGCGCGGACCCGCCGCAAGGGAGAGAGGCCGTAGCGGATCTGGAGAAGCGCCATCACCAGCAGGCCGAGGCCCAGCACCGCAAAGCTCCAGATCAGGATCAGCCGCACGCGCCCGATCTGCGCATCCATCTGCGCGGTCGCGCTGGCCACGGCAAAGGTCCAGCGGGTGTCGCTGCCCGGCAGGATAACGGTGCGCTCGGCAATCCGCAGGGGTTCGCCCGGGAACTGGCCGGAATTGTAGAAATGCACCTCGCTGTCGAAATGGTCGCCCTCAGCCTCCACCCCATGCAGCTTCAATGTGCGGTCCCACAGGCTGCGCGAGGGCCAGGGCTCATAATTGCTGCCGCTGATCTGCCAGTAGAGCCCGCTGCCCGGTTCGAGGAACCGCTGATCGCCCAACGTGCGGTAGAAATAGACCTCGCCGCTCGCATCGATCTCGGCCGAGGCGATCATCGCGGTGAGGATGTAGTCGAGCTGTTCGTCGAAATTGCTCTCGACCTGCGCGGTGAGCGTGCGTTCGAGCGCAATGCCGCCGCCCAGCAGCAGGACAAAGATCCACCCCGCGGCAATCAGCCCCATGCGCCGCGCGAGGCTGGCGCGCGGGGCCGGACGGGCAGCTGGGGGCGACGCCGGTTCGGCCACCGCTTGCACGGCAGACACAGCAGCGCCCTCGCCCTCAGGCGCGGTCACCGGCGCTTCGCCGCCCTCAGGCGCGAGGGGCTTCGGCGGGGTCGTCGAGGCTGTAACCGAGGCCACGGATGGTCGTAATCACGTCTGCGCCAAGCTTCTTGCGGATGCGGGTCACGAAGACTTCGATGGTGTTCGAATCCCGGTCGAAATCCTGATCATAAATATGCTCGATCAGCTCGGTGCGGCTCACCACCTTGCCCTTGTGGTGCATCAGGTAGGACAGGAGCTTGTATTCCTGCGCGGTGAGCTTGACCGGCTCGCCGCCCAGCGTGACCCGGCCTGAGCGCGTGTCCAGCCGGACATCGCCAGCGGTAAGTTCGGAGGAGGTATTGCCCGAAGCGCGGCGAATCAGCGCGCGCAGGCGGGCGATCAGCTCCTCGGTCTGGAACGGCTTGGCGAGGTAATCATCGGCGCCCGCATCGAGCCCGGCGACCTTGTCCGACCAGCTGTCGCGCGCGGTCAGCACCAGCACCGGGAAGGTGCGCCCTTCGCGCCGCCACATGCCCAGCACCGTCAGTCCGTCGATCTCGGGCAGGCCAAGGTCGAGGATCACGGCATCGTAATCCTCGCTCGAGCCCATGTAGTGCCCGTCTTCGCCATCGACCGACAGATCGACCGCATAGCCATTATGCTCCAGCGTCGACTTGAGCTGCGCGCCCAGCGTGGGCTCATCCTCGACGATCAGAATTCGCATGCTTCACCATTTCCCTGCTGCGTGTTTTGCCGATTTGGTGCGCTTTTGCCGGGCCAGCGTCAAGCAAGCCGGCTGCCACTGCGCGCGCCCTGTCCCCCGATCCGGACCGCCTATGGGCCGCTCAGCGTGAACGGCCGATGACGCGGCCGGTGCGGGCATCGACATCGACATAGGTCACACGCCCTTCGCGGATGAACTTGAGCCGATAGGCCCGCGCGGTCGAATCATAGGCCGGGCCGAGATATTCGCTGCCCTGCATCTGCGGCAGGATGCGCCGCTCGATCTCGCGCAGCGACAGCTGCGTGCCGGCCTGCGCCTCACGCCGCGCCTCGCCCTGGTCGCTCTGCGCCTGCTCCTGCCGGGCCGCAGCCGGCACAGCCAGCCCGCCCGCGCACAGCGCGAAAAGGAGAGCAGCACAGGAGGAACGACGCGGGTTCATGATGGCCCCATGCCTAGCTATGCAGCTTTGAACAAGGTGTGAATGATATCACGGCTTGGCGGCGGCGGGCGCAGCCTCGTCCTTCACCAGCTCGAACTTGAACGACATGCTGATCCCGGTCGCGACCATGCCGGGCTGCACCGGCGGCGGCGCGGCGGCGACCATGTCTGCACTGGCGCGCAGCATCGCCATTTCGGGCATGGGCCCGCGGCCCTCGATTGCCTCGCTGATCCACAGCACACGGGCGCGGTCATAGCCGAACAGCGCGGCATATTCATCGACCCGCGCCTTGGCCTTCTCGATCGCGCGCTTGCGGGCGGCGTCCTTGGCGGCGGCATCGTTCTCGATCGAGAAGCTCGGGCCCGACAGATCATTCGCGCCCGCTTCGACCAGCGCATCGAGCACGCGCCCGGCATTGTCGATCTTGCGCAGGATCACGCTCACCCGGTTCGAGGCCTGATAGCCGCGGAACACCGGACGCTGCGTCGCCTGATCGTAGTCATAGCGGGCATTGAGGTTGATGCCGGTGGTCTGGATGTCCTGCTCGGCCACGCCCAGCGCCTTGATGCGGGCGACCACCTTGGCCATGGCGGCCGAGTTCTGGCGCAGCGCCTCGGTGGCGGTGGGGGCCTCGGTGTTCACGCCCGCGCCGATGGTGGCGATGTCGGGCGCGACCGAGACGCTTTCGCTGACGGTGAGCTCGACCACCGGGCCCTTGGCCTCGATCTCGATCACGGGTTCGGCCAGCGCCGCGCCCGGCAGGGCAAGGGTGCTGGCGGCAAGAGCGGCAAGTGCAGGACGGATCATAGATGTTTTCCTCCGGGTATTGCGGCGCCATTGGACTGCGGCAGCTTTCGCGGGACTGAACCGCCTTGGCAGAAGGCTGTCAAATCCCTAGGTGCCGCAGGCCATGGCGCAACCTCCCATTTTCTCGCTTGAAGGCATGGCCCTGCAACAGGGCGGGCGCTGGCTGTTCGGCGGGCCGACGCCCACCAGCGGCGCAGCGCCGATCGATCTGCATGTGCT
>Ga0315900_10007891_pt1 | contig 13834 bp, 31 predicted proteins | sample LakEriMetagenome_FD_203521 | JGI IMG/M metagenome (GOLD analysis project Ga0315900, IMG submission 203521) | Freshwater fungal communities from buoy surface, Lake Erie, Ohio, United States - Buoy 12 MA114 | ecosystem: Environmental > Aquatic > Freshwater > Lake > Lake biofilm | place: USA: Lake...
TTTAGAATTTACAGAGTGGCTTAATATAGGTTTTGAATTCCCCCTAAAGGGCCTGGAATTTTTCCGGGCCTTTTTTTGTGGGGTAAAGTAACGTATGAGAAAAAATCCTTTCCCGATCGTTGCGGGACGAGGCGCCCCTGCCGATAATCCGAGACGGTCAATTTTTGGGTTTAAAATTTCCGGATTTTAATTCCCGAAATTTTCGAAGGATATAAAGCTATTATGATTATATTTGAGGTATTAAACCATTTGCCTTGGTTTAGAGCTTAAAATTTAATGGGTTAGTAAGTACAAAAAAGTCAGGTGGTTCCTGACTTTTTTACTGTGTATGGGTTCGCATTTTTTACTCTGAATCTGAATCTTTAGATTTACGCTATCACACAAAACGTACTTTTATGTATTCAAATTTTGAACCAACTAAACGTCCACCTACCGCTAGAGAAAAGTCTATCCGATTCAAATACGGATCATTGTTTATTTTCTCAGCACTCTGTGCAATCGCCCTGGGAGTTTTATATAACAACCAGAAAATAAACTATAAAGAGCAAGTAACAGAAATTGGTGTTTTAAGAAAACAAGTTGATAGCTTACAGCATCTTTCCGATTCTCTATATGCTGAAAATTTTCCATGCCAAGTTGAACTGGGAAGATATCAAATAGCATATGAGATATTCCTAGAAAGGAATAGAAAAGCTGCAGAGCAGTACGGAACTATCATATCGGAGGAAACAGAGTAATCACTTTTTAAATCATAGAACTATGGGATACTACGAAATTGTTAGAAGCACTCCTGGAGGCACCGTTAAGAAGCCAAAGCCAAAACCTAAAAATAAGAAGTAGTTATGAGTAAGCGATGGGAACATTACAGAGAGAAGTATAAGGACTATGAAAGAGAGAATACTCTGAAAGGATGGATCAAACACATCTATCTCGTTTTCTTGTCATTATTAATTAAGCCTCCAAGAGTTTAAAGAAAGTCGTGTGTGAGTGTCCAATTGGACGCGGGCCTGCAGAGATGCAGGCTTTTTTTGTTGGAATACATAACGATGTAACAACTATAATCGTTATGAAACAATACTATGAACTTGGAGAGATATTCTCACTGGATGAATGTCATAAATTAGCAGAGGAGGTTCTATCTTATAGAACTGCCGGAGCAATCACGGAAGAGACCGATACAAGGTTCTATCGCAACTCCTTTGGTGGTAATACCCCAGGTTCATGGGAAGTGCTTAGAAGACTAACACCACAGATAGAAGAGATCACTGGTGTGAAGTTAAAAGAAGCTAATCCCTATTGTCGCATCTACAATAACGGATCTACCCTACATAATCATGTGGATAGAGAAGGTTTAGATTGGACTATCTCTGTTTGTCTTTTCACTAGTCTCAAACATGATTGGCCGCTCTATGCAATAGAAGGAGAAGAGATTTTATCTTTCCCTACAAAATTGAATCAAGCGTGTCTAATGAATGGACGCAAACTTGAACATTGGCGGGCGCCCCTGCAATGCTCACCTGACGAGTTTGTGATTCAGATGTTTCTACACTGGACAGAGGTTCCGTAACATTTTTATCTACCGAGTCGTTTTCGTAAATTTGTATCATGAACGAAGAAGGATCGAGTATGAGTTATGCAAAAGTAAATACCACAATTTGTTTAAGGGGACTTATCTTCCCAGCAGGTACTTTGGTTAGAGTTTGGGAAACAGGAAGAGTAACTTCTATCCAACCTGTTGCAACTAATCACGAAGTGCTATGGTATTCTTTACCTAAGATTCACTTAAATCATATCATCCCATTGGAGAAGTGGTGGTGCAAAGGAATTGATTACGGATTACTTTAATTTCAAAAAACACACGACATGAAAAAAGAAGCATTAGAATTAGTTCGCAGAGTCTATCACCTTTTGAAGTGGGATATACCACATCCAAATCTAGAAGAGATTTTTGAAGCATCTAGAAATCAAGCAAGGATGATTGCCAATTATATGGCGGAGAAAAATCCAGAGATGCAGGAAAAGTATGACATGCTTAAAGCTGAGATCGATAAAATAGAAGCTACAGCTTTCTTAAAATTTTAATCATGAGTCAATTCCAAGAAGCAAGAATGTATGGCGTTGTCGATGTCCCTAGATATTGTCAATGGTGTTTCAGAGTTTTTATCAATCAGTATAACCCAATTCTCATTCAAACCTCGGGACAGCCTATGGATGTTTATTGGAGTGGTGCATCTCTCATAGTTGAAATGCAGAATGGACAACTCCGTAGATACTTCGGATTGGGTTCAGAAGATTTTGAAATCGTTTACATATGATACGTAGAGACTTTCCCAAAGACAATATCAGTCCAAGAAACCACGAGGGCAAAGTAATTGGAGGTGGCATGTACTTCATAATACACATTATAAGAATGCTATTACTTCTTGTAACCTTTCCTATTCGTGCATTTATATACATGCTCAATCCCTTCGCCTCTAAGAACGTCAGAATAAAAGATTAGGATGGACTTGACGCTAGCTTTAGTATCCGGTATATTAGGAGTTATTGTAATTAGAACAATAGCATTGGAGATCTTAGTATTGAAACTCAAAGGCAAAAACAAGCTATTATGTAGAGAGAATCACAGATTAAGAATTAAACTCCAAGAGCATGAAAACAGTACAAAAGGGTGAAGACATTAAAAGAGTAAAAGATGAAGAAGCGGAATTATTCGTAAAATCCCGTGGCTATCAATACGTTCCTAAATCAGTTTGGAAAGAATTTAAAAATGGACCGAAACAATCTGAAGACTCAGAACTAAAAGATAAGAAGTCCAAAGGAAAGAAAGACTAATGAAAAACCAACATAAAGATCTTCAGTACCGAATGCCAACATTAGGTGCTGATGTAGCAGACGTCACGGAATGAGGATTCTAAGTAGTCTTGCTAGGGAGAACGGTTTAGTCGTGTGAATCGATTTTCCCAAAAAAGAGAAGGTCCAGCTTAAAAACTGGACCTTTTCCCTTGTAGGGGCCATGGTTAGGACCCCGCCCGCGTACGTGCGTATTTGCATTTTTTTCTCTTGAGGATTATTCATAAATTTACCTATCACTAAAAAATCACACGATATGCAATTAGAAATGGAAGACTACCACAAAGTAGCAGAAATGGAGTTCATTAAATATGGTAACTCTATGGTTTTTGGAACCCTTACACAAGAAAATATCTCTCATATTGTTCAAGTTGGCGCTTCAGTCATGATGACTAGGGACAAATTTTTACAGGGAGGTAGCTTTGTACAATCGGTAGTAGATAACGATCTTCAGGGTGCAGTAAATAGAGCAGATGCTGTTATCCGCAGAGCACTTGTATTTATGGTATATCTAAACTCACACGTGAGGGCAGAGCTAGAAATAGAAAATATGAAATCACCATCTTTTGAAACAATCTAAAGGATAGATAGATTATGGAAAACGAAAAATTTCAAAAGGTAGCAAAGGCAGTTTTTTTAATAGCCGCTTTTGCGTTTGGATTTTGGATTCTCTCATTTGGATTCAGACTCATTTGGGAAGCAGCTAAATCCATGTATCTGAACTGGTAAAAATCTGTCCCGGATTTTTAGAGATGCTCCAACGGAGCATCTTTTTTTGTGGGCATCCGCAGAAGTTGCTGCACGATGCTGCAATTTCCTGAGGCGCCCCTGCGTTACGAATCGGATCAACTTTCTTTTTTCTGCATTTTTTGTAACAAGAGTTTTTTCTTAATTTGCCCCATAAACACACGACACCATGAATCTAATCTATCAACTCGGGGAAAACCTATTCATCAAAGGAGATAAGGTTATCAGCTACGAAACGCACGTAGCATCTATTAAGGATAACATCATTTACGAGTTTGGAAAGTTCTCTAGAACAACTAGCAAACACATTTCAAGAGTGGCAAACATCCTTAAACTGCCTGTTAAGACTGTTAACAAGAACGTTGCATTTTTCAAGTATGAAATGGGAATCGAACCTTTTAAAATGGAAGGTGCACTTTCACCCAAGACAGCAATTCCTTTTTTACTGGAAGGTATATCCACTAAGGCACAGGTACTTAGTTATGTTGTTAGAAACACGGAGACACTTCCAAATAAAGATTGGTCACTTATAAAAGAGATACTAGAGATTGATCCAAAGACACCACATCCCAGATTAGGTGGGAAACCTCAATGGACTAAAATCATTTAATCACCAATAAAATCACACGACAATGCAAACTAAAGTCTATTATGAAATGTTCTCCAATGCTGGAGAAAAGGCATGTCAATCACTCGTTGATGGGATCTCAAAGAAGATTCAGGGCAAAGAGAGAATGACTAAAGAAAGAATCAAAGAACTCTATGATGCTGGGAGAAAGAAGATCTCAGAGAAACATGGAGAAGTTTATGACACTGAACCACGTGGGCACATCGCACACCAAATTAGCAAAGCTCTAAGAGACTCTGGTTATGGATTCTATCTTAACTCTTGGGGTGATGTTGAAGATGGTCTATACGACAGCTAAATAAGTCTTTCCAATCTTTAGATTGGTTTAGGTAAGGCCTGGGTTTCTACCCGGGCTTTTTTGTGTGGATGGGTTTTGGGAAAAGTTGCAGCTGCATGCTTTTTTCGCTGGGGCGCCTCAACTGATTCACATCAGCGTGTGGTGTAATTCCAAAGGGGCCATAATCGGGACCCCGCCCGCGTAGGCACGTGCGAAGAGGGAATTTATGTGGACATTTTTTCTTATCGAGGATTTTTTCTAATTTTATCCTATTAAATAAAAAGGTACATTATGAAGTTATGGTTTTACGGTTTAGCTGATTGTCACGGTGTGGAATCATTCGTACACGAGGTTAGTCCAATAGCCAGAGAGCTATTTTTTGCCCCAGAGGAATCTGAGGATGTGTTAGCTGGACAATATGCGATGTGCCTAAGAGCTCACGCAAATCCACAAAGGCATGCAGTAGCTTATCGTGTGAAAATGGAGGAGAGCAAATCAATCGAAGTACAAGAAATGTTAAAGAAGACTCAGTATGTTGAGGCATTGAGATTCATTAAAGAGAACATGGAAGAACTTCAATTGGGCACTCAATATACTACTAAAAAAGCAGCGGAGAAAAACTGGAATATGATACCAAATCCAGATTTGGATCCGTACCATGAAGATAATGATTCTTAAATCTTTTATGGCTTGGATTTCGGGAGTGAAAGAAAAGCCGGTTGAACCCAAAGTCAAGAAAACCTTTCCTCCTCGAGATGCTAGTCTTTGCTCATTCAACGAATGGACAGAGATCACCCAATTCTCCTCGCTCTATGAACCCAATTTCAGGAACCAAGAAAGATTAGATCCCATCAAAAAAGAAGTGAGAGAAGCCAACAAGCATTTTTAACTTCAGCGGGGATTTATTAGATTTGCCTTATTTAACACACGACTATGCACAACAAATCTCACAAACTCGATTCCGCTTCCTTCCGCACATTCATGTTTCAAGGTAAGGCATTCTTTACCCTGCACAACATCGAGAAGGACACCCACATCACATTCCGGATTCAAACACCCAAGCGTAAACGCGGCCAACCTGAAGAGACCCGTTACTTTGAGGTCTACGTCAAGGCTTTGAATGACAAGTACGCAGGCAACAAATATGTTGGACGCATTGACCGCAAGGAACGTTCCTTCAAACCATATGGTTATGTGGAGCGTGACCATGTTGGTATTCAAACTATTGAATGGTTGATTCGCAATTGGAGTCACTTGGAGGAATATGAGAAAGGAGAGAAGCTAGCAATCTATCACTTGGGCACATGCTGTAAATGTGGATTACCTCTCACAGTCCCTGAAAGTATTCAAAATGGGATTGGACCACAATGCATGAAATATCGGGAGGGTAAATCCATTGACCTTCTTAAAGAGCTTGGCTTCTATAAGCCAGCAACCGAATATGCGGAGTTGGTCTATAATGCTCTTGAACTACGCCCGGATCTTTTCGATAAAATCTTTGTCCCTGATGTTATCCGTAGAGCTAACAAATGGTACAAGCTCATGGATAAACTGAGCAACGATATAGGTCTTTTCTAAAAGACAGTTTTCATAGGTACAACGACCCTGGGTTTCTACCCGGGGTTTTTTGTGGAGTTAGGTAAAGTGAATTTTCTCGGACCGTCCGAGAATTCGGCGAGGCGCCCCGGCGAAGTTCAGGTGTTTTCAGGTGTTAACAGTCTTTACGGGTTGCATTTTTTTCCTCGAGGAAATTATTATAAATTGGACTTATTAAATTACTTACTAAACCCATTATCAAAATGACACACCAGTTTAACTTCTTTGAATCCCTAGATGGAAGGGAACTATTCCATTGGTTAGGTACACCATGTTTTATTTCAGATTACTACCAGAAAGAAAACGATAATCTAGTTCAGATTACATCTTATGATGGTAGAGTATATGATGATGTCCCAGAGAGGGATTTGGAAAGTATGTCTCCTGAAGACATGGTAGGATTAGTTTAGACTTTTTTCATAGGTTAGATCAAATACACCGGCCTGGGTTTCTACCCGGGCCTTTTTGTGTGGACCCATTTTGAACCAGGACTTTCACAGAGACTTCACAGAGACTTCGCGGTGAGGCGCCCCGGCGGTTAATACTGATTCACACCCGGAACATAGCATAAGGTTTGGCGAGAAAAAAATTTTCAAAAACATTTTTTAATTTGGAGGTTTATTATTAATTTAGCCTCGTACTTAAAAAAACACGACTATGTTACAAACTTCAACCCCGGGACCATCAATCCCACAAGCTTCAATCGAAGCTCTCAAAGAAAACCTTAAGAAGGGACCAGTTCGTTTCGCATTCCGTAAAAAGGATGGATCACTCAGATTAGCCTATGGAACTTTGGACATTAACAAAATTCCTTCCGCTAACCATCCAAAGGGTAATTCAGCTTCTCCTAAAATTCTTCCATTCTATGATTTGGAAAAATTCGCTTGGAGAAGCATTCAAATTGGTCAACTCGTTTTCAGTTAAAAAGAGGAGTTAATAAATCAAGAGCCTGGGTTTCTACCCGGGCTTTTTTGTGGGGTAAGGTTTGGGAATTTTGCTAGCGTATGTGAATCGAGACGAGGCGCCCCTACCGATACACATACGGATCAGGAACTGGGTCGAAACTTTTTTCCGAAACATTTTTGTCATTCGAGGATTTGTCATACATTAGCCTCATAAAACAATTTTTTAATCAAAAATCACACACATGAAATTAACTAAAGCGCAAGTTGAAGCTGTCGTTTCTGAAGTAAATGATCGTATCAACAGAGCAACACAAAGCCAAATTCATCTTTTCAAAGGCAAGGATGAATGGGAAAAAATCAAGACAATAGTTAAAGAGTATCAAAATCTTGAGAAGAGCTTAGAGAAGGCCAAAGAAGCGGTAGAGAAGTTGGAAAGCGATTATGAGGACTTTGAAAGTGATGTTGAAGCAAGGATCCAAAGGTTTGAAAAGAAGTTCGGTGTGGATGTAGATTGGAAGTGGATTGAGGATAATGAGGAGCCCACTTTCAAAATGGAATTCAAAGATCTCACCCAGAAAATCGAAAGAACAGTTACCTTGCTGGGGATTGATAGTAAAGAAAAGATTACCAGTGATCTTCTAATTGAGAAGATGGTAGATAAGTTTTCAACTGTGTAGTAAATATAGATTTCAAAGATCCAAGGAGCCCAGATTTAGGTCTGGGTTTTTTGTGGGGTAAGGTTTGGTTTTTTCGGAGACGGCGTGAAGTAATACGATGAGGCGCCCCTACCCGCAATATTGGGATTCGATTCGTTAGATTTCTTTGAGGAAACATTTTATTTTTCCGTATAACTTTTATAGATTTACGGCATAAAATAAAACATATGCTTACTGAAGAACAAAGAGTAATCTTTAGAGAAATCTTAGATCTGAATTGGGAGTTTAGCCACACAGAAGAGAACTGGGGCGTTAAATGGGATATAGCCAGAAAACTCAATCAGAGAAAGAAAGATCTTAAAATGAGTATGGGTGAAGAAGCTTATGATCACTTCATGAACATGGGCAGGGAAATGTTCTCCCCGAGGAAAGAAGAAGTTGCCGAGGAGATTTCATAAAAACATTTTTAATTTCAAGAGTAGTAAACTAAATTTGCAAACTAAAACGTAAACAATATGCCAAGGAGACCAAAGAAAGGAAAATCATCAGATCTGTTGTTAAGAAAACTAATTGGTAAACTTGATCCGATCGAGACAACCCTCTTAAGAGAACGTATAGTTAGAATCTGTGAAATGAGCAAGCAGGATATGTTAATGAATCCTGATAAGTATTCAAGGGGAATTATTGCTTCGCATTTGTTAGAAGCCTTTTATAATAAATGTTTAGCCCAGCTGAGTTATGAGAGCAGAGATTCTGCAGAGCGTGCACCATCCACTGTAACTGAGCCTGTGGTTGAAGAAAAAGAAGAGTTAGTGATTTCTTAGTTTGTTTTTTGATTACAAGGGAAGCCGGGTTATTCCGGCTTTTTTTGTGGGGAGGGGTATCCCGGGAGACCCCGCACGCGTATGAGCGTGCGAAGTAGATATATAGTAACGACTCCTGAATCCTTACCCTGACGAAAGCAAAAACCCGGACGTTTCTACGTTCGGGTTTTTTATTGTCCCAAACTTTTGATGTTACAACATCTGTCTGCGGGATGAGGCGCCCCTGCTAGTTAGATTGTTTTAAAACAACTTAACTATGGTTTTAATTTGGATAACATTTTTAATCCTTGAGGAATTTCGTTAATTTAGCCCTTCTAAAATCAAAGATTATGTTATTAGATGAAGAACCAGTGATAACGGAAGAAGAATTATCAGATGTCTCGATTGAAGATCTGCTTGGTTCATCATTAGTTGTCTATAACGACGATGTAAACACTTTTGAATGGGTAATTGAGTGCCTTTGTAGCTATCTAAAGCATTCACGTGAACAAGCAGAACAATGTGCTTGGCTTATTCACACCAAAGGGAAATGCAAGGTTAAAAGCGGAACTAAAGAGGAATTAGAACCCTATAAAGATGCTCTCCTCGATTCTGGCTTGTCAGCAACGATCGAGTAGCATTTTTTTATCCAGAGGCAATTTAATAAATTTGCCTCATAAAATCAAATGTATGGGAACAATTTTCAAAAATCTACTTCACAAAATCTCAGGCGATTCTAACCTCAACATTCCGTTGGTAGTTAGGGTTCGCAGGGTTCAAATGGAGCGCGAAGGCTTTAACACCGACCATATTAATTGGGAACATTACACCAAAGTATTGGAGGCCAAAGCTGAAGTGCTGAAACAACAATAAGTTTAAGTGGTTCTGGTTACATAAAGACCCTGGGTTTTACCCAGGGTTTTTTGTTGGGTAAAGTCTGGGTAAAACTGGATAAGCGCTGGGTAAAGTTGCTGCGGCGCCCCGGCAGAACCGCATGAACCCGATGTACCGGTTGTACCCGATGTACCGGATGTACCGGATGTTCAGTTCGCATTTTTTTATATCGGGGAGATTTCATAAATTGCCTTATAATTAAAAATACACACGACATGGAAAAATCAGTCACACTCAATTTCAGCCACTTCATTTGTAAGGGCACTGCACAAATCACTCTTTGGGGTGGGGATCAAGGAACAATCACTATGGATTCATTCAGAATATCGGAAGGTTACACCGATGCGGATCTTAAAGCTTGCCTGAACGATGGCGGGTTTGGTTGTGAATCTATTGATGGTGCGGTCGTTGACATCTACGCAGTTTACAGTAACTATGAATCTCAAACAACCCGTTGGTATGAAACAAGAGTTATTGGTAGAGTTAATGAAGAGTTGTTAATGGAAGCTTAGGTTTGGTTATGGTTAGTTGATGAGCTTGGACTTAGGTCCAAGCTTTTTTTGTGGGGTATTGAAGAAAGCCACACGCTAGCGTGCATCGGTTGCGGCGCCCCGACCAATAACAGCTACACGCTAGCTTTTGAATACATATAGTTATGAAACACATCCGAATCTTTGAAGAGTTTGAAAATGAAGGTGAATACATTCCTCCGATACAAATAGAGTGTAATAAATGTGGATGGAATTGGAACTCCACCGAAACCAATCCCAAAGACCTGTATATCTGTCACAAGTGTGGAGCGGATAATAAGGATTTTTACAAACCGGAAGAAGAGTAGTTGCGGCGCCCCGGCGGTTGGATACAGGACAATGCCCTATACTTTTTTTCTTGCGGCATTTTTTCTTTTCGCCTTTTTATATTACTTTTATGTCATACTAAACAACACGACTATGACAGATCAAGAACAATTCGAGCATCTCAAGAAAGAGATAAAGAACCTCAACGGAAAAATCTTTATCTCATTCGTTCATCCAGGACTTTATGGTCCACTCAGAAATCTCAACTTCATTTTAGAAAACCCAGATCCGGTAGAACTAAACAAGTATCTTAAGGAAGGCTGGCACAGAATAGTTGAAGATATTTGGAAAGAAACCCTAATGGCAACTCAACCTATGGTCATGCCTTGGGAAATGACTTTAACTGCTGAAAAAACCCCAAAGGTTTTCAAAACAATTAAAGATGCTGAAACCCATATTAGGCATTTACTTAAGACCGGAATTAGTATGACTCAAGATCCTTTCTATTACAGATTAGGAATTCACTAACCTCAAAACTTTAAACCCTTGGAAAAACATCCAAGGGTTTTTTGTGGGGTAAGGTTTGGGAAATTCGCTAGCGGATGTGAAACGGGATGGGGCGCCTCAGCAAGTATACATCAGATCTACACATTTTCAGGAAGGGGTATCCGGGGAGACCCCGCCCGCGTACGTGCGCTGCGAGGCGCCTCGGCAAAGTCAACCTATGGTTTACCTATGGTCTATTCCTTTTTGAGGCATTTTTTTGTTTTACCCCAATTGATTATATTTGGGATAACTAATACATCTTTATATGACACAAGAAAAAGACCCATTAATTGGAAAAAGAATTAAACTAATTAGAATGGACGATCCTTTCCCGGTTGAACCAGGTTCCGAAGGAACTATAGAATCAATTGATGGGATGGGACAGATTTGGGTACATTGGGATAATGGAAGAGGTTTAGCCATTATACCGGGTACGGATGAGTATGAAATAGTTTAAGTGTGTTGAAGTCTTTTGTTTAAAAGTTTAAACAAAAGATTAAACGAGCCTGCAGAGGCTCGTTTTTTTTTGTGGGGTAGTATTCCAAACCTCAAAAAATAGCTACACGCTAGGTTTTGAAGCTGAGGCGCCCCGACTGGAAAAAACCAAAAAACCCACTTTATCCAGAAAAGGCGCCCCTGCGGTATAGAGGCGGACAAAAACTTTTTTCGTGGGCATTTTTTTATTTCGCCTCTTTATAGTATATTTACACCATAATCAAATATCACACACATGACAACATCAATTAAAAAAGCAAGCAACTCAGCTCTCTCAAACGGAACATCTTTTCACGGACACGTTTTCAGGGCAACACCCCAACAACTCACTGACCTTTTTGGACCAGCCCATTATTCAGCTAATGATGGCGAGGACAAAAGCAATTTTGATTGGACAATGTTATTGGGCGAGGAAGTTCCGTTTACAATTTATGATTGGAAAGAATACCGCACATTAAAAATGAATGAAAAGGTGGAATGGCATATTGGGGCTAAAGACCCTTTTTTTGCAGGTTTGGCTTTATCTGAAGTAATCAAGCTTTTATAGGAACAGAGGAATTTAGAAACCCGGATCTTTTTAAGGTCCGGGTTTTTTGTGGGCTAAGGTTTGGGAATTTTCTCGGACCGTCCTAAAATCTGGCGAGGCGCCCCGGCCGGTATGCAAACTTTTTGCATACTTTCCAAATTGCATTTTTTTCTTTCGGGGAGATTTATTAATTTAGCCTCATAATCAAACACACACACTATGTCACATTTTCAAGTTACCCTCGGACAACAAATTTCAGCTTTCATCAACGAAGGCAAGATCATTGGAGATTACGAGCACTGCTCAGGCTTCTATGATTGGTTCTGTTCAGACCGCGCATTAGAGGCCAAAGCCAAATCACTAATGCCTAAGGTTATCAAATTCGTTAAGGCCAAAGGAATCGACCCTAACCGCCATTACGTGTGGTTCAAAAACAACTGTCCCATTAACGGACCTTTGTATGATGATTTCCGTATTGCCTCGCTAGAGACCGGAGATAATGTGTTCTGTGTTACACCCAAATCCGGACACACCGACAGAGCAGAAGTTTACGGCCAGGAGAATCTTTGGAACGGGCCAATCCATCAGGCTAACACCTGGACAGAACTAATAAGAGCAATTTAATTTTTCATAGATAGGTTGATGTTTTTAAAGGCCTGGGATTTTATCCCAGGTTTTTTTGTGGGGTAAGGTTTAGGAAATTTGCTAGCGTATGTGAATCGAGACGAGGCGCCCCAGCATGTATGCATGTGAGCTGCACACTTGCATTTTTTATTATCGGGGAAATTTTATAATTTTACCTCACACTTAAATCACACAAGCATGCAAGCAAACTTAGAAATTGAAATCCCAGAGGATTTCATCACAGCAGGAAAAGAACTAGCTCTTTCAGATGCAAGGATCCAAGAGATCTTTGAAGGATGGTTACACCTTATAATTTATGAAAGGATTATTCCTGATTATCTAGAAGATATGATACAGGATTTACCTGAGGAAGTGAAGGAGTAAGTATTTAAGATCCCGGGATTCACATCTCGGGATTTTTTGTGGGGTAAGGTTTGGAAAAAGCTAGCGTGTAGCTGAAAACTGTTGCGGCGCCCCAGCAAGTATGCATCAGGTTTGCATACTTAACTTCTCTTGCATTCGGGGGATACCCGGGAGACCCCGCGCTCGTGCGAGAGAAAAAAGAGTGAATCAACCAAAATCGATGATCGATCGATTCAAATCGTTGCGGCGCCCCTGCAGGTTAATCCATTTTTAGACATTATTATAACCTGAGGGTATTTCGGGGTACATTTTTCTTTTTGCCCCGGATTTCATATATTTACATCATAATTAAAAACATACACCATGAGCAAAAGGGATTTAATCGATCTAACCAAACAATTTCTCCGTCAAGAGGGCATCACAGATGACTCTTACATCATTTCATTACAAGGACCTACCTTTATCTTCACTTCAGGAATAAAGTTAGCTACGGGCATTAAAAAGAAGTTAAAAGAAGCTGGTGTGTTGGTTATGGGAGGATAAGTTTATCCTTCCGAAAAAGAAAAAACCTGGGAGACCAGGTTTTTTTGTGGGGTAAGGTTTGGGAAAGAATCAAAAAATGGATTATCATTCAGAGGCGCCCCGACTGGAAAAAACCAAAAATTGGGTTTTATCTAAATAAGGCGCCCCTGCGGTAAAAACCAAAAAAAACCAATTTTTCCAAATGAGGCGCCCCGGCGGTTTGCAAATCCAAGGATTTCTGGGGTTATAATGTTGGAAAAGTTAAAGTCGTGTTAGAACGAATAACAATTTCAATTGCATTTTTTTGTTTCGAGGAAAATCTCTAATTTAGCCTCATTAAAACATCACACACCATGAAAAAATTCTTACAAACCACAGCATCTTGGTCATTCCTCTTATTTGGAATCCTTACCATTTTAATTCTTTGCGCCGAACCACCCACTGGCCCAGCAGATGAACCTTATATTGAGCATGCAATGTTTGTCAAAACCTGGGGTGGGATAATTCTCGGAACCTGGATTGGCTTAATAGTCACTGCTGTGACCTGTGGATCCATTTTAAGGTTTAAATATGAAGATGACTAAAGCATTTTTTCCCTTCGGGGA
>Ga0315900_10007895_pt1 | contig 13831 bp, 13 predicted proteins | sample LakEriMetagenome_FD_203521 | JGI IMG/M metagenome (GOLD analysis project Ga0315900, IMG submission 203521) | Freshwater fungal communities from buoy surface, Lake Erie, Ohio, United States - Buoy 12 MA114 | ecosystem: Environmental > Aquatic > Freshwater > Lake > Lake biofilm | place: USA: Lake...
GTGAAGGCGGTTGACACCACGATCTCGCTTGGCGTCGCGATGTTGGCGAACTGTGGCTGCATCTCCGAGCGCTGGTACTCCAGTTCGATCGGATAGATGCCTGCCCAGGCCCTCTTGAACTCGGCACCTATCGTCTCCACCAGGCGTGTGATGACGCGCTGCTCGGTAGCCGAGAAATCACGTCCTTCAATCCGGGTGTGGAACTTGCCCGAGCCGCCGAAAAGCGCGTCGATCGTGGCAAAGACCAGACTCGGCTCGCACACCACCAGTCCTGAGCCTCTCAAGGGCTTGACGGACACGATGTTGAAGTTGGTCGGCACCACGATCTCGCGCAGGAAGGCGCTGTATTTCTGCACCTTGGTGCCGCCAATGGAGACTTCGGGGCTGCGTCGGATCAGGTTGAACAGCCCGATGCGCACATTGCGGGCGAACCGTTCGTTGATGATTTCCATCGTGGGCATGCGCCCACGAACAATCCGTTCCTGATTCGCGAGGTTGTAATCGCGAATCCCGCCAGCCGCCTCCTCCTGCTGTTCCAGCTTCTGACTCTCGCCAGTGATGCCCTGTAGCAGGGCATCGACCTCGTCCTGGGAAAGGATCTGCTGGCTCATGGCAACTTCTTCGCGATTCGGATGAACATGTCCGCGATCACTGGATGATGAAGTTCGAGAAGTGCACGCCGATCACAGGCGAAATGTCTTCTGGCGCAGGTGCCTTGCGCTTTGCGCCGGATGCAGGCTGATCGTCGTCAGGTGGTGGCTCCATGCCCAGCGCCTTGGCGGCTTCTCTCCTCAGTTCCCTGGACAGCTTCAACTTGCCGTCCTTTTCCAGCAACTCCGCAGCAGTCTTGTGGGACAGGGTCATCAGAACGCTGTTGCGGATGATGGGCATGAAGTTCTTGACCATCTCGGTGGCCTTCTCATCGTTGAGTTCGAAGGTCATCTGGATCTGCGCGTAGCGGTCAGCGTCCCGGTCCGCCAGATTCACCGTGAACATGTCGAGTTGCACAAAGGCAGGCTTGAGCTTGCGTTCGCGTTTGGCAGCCTTGGCTGAACCTTCTTCCGACGCATCCTCAGCTTCCGCTGCGGCGGCGGCCTTCTTCTTCATGTAGAAGAGCGTTCCGCCGCCACCCAAGCCCAGCAGCAAGACCAACGCCACGCCCACGATGATGAAGAGCTTCTTGCGGCTCTTCTTGGGGGCGGGGGCGTCGGCGGGCTTCTCAGAAGGCGGTGCTGTCGCCATGGGTCTGTCTCCAGCGCCAGAGTGATCCGGCGTGTGCCGATTCTCTGACGAACGGCCCGATTATCGACAAGGCCGCCCGGGCTGATCTCACGAACAAGGGGGAGATCTTCCGTCAGTCCTGTTCAAGCGCCCTTCCTTGAGGCGGCATGGGCGCCCCCATCGGTGGCTCAGGCGAACATGTCCACCAGACGCGTGCCCGCGGGCCACCGCACGGTCCCTTCAGCGCCGAGCTGCATGGTGAGGTTCATGGCGCCGTCAGTGCCGACACCGGACTCCAAGCCCAGATCCGCAGGCGCTCTGAGCGTTGAACCAGCCGCGTGGTCCTGAGGGCGACGTCCATCAGACGGCTGACCGGAAGCGCTGGCCCAGGCGCCTGACCCGTCCGGGTTGGGTTGTCCCGCTCCCGGGTCGGCACTGCCGGAGCCCGCCCGCGATCGACCCGAAGACTCGTCTGCGGGCTGAAACACACCACCGCCCGTCAGGGTGAAGCCCGCTTCACGCAGCGCGCCAGCCAGCGTGGGCATGGCCTGTTCCAGGATCTGGCGAGTGGCAGCCAGATCAGCTGTCATGTCCACCCGAACCTGCTGCGCATCGAGTGACAGTTTCAAGGCCACCGGCCCCATCTCCGCGGGGTTGAGGTGCAGGCGTGCCTCTTCAACGCCGTCTCGCACCAAGGTTGCGATGCGGGCACTGAGCGCAGGCATGAACTCATCGTGCTGCACTTGATGAGGAATTGCGGTGTCCACGACGGGGGCGCCCACGCCTGCATTCATCGCGGCTGGAGAGCCTGCCCCGCTGTTTGCTTGAGCCAACAGGTTGCTGATGACTGGAGGCAGGGCCGTCGACGTCTGCTGGGCCTTGCCCTCGACAGCTTTGGCTATGGAAGGCGCGTCCATGCTGAGACTGCTGCCGGAAGACACGCTGGCGGTCACTCGGGGTGCCTCGGACGACACGGGCGCATCGGGGTCAGCCGGCCGAGACAAACCCTTGCGCGCCGCTGAGTCGGCTACAGAAGTGGTCACTGTACGTGACTCGTTGGCGGTGGCCATGCCTTTGGAGGCAAGCTTGCTTCCATCTTTTGCCTGGAACTGGCCGTCTCGACCAGCCTGTGCCGCATGGCCTGAACCATTGGCTGGTGGCGCTTGGCCCCCCGGCATCAACTGGTTCAGCAGCCGGGCCATCTCTGGCGCGTTGATGACTTGGGCAGCGCTTGTCTCGTCCACCGAGTCTTCGGTCTTCTTGTCCTGGGGCGCTGCTGACTTGGAGCTGGAGGAATCCACCTGCGCGCTGGTGTCATCCGCCGATGCTTCCTTTGGGGTGGCGGCTGGAGGCTCTTTCGGGCCGGGTGATCTGGTTGCCGACGGGCCAGTCCCGGGGGGCTTGGGGGCGGGTGATTCGCCCTGGGAGGCACGATCAAGCAGCCTGGAGAAACTGGGCTCATCTCCAGAGGCATCACTGAGTTGCGCCGAGGGGCTGCTGCCCGAGGAAGTGGCGCCTGGGGCCACACCCAAGCCGCCGCCTGATGGGGTGGGCAAGGCGGGAATGAGTGAGGAGATGATGGGGAGGGCTTGCATCATGTGGTGACCTGACCTGCGATTCAACGTCCGGCGGTTCAGCCCAAGGCCGGCGCGGAAAGGGACTGTCTTGCCAGCCAGGCCGATCGCTGAGCCGCCTCGTCCGTCTGCTTCTGATCTCTTCGTTGCTGCGCGAGCATGAAGGTTTCGACTCGGCGTTCCATGAGTTTCTTGATGGCCGCCACCCGTGTCTCGGCCTCCACCAGGCGGTGCCTCTGACGGCGCAGATTCAGCTCGGCCTGTTGCCGCTGCTGGGTCAGCTGCTGCATGGCCTGATCCAGCCGCTGCATGAAGCTGCGATAGCACTGCACGATCTCGATGCCGCCGGTCTGATGAAACTGTTGCTGCCAGCGGTCCACATAGTCGTTGCGGTATTGCGAGAACTGCGCCATTTGCGCACTCAAGCGCTCAAGGTGATCCTGGGCCTGGCGCACCATCACGGCAATGGCGTCGCGGTCCGTCTGCTCGCGATCGAGCAGGACCTGCAGAGACTCGGTGTTGGGAGGGTTCATAGGGCCTTCAGGCCGCCAGTGCCATCAGTCGGCGGCGGCAATCGTCCATGGGCGCGCGCTCCAGCATGTCCTGCTGCAGCAGTGCGGTGATTTGCGGTTGCGTCTGCACCGCGACGTCGAGCTCGGTGTCGTTGCCGGGCGCATAGGCGCCAAGCTGAATGAGGTCTCGTGCCTTGTTGTACTTGGCAAGCATCTGGCGCACCCGGCGTGCGGCGTGAATCTGCTCTTTCGGGGCCACCGAGGTCATCACCCGGGAGATGCTGCGCTCCACGTCGATGGCGGGGTAGTGCCCGCTCTCGGCCAGCTCGCGTGACAGCACGATGTGGCCGTCCAGGATGCCGCGGGCGGCATCCGCAATCGGGTCCTGCGGGTCGTCGCCCTCGCTGAGCACCGTGTAGAACGCGGTGATGGACCCCTGGCCGTGCAGGCCGTTGCCGGAGCGCTCCACCAGTTGGGGCAGTCGGGCAAAGCAGCTGGGCGGGTAACCCCGGGTGGCCGGTGGCTCGCCAATGGCCAAGGCGATCTCCCGCTGCGCCATGGCATAGCGCGTCAGGCTGTCCATCAGCAGCAGCACATTCAGCCCTTGGTCACGGAAGTGCTCGGCAATCGCCGTGGCGTAGTTGGCCCCTTGCATCCGCACCAGAGGGGGTGCGTCCGCTGGCGCAGCCACTACCACCGAGCGCTTTCGGCCCTCATCGCCCAGGATGTCCTCGATGAACTCCTTCACTTCGCGACCGCGCTCGCCGATCAGGCCCACCACGATCACGTCGGCCTGGGTGTAGCGGGCCATCATGCCCAGCAGCACCGACTTGCCCACACCCGTGCCCGCAAACAGGCCGATGCGCTGGCCCCGGCCCACCGTCAGCAGCGCATTGATGGCGCGCACCCCAGTGTCCAGCGGTTGGCGGATGGGGTCGCGGTCCATGGCGTTGATGGGCGGACGGCTGAGAGATTCGTGAGCTACATGCTGCAGAGGGCCCTGGCGGTCCATGGGCTCGCCGTGCGCGTCCACCACACGGCCCAACAGACCAGCGCCGATGGGCAGGTGCAGCCCTCGGCCCTGGAGTCGCACCAGGGTCTGCAGCGGCTCGCCAAAGCGGGGTGGGGTCACGGGCAGAGGCTTGGGCACCACTTGCGCCCCGGCGGCCAGCCCGTGCAGCGGCCCCGTGGGCATGAGGTAGGCGCGGTCGCCGCTGAAACCTACCACCTCGGCCAGTACGGCGGGCAGCCCCGGGCTGCGGATCTCGCAGATCGACCCCACCGGCACGCGCACGCCGGCAGCTTCCAGCACCAGGCCCGCCACGCGCACCAGCGTGCCCACGGTCTCCAGGGGCTCGCTCTGGGCCGCCTGGTTCTCCATGTCCGCCAGAAAGGCCTGCCAGCGCTGAGGGCTCTTCATGGCGCCTGTCCTGCGGAGGGTTGGTCCGCATCGAGATCCAGGGGTTGTCCCAGGGACTGGGCAGCCCGCTCCCACCGGGCCTGCAACCTGGCGTCGATGCTGCCCGCGTCAGACTCCACCTGGCAGCCCCCCCGCTGGACGGTGGCGTCGGGTTCCAGCCGCGCGCCGCGAGCCTTCAACGCATCTTCAGCGCCCTGCGCCACCAGCGCCAGGTCGTCGGGATGAACGCGGACCACGATCTGTCGCGCGCTCATCATCACCGCGTTCACCGCCTCACGGGCCACATCGCTCACCAGCTCAGGCTTGACGGCCAGTTCGCTGCGCAACACCTGGCGCGCCAGCAGCACGGCGCTGCGCGCCAGGCTCTCGGCCATCTGGGTTTCCAGCTGAACCCACTGCGCGTCAAAGCTCTGGACGAGCTGCCCCACTTGTGCGCTGACCTGTGCCGAGTGGCTCTTCTTGAAGCCCTCCAGCGCCACCAGGCCGTCGCGGTAGCCATCTTCGTAGCCCTGCCGTTTGGCGGCGTCGATACGCGCTTGCCATTGCTCGGCGGTGGGGCCCGCGGCCTCACCGTCGGGCTTGGCTGCGCGTTCTCGCGCCTTCTCGAAGCTGCCTGGTTGCCAGGTCTGTACGGCGCCGAGTTCCTCTCTGGGGATGAACCGCGTGTAGCTCGACGCAGCCTTGGAGCCTTCGGGCGCGGGTACGTTGGGGTACCCCGCCCGTGGCGTGCGTACGTCAGAGGAACTGGTCATCACCGCCACCGCCCATCACGATCTCGCCTTCTTCCGACAACCTGCGCACTATCTTGAGCAGTTCCTTCTGTTCTGCCTCCACATCGGACACCCGGACCGGGCCACGCGTCTCGAGATCCTCGCGCAGGGTCTCGGCAGCCCGACTCGACATGTTCTTGAACACCTTTTCGCGCAATTCTGGCGTGGCGCCCTTGAGCGAGATGACCAGGGTCTCGGCCTGAACTTCCTTCAGGATGGCCTGGATGCCCTTGTCATCGAGCTTGATCAGGTCATCGAAGGTGAACATGTTGTCCATGATCTTCTGCGCCAGGTCGCTGTCGCTTTCGCGGATGTAGTCCAGCACCGAGGTCTCCACCGAACTGCCCATCAGATTGAGGATTTCGGCGGTGGTCTTCACGCCGCCCAGGGCGGATTTACGAGCCCGGTCTCCACCTGCGAGCACCCGGCCCAGCACGTCATTCAGGTCCTTCAAGGCGGAGGGCTGTATACCGTCCAGGGTGGCCACCCGCACCAGCACCTCGTTGCGCATGCGCTCGGGCAGCAGCTTCAGAATCTCGGAGGTCTGGTCGAACTCCAGATGCACCATGATGGCGGCGACGATCTGTGGATGCTCGTTGCGCAACAACTCCGCCACGGACTGTGCATCCATCCACTTCAAGCTCTCGATGCCGCTGACATCGCTGCCCTGCAGGATGCGGTCGAGTAGCAGATTGGCCCGCTCGTCGCCCAAGGCCTTGCGCAGCACCGCCTTGACGTACTCGTCCGTGTCTGGCACCAGCATGTGTTCAGCCTGGGCCATCGTGATGAACTTGTCGATCACGGACTCATAACGCTCCCGCGAGACCGCCTTCATCTTGGCGATGGTTTCTCCCAGGCGCTGGACTTCCTTGGGCAGCAGGTGCTTGAACACCTCCGCAGCCTCTTCCTCACCCATGGACATCAGCAGAATCGCCGCGTCCTCCAGGCCCTGGTCGTCCATTCCTGCCATATGCTCGTCAGGCCGCCGCCTGCTCCCCGTTGATCATGGAGCGCACGATGTTAGCCACGGCTGCAGGGTTCTGTCGGGCCAGATTGCGGGCATCCTCAAGCGCGGGATGCTGCTGAGAAGCATTGAGGGTCAGGGCAGAACCCGGCGGGGTAGCCTCTTCCACTGGCGAGCCCGGCAGCAGTGGCGTCTCGTCCAGCACGGCATTGACGTTGGAGCCGGGCATCGGGGGCGGGGGCGGGGCCAGCAGTGTCTTCAGCGCCGGACGGATGGTGGTCAGCACGATCAGCAGCGCCACGAAGGCCAGCGCCGCAGGCATGGCCGCTGCGCGCAGCAGGTCCTGGACCCAGGGCTGCTTCCATGTGGGGAGCTCTTCCACCTTGGCGGGCGGCTCGGTGCGGAAGGGCGCGTTGATGACCTTGACGGTGTCGCCCCGGTCCTTGCTGAAGCCCATGCCTTGTTCCACCAGGGAGGTGAGCTTCTCCAGCTCCTCGGGCGTCAGTGGGGTCGTGGTGGTTCGGCCGCGGTTATCGGTGCTGACCCGGTGGTTGACCACCACTGCGGCGGACAAGCGCTTGATGGTGCCGGTGGCACTGCGCACCGTGCGCTGGGTGCGGTCCACCTCGAAGCTGGTGGTTGCCTCCTTGCGCAGGTTGCCACCCGTGCCGCCGGCTTGCGTGCCTTGCATCTGCTGAGCGCTGCCCGTCACCGGGGCGGTGCCGGGAACCGGAGGTTGGTTGCTCTGGGCACCCGGCACACCGCTGGGCGTGGTGCTGCCTGCCTGGTTGCTCTCCAGCGTCTGCAGGCTCTTGACCGCAGCAGGAGCGTCGCCGTTGTTGGGCTTGAACTCCTCGCTCACGAGCATGCTTTCAGAAAAGTCAATGTCCGCGGTGACGGTGGCGCGCAGGTGTTCACGGCCCATCACCGGCTCCAGCAGGTCCATCACGCGCTTTTGCAGCGAGGCTTCCACCTGCTGCCTGTACTGAAGCTGAAGAGCGTCCAGGCCTTGCTGTGAACCTCCTTCCTGCTCGGTGAGCAGAGTGCCGTTGCCGTCTACCACGCTCACGGCCTTGGGGCTCAGCTCGGGCACGCTGGAGGACACCAGGTGCACGATGCCGGCCAGCTGCGAGCGGTCCAGGCTGCGGCCGGGGTGCAGTGTCAACATGACCGAGGCCGAGGGCTTCTGCTGCTCCCGGAAAAAGCCATTCTGGGCCGGCAGGGCCAGGTGCACCCGCACTTGCTGCACGGCCGAGAGGCTGCCGATGGTGCGCATCAGCTCGCCCTCGGTCGCCCGCTTCATGGACATGCCTTCGCCCGCCTGGGACTGACCGAACTTCTGGTTGTCCAGCAGCTCATAACCCACGGTGGAGCTCTTGGGCAGGCCCAGATTGCTCAGCTTCATGCGCAGGTCCAGCACCTTGTCGGCAGGCACGAGGATGGCGCCCCCACCTTCGCTGTGGCGGTACGGCACGTTCATCTGGGAGAGCTGGGCGATGACCGCCCCCCCGTCCTTGTCTGACAAGCCGCTGTAGAGCACGCGGTAGTTGCCATCCCCGCCACTGCGCAGCGCCAGGGCGATGGCCACGGCCGCCAGCGCCGCGGCCCCCAGGGCCAGCAGCATCAAGGGCTTGAGGGGCAGGGCGGCCAGCTTTTCCGACAGGGTGCGTGGTTCCGGAATGAGCGTCTGCTGGGCGTTGGCGGCGAGGGCGTTGTCCATGGCGGTCCGGTTCGGTTCAGCGTCTTCGGGCCTGCGCTGCCAGCTCTTTGGCTTAGCCAGCTCCAGCCCATCAGATCGATGTCGATTCTTCGGCACCGCAGGCGCTCACCATGCTGTGAGAAGCACCTGAAACCGCCCCCAGATTCGCTCAATGGATCGGGTATTCCCGCCCTAAAGTTCGCGCTCGCCCTGTTTTGGGCGCTTCGTCAGGAGCCGCCGTGGACCTCGTCAAGCTCAAGCCGTTCGACTTTGCCCAGGCCGTGGCCAAGGCGGGCATGCGCCAGGATGTGGCCAAGCTGGGCCAGATTGAAGGCAAGGCCGGTGGGCCGAGCTTTGCCGCGGCCATCGATCAAGCCTTGAAGGGCGTGAGCCGCAGCCAGATGGAGGCATCTCGCATGCAGCGCGAGGTCCAGTTGGACAACCCTACGGTGAGCTTGGAAGAGACCATGGTGGCCATGCAGAAGGCCCAACTCGGCTTCCAGGCCACGGTGCAGGTGCGCAACCGCCTTGTTCAGGCTTACTCTGAAATCATGAACATGCAGGTGTAGCGCAGCTCGAGCCATGTGGCATGCCCCGGCGGTGACCGCCGGACGCACGTCGATGGGTCGAGCCTCTCAGCGTCTTGCCAGCAGGCGGCGGCGCTTTTGCAGGTTGTCCACGTAGAACTGCAGGGCTCGCTCGGCTTGTCCCGGAAGATCGGTCCACTCGCAGCCCAGTCGAGTACCTGCCGACTCACCGTTGCCGTCCAGCAGTTCACTGGTACTGCGAACCGTGAAGTTAAGTAAGTGTCGTGAATCGGGGTCCAATTCCAGCCGAGCGCCTGTAACGCTGGTACCTTGGGGGATCTCTGGTGCGCCCTTGGGAAGCAGGATCCCGCAACCCCCAACACTGACATCCAGCACCCGCAGCGTCAGTGCCACGCCTGGGTCTGACGGGTGCCGAAGCCTCGCTATCGGAGCGCCTCGCTCGCCCGCCTTCGCGCGGAAATAGTTGCGTCGCTGGAAGCGATACATCAGCTGCGGGATGTCGCATTGCAGCGAGTTGGCCGGAGTACCTTCGATCAACTTCAGACCTGTGAGCGCGAACTGGTACTTGACGCTGTCGTCGTAGGCCACCGCAGCGGCCCTGCCGGCCAGCAGCAGCCCTTCCAGCGCCAGCCGATCCACGTCGGCTGCAAAGTTCATGGTGTTGTGCGCTGCGTCCAGGGACCACAGGCAAGTGGTGATGGTCTGGCCCCGCGCAGAGCTGATGCGCACGGGCAGAGCTCCGTCCAGCAAGGGCTTCAGGTAGCCGCAAATTTCTGCCTGGCCCGTGACCTGGAACTCGACCAAGGGGTCGGAGCCGTCATCTTCGCCAACAGGGACCAGCTGTGTGTCAAGAAACATGAACAGGCTCAACGCAGCCCCGTTTGCGCGCGGGCTGCTTCAATGAATCGTCTTGAGTTTACCTGCCATCATCTGCTCGAGATCCCCCAGCCAGGGCTCAGCCAGGTGCCGGATCTCGGCATCGTTGACCAGGATGCGCTGCATGATGCGCGACTTCGCTCGCCGCGCCTCCGCATCCAACTGGGCCTCCTTGGCGGCGTGCTTGAGCTGGCTGATCAGCACCATGCAGGCACCTTCCAGACGCACCACGTCGTCCCACTGACCTGCACGGGCGGCCTCGACCATCTCGGCGCTGGCTTTCTCGATGGCCTCGTAGAAGTGCAGGATCTCAGGTGGCACGTCGGCGCCTGCGGTGAAGGAGTGAAGTGGGGAACTCATTGTGGCCGCCCGCCTCCGACTGACGGGCGAATGCCGGACCAGGCGTCACGGATGGGCAGCAGCAAGTTGATGCACTCCACCAGTCCTTGATCGTCGTTTCGTACATTCGACAACGTAAGCCGTTTGACGATGTAGACGTAGAGCAGGTCGAGTTCGCCGGCGATCTGTCCGCCAGCCGCCGAATCCAGAGATGCGCGCAGTCCCTCCTCTATGATGCGCACGGCCTTGGCGATTTGTTCACCCTTGGTGCGCAGGTCCTGCCGCTCCAGGGCCCCACGCGCCTTGTTGATCGTGTCGATGGCGCCTTGCAGCAGCATCTCGATCAGCTTGTGCGGGTCGGCGGACTCGACCGACGTCTCAACGTGGACTTTGTGATAGCTGTTGGCGAAGTTGCGAGTGGCGGCAAACATGTCTGGGTATCTCCAAAGGGTGGTGGTTGGCCTTCCTTTGAGATATCGGTATTCCAGCGCCACTCTTGAGCCCTCTGCAGCGCGCCGGGACGAGAAACCGATGGTCGTTTACCGCTCAATTCGGCAGACCGCATGGTACTGCCTGAAGGTGAGGATTCCAGCAGTTCCCCTCAAAGCCCGGGAGAGGCGACCCCTGCGGTCGAGGCCATCTGCTTCGATAAAACCCTTTCGAGCCACCTCTGTGGGAAGTGGCTCTGCGGTCAGCGCTTCGTGTTGTTCCAGGCCGTGACCTGCTGGCTCACGTAGCCGCCAAGTCCGTTGAGCCGTCCAAGATTGTTGTCCAGCGTGTTGTACTGGCGCAGCAGGCGTTCTTCGGTCCGCGCCACCCTCGACTCGAGATCCGAGACCTTGTCCTGCTGACGCTTGATCCGGCTGCGAAGGCCTTCGGCCCGGCTTTGCAGAAGGCCGTCCGCGTCTGTGAGGGCATTGGTCAGGCTGGTGAAGCGTACGCCGAAGCCGTCGTTAGCCTCGCCCGGCGCTTCCGCACTGAAGGCCGCGGCGAGAGCGGCTGGGTCGCCCAGCGCGGTGCTGAAGAGGCTGTTGTTGACCAGGAGGGAGCCATTGCGCTGCAACTGGATGCCGAGCGACGACAAAGTCGAGAAGCCGGCGGTAGCCCCGCTGGGCGCTTGCAGCGCCTGTCGCAACTGGGTCTGCAGCGAACGGGTGGCTGAATCACCTTGAAGCTTCCCGGCGACCTTCTTCTCGGGGTCGTAACGGGTCTGGTCCAGGACGTAGGCGTTCAGGTCGTTGTAGGCCTTGACGAAGTCATCGACCGACTTGCGCATGGCGGCCGAGTCCTGCGTGATGGTGACCTCAACCGCGTTCGTGGTCACCTGGGACAGCGTCAGCGTCAAGCCCTGCACTGCACCAGACAGGGTATTGGTCGGGCTGCTCACCGGAAGACCATTGATCGTGGCCGTCGCGTCGCGAGCGCTCAGCGTCTGGGTCATGTTGCCGGGCGTCAGCTCATCGGGGCTGTAGGCGAGGTCCTCAAGCGATGGGTCTCCCGCCGCAACGATCTTGACGGCGTTCTCCGCCCCCGTCACCTCCGACCTGATCACGAGCCTCGAGCCGGTCCCGTCGTTGACGATGCTGGCGCGCACCCCGGCCCCTGCGTTGTTGATCCGATCGCGCACTGTCGAGAGGCTGTCTCCCGCCGTCACGGAAACACTCACGGGTGTTGAAGCTGATTTTGCTGAGAAGGAGACCGGCGGGCCGGAGGACCAGGAGCCCAGTTGGAGGGTCAGGGTACCGGCGCCGAAGGTGCTCGCGGGGCTGGCGAATGCTGGCGACGCAAGGTTTTGAGCCCGGGCGAGCTGCGTCGCCTGCAGGCTGTAAGACCCCGTGGCTGGCGATCCGCTGATGCTGGCCGACACCGAAGCGCTGTCGGAGCTTGTGGCGGTCAGCGGTGTCCAGGTTCCCGGTAGCGAGAGCTTGCGGGCGGCATCCCGCAGGTTGTTGGTGTAACTCTGGAGCAGGCCGAAAGAGGAAAGCTGCGCCTCCGTGTCCTTCTGGTCCCGCAGCGCCTTGTCGATGGGCCGGCGTTCCAGCGCCACCAACTGGCTGACGATGGACTTGACGTCCAGGCCGCTGCCGATACCGGGGGAGGAGAGACTGGGCATAACAAGAGAAGATGCTGGGTGCCGGTCGCTGGCCTTGAGGGTTCCCGCAGCCTGTCGCCTGGGCCCCGGACCCGCGCCGCCCGGTGTCAGGTGCCAGGGTTTGGCGCGTGCCCGAAGGCCTGCCGACGATGCTTTGCGCCAAAGGCCGGACAGCGGCGACCGGCCCCGCCGAAGGTCAGTGCGCCGCGGCGTCCGGGCTCAGCCACGCAGCAGCGACAGCACCTGCTGCGGCACCTGGTTTGCCTGGGCGAGCATTGCCGAGCCTGCCTGCTGCAGGATCTGAGCCCTCGAGAGGTTGGCAGTTTCAGTCGCGAAGTCCGCATCCATGATGCGACCGCGGGCCGCTGCGGTGTTCTCGGAGGAGATTTGGAGGGTGGAGATGATGGCTTCGAATCGGTTTTGCACAGCTCCGTAGAGCGCACGCTCCGAATTGAGGGAGTTGATTGCCGTGTCGATATCAGCCATCGCCGCTGTGGCGCCGCCCACGCTACTTATGCTGCCTCCAACCACGCTGCTTACGCCAGCGGCGCTCGACATGTTGGAAAAGGCGACATCAATTCGGTCTTCTACGGCTGCGCCCACCTGGAAGGTCTGAGTTTTGGCCCCAGCACCGATGACCTCAATGCCGTTGAACTTGGTCGAGCCAATGGTTCGAGTTACCTCTGACGCAAGCTGCTGGAACTCTTGGTTCAAGTTCACTCGGTCGTCAGTGGAGTTGGTGGCATTGGCCGATTGGACGGCGAGTTCTCTCATCCGCTGCAGCATGTCCCCGAGCTTGCCGATCGCACCCTCGGCGGTTTGCGCCAGAGAGATGCCGTCGTTGGCGTTGCGGATGGCCACATTCATGCCGCGAACCTGGGCGTTCATCCGCTCGGCGATGGCGATGCCCGCCGCGTCGTCCTTGGCGGAATTGACCCGCAAGCCGGAAGACAGGCGCTGCATCGAAGTCGCCTGTAATGATTGGGTCGAATTCAAATTGCGCTGAGCATTCAGCGACATCATGTTGGTGTTGATCGTCTGAGCCATGGGGTTTCTCCAATTGGTAAGTCTGCACACTGCCGCTCAACGACGGCAACCGCAGGCTCTTACACGATCGCCTGCTTGAAGTGATTCTTCCGCTGGCGCATCGCATTTGATCGGTGGATCAGGGGTAGATTCCGGGTCTTGATTCAAGCTTCTTCATGGCCCATGCGGCGAGCTTGCAGGGCTCATGTGCAGGAGCCGCGATGGGCTCAACCTTTATTGACTGCATTCGTTTTCTGTAAGCGTTGATGACCGTAGACCCTGCCAACTCTCACTTGTCGCTCAGCGTATGCTTGATCACTCGGGATGAGGCTCACAACCTGCCTGGGTTGATGGCCTCGGTGCGTGGCCTAGCGAGGGAGGTCGTGGTCGTCGATACTGGAAGCCATGACCGCACCTGCGAGGTGGCCGCCGCCCTGGGCGCTCGTGTACTGCGGACCCCCTGGGAGGATGACTTCGCCAAGGCCCGCAATGTGGCGCTGGAGGCAGCTTCCAGCGACTGGATTCTCAGCATGGACGCCGACCAGCAGCTGGACGAGTCGAGTCGGCCGCTTCTTGAAGCGGCGCTGTCCCGCCACGACTGCGACGCGCAGCGGGTGACCATTCGCCTTTTGGGACCACCCGCCGACGATGGCACTGAGTACATCGTTCAACACCTATCTTCACTGAGGCTGTTTCGCCGCGACCCTCGAATCCGTTATCGATGGCGGGTTCATGAGGATGTGGCCGATGCGCTCATCGAGATGGGCAGTACCCACTGGCCCGACTCCGG
>Ga0315900_10007897_pt1 | contig 13830 bp, 9 predicted proteins | sample LakEriMetagenome_FD_203521 | JGI IMG/M metagenome (GOLD analysis project Ga0315900, IMG submission 203521) | Freshwater fungal communities from buoy surface, Lake Erie, Ohio, United States - Buoy 12 MA114 | ecosystem: Environmental > Aquatic > Freshwater > Lake > Lake biofilm | place: USA: Lake...
GGGCCGCATCGCCGGCGGCTGCCACCTCGGCCGCGACATCCCCGCGCTGCTCGCCGCCGCGGGCTTCGAGGCGCAGATGCACCAACGCTACCTGCACCGCCCGCACTTCGCGGGGTACCACTATTGGGGGTGGGCGGGGAGGGGGTGAGATGTCTAGATCGCGTATCAAAATATGAGCTCGACGGCGGCTAGCGTGGATGCGGCTTAAAAAGTTAATCTAGACCCCTTACCAACTCAAGATATTCCCAGGCGACTTATGGCCGACTTAAGATGGTTACTTATGGACAACTCTAAATCCAAACCGTCCAAGCCCGCTTCTCCAACCAAATCCGCCGCTGCCGTCAGGCCCGCAAAGCTAGCCGCGAGGACGTCCGCTCCTCAAAACCGACACCCGACGCCGAAATTGAGGGGATACGCGAATATCCCCGCGCTGTTCTCGACCGAAATCATAAAGTTGAACGGCGGAACAGCAGTTTTCGAGTGTAAAAAACGAGAGTTCACCGTCTTCGCCGAATTAAACGAAGAAGCTATGACGCGCGGACAGGGACAACTTCCGCTCACCAAAGCCGAGTCCCCAGCTCCCATCGTAATTCTACAAACTACGGACGGATTAGAAATAATTGATGGAGAGGTGGAGATACGATCCGCACAGATTCCGCGGGCGATTTTCGGTCGCGTTAACGAATTAAAAGATAACGATGTGATTGTATGCGTTGTAACGCCCTACGACGACCTGCCGTTCCTGGCGAAATCAATATCAGCAGTGGTCGACCCGGTCCGTGTGCGTTACGGAACCCTATACGAGCGGGTGAAGCTCAACGACTACTGGACTGAACTAGAAGTGATGTCCGAGCCCTTTGTAAATAACGAATCATTTGGCTACTGTCCTGTAATTCATGTACGAACCCGAACGGGTGAAAACAAATACCTCCAAGTGTCGCCCCGCTCAATCCGGGACATACTGGAAAGCATGCGAAGTAGTGGCACCGGACTTATTGGAATAAAGCTCCGAATCAGGAAAAAAACCGCCGCTCAAGAATCCGGGTTCGAGGGGTATAGGATTGCCAAGTTCTCATAGCGGAACCAGTTGTGCGATACGGATGGACTTGCGACTACGCTGACTGGATGGCTGTAAAGCTTGCGGTAGGCAATCTGAAGTGGGGAGCCGCCCCGTTTATCTCGCAGTACTCGTCGACAATCCCTCAAGCGCCCGGCGTATACATGCTCATGTTAAACGCATCAAGAGTGATCGCTGACGAACAACCGTGGGCGGCGATTAAGTCACCTCTTTATATTGGCCAAAGCAGAAACCTAAAAAGGCGGTTTCTTGATCATGTTGAAAACAAGTCGACTGTGGCTCGCTATTTGGAAAAGCTACCAAGCATTGAATTCTGTTTCGCCCCGGCAGACTTACTGCAAATAAATGAAATTGAAGCCGCGCTGATTCAAGCGTTCGGTCCCCGAATCAATCGGGTACAACCAGCAGTTATCAGAGCACGGCTCCTTGACCCAATAAAGATCTAAACGCCTCATCAACGGAGAGCGAAAATGCCCGCAAAATATTTTCCTGGAATTCGCGCGAAAATGGGCCGATGGGATTACTACATCGTTCAGATGAATATGCGCGACTTGACGATGATTGAATTCGCACATCAATTTAAAGAGTTTGGTGGATCACTCAGTGAAGCGCTTCAGCGCGAACTGAACGAAAATAGAGCCAAGAAGCAAATCGTCAACTATTTGATGAAGCAACCGGATCGCTTCTTCAACGCAATCGTTATCGCCGGGTTCGGAGGCGAGCCTGAATGGTTTCCCATCAAGATTGAAGACCGCCCAGAAATGAGAATAGTGGCGGATGAAGAACTAATGGAAACCTTTGGGATTCTGAAAATGGGTTCTAAAACCCGTTATTTTGCGCTCGATGGACAGCATCGGCTTCTCGCAATCAAAGCACTACTTGATCCTGCCGGTGAATTTGTCGGTGACGCTCCCGAGGATTTTGATCAAGAAACAATGGCAGTGTGCCTGGTTGTCCCAAACCAAGCGGAGGGATTAAAAGAATTTCGCGAACGATTTCGTCGGCTGTTCGGTCATTTGAACCGATATGCAAAACCGATGGACCAAGCAACAAATATCATCATGGATGAGGATGATGCCGTAGCGATTTCCTTACGCCGACTGTTTTCCGATCATGAATTCTTTAAAACCCAGGGACCGGATAAGGATTCACTCCGCGTGATTACGACCACCGCGTCAAAAAACATTCCAGCGGGCGCGATACAGTTAACGACAATATCCACTCTTTATGACATGTGTACGGAGTTCCTGTTCTCCAAGGCGCTGAAAAACGAACTTACGAAGAACGGAACCGATCTTAAGATGTACCTACGCCTCCGCCCCGATGACTCAACGCTGGAGGCGATGTATCAAGATCTCGCAGCGATTTGGGACGGGATACTCAAGGTATTCCCTGAACTTGCTAATTCAGGTGTCGAGATGCGTGACAACAATGTGACCGACGTACCGGGGGCTCCGCATCAAAATCATTTACTTTTCCGTCCGATCGGGCAGGTCCCCTTTGCAAAAGTAGTGCGGGGCTTGCTCGATAAAGTTGACCAGAGCCGATTGACCTCCGATAGGGTGGCATCAGCAATAGCACCACTAAAGCGCCTCAACTATGATTTGGGGTCAACCCCATGGCGACATCTGGTTTGGACCAAAGTAGAAAAAAAGGATGTCCCTGGAGAACACACATGGCGAATTTCCGAGAAGCCACGAAAGAAGCTCGATAGCTTTATTCAAAGCATATTACTGCACGAAGTGGAGGGATGGGATCCTGAAAACCTGGCAAGCGATTACCGCGAACTGGTGACATTGCCGTTTGATGAGAAACTCACAATGGATGAGCTTTTGAAGGAGTTCCAATCGTCATTCGGCGGGCGCCATCGACGATGATTTCATCAACTAAATGAAATTGCAGCTGACATTCGAGGGTGATGTTCCTCGGGCGGAAAAGTGTTTCGCAGACATCCGTCAAAATGAAATTGTGCAGCTTGCGCTGAAGCGACTATTGCCGCTATTTCCAACGTACGATCGAACAGGAGGCCTGAAGAGGCTCGAATTAGAGATACCCGATACGCTACGCCTCCCCGATTTGCGTGCGCTATCGAGTGCAGATGCATTAAGTGGTCAGGTGTTCTCTCTAGAGGAGCTGCTGTCAGTATATTTTTGTACGGATGACACACCGGAGTTGTACAAGTTTCAAGAAAGTGGTGTTGCGTGGTTACTAGATCAGCAACGCGCCATTCTCGCCGACGATATGGGTTTGGGAAAATCAGTACAGGCGATTCGTGCGTTTTTAAACTTGGTGAAATCCGGGTCTGAGTTTTTCGGAGTGGTCGTTTGCCCGAAGTCTTTAGTGCTTAATTGGCTGTCGGAGTTCAGGCGATGGGCACCATGCCTAACCGTCACTTCACTTATCGCCTCGTCAGCCGGCGGTCGCGAGATATGGGCACGGCAGCGCCAGCGTGCACATATAGTCGTCACTACCTACGAACAGCTACGGCTTTATCATCACGAGATGGAGCAACAAGCTCAGGTGCTCATACTCGATGAGGCACATCGCGTAAAGAACTTGGGGAGCGGTCGTGCGAAAGCATTACGCCAACTTGAGCCTAGTCGAATCTGGATGCTAACGGGAACGCCGATTGAACGTGACGCCGATGACCTTCGGAGTTTAATGACGATTCTCAAGCCCACTCAATTTACGACGGGTCGCCAGGGACAGGATGCGTCAGTATTAAGGGCATATGCGGCGCCATACATACTGCGCCGTAAGAAATCAGACGTTCTTAGCGAGCTTCCGCCGATGATAGACAATGTGGAGCACATCGCGCTGAGCCCAGACCAACGCCGCAGCTACAATGAACTGATCCGACACAAGCCGCTAAACTATCTCGAGCGTTTCGGTAAACTTCGGAAGCTTTGTGACATAGATGAAGATTCGGGCAGCAGTTCAAAGCTCGACCGGATAGAGGAGATATTGGAGGAGATTCACGAAAATCATGAGAAGGCAGTAGTTTTTTCGTATTGGATGGCACCGTTACGGACGCTAGCGGAACGTCTGAAAGGGCGTGGCAAAGTTCGGCATGTAGTCGTCGATGCAACGTTAGATATTTTAGGCAGGAATACGGCCATCACTTTATTTCGGGAATCAGCTGATTGCTTGCTGATTTCGGGTCACATCGGCTCGGAAGGTTTGACTTTGACCGAGGCTAACCACGTTATTTTCATCAATAGGTGGTGGAATCCTTCAGCATTAAATCAAGCAAAGGATCGGATACGTCGTATTGGGCAGAGTAAAACGACCTTTTCGTATTCGTTTGTCGCGCCAGCCACAATCGAAGAAGATATCTCCCGACTAATTGCTCGAAAAATTATGACAACTGAGCAGATAGTAGAAAACCTTCGAGAGTCGATCTATCAGCCGTCGCTTGGTTCGCTAACATAAGGCGCCGGAAAGGCAAGGGTTCCAGCATAGATTTCTAAGCGCCTTGCAAGAAAGCTGACGTTGAAAGTAAATCCTTCGCTTTCATACGCCGCTGTTGTGTTGACTGGCCTTTAACGCGCGCACCACTGCATTGGCGACATAGACTGCGTCTTCAATGGTGTTGCTACGACCGAACCCGAAACGAACGATCTCGAGCGCATCTTCCTCCGAAAGCCCGATGGCGCGGGCGACATGAGAGGCACGGATTTGACCGGCGCTGCACGCAGACCCGGCTGACGCAAAAACACTTTTCGATAGTCTCGCGAGAAGGTCTCCTGAATCGCAACCGGGAAAACGTAATGCAACCAACCCCGGTAGAGCCTCTGTTAAGTGGCCGATGCGTGTGAATGATGCGTCGGTCTGCCTGAGCGTCCCAAGAAAGGCATCAACGCAGTCATTCATCATCCGCGCATCGTCTTGCAGGCGACGGCCTGCAAGCTCGCACGCCGCCCCAAATCCAACCGCGAGAAAAACCGGGATTGTTCCGGGACGAACCCCTGATTGCTGCCCGCCTCCAAACATCAGGGGGCGCAACTGCGCCCTGGCGTATGGCGAGATGTACGCCGCTCCGATGCCCGCTGGACCATACAACTTATGGGACGAGACACATAAGGTGTCGGCGCCCAGTGCCGAGACATCGACCGGAATTCTGCTGCAGCTTTGCGAGGCGTCTACGTGGAAAAAGACGCCCCTACCTTCGAGCGACGCAGATATCTCAGTAATAGGCTGAACCGTCCCAATCTCGTTATTCGCATGCATGACGGCAACAACGACCAACTCGTTCGCACCGTGCTGCGCGACCGACTCGGCGATAGCGGCGGGGCTGACCCGGCCGAAAACGTCGACGGGAACTTTCGAAAACCTAGTCCCATTCGCTGAAAGCGCGTGCCCGATCTCAAGAACACACTTATGTTCGACGGAACTCGCAATAAGGGCCGCCTTAGGGCGAGCTAGAAGCCCTTGCAAAATCAGATTACTTGATTCCGTTGCGCCTGAAGTAAAAAACACATCCTCGACATCGGCACCAATCAACCCCGCGACCTGGGCTCTCGCCTTCTCAACGGCAGCTGCTGCTAGTTGCCCTCGCTTATGGACGGAATGAGGGTTAGCGTGAAAATCGCGGAGCCACGGAAGCATAGCTTCCACAACCGACTCGTCTGGGGGTGTCGATGCATTGTGATCTACATAGACGCCCTCTTTAAGAACCTGACTCACCAAATGCCTCCAGGGCCACGCGGGAAGACGCCTAAGTCAACCACGAGTACAACTCGTCATAGGCAAGCTCAAGAAGACGCTCTGATCGCTGTGAGATAAGACTCACATCCCATTTATCTGCTCGACTGACCGCCCGCAAATGGGGCATATGACTTGATAGTTGCACAATTGATTGCGTACTTTCCCCGAACTCGAACCCCGCTGCTGCCAGCGTTCTGCCCGCTTCATCGTGAGATCTGGCTCCTAAGGCAGCGTATAGGACCCGCTTTTGCTCCCAGGGTCTATTCGAAAGCATTGAGTTCGCTTCAGGCCGTACAAGCACTAGATTGCCGAGCGTATGCGGAGTGTCTTTGCTCCCCCAAATACTGTCCTCCCAACCGTTTGCTGGATCTTGCGGCGCTATATGTTCTAATGACAGGTGGCGTTTATCGCGATATCCATCGAATGTGAGACATGGGGAAACTGCCATTTTTCCTTTGACGATCAGACCTGGATAGTTCTCATCCTCAATAGCGTCATGATAGGCCGCAAGAAGGACGAAACGCGCAATCGCGCGACTAATCTTGTATATGTCAAGCGACCGGGCATTCGCCACAAACGCGGCACGGTTAGCGATATCACCGCGCTTTTGCTCGCGAAGACGTGCACGAAGCTCTGACTTAAGTCCGGCCACATCCAGCGCTGGGGCGCGCGCGTCGGCGCCGGCGCCTCTCCTTAATGAGCGCGCAACGGCGCCCAGGTTGGTAACCGACTCGGTTCCCGACATGATTTGCCGGTACTCGGAGTCGATGTTCCCCGTGTTTCGACGTGATGCACGCCATAGAACAGAAAACGCCGTCACGGCCTTAATGGTGAACTCGAAATCTCTAATCCGTTCTGGGGACTCTTCACTCCCGGCGTTCACCGCCGCTGAATAGAATCGCACAAGAGGGGCAATGGTGACGGTGTGCCCCAGGTCCGTCAGAAGCGATAAACACAGCTTTATCGCGTCTGTGTTCGCTGACACTGGCAGTCCGCTCAATGTCGGAACTGAGCCATCATTCAACTCCCACGAATGCTGAACAAATGACGCAACATCACGAAGACTTTGAACGAAAGCCAACCGAGAGTTTGGATTTGACTCATAACGCTCAAACTCATCCTTCAGGTATCGCCGCTGATCTGCCAACCTCTTGGAGAGTTTTTCACCCGTTTCAGCGAGCGCAAAATAAGTCAACAAATCACGTGTCGCCGCTTGTAGATTTTCGCCGACCTTGAACACGGAGAGATAATCACTCACCTCGTCAAGACGCTTTCGCGCCTCCGACTGTTCATAGTTCTCTAGCCCCTCGGCGCTTACCACTTTGGGCTTGAACGTTTCGAACGCCGTGAGGGGCTCCCCGGTCGTGTTGAGCGACTCGAAAACTGTAAATGCATAGTCTTCGTTCTTGCCGCGGACCACGGTGACCGCAACTCTATAAAGAACATAACTCGCCAGCAGCACCAAATGTAAAAGGCTTTTGAAGGACGCAGCAGACCCTGAACCTTGAACTAATTGGCTAACAACGTCAGGAAACTCGTGATTCAGAAGAGCAAGTTGGAATTCCTTCGACGCGGTCATTTGCGAAAACGATGGGATTTCGTCTAGATGAACCCGGTCTTTTTCGCTTGCGATGTCCTTAAGGGTTTTTGTGATTTGAAGGAATCGCGCTATCAGCGCTTCCTCGCCTTCAATCTGACCGTCACGTTTCTTAGGCCGGAATTCGGCTGGCTTCTCCGACTCAAAAACATTGGAGTATGAGAAGACGAGGTTTGCGATCGGAGAAGTGTACCGCGCGGCCGCTTTCTGTCTCGACCATTGGTCGAGAAAAGAGCGAATCATCCGGGGGTAAATCGGAGAGTCTCCATATGATTGCTTCTCTATGAAAGTCGCCGCTAGTTCGTCAACAACACGTTTCGATTGTCCCTCAATCCACTTTTCCGCCTCAGTAAGCGACGGCTGCTCTCGCCCGTTGAACAGTTTCGAATGATGGAGTCTTATTTGACTATGCAACGCTACGCAAAGGAGCAGCAAACTAGTGAGACGCTGTTGTCCGTCAATAACCGTCAAAACCTTCGCTGGCACCTCCTGTCTAACAATTGGCTGGACCGTCGAAAAATGAATGTCATGAATGGTTATTACGGTACCGAGAAACGTGAAGCTGTCTTTGCTGTCTACTAGACTCGTATATCCGTGCAGAATGTCCTCTAGAAGTTTAGCCACCTTTTCCTTATCCCAACCATACGGTCGCTGGTATGGTGGAATGTAGAGCCCTAGACCTCGCTCGCTGAGCATCGTGCGGACGTTGCTAGAATTCGCTTCAAAAATATCTTTAGCTTCGATCGGCATGATGACCCTTGCGGTTAATGACCGGAGTAAAAAATTTTATTACTTATGGCAGATAAGACAGGCTTTGGAAGATGAAAACTCGTCAGCCAACTCAAGCCCTGCGAGATTTCCGCCATCGCCTGATCGGAGAGGATTCGGTCGCTGTCGCATTCGCAGCCGTTCGAGTCGTTTTGTATGCTCAATCTCAATCTGCTGCATCCGTTCCGGCTTTTCAAGGTCGGACAATGACTCGTTCTGGCTCCAGGTGAACGGCGAGCCATGCTCAAGCGCGGATTTCTCGTAGCTCTTGGCTTCCTCAAAGGCTAGTGGGTGCTCCCGCCGGAGACGCACCCATTCGATTTTTTGCTGAAAAAAACAGAATGTACAGCCGCTCCTCGAGCGCCATTCATAGTAACGTGGGAGCCCAATGCCCGCTCCTTGAAGCAATTCGATAACACCTGCATGGTCGATGCCGGCTTCGCGGAACGGGAGATGGACAGTAAGGTTCTCGTGTCCGGACTCATATCCCTCACGATGGGTTTCGTCTGCTCGGATGGCGACATAGCTGTGCACGACATCACCGGCATCGAGCCAGGGTTTGATCCAGTTTCGGAACGGCAACAGCTTGAGTTGCCGTGTGCACCACCGCGTCCGTGGAGATGGAAGGAAATGCCCATACTCTCGCAGCCAGAAATCGAAATCCCGATCAGGGTTAAGACGCAAGATCGGCTTTCCGAGAAACCCCTCAAGTTTACCGAGAAACTCGTAGACCTCAGGGAGCTCTTTACCTGTATCTGTGAAGAAATACTGAACGTCAATTTCAGGGTGACGAAGTCTCATAAAGCACGCCAACGCCGCGCTATCCTTGCCACCGGAAATACCTAAGACATGTCGTTCGGCCATCAGGAAACTCCGTCTTCTTTTTCTTCAAGCAACTTCAATCCTGCGTCGATCACTGCGGCTAGGAATACTCCCTCCTTTACCTTTCCGCTTCGGACGTCTCCTAACATCTTCTCCGCAAGCAATCTCGCCTCCGCGCCGTCGCTTTCGGCGATGTCGAAACTGCCCGACACGGTACGACCGCCGCCGAAGACGACGGCCAGTGCGCGCCGGGTTGAACTACGCCCTTGGAGTGACGCCAGCGCCTCAATGCGCCGAAACTCAAAACCCCACTTTGTCAGCTGCGCAATCGCTTGGTCGAAGTCGTGGTCTGTGAACGATTGTGGCGGCTTACTGACCGTCAGCGAAACCAAGCCCTCGAGATCCGTAGGTTGGTCAACGAAGGAGCTTAGACGGCCAGCAAATGCATCCAGCCGAAAGTCACCAGATATTCCCTGGACTACGCGCGCACGGGCTTGAAGAGAGGCTATGTCACTCGAATGATCGAGGGAAGCAAATAGCTTCTCCCGAATACGGCCCAACGCCAGGCCATAGGCGGAATCCAACTCTGAAACGACCGCGCCGATTGCGCTTACAAGTGAGTTTGCGTCGCGCGCATCGAGCGTTTCCGGCAAATCGGTAAAAATTACCTTTACAGGGTCTGAAGCCTTAAGAAGGAGTGTTCGGACGTTTCGGGTACGATCAGTGAGGTGACCGGTGCGCTGTGTCCAAGGTGGGAGATTGACAGCGAACGACACCAACGCGCGGGCCGAGTCTAGCGGATCTGGTGACACGGGGCGCTTCAACACTTGCGCCATTTTTTTCGCGATTGCCTTTAAAAGATCCTTTGCATTGGCGTCAATACGGACAGCCTTCCAAGCAATCCTATTCGGATCTTGTAGCCACTCGTCGACACCTGCCTCCGTCAACTCCGGAGTGAACATCCCATCGACATAGAGCGCGATTTCGCTGCGAAAAGTAAGCAGATAGCCAAGCGCCAAGATCGGAAGCACACCCTCCTTGAGACCGAACGGCGGCGCTTGCCAAACCCGATACAGGTCGGCGAGCGTCAACCCGTTCTCACGACCTTCCAAAAGTTTACGGGTGGCCTCCCAAAGCGGAACGAGGCATTTCGATCCGGCCTCTAGGGACTTCTCAGGGGGAGTGAACGCCGCTTCGTTGCCGCTAGCCTGATGAATGCCTAGCTCGGAAATGATGGTGTAATAAAGGCCGGCATCCGCGGGATACCCTTCGTAGCCAAGATTTGGGCGCGTGGCGTACGTGAGCATCCTATGGAGCAACAGCCTCTGTGCTTTGGCCGCGCTTGTCGAAAGCGTGTTTCGGTTCACAAGCTCGCTATGGATGCGAGGTGCCTTGCTGAACGCCTTTCGACAAACGAGACTCGCGAGCGGCGACAGCCCCTCGCTTGGATTTACATCAAACCGTTCGCCTTTGTAGTGCCATCTCGCGTTGACGAACGCGTCTCGTAATGCACTCTCCAGGTCGCTGCGTAGCTGACGTAAACGAGCTTCCACTTCACGACGAGCTACAGCATCACCTTCAAGTTCCGGCCTGTTTCGCGACACGGCCTCAAGGGAAGCGAGGTCCGCCGCCTGCTCCAGGATCGTGAGTTGACCACGGGGAACCCCGTACAAAATCATTTCCTGTTGGCTTTCCTGTGACAGCTCTGTAGCTAAACGTAGCGCCTTCTGTTCCGGAAAATCCGGCGACTGTAGCAGCAAAACGAAGCGCCCCGTACCCGGAGAGAGGTCGTACTTGACTACTGTCTGTCGTGCATGCGCCGCAGCCCGAATCTCTCTGTCGAACCACCGAAGCGTTCCAGTATCGGCGTAGTGACGCCGAGCTGTTACCGGAGCTAGGTTAGTAAGTTGCTTTAGCCGCGTGGTATCAGTTTCATCTGAACTGGCACGCGCCGCGTTAACAGCGGCATCAATGTCGAAATCGCTGCCGGCGAAAATGCCCCACGAGCTCTGAAATTTACGATAAATCAGGATACTAGCCTTCGCGAGATCGGCTAGCGCCTGCTCAACGTCTGCGGACGAAACGCCTTCGACACAATCACTCAGCACGGTGGTTTCGGCAGCGAGTCCCGACCCGTCACGAAACAGATCGATAAGCGCAGTGGTCTTGACCAGCGAAACATGCAGCTCATGAAACTTGCTTTGCGCCCGTTCCACGGCCTCCGCACCTATTGCCCAGCGATGTCCGTCTGGCGAAGCTAAAATTGCAGGCTCAAGATTTGTGCGAAGATAGTCCCAATAGCGAGAGGGAAGATAGAAGCCAAGGTCGCCCGTTCGAGATTGGCCTGCGAGGAAATCTCGGAACCCCAAGGGTTCGGCCGACGAAAGGAATCCAAAGACGCTGCGTTCGTTCTGCCCGAACTTACGACGTGAGATCGGGCCCAATAGGGCCGCGGTCACCGGGTGTAAAGGAAAGCAACGATCCAGGGACTCGCTGATGGCGGCGGAAGAAGAAGGTCTGCGTCGCCTGATTACGGAGCCAATCCGGTCCGCAAGTTTTGCCGACTCCGGGTGCGACGTCGTGCAATCAATCGCTCGGCCAATGAGCTCAATTACTTCGTCTGTCCCCGCCACGAATGGAACATCGACGTAGCGGCCCTGGATCTTGGCCCATTCCTCACGGACATCACGCCCTAGCTTAGCCGCATATTGTTCAAAGGCCTGATGGAGCACACCAACGACCACTAGCCTACCGTCGCTGCGGCTGGCCGCCTCCGCGAGCTCCTGAAAGAAATAGATGTCACTACCAGCAGCAGCAGCACCTTCAAGCAGCTTGCCTAATTCATCTAACACTAGAAGAACGCCGCCATGATCGCTGGCTTCGGCCCGCCGAACAAGCTCCGCTACTACATCCCTCCGACCGTCCTTTAGGGGCTTCCGTCCGGGTAGGGGCGCGTATTGGTCTATCGCGTTACCTATCACCTCAATAGCGTCGCTTCGGCGTCCTACGACGGGAATCACAATCCATGGCTTGCGGCCGCAAAATACTCGGTGAACATCATCGTCTGCCTCGATGGCGAGGGCTTGTCGGGCGAGTTTCCGGGTGGCGGCACTTCCGCCGGCCAGCACAGCAAGGGCAAGCGCTAACGATGACTTGCCGCCGCCGTATGGCCCCGTCCATGTGAATGCCCGTTGCGCACTGTCATGGATATGCTTTGCAACGGTATATAAAGCACTTCGTGCGCTCGGTTGAACAACATACGAAGACAGTGCATCGGGGCGATCAAAGTCAGTATCAAGGCGGATGGAACGTTGGAATGCGGCCGAAATGCGGATGCCCAACATGGCTTCAGCGCTCATAGGCACCCCGCAGCATCGACATTCTGTAGTCCTCGGTGAGGGCTCTTTCCCGTCTGCTTATCTGCCTGACCCCAGCGCTGTCGGTCCACTGAATTGTGTTACGAGTGATACGCTCTAGAGCTATCAAGCGCTCGGCGACAGCATTTTCGTCTAGCTTGAACACTCGCCCTGGGGAGCCGTAGTCGTGAGCGATGCTCTCGAAAGAGAGCGTCATCTGCTTCGACCCGGTCAGATCTTCCCACCCCTTCCAATACTCGAGCAACGCAAACGCAAAAATGCCGTCAGGCAACGTTTGCTGCGAGCCTCGCCGGAAATGGAACATTCCAGGCGGGCCTTCGCTGACTAGACCAAGGTCGGCAAGCAACGGTTCCGCAGCATCGTCTGCTTCATGACCGGCCGGTCGCGGCGTATAGCACCGAAGACATACTTCGACATCGCGCTTGAGCGTGACGCTTGAAACTCGTATGTCTTTTTGTTTTACAACATCTTCTAAACTGCGGACTAATACATCGCGATCAAAAGTCTGCGATGTGACGTGGTTGAACAGCCAATACCAAGTCGTCGATCGAGTTGCAGCACGTCGTGCCAACAACCAATGCACAAGCCAGCAAGTGGCGGGCCTTTCTAGGTACGGATCTACCCCATCCTTCCCGAAGAGGAAATCACCGATGACACCGGGCTCGATCGCACCGCCCGCTCTTTCAGTGAGTACATCGCAGGCCAATGCCCAATGACGGATTGCGGAAACCATGTTTTTGCCCACACCGAATCGGCGAATGGCCGCGTCGTCTGCAAAGATGTGTCTCGCGTCGCCTGATTCCAGTCGTGCCGCAGCGACACTCGTATAAGCCTTTCGGAGCCACAGTTGTCGAAGCGGAAAAGTCTCGTGGCCTGAGAACTGAAACTTGCTCGGAATAACGGTGGTCTGAGTCATCAATGTCATCTTACTGGCGACCTCGTCCAGGCGGTAGGTCAGGCTGGTCATCTTTGCCAGCATGCTTGATTGTGACCTGAATCACTGTGAATTAATACAGTATATTTCGCCAGCCGCATTTCTCGTTGAATGCGGAATTTCAGCGCGTGCCTTAGCTTAGGTGGCCGAGCCGTCTCTTGAGTCTGTGGCTCGACGTCCCCCGCTATACTGAGTAGCGGCAGGATTTGTAGTCCGACCCGGCTGGCTCAACTTCCGCCCCTCCGACGGGCTGAAATCGCTGCCAATCCGCAGAAACCTCTCTTGAGCACCCCCACCACCCCCCGTCCCATCATCCGCCTCGACTGGCCGTTCAACGCCGACCCGCCCGAGCTCTACTGCCCGCGCACCGGCGAGCTTGTGGTGTCCAACGGCAAGGACGAGGTCGAGCAGCCCGCGAGCCCCCATGTGACCTTCGTCTACCCGGAGGTGGTCGGCGAGTTCGTGTACCTGCGGGACGACCTGCGCGAGCGCCTCGAGGCCACCCGCGCCCGGCTGGTCGCCGCCGGCGCCGACCCGGACGACCTGG
>Ga0315900_10007898_pt1 | contig 13830 bp, 10 predicted proteins | sample LakEriMetagenome_FD_203521 | JGI IMG/M metagenome (GOLD analysis project Ga0315900, IMG submission 203521) | Freshwater fungal communities from buoy surface, Lake Erie, Ohio, United States - Buoy 12 MA114 | ecosystem: Environmental > Aquatic > Freshwater > Lake > Lake biofilm | place: USA: Lake...
ACGGGGCCCCGGGTGGGCCAGGCCGACGACTGGGCATGCACCCAGGGAGCGGCAAGGGCAGCGGCACCGGCCGCCAACAGGTCACGACGTTTCATGGGCACTCCTCTAATAATCAAAGCGACAAACTTGCGACGAAAATGACAAACCTCAGGAAGGCGTTCACGGGTCACCGGCAGGTTGTTTGCACGAGCCATGCCAGCGCGCCCGCACCACCGGCTTGCGCCAAAGCGGGGCTTCGCCGTGGGTTGAAGCACCCCGCACGGTGCGACAGAAACCTCGTGCCCGCATTTGGGCTTTTCCGCGCACCGTTTTGGGGGAATTCCCGATTTGTTATCCAATTTGGCAACGGCTCGTCAACGTACATCAAGAAACTTCCATGCATCCCGAGCGCACCCGTAGGTTTTTACTGATCAATCCGAATACCAATTCGCTCACGACTGAACGTTTGCGCGACACGCTGACGCCACAGTTGCCCGCGGATATCCGCCTTGACATCACCACCGCCCGCTTCGGCGCCCGCTACATCGCCTGTGAAGCCAGCCATGCGATCGCGGGCCATGCCTGCCTGGACGCCTGGGCCCATCACCGCGCGAGCGAGCCCGGCCCGCTGGCGGGTGTCCTGATCGGATGCTTTGGCGACCCGGGCCTGTTCGCCCTGCGCGAGGCCAGCGCGTGCCCCGTCACGGGCCTGGCCGAGGCCTCCTTCATCGAAGCGGCGGCACGCGGACCGTTCGCCATCGTCACGGGCGGCGAGCGCTGGAAGCCGATGCTGATGCGCCTGGCGCACAGCCTGGGATTTGGCGACCAGCTGCGGCACATCGAAACCGTGGCCCCGAGCGGCTCCGCGCTGCAGGCCGACCCGGCCATGGCCATGGCCTGCCTCGGTGACGCCTGCCGCCAGGCCGCCCGGCCCGGCGTGCAATCGATCATCCTGGGCGGCGCCGGCCTGGCAGGTTACGCCCAGGGCCTGCAGGCCCACAGCCCGCTGCCGCTCATCGACAGCGCGGTCGCCGGCCTGCAGGTCATGCTCCAAGGCCGCGCCCCGGCCGCGCCCCAACCGGGCGAGGGATTCCATGCAGAATGGAACCAACTCCCGGGCGCCTTCGACGCGGTCACGCCCCGGCGGGCCTGATCACCTTCATCCCTGAAGCCCACCTCCGACGCCCCCCAGGAACCCACGCCATGACCCGTACCACCCGCCGCCCCGCCGCCGCTCTCGACCGTGGCCTCGACCGTGGTCTCGTGAATGCCCTCCCCCTGGCCGCCTGGGTCGCCTCGGCCGCCTGCATCGCCCTGACCGCGGCGCAGGCGCAGGCCGCGGCGCCGCAGGAGCGGTTCTCGCTGGACCTCGAATGGGGCGCCGCCTGGCAGCAGCGCAACGAGGTGCAGTCCCCCAACGATGCGACGGGCACGCGTTTCCCGCTTGATCGCCTCACCGGCCGGGGCCCCTACGCCGCGCCACGGCTTCAACTGACCTGGCCCCTCAATCCCCGCGACGATCTGCGTTTGGTGGCCGCGCCCCTGCGCGTCAAGAAGGACGGCACGCTGGCCTCGGCGGTGAACTACGAGGGCGAGACCTTCAACGCCGGGGTCACCTCGGCCACCTACCGCTTCGACTCCTATCGCCTCACCTGGCGCCGCACCTTCAGTGAGTCGGACGATTGGACGCTCAAGGCGGGCGTGACCGGCAAGGTGCGCGATGCAGAAATCACCCTGCGACAAGGCGGCACCACCGCATCGCGCGGCGACCTTGGCTTCGTGCCCCTGCTGCACCTGTACGCGCAGCGCCGCATCACCGACCACTCGCGACTGATCTTCGATGCCGACGGCCTGGCCAGCAGCCGTGGCCGCGCGTTCGACCTGTCCCTGCGCTACTCGCATGACCTGCAGCCGGGGATCGCCCTCTTCGCGGGGGCGCGCCTGCTCGATGGCGGCGCGAACAACGACTCGATCTACAACTTCGCGCGCTTCAACTACTTCACCGTGGGCCTGACCTTCCGTCAGTTCTGACCCCAGCGCGCCGGCGGGCCTCGTCAAGCCGCTGCGGCGTGTCCACGTCAAGGACGCAGCCCGGATCCTCCAGCGGCAAGGCGTGCGCGCCCACCTGGGCCAGCACCTCGCGGGCGCCAGTATCGCCCCGCAGCGCCAGCAGCGCCTCACGGCATGCCGCGCCAAAACCCACCGGATGCCCGCGCGTGCCGCCCACGACCGGCACCACTGCCGCATGCGCCTGCAACGCCTGTGCCACCGCCGTGATGCTCGCCGTCTCGATCAGCGGCAAATCCCCGGGCAGGACCAGCCATCCCGGGGCGTCGGCGGTGGCCTGCACGCCCGCCGCGATGCTGCTGCCCATCCCCGGCGGAAGCCACCCCGCCACCGAGGACGGCTGCACCACATGCACCGGCAGCCCCGTCGCCGTCGCCGCCGCCACCACCTGCGCGAGCACCGTGCGGGTCTGGCCCCGGACGGTGATCAGCGCCTCGAGCTTGTTGGCCGGCTCTCCTCCGGCTTGGGCAAAGCGGGTGGACTCGCCCGCAGCCAGCACCAGGATCGCCGGCCCGCGTGTCATGCGCCGTGGCTCGCGGCCGGGGTCTGCGGCGGCATCCGGACTGTCCATGGGCATCCTGGGAATTCAAGGGAAAGTGGCAGTCATTGTAGGCAGCCATGGGGCGCCATCGACCCGGTAGGGCTGGCCCCCGATAATCACGGCATCCGACCATGCGCCCCCTGCGTCCCCAGCCCCTCTCGCTCCTCCCACCCCTGATCGCTCAGGGCCTGCCCGCCGCGGCGCGCCGCCTGGGCCTGCTGGCCGTCGCTGCCCTGGTCGCTGCCTGCGGCAGTTCGCCGCCCGCGGGATCTTCCGGTGCCACGTCCGCGCCTGCAGCCCCTGCCGCGGCTGGCGCCGCCAGCGCGGCGGGCATCCGGATCGGAATCGCGCTGGGCGGCGGTGCGGCCAAGGGCTTCGCGCACATTGGCGTCATCAAGATCCTTGAATCCCATGGCCTGTCACCGGCCGTGGTCGCTGGCACCAGTGCGGGCAGCGTCGTCGGCGCGCTCTATGCCAGCGGCATGAGCGCCTTCGAATTGCAGGAAAAAGCCGTCGCCCTCGACGAAACGCGCATCCGCGACCTGCAGCTGTCCGGGGGTGGGCTGCTGGTGGGACAAAAGCTCGAGGACTATGTGAACGAACAGGTACGGGGCCTCACGCTCGAGCGCATGGCCAAGCCCTTCGTCGCCGTGGCCACCCGCCTGGAAGACGGCGACCGCACGGTCTTTGCGCGTGGCAACACCGGACAGGCGGTACGCGCGTCCAGCAGCGTGCCGGGCGTGTTCCAGCCGGTGGTGATCGGCCGCTATCGCTACGTGGACGGCGGGGTGGTCAGCCCCGTGCCGGTCGACGCCGCCCGCGCGCTGGGGGCCGACCTGGTCATCGCGGTGGATATTTCCAGCAAGGCCCGAGGCCAGACGCCTTCCGGCCTTCTAGGCACCCTGAGCCAGACGATCGCGATCATGGGACAGAAACTGGGCGAAGCCGAACTGGCGCGCGCCGATGTCGTCGTGCGCCCGCAGGTGCTGGACATCGGCGGCGCCGACTTCAGCCAGCGGTCCGTGGCCATGCTTGAAGGCGAGAAGGCCACGCTGGCCGCCCTGCCCCAGATCCGCGAGCGGATCGCGCAGGTGCAGGCCGCGCGCGAACAAGCTGCGCGCCTGGCCCGGCAGAAAGCGGCCGAGGCGCAGCGCCAGGCCTGCCTGGAGCAGCGCTCACGCCTGCAGAAACTGGCGGGCTTGGCGGGGCTGGACAGCGGCTGCGCCGCGCCCTAGCCCGCGCCGCCGCACTGATTTACGAGTACTGACGGCCGCCGCGGAAACCGCCCTGGCCGCGGTCCGGGCGCGCTTCCATCGGGCGGGCGACGTTGACGGTCAGATCGCGTCCGCCCATGTTGCGGCCATGCAGGGCCTCAATGGCGGCCTGCGCCTCGGCAGCACTGGACATCTCGACGAAGCCAAAGCCCTTGGAGCGACCGGTGTCGCGCTCCATCATCACCTTGGCCGATTGCACCTGGCCATAGGGCGCGAAGTGCTGCATCAGGTCGTCATCGCGCACCGAGTAGGAGAGATTGCCGACGTAGAGTTTGTTGCTCATTGGGGAGCCTTTCTAAAAATGCGCCCTCCGAAATTCGGGCGCGGATGGAGGGAAACGGTGGATTCAGCGACGGTGCTGGTAGGGGCGGGGTGCGCCCACGCGCGGCGTCTTCGCTTCGAGGTGACGGAATGTGATGCGGCCCTTGGTCAGGTCGTAGGGAGACATTTCAAGCGTCACCTTGTCGCCGGCCAGGATGCGAATGCGGTGCTTGCGCATCTTTCCGCCGGTGTACGCCACGAGCTGGTGCCCGTTGTCGAGCGTGACCCGGTAGCGTTGCTCCGGCAGGGCCTCATCGACCTTGCCGTGCATTTCAATCAGTTCTTCCTTGCCCATAGGGCCTCCTGGAGATGGGGAAGTTCATGCCAAACAGGCGGGATTGGCGAGCCATTGGCGGGCCTGCGTCGCGGCGTACATCAGCGCACTGTCGAGGCTGGTGAACTCCGGGGGGAATGCGTAGATGCGATCGTGCGTCTGCGTGCCTTGGCCGCGGCGGATCGACAGGGAAGCGGTGAAACGCCCGGGGGTGGCTGTTCGGGCCATGGGCGTGATCAGAAATTTACCGGCGGTAAAGGCCGAAGAAGAGGGAGATATCGAAGAAAGTGTCTGCATGAAAGCCCGATCGGGCCGGAAGCCCCGCCCGATGCCGGTGGCAGGTGAGCGAGGCGAGCGTCCCCAGGGGGACGACAGTGAAGCTTGCCTGGAAGGGAAGTCTGACCACCGGATGCGCCCGCCCTTGTAGGACGCTGGTGGAGCGTTGCGGTGTTGGGGGTACCGCTGCCCGAATGAGACCTGGAGTCAGCCGAGGTAAGCACGCGGCTGACATTGCATTATTGTATCTGATTCTTGCGTGCCAAGTAACGCAGCACCTCCGCCAGGTCCGCAGGCTTGGACAGATGCAGGTCAAACCCCGCTTCCTGGCTGCGCTGGTAATCGCTGGGCTGGCAGTATCCTGACATCGCGATCATCACGGTGTTCTTGAACCGCTCCTCGGCCCGCAGGCGCTTTGCTGCGGCCCAGCCATCGAGCTTGGGCAGGCCGATGTCCATCAGGATCACGTCCGGCTGTTCGCGGCGGGCGGCCTCCAGCCCCGCCTGCCCGTCGTGGGCCACCACCACCTCGTGCCCCGCCATCTCCAGAAAATCCGCCAGCATCTGGGCCGCGTCCAGGTTGTCCTCCACGATCAGGAACTTCAGGCGCCTGAGCGCCGGCACATCGGAGAACCCGGCTGCTGCCGTCGCCGGCGCCCCGGGGGCTGCGGATGCCTGCACGGCAGGCTGGGGCAGGGGCTGGGGCTGGGGTTGCGCCTGGGGCGGCGCCGGCATCGTGACGGTGAACACCGTGCCGTGGCTGGAGGTGGCCACCCGCACCTGGCCCTCATGCATCTCGACGATCTTCTTGACAATCGACAGCCCCACCCCCAGCCCGCCCTGGGCCCGGTCCAGCGTGATCCGTCCCTGGGTGAACGGCTCGAACATCGTCTCGAGCACCGCAGGCTCAATGCCCGGGCCGTTGTCGCTCACAAGGATCTGCACCTCCTGCCCATCCTGAGCAGCACTCACCGCCAGCCGCCCGCCCTCCTGCGTGAACTTCGACGCATTGTTCAGCAAGTTGCTGATCACCTGGGTCAGCCGCACGGGATCGGCCTGCAGCACCAGCCCGGGCGCGATCTGCAGCTCCAGCTGCTGCTGCCGCTCGCGGATCATGGGCAACACCGCCTCCACCGCCGTGGCCACCGCGGCCTCCACGCCGACCCGTGTCTTGCGCAGCTCGATCTTGCCCTGCTCGATCCGCGACACCTCGAGCAGGTCATCCACCAGCCGCGTCAGTTGCAGCACCTGCCGCTTGATGACCTGGGCTGCCTCGGCCGAGGGCACCGCACTCGCCGACGAGGCCTCCATCCGCGTGGCCAGGTACAGCAAGGGCGCCAGGGGATTGCGCAACTCATGCCCGAGCACCGCCAGAAACTCGGCTCGGCGCTGGTTGACCGAGCGCACCCGCTGCTCGTTGCGAATCCGCTCGGTGATGTCAAAGCTCACGCCGTGCAGCACCACCGCCTTGCCGTCGGCTCCGAAGCGGGCGCGACCGCGGCTGGCCAGCCAGCGCTCCTCCCCGGTGTCGGCGCGCACCACGCGAAACTCGATCATGAACTCCGCCTTGCCCGCCACGGACTCGGCCAGGCGGCGGCTCATCATCTCCCGGTCGGCCGGGTGCACCACATTCATGAACACGTCAAACGTCGGCTCGATGCTCTGCACGGCGATCCCCACCAGCACATACATCTGCGAGTTCCAGACCGTGACCCCGGAAATCGGGTTCCACTCCCACACCCCCATCTTCACGGCCTCCAGCGCGAGCGCCAGGCGGTCCTGGTCCATCGACGGCACCTGCATCGGAGCCGGCGGCCATGTGGCCGGTGATGGCTGCCCAGGCGTCACGGCCACGGGCGTGCTCATGCGCGCATGCACCAGCACGGCGGGGGTCTTGCCATCGGTCAGGTGCATCGGAAAGCAGGTGAAATCCATCAGGATCCAGGCCGAATACACGCCGCTGGGATCGGCAATGCGCACTGCGCAGGCGCTCACTGAGGCGGGTTCTCCGGTGCGAAGCACCTCAGCGGCCATCTGGGACAGACCTTGGGGGTCCTCAAACTGAAACAGGTTCAAGAGGGTGCGGGGATCGCCCCATCTCCAGCCGAAAAACGCCTCAAATGCCGCATTCGTGGCCAGCAGGGCATGGGTCGCGCCGGCGGCCAGCGCCACCAGGCTCGGCGTCGATGAAGTCAGCCACGCCTCACGGATCTCGTCCTTCTGCGGACCGCGGGGGTGTGGGGCGGGGCTGGGGGCGTTGCTCAACGTGAAACCTCACCGTCTTCTCCGGCCACCGGGCCAACCGACAGGGAACGGCATCCCGGCATTGGAGGGGCGCCACGGCGGGCACCGCGCGCGGCCGTCCCCGGCGGTCTCCCTCTCAGGTCGGCTGCTGGACCAAAGCCCTATGGTGGACGCCGCCCGTCGCTGAGGTCGTCAGACAGACGCGCAATGTCCGCAGGGTGGGGATGAAGCTGGGCTCGCCCAGACAGTCAATCGCGAATCTGCCGGCACCAGAGAAACTGTCCGGTGTGGTAGTCGAGTTCGAAGTAAAAACGTCCCGCCAGTTGCACCCACGCTATGACTCCAAACTCCCCTTCTACGCCGGTCTTCGGATCCGCATAGGGCTGGCTCGGACTTACGAATGCAGTTGGGGGCTGCCCAGAGACAGGATCTGCGGCCCCCGTCATTTTCCAAGGCACACACAGGCGCGCTCGCTCATGACCGAACACGTCCAGCAAGGCACTGTTGTCTGGCCTCAAGTCAGACTCAATGAGAATTAATCCGGACTTGTCTGGCAAGCTCCAAAGAGCGACCCCTTCTCTGTCCAGGTAGAAGGCTTGATTGTCCACGCTCCAAGAGTGTTTGATCACCGGGCCGAATATGCTCGAACCCGTCGATGGATCTCGCCAATCGATCAACGCACTGGCCAGAACTTTTTGACCGCGAACGTTATGCAGCGTTAAATTTTCTATCTTTCTCAATCGCCTTCCCCCACACTTATTTCAGGCTTTTTTCGCTTCCGCTCACGAGCTCAAAAATATCTTTCCGGCCATCTGGCGGTACCAAAAAATGAATCTAGCTACCTGCGCCTTAAGCACCGGCACGTATGACCTCTAATATCCGTAATGAATCATGCGCCTGATATACGACAGGCATACCGCTGCGCCTCCTCGAACCGGAAACCAACAATAAGTCCTGTTCGGGGCTCATATTCAAAGAAATATCGACATCTCGGTTGCGTATGCCACCAAATATACGCCGCTTCCTTGTTTCCGTTTTCAAGGAGCGTGTCGCCTTGAAACAAAGACCCAGGCCCTCTGTCTTGATAACATCCGCCGGCCGGCGGACACTGAAAAACACTTTCCCCGATCTTTTTTTTCATCAAATGAACCCATATCCCATGGCGACCTTCAACGCTCATATCGAAGCCCGCAACTCTGTAAAAACAGCCGGATAACAATAATAAAAAAATCACTGGAAGTATTTTCATGTTATTTAATATCCTTTTTGAAAAATGAATCATTCCGGATCATAGGTCTCCTTAATGCCCCGTTTTATCGTTGGCCAGATTTCGACTTTGAGTTATCCAAACAAAATGTGAATTGCCTAGCGCCGCGGGAATTACGATGCTCTGCTTTTAGCTGAACCTACTCTTCTTCATGTCCGTGATTCCTCTGGTGATTGACGGACTTCATTCACTTAAGGCTGGTACGGCTAGCGGTCGGCAGGTCAATATGGGCCTTTCACACACCCGTGATCCGACATGCATAGGGCTCCGACTCCTCAAACCGAAAACCCACGATGACTCCGGATTGGGGCTCGTATTCATAGAAGTACCGGCAGCGTTTTCCTCTCAGTGATGCGTCGTACTCGTCCTCCAGATTTCCATTGGGAAGTTTGGTGTTCGAAAGAGGTATATCGCTCCCAAAGAACACGGCGCAGGGCTGCCGGCGATCTTGTCGACGCTTGCATTCATAGATGCTTTGACCGATCGCTCCATCGCGAACCCACTCGAGCCACTTCTGCTGCAACCCGCGCGGCGTCGTATCCATGAAGGTATGGCAGCCCACAGTTCCCACAAGGGCAATCAGAAGCGCCGGTCCCAGAGCATTCATTTAAAGCTCTATCCGCTTAGCCTTGCGCTTTGGCCCAGGATTCCGCGCGACAGGCGACACGCGCCGCCCTGCAACTTTCATGCGGGCGAGATGCGACACGCGAATCGCTCGGTCTCTTCAAACCGAAATCCGACGATCTCGCCAGACCGCGGCTCGTATTCGAAGAAATATCGGCATCTCGGTTGCGTATGCCACCAGAGATACGAGGCCTCCTTGTTCCCGTTTTCAAGGAGTGTGTCACCCTGGAAGAGTGATCCTTGGCCTCGATACTGGAAACATCTGACGCCGCTCTCACACGTAAACATGTTTTTACCGATGACCTTGCGCATATCCTCGAGCCACATCTTGTGGCGCCCTTCAAAGCTCATATCAATACCGGCAAGGCTGTAGAAACAGCCTGACAGGAACAGCGCGGGAAATAGGATCAAGAGTCTCATTTGTGAGTTCCAAATATCAATGGGGGCAGTGTGAGAGGAGTTCGCTCATCAGGAGTTAGGCCTTTAGATACTGACCTGAGAGGCTGGAGACCTTCAGCTTTTTGTTGTCGATGCTTGATTTGTGGAATCCAGACCAAATCGGGATGATTTAAACCTGCAGGAATCGACAGCAACGCTGCAGGCGCCATCGATGGAAGGTTCCATAAAGCAAAATTCAGGTCAGGGGCGCGATTGAAAATTAAATCGTGTAACCCTGCAGTCGCGTTAACAAATGGGATCCGATTCAAAACTCGACTCACAGACCCGCCCTGAGAAAACAGTCCATCCGCTCGATTGAGTCCAATAACATTCATCCCGAAATCTGATGGACGCTGCTGACCAAAACCAGGCCCGCGATCTTGACCTGGAACAAAGGCAGGGCCGTTAGGAGCACCGCCACCCGCTGACGAAGTAGCTACACTTTCAAACGCGTGTTCTGGATTTCGTGAATAACCAACCGGTGCATACGTCCCATTGCCCGTGGACTTCCCGAGATCGTCTGTGCCATGCCTGTTCTCACCCGGCCCCGGATTCGCCGGGTACCCCACCAATGACTGATACACCTCACCCGCAGAGCTCAGCAGCGCCGCCGTCCGCGCGCCCTGCTCGCAGCCCGCGCCGGTGATCACACCGCTGACGCACCCAGTCGCCGTCTGCGCTGCCACGGCGGATCCGCCCTGGCCCGCCACATTACTCCCGACGCCCGCCGTCAGCATCGCCACCATGATGTTTTTGACAGTGTCGGACGACCCCAACGCCTCCAACGCCTTCCCCACATCCCCTCCGTGGTTCACCAGCGCCACACCGGCCTGAGCGGTCAGGGCACTGAAGCCGGCATTGGCCGCTGCGCCCATCGTGCTGCCGGAAGCCGCACCCGCCAGGCTCGAACCCGCGCCTCCCGTTGCCGCGGCAATCGCGACGCTGAGCAACGCCGCACCGGCCGGGGTGAGCCCCTGCTGGCTGTAGCTCCAGTGCTCGCGCGCCAGCTCGATCGCTTGCCAGTTCACCTTCGGGTCGGACTGCAGATCCCGCAGGTAGGACAACCCCGGCTGCTGGCTCAGGGCTTCAACTGTCTGCGCCGCTGTCTGGCCGGGCTGCAGGCCGAGCGCGACGCTCACCTGCAGCGCCGGGTCGATGGACACCTGGCCGTGCAACTGGGTCTGTCGCGCGGTCTGCGTGGCCGAGCCGCGGCCTGACTGCGCCTGCCAGACACCCGCCGTGACCGTGCGCTCGCTGTGGCTGTCCTGCGCCAGGTCGGTGGATGCGCCCAGCAGCAGTTGACCCGGCTGGCTCGCATCCGCGCCCTGGCTGCGCACAAACCCGATCTGCGGCGCTGACACCGTGGCGCCACGCAGGTCCGCCACCGAGCCGACACCCACGCGGATGGCCTCGTCGGACTGCAGGCGCGTGTCCAGCGATTGGGTCTGCAGGTGGCTGTCCTTCGACTCGCTGCGCCGGGTCGTGATGCCGAAGGTGCTCGATCGCGCCTCATGCTGGCTTTCGCGCTGACGTACCGACTGCACCTCATACAGCAGCGTTTTGTCTGAGCCCTCCACATGCAGCAGGCCCTGCGACTCAAACTTCGCGCCTTCACTGATCACGTTCTGGCCCAGCACCTGCACCTGTTGGCCCGCAATGCGGCTGGTCACGGCCGTGACGTCGCGTGACTGGTCGCGGGTGGTCACTGTGCGGCGAGACCAGGCTCCACCGCTGGTGCGATGGCTGGCGGCGTCGATCGTCTGGGTCTCCTGCCCGGCGGCCAGGTAAACGTTGCGACCCGCCACCACCGCGGCCGCCCCACCCGCGGTCACATCCGCCGCCTGGAGCGTGGCGTCGCGCCCGGCTTGAATCGTGAGCAAGCCGCCAACGGCGATTTCGGTGCCCACATCGCGGCTGGATGATTGGCGCAGGAAGTTTCGGCTGTCCTGCTGCAAGTCCTGACGCTCCTGGGTTGTCACCACGCCGAGGTTCACATCCCGGCCCGCCTGCAGCACCGTGGCGCCCGATCCCGCGTTGCGCACCTGGGCCGCATTGAGGTTCAGGTCACGGCCGGCCTCGGCCACCAGCACCCCGGACGGACCGGTGACCGACAGGCCGGCCACCTGGTCGATGTGGGTGGTTGCAAATTGGCTCGAACCGACCTTCCGCTCAGACGAAGCGGTGGTGGTGTCCAGGAGGATGTCACGCCCCGCAAACAGTGCCGCCGCACTCTGGGCCTGGATCTGGCCACCGCGGTTGTCAATGTCCTGCTCGGCTCGCAGGGCCAGGGTGTCGGCACGCAGCCGCCCACCGAGGTTGCGGATGTGGTCAGCTTCGATGCGAAGCAGGTCTCGGCCGGCGACGGTGCCGCTGTTCACGGCATCGGCGCTCAGGTCGAGGTTCAGCGTCCGGCCGGCCAGCAGCGCGCCGGTTCCGTCCACGTCCCCCGGGCGCACGCGCAGGTACACCTGCGGCACCAGCACGGCTTGGCGCGTGCCGTCTGGCAGGTTGACCTCTTTCGAGACCAGCCACACGATGTCGGAAGTCAGCTGCGCCACCTGCGCCGGGCTCAGGGCGATGCCGGGCCGCAGGTTCCAGGCGCGGGCCACGGTCGCACCGGCGTCCATCAGCGCGCGATAGGCTTGCTCATCGCTGGTGAAGTCGCCGAGGAAGCGTTGGCCCGTCAACGCCAACACCTGCTCGCGGATCCATCGTTGCTCAAGGAAGCCATCGCCCAGGCGCTTCTGGGTCACTGCAGGATCCAGGGCCAGCGCCTGCAGGAGGTAATCACTGCCCAGCCAGAGGCGGTGCTGGGTGAAGCGGGGATCGGTTTCGATGACGTAACGGGCCTGGGGATCCGGGTTCTGCCGGAACAGGCTGCCCTGGGGCACACGAAGGTCTGGGGCGGGCGAGCCATCTGCGCGAGGGATGCGCGGCATTCCCGGTGATGCCGTGTCCCCGAACGCCTCCATGCGTGCGAGGTTCAGCGCCAGGGTTTCGATCCGGGGAGCTGGTGTGTAGGGGTCAGTCTGGGTGTCATAGGTGTCATGCCCCTTTCTGCGCCGCCGCCACGAGGACATGACGGTGCCCTGCTCGGTGGTGACCCGGACGCCGGTGCGATCGACGTTATTCACCTGAGAACCCGTCACATTGAGGGCACCGCCAGCCACGATCTGGCTGTGGTCATTGGTGGCTTCTTGGATATTCAGGATCATGTCACCGCCGGAAAGGAGCTTCCCGGGCCGGGTGCCGGTCACCACGGTTTCGCTCACCGTGCGGGTGAAGTCATAGCGGCGGTAGGCATCACTGCTTCCGGTGGGGGAAATCAGGCACATGGACTCGCAGGGCTCGACCCTGATGTCGTCCGGGGAAAACCTCAGGCCGGGGTCCCCGCCGCGAACCACATCGCCGGGGGAATGGGCGTACTCCGTGAGGGTGTGTCGGCTCACCTCCCGCTGCTCGATCTGCAGGCCTGCATTCGCGTTGACCATACGTTGCGCCTCGATGCGCAGGGAGCCGGCGGACTCGATCGTGCCGCCGGTGTTGGTGAGGGTCTGTGCCGACCCCGTCGCTCGCCCCTCGGCATCGAGTTGGCCGCCGAGCGCCATGTCGCCCCCGCTGAAGATGTACGCGTCAGGTCCGTTGGACAGGCTGCGCACGCCCAGGTCGACCCGCTCCCGCCCGGCGAGGGTGGCTGACCGGGTCACACCGGCCTGCGTCTCCTCGCGGTTGGACAGGTGCCCCGCTTCAATCGCCAGATGATCGCCATAGATCCGGCCGGTGCCCACGTTGTCGACGACGCCAGCGCGGATGCGGGTGTCGGCACCATCCACCAGGCCACGGTTGGTGAAGGTGCCCTCCACCTGTAGCTCTATCGCGCGGCCGGCGGTGAGTGAGCCGCCGGTCGCGTTGCCTAGATCCCTCGCGCGCACGGTGAGCGTGTCGGAGGCCCAGGCCTGGGCCCCGCCGGCCAGTTGCACCGAGCCCTCGGCCTGCACCCGCAGCGCCTGAGCCCCGGCCGGGCCCTCCTCTGGCGTGAGGCCAGCCGCCCATACGGTGCCGTCATTGGCCCGGATGGACGCGCCCGGTCCGGTGGCCTCGATCTGCAAATCGCCAAGTGCGGCCACCGTGCCGCTGTGGGTCTGGCTGCCCTGGGACGACCACTGCACCTGCTGCTGGCCGTACACCGTCCCGCTTTGCGTGAGATCGCCACGCACCCGGACGGACACATCGCCACCCTGGGCCTGCATCCGCCCGCTGTTGCTCAGCCAGCCCTCCTGGCTGATGACCAGCGGGCCGGCGCCGGCCAGGATATCGCCAGCGTTGCGCACGCCCAGGCCAGCCTCGGTGCCCACGAGCGTGATGCGCCCGGCATACAGCCCCCCCAGCCGCGACACATCCAGCGAGAAGGCCGGGACGGGCGCCGCCGGGTCCGGCGCAGTGGCCTGCGGTCGCGCCTCGGCCGCCCCGCTGTCATGCGCGATGGCGTAGGTCCCTGTGACCACCTGCAGGTGTCTTGCCCACAG
>Ga0315900_10007900_pt1 | contig 13829 bp, 11 predicted proteins | sample LakEriMetagenome_FD_203521 | JGI IMG/M metagenome (GOLD analysis project Ga0315900, IMG submission 203521) | Freshwater fungal communities from buoy surface, Lake Erie, Ohio, United States - Buoy 12 MA114 | ecosystem: Environmental > Aquatic > Freshwater > Lake > Lake biofilm | place: USA: Lake...
GCATCACTTGCCCAGTCGTTGAGCATATTGCGAAGCTCACGATCTGCCATCTCGATAGTAGCCTCTGGGTCGTTCTTGAGTTGCTGTTGATACAAGAAGTTCCTAGCGGCGGTTAGTTTCTCGGTTGGAATCTTGTTTATCCAGTTCTTATCTGTGAAAATCTTGTAGCTACGGGTCAGATATACGCCAAGGTTTTCGGAAATCTTAGCGGACAATTCATCTGGTAATACATTCAGATCAACCAACTGCCTAGACATGGCATCAATGTGCTGCCTCATGCGGGTCAATGGCTCACGCACAGGTTCTGGCATTGTATTGATGTCAATCTTACCAGCCAAGGCATCGTTGAGTTGTTGGACGAACTCTGGCGGCACAGAGACAAGACCTTTCGTAATCATCTCCATCTTTGAAATGCCAAAGACTTCTCTGATGCCAGCATACAAATCCTTGATAGCGAACTCAGCTTCCTTCTGCTCCCTAGACAGGGCTGCGTTTCGTTTGACCCAAGATTGGAATACTGCCTTTGGTAGCCAGCCTTCTTTCGTAAAGTATTTGCGAAGGTTCTTCTCTGCGAATTCTGCTACGGGATTCTTTGGAGCGAAGGCTAGTGGCTTAACCTTCCTCTGCTTCATCTTGTTTAAGATGGCAGTATCTGCGCGGAGCTTGTATTTGCGGACATCGTAATTAGAAATGCCTAGCTCTTTAGCTACCTGATCCTCGGTCTTGCCTTCGTTGACTAGCTTATTGAAGACATCAAAGACTGTTGTTCCAGCCTCCTTCACGGCAGAATCAACTAGGCTTTCTTGCTCTTGAGCCTGCTGGACTAGCTGCTGGGTTTGCTCATCTGGAGTAGCGGGATCGGTTATCGGCTTCTCTGGAGCGGGTTCTACTGGCTTCTTGGGTGCTGCTTCTCCGCGAATATCAGACGAGGTTGGGAGGAACCTCTGCGATAGGGGGATGACATCTCCTGCGTCATCGTAGGTTACAGGGTCGGCGGATTTGATTTGAGATGGATCGAAAACAAATTTAATTATTCCAGAAGGAGGATTTCTGTTATCTGATCCAGCATAAGCATCTGGGATTCTTTCAGAAGAAATGCCACCATCAAAACCACCGTCAATTGCGCGATCAACTATTCCGTTAATGCCATCCGATTCAAATTCATCGTATGTAAATCTGTATGGATTTTTTATATTTAGAACAACCGGTATTGTTTGCCCTATTGTTTCTTGATCAAGTTCTGACGGATATGGAATATTATTTAATTTTGCATAATCAACAAGATCGTCTATAGCGTAATAAATATCCTCTCCTATTTCATTCGTGAAATTTAATGCTTGGTCTTTTACTGATGAACGCATCCAAGCTGCGTCATCTTTCGATATTCCCCACTCAGAAGGAATAATCATAGACACTTGATCATCAGATAGTCCATCAATCCATTGATTTACTATTGACTCGTTGGGAGCTGGTCTATTTTGAAACCTGTATGTATTTGCTACATCTTGGCTATCAGAAAAAAAGAATGCCTTCTGTGCGCTTCTCATTCCTGTTAATTCTCCGCGCCTTCCAAATACATCAATTCTTTCTTCGGTGGGGGTTCCGTGAATTGCTTTTACATTATACCCAGCCTTCTTCGCCGCCTCATCCACCATCCTCTGCACCTTGGTAAGGTCGCCAGTCTTTTTGGCTTCCTCTACCGCTGCAAGATACTCGGCATCCATATTCTTCGGCTCTTCGCCTCTGCCAAATGTCACCGCGCCTCTCTCACCCTTGCCGGGGAGGTAGCCTGCCATCTCTTCAAGTTTCGCAGGGAATCCACTCACCGTTTCCCATACATCGCCGAGGAACTGGCGCACCGCATCGCCGAAGCGTTGGATCATCTGCTTGGCCCAAGCCCCGAACTCCATGCCTGCCTCGTAGATGTTCTGGCCTGCTTGGATGAAGTCTTCTCGTGATGGGATTAGAACGCCACCCGCTTCACCACGGAGCTTAGATGGGGCGGGTTTGGAGGGGGCTATTGGCGCGGCGGATTGCTCTAATTGCTCAACTGATTTTACAGATGTTCTTAACTTTTTAATTTGTGAAGTAGTTGCATCGAAATCTGTTTTACCAAAGTCAGTTACTAGCTTTGATAGAGGCTTCCCACTTGTATCATTTTTTGCAAAATCAACAAATCTGTCAGCAACATCCATCAAATCATAATCAATTCTACCTGTTCCTCTTGCCGCTGAAAAAGACTCTAAATCACCGCGCAATTCTTCTGAGTAAAGTTCCCAATTGCGAGTAGGCGCAACCTCTGCGGCGGGTGCTTCTGTTACAGCAGGAGTCTCGGCTACGGGGGCAGGCGTGATAGCGGGAGCTTCTGCGACTGGTGGGGCTGGCGTGGCAGCGGGAGTGACAGGAGGAACTGTTAAGCCTTCCTTAACAGTTGGGGCGGCAAAGACATACTGTCCATCCTGCTGTGTGGCTGGATCAAATGTGGCTACTGCATCCTTATTAAGCAAAACGGTTTGCTCGCGGCCAAGAAGGTCTTTCCCAATGACAGCATCGTATTTCTTTGCAAGTTCATTGCGCTGCTCAAGTGTTAGCCTATCAATATTCTGCATTCCTTGCAGTTCTTCAATCTGATTTGCCCTTGCCACTTTAGCACTTGGATTAAGCGTGATACGATGCAGCTTCCCGCCTCTTTCCGTTGCATACTTTTCAGCCCACGCTTTTGATCGCGGTTGGTCTGTCGCCATGTAGAACCCCCCATATCCTCTTCCGCCTTTTTCTTGTTGAGTGCCTGCCCTTGCAAGGTCTACTTGCTCAAGAGTCGCATCTCTTTCCAACCCTCCATGATAGAAGTTTAATCCGCTAACTTCTTCCGAAGATAAAAGTTCAGATGATCTTTCTTGTCCAGCCTCTATCTCCCTCGCTAGTCTGGCTTGCTCTGCTTCTGCGGTAGTTATCGGTAACGATAATCCAAGTCTCTGACGAAGTGTATTGTCTAGCCCCGTAATCCTACCCTCGTATTCCTTGATCTCGGTAGCCAGAACGGCCTTGGTCTTATCGCCATCTGGTAGGGTATTGTAGAGTTCCTTTTTAATAGCGAGGTCAGCGCGTTCCGTATCAATCTGCGACTTGATTGATTTAGACTCCGTGTCGTTATCAGGGATCAGAAGATTATCAGCCTCTCGGTCTGCATCTAGATTGATGTTGTCTTCCTCGATCTGCTCTGGTGTCTTGGCTTTTTGGAATGGAAGTGTAGCAGCTTTTGCAACACCACCAGCACCAGCCATCATACCAGTAAGAGCAAGAGTGGCAGGCGCAACATCCTTGAATGCTTGCATAGCACCGCCGGGATATTCAGTTGGCGCACCTTCAGTTGTTCCTGTTTTTACGAATTGCTCTGCCTTTGCTTGGGAAGGAAATTGACCGACAGCCGTGATTGTTTCTGTTCCTAGTTCAGCAGCGACAGCACCAGTTCCAGCGGCCACTTTTGAAGCAATGCCTTTATTGACTCTCTCGATTGATTCACCAACGAGCTTTCTTGCTAGTGGCTTCCCGAAACCAAACACAAACTTTCCAGCACCTAGCAATACAGCATTGCTGACTGCCTCTGGCCCTGCTTCCCATAGGGCTGAGTTCTGTGCGAGCGGGAGAAATTCTTTATAGGCTTGTGCCTTTTCATCTTCGGTAAGAGGTGATCCCTTCTGTTCCTCAAGGGCTTTAAAACTACGATAGAGAAGATCAGCAGCAGCCATTCGATATGATGCCGTTCCAGATGCGGCCATGCCTCCGACTGTTGCGCCGACTGGCCCACCAACAACTGTTCCTCCAACCGCGCCAGCAATGCCAGCACCAAGGCCACCGAATGAAGTAGCAATACTAGGAGCAGCCTCACGGATAGCCTCACCAACCATGCTAGACTTTCCTGCTGCTTGGCGATCTTGCTGCTCTTGGCGCATCCTTTCTTGGAAGGCTATGTCTTTCTCCATAGCCTCGGACTCTTCTGGCATTGCAGTTCCAGTAACGAGTTTCTGGAATGCGGCAGGAACGCCAACGGAAAGAGCTTCTGGAATAGTTCCGATGGCAGATACTACATCTTCTACCGCGAAGAATGGTTGGTCTGGTTCTTCTGCTGGCGCATTAAATTCTTCTTCTGTGATTTCAATAAAATCACCCGCACCCCCCTGATATTCTTCCTCGGAGATTTCGATGAACTCTGTAGCCATGATTATTTAATATAAACTTTTTGGCCTTTAGCGTTCAAGTAATATCTTCCACTTTTATCTGTGAGAACTTCTACTTTTCTTTTTGTCGGCTGTGTTGCCGTCATCGCAGGTAATCCCTTCGCTGCTTCAGCGGATGGGCCTTTGCCAACTGGTCTTTGGATAGCTACCAATGATGCAGTTGCTCCTCTGCCAGTTAAACGCTGAAGTTCTGATGGAACAGTCTTTAGAATATCAAATGCTTTAACTTGAGTATCATCAAGAACTTTGATTCTGTTCTCTGGATTGTTTTTATCAATCAGATAAGTTGCTTTTTCTTTTTTAATCTGACTATATTCATCCTCAATATCTTCTTCAAGAACATCCTTTTCAACATTGAAGACGCCTCCTGTATTAGAGATAAAGTTACCAACCTTGCCTTGGTTCAATTCGGAAACAGCACCAGATACATTGCCTTCAAACTTCCTCAAGTCTTCTGCGTTTGTTCCATAGGAAATAGATTGTGATTTACCAACAGTTGTTCCCTTGGCTTCAACTGAAGGCTTCAGAATCATGCCTTCATACTGCTTACCAAGAATCCTGTCAGCACCTTCGATTCTGTAGAAATCTTTTCCTGCTGTAGTTTCCGCTTCTTTTCGTCCCTTGAATGTGGCGGTATTAGAATCAATCACGCCTTTCTTTTCCTCATCCTTCAAAGAAAAGTAATTTTGAACTGATGCTTGAAAATCTTTACGAGTGGCTTCACTCGGAGGATTCTTCGCGGATTCAGTCAAAGCTGATTTGAACTTTTCTGATTTAGCTACATTTGCAAGATCAATCAAAGATGCAGATACATCAGTCGCGCCAACGCCTTCCATCTCTGGCAATTCACCCTCAAGATTAACCATATCAGCTTGAGCAGCGATAGGTTGACCTGTTGCTGGATCAACTTCGATAGCTTCCATTCCAGCACCCATTACTGGCAAACCCCCTGTATCTCCAAGCAATGCACTTTCGGCAGCTTGTCTTGGAGTAATTCCGCCACCACCCATTCCTCCACCACCACCATACTGAGCTTGGCGTTGCTGCTGCTTCTCATACATCGTGGAGGCATTTTGGAAGATCGTTCCAGCAGCTTCGTTAGCTTGAGCGATAAATGGATTCTGCGATCCGCCAAACTGGAACTGGGCATCCATGAATTTGCGATAGCCTTCAGTAACCGATCCCCTAGATACATCGTCCATCGCGCTACGATAGGCAGCTTGCATCGCTGGCAACGCTTCGGCAGCTTGCTTCTGATACTCGCGCATGGCTAGTTGCTGACCAACCTGTTGTCCGAGGCGGCTAAGATTTTGAGACAAGACAGAAAAGCTTTGCGACTGTCTCTCCGTTCCCTGATTTATCATTTCAGCGATGCTCATAAATTATCCGTATGCTCCTGTTAAGGCTCTTGATGCTGATGCTGATGCCGATACTGATGGTTGTGCCTTGTAATAAAGGCCACCTGATTGGCTTACTGCTGGGCTATATGTTTGCCCTTTATATCCTTTGACACTTCCATAATCTTGACCTTTATAGTCAATCGTTCCTGCCCCTTGCGCTGCTGCATTAGCCATTCCATAGGAACTAATACCTCCACCCAATGCCTGACCAGTAGAACTAATTCCACTAGCCAATGCTTGGCTTGCGGCGAGTCTTGATGCAATAGTGTCTGTTTGCATTCCATATCCGCCAATCACACCTTCTTGTGCCATTCCTAGTTTAGCCAACTCAACATCAGCGGCGGCTTTTTCAAATCTCAATCGAGCTTGACCAACTTGAAGCGGAGATTCGATAAATGATCCAGCGAGAGCTTGCCATCCTTGGGAGATTTGATTTCCTATTTGAGACAATTGAACTGATTGAAGCCCTAATTGTCTTCCCAGCAATCCTTGGGCTGCTTGGAATCCCCCGACTTGCGGCATTCCTTCTTGCTGTGGAGAAAATCCAGCTCCACCCAATTCAGCAACACTACGCATGATTGAGTCACGCACATCTTTTGGAATCTCACCCTTCTGATATGCAATTGCAGTCTGCCCAGCTATCTCGCGGGATGTCTTTGCGCCGGGGAATATTTTTTCAAGCTCTTCAATGTTGTATTTGGTTACTTTTCGTGCATCTCCAATATCTGTGGCAATATTCCATTGTGGTGCTTGTATATCCATTACCTGTTGTTGGATTTTTTCTAATTCTTTAGAGCTTTTGCCAGCTAATCTACCCTGAGCGGAAGCAGCTCTGTTTGCCGCTTGGGTAGACATATAAGCTCCAGCCCCAGCAGCAGCAACAGAAACAACAGTTCCCGCAATAACAAACGCAGATGAATGAAACATCTGGTTCCGCCTATCATACCTTTGTTCAATTGGAATATGAATCATTTTATTAAATTCCTGTTATGTCTCCAAGTATTAAACCTTGCTTCATTTTTGTCCACTAACGGATTAAAGTCTCTTGAAGTAATTGATTCAATGATTTCGTCTGGATCAGTTAGATCAGTAACATGACAAGTTGTCCAAATCGTATCCTCGTGAGTTAAAAGCATCCTGCGTGTTCCAGCTTCTGTGATTCCAGTATATGGAGCCTTGTATCGTTGCGTTGGAATTCCGTTGTAGTAGACTGAAACATCTCCTTGCAATACAAAAAATGGGTGAGTCGTTAGATGAAGAAGAGTGGTTAGGATAGTATCTTTTGGCATGAATATCTCTCGGATATACATTCCGGGCGTGAATCTGTGAATCAACGGACATTCCCTTGGAGGCAGTTTTAGAATCTCAACATCTGCTTGGTTAAGAAAATCGTTTGGGTCTCCAAAACCTTGGACGCTTTGTGCGTCAATATTCTCTTGGATCGTTAGTGTCATGGGTGATAGAAATAGTCATCCGCACTCGGCGAGCCAAGATAATTCCCAATTAAATTATCTGGTCGCTGTAAGTTTGCGATGCGAAGTGGAGCGGCGGTAGGAATCTCGTCGCCTTCCATTGCCTTCTCTTCTTCCTGCACAGCAAGCGAAAGGTTAGTCAAGAACTCCTGCGCCTTACGATTCTCCCGTGAGTTTAGTGCTAATACCGCATAGATCATCGCATCTGCGGAGAACTCGACTAGCTCCTGCTCATCTACAAGATCGAAGTATTTCTTCGCAGCGTAGAGCGTAATCGTATTGCAAGAGCGCGGTATCCGAAACCTGCGGAATGATGGGTTAATATCATTCGGTTGGTAGATCGCTAGAAGTAAGCTTGATTGGCTGTCTGGATTGTAGGCATAAACTCTAATCCGTCCTTTGGTCTTCGGCTTGCTTGCCGATCTTAAACCAGTAAATCGCAGATCAGATAGTGCTTTTTGTGGTGGCAGAATCGTTGTTACCTTGACCGTGTGGTATGTTGAGTATTCGTCCTGAGCTTCAAATGTAAGCGTCACGCCAACATCCAATGGGTCTTCCACCATAATCCCGATTTGGTATGGAGCCGTTGTGTATTCTTGGAATACTACATGACGCCCACCGATCTCTGTGATTAGTCTGTGGCAGGAGTTTCCTGCATTATACAGGTTCTTCCATTGAGTAGCATTAAACCACTCGTCAGCTAGGCTAACTGACTCTCCGTTAATCCACGCAAGTTTGACCTGCTCATAACGATTGGGAAGCGTGAAGCAGCAATCAGCACAGCAGATATCTACATACTCTGCCGTAGTATTCCACTCACGCTTATTCCACAAAAGCCTGCGAGCTTGGTTAATTGCTTTGATAGCTCTTTCCGACGAGCAAACGCCAGAATCGCCTACGAAGCCCTTAACCACCTCGACCATTTCTGCGAGGGTATCACCCATAGGGTTTATCGTTAACGATAATTACTGAGGGCCACCGAACTGGGTGACTGGCTTGCCAACCGTAGGAAGTGGCTTAGAGCTATAAGGGCTTGGTGTCTTCGCGCCAAGGTTTGGCATATTGCCCATACCTTCACGGATGGTTCCACGGGTGCTTGCGCCGCCGCTAACGAGGCGCGGGTCTGTTCCTTTTAGAGGTGTCATATTATTATTTTGGTTTGTTGTTTACTCTGAGTAGATAGCCATCCACTCAAAACTTGTTATGGTAGTTGCTGGGGAAGTTCCGTTGTTTTCAATGGCAACAGTAAATCCAGAAATAGCTTTAGTTCCATTGAGGAGAAATAGATTTGGAGAAGCAGCAGTAATCGGAGATGAAGGAAGAACTGGAGTAAGAGTCACAGTATAATCGCTTGTGGTCATGTCGGAATCAAAGTTAATTGGAACTGTGCTATCTCCAGAGCCAACTCCAGTAAATACTCCCCTTCGTATTTGCAAAGTATCCAATGCCTCTACTTGGTTCTGTAGAGATTGGATTTCTTGATTGATTGTTTGAATCTCAGCGGGAGTCACATCGCCCAATCCCGGCACATTGATAGTTCCATTTGCAAGAACTTCATCTACAAATGCCTGTAAGATTTCAGTCCAGTTTCCAGTAGGACAGAAATCGTCTGGAACATTTGGGAATATCAGTTGAGGAGATGAAGTTTGATTATCCATTTTTTAACCTTGCGCGATAGAGTAGTCCCAATAACGATCTTGGCAACACAAAAATTCTGGACACTCATTGCCGTCTTCATCTGATGGGCAATCACCTATAGGACTATCTTCGTTGTTCTTAATATTAGCCATAAGCCTAACCCGATCCACAGTTGCGTTTCCTGTTAGTCCTATCTTGATTTGAAACTCGCTTCCCTCTACAGCAGGGATATCATCAATAGTATTGCAGTCACTTGGGTCAGGCGTGTTAAATTTATATCTCTTAAAAAGATTTCCTCCGCGCCTTGGATAGCAATTATCGTTAACGATAGGAGAGCATGGAGGACATCCAAATGTGCTAGGTTCTTTGATATTGTTCCAGCATGGATTGGAGTCCGACCTATATTGGACATAGCTTGTAACCTCGCCCGGTATTTCAGACAACCACATCTCTCCACCAGTTATTTTCTTTCGGAGAAATCTGTTTGTTTCTTGCGATCTACTGAAGTCGTATCGACCCGTAGTAAAGAATGATTCAATCTCTACAGTTCCATTAGGGCCGTAATCTGCTGTGCGGGTATTTGTGATTTCGTAAAGTCTGTTCTTGTTATCAGAGTCGAAAGACAATACAAATCCTCGCTGCTCTCCGTTGATTAGTGCTGAAAGTAGTTGAGTTGGTCTAACGCCAGTCCAGAGTCCGTTCCAGCGGAAAGATAATTGAGCGTCTGGGTTTGGAGATGATCCTTGGTCTAAGTCAAGAACCACCATCCCGCGATGGTATCTATGCAGTCCAGTCACTCCGTTTTCTTTTTGTGTGCTTTTTGTTTGCGGAGCTACTGTATTTATCAAGTAGTTGTTAATAAACATAGTGCTGGCGAATTGCTTCAGCCAAGCCGTGTCACGCGAAACCCATTTGTTCACATCACGAGACAGTTTTCTCATGGAGAAATAGCGGTAGAACTCTGTTTGGCTATTGGAGTAGAATGACCATCCGTCATGCGAGCGAAACCATAGTTCGCTATTCACAGTAGTCAGATATGGGCTTGTGCATCCCCTTCCAAGAAGTGAGATGCGTTGGATATTTGATGTGTTCCATTGCGTTCTAGAAAGACTGACATCCATCGAGAATGCTCCATTCCCGCAAAGCACAACCAATGCCCCTTGGCCGCGAAGGTTATCTCCCAAGTCTGGCATCACCTTCATGCCTGTAATATTCCCCATCATGGATGGTGTGGAGAACGCACCTCCCTCTGCCCAATATGTGATCTCTGTGAAGTTTTCTGTATTCAGAGTATTTGTGAATCCATTACCATAGATAATGTCAGATGCATAGATGCGGTTGAAGCGGTCTGAAACGAATACTCGACCAAAAGCATACTCCATGATCGTTCCAATCGGCATCTTTCCAGCGAATGGATTTAGTCGGTATGCAGGCTCGGATAAATCCCCGCCCCAGCTAATTGCGTTCTGATATCCGTTCTGGATGTAAAGGCGATCTTCTGCCTGCACAAACCATGTGTGCATCATGTCAGGATCGTTACCATCAATGAGCTTGTAGGCGTATGCGATATTATTGACTATCCTTAAAAAATAGATTGTGCCAGATACAGAAATTGCTATCCCGTCATTTGCCTCTAACTTGGTGCGACGATATGCGAAGGCTCCTTGGAAATTTCCTATCTGAATATCGTTAACGATAGTTTCTGGCTGATCTTCTCCTGCAACTATCTGTAGGTTGCGAATGCTCGGTCTTGTTCTATTAATCCCTCCGCGAAATGTGCGGTTGACCGATTCGGATACATAGAACTCTGGCAAATAAGAAGGGTGTGTATCAGCGTCTTGCGCTATTACACTTGTGAATCCATCAAAGACTGATCCCTCAGTAGCCATTAGTAATACTGACCGCGATCATCATACCAGCCATAGACATCCACATAAAGTCCAGATGCACCAGCAGTAACTGCTGCGCTAACATCAATTCCGATTTGTCTGACTGAATTTGTATAGACTTCCAAGCTGTAAGCACCAACCATTGCTGCGGCTTGGCCTTGGCGCAGGTATGTATTTGCAGTAGTATTGTTCGCTCCCGGTATTTGAGTGCTTGGATATGTGGATATGGATTCGTAAAATGCCCACGCCACCGCTGCTGTGATTTGGCTTGAAATGATCGGCTTAACACGGACATCTGCTGGAATGCCATTTAAGGTAATTAGGTTTCCTCCAGTTCCAAGAGCAACACCAGATTGAGATACTATTGGTCTTTCTGTATAATAAAATCTATTTCCGACTTGAGAGAATTGGCGTATTTGCGCGGAAGCATTTGTTGTGAATGATCCAATGCGACGATACAAACCAAAACCAGATGGCAGCGTTGGAGAAATTCCATTCTGTGAGAATATGACATCAACAGCAGAATTGTTTGAAATTACATATATATGCCATGTTTGATTCGCTCCAAGTGAGCCAGCGTCCAATCCGCCTTCATTCGTTCCTTGGTTCCAAGCAGTATTCGCATACTTGGTCATTAACGCTGATAGAACCAAGTCAGATGTATTGTCTGAACTACGGCAACGACCGATGTTGATATCAAGTGTATCAAATGGTGATCCTCCGTTGTTTTCAATTGTAAGACCAAATAGGTATCCTTGCGGCAATTGGTTTGGCGCGGCAGCTACGAATTGCGGAGAAGTTCCAACCATCTGAAAGGATGAACCAGAGACTCCATTTGGAACGATCTGAAGAGTATTAGCTGTGTCACGGATCAATACGCCTTGTCCAGATGGAAGAATGCTGTTGAGAGTGTTAACGCGCCAGTCTCCACCATCCCAATAGGCAATGAACTTGTCTGCTGTCAGAGATGGTTCCCATACCTTCACAGTTCCATCTGCGAGCATGACCAATGTTTTTGGAACATTGTCTAGCGTATGGCTTGCTGCGTTTGGCAATTTGAGAGGGTCAGTAGATGATCCGTCAACAAATTCAATATTGCCAGCAGTAGTGTAAGAAAGAACTGATCCTGTCGATCCGCCCTCCCACTCGATAGTTCCTGCATTCGTTGATTTTAGAATGCTTGGAAATGGAGTTGTGGCGATTGTTTTTTGGCAAGATGCAGAGTCTTCAACTACTAATCTGCGACCATCTGTCGTTGCTGGAAGCGGTTCACAGAAAAGCGGGAATGTAGGCTCGCAAGGAGGTGCTGGTTGACAAGGCATAAGATTAAGATGTTACTGCTTTAATTACGGCAAAGTTAAATACTGGAGCTTCGTTTCCAGTTCCAGAAATAGAAGAAAATGATACTTGGAAACTTCCATTTGCAACAGCAGTTATTACGATGTCGTATTTGTTTGCTCCTGTTTTTTGATTGATTAGAATAACATCTGTTTCATCGACTGCGCTATTTGTTACAGTAAATGAATACCAAGTATTTAATACTGGTGCTGCTGAAAACAATACTATTGATCCACAGATATTGTTAATTATTACGGCTGTTGTTTGTGATATTAACTGCGTTACGGAAGCACCCGCGCCTGACACATATCCAATTCCAGCAACAGAATCATTTGATGAGATAGCTCCATTTGATGAGATAGCTCCATTTGATACAATACTGTTTCCTGTAATTGTGCTATTTACAGTCAAAGCTCCACTCATTGAATCGCCAGCTTTGGAAACCTTTAATGCGTCAGCGGTATCAGTATAGATTTTTGTTGCGGCGTGGAGGTTGTTTGTTGGATCGGCATTCAATGTCAGGAATCCCGTCATTGTATCCCCAGATCGGAGAACTCTCGTATCTGTATATTGTTTTGTAGATGCTCCTAATGCAACAACTGGATCGCCAGAAAGAACAAGAAGACCAGTCATCGTGTCGCCAGTTTTTTGAACAACATTGGCTAATGTTGTTGCGGCGTCTTCAGCAGATTGTTCTGCATTCTGAGCGTTAGCATAAGCTGACTGTGCAGAGCTATAAGCAAAGCGTGTGTATGAAGCTACATCTGTGCAGCATTCGTTATTTGCGGTTGGGTATCCGCTGGGGCTGCATCCGCAGTTATTGTTTGAACAACTCATGTTTTTATCGTTAACGATAGTTTGGTTTTAAGTCAAATGATTTTATTGGCTAAATTGATAGTGCATAGAGTCTCTTCCGATCACCGCACCTAGGTTAATCCACCCATGCTGGGCGAATACCTCGATCACCTGTAGCGGCATCCTTGATCTTGTAGGCCAGACTGTGTGCAGTCCGTTGTTGCTAGCATCTAGGTCGATTGCCGCAGCCCATGCGTGTTTGCTTGGCTCTGATCCTCCGCGCTGTGGTCGGTTGACATAGCTTCCAAAGAACTTGTCGATACCTGCTGCACTTCTTGAGTCTGGAGTTATATAGATGTCCAGCAAGTCCTCAAAGATTTCAATAAGGCTTTCGGCGCACTTGGCGTGGATGGGAATCCCGCTGATCACCTCTGGCCCGTCATACAGATACATCTTGTATGGAGCATTGATTCGCACAATAGGAACTTGCCCCGGCTTGCCGAAGAATTCTGTGCAGGCTTTCGTGCTAGGCTTTGGTGAGATAGGAGGATTTGGAGACATTATAGCAAGGTGCTTTTTTAAAGCAGCCATACTCTTTGGCCCCCACCACCCGTCTGGCTTCACGCCAATACGGGCTTGCATACTCTCTATCTCGGCTCTGGTCACTTGCCTTTACGAAGGACATTAATGACGCCGACCAATCCCAAGCCAGCGGCGAGGATTTGGTTCTGAAGCTCTGGGTCGAGTTTAACTCCAAGAGCAGTCGCTACGAGGATGATTCCGCGCCATGTGCTATTCTCTGACAGGCGTTCCAATAGGATGTTTACGATTTTCATTTGTCTTTTAGTGTTTTTGAGAATTGCTCAAATGCATATTTTACACTTGGGTCTTCTTTCTCTTTTTCTTTTTTGTTATCTGGGTTAATGCGAGGAATATACGACACCGCCAATTTTAGTTGGAGTGAACCAAGTTTGCCTTGATCCTTTCCAATCGGAGGTATCGGTATATTTACGCAGGAGGAAAGTAATATTACAGCGAGTATCGTTAACGATAATCTCA
>Ga0315900_10007901_pt1 | contig 13829 bp, 15 predicted proteins | sample LakEriMetagenome_FD_203521 | JGI IMG/M metagenome (GOLD analysis project Ga0315900, IMG submission 203521) | Freshwater fungal communities from buoy surface, Lake Erie, Ohio, United States - Buoy 12 MA114 | ecosystem: Environmental > Aquatic > Freshwater > Lake > Lake biofilm | place: USA: Lake...
CAGGCTGGGCGGCGATGGACTTCAGGGACTGCGCTTCGGTCGCCTGCCGCTGCATCACCCCTTGCTGCTCCAGCAGGCTGGTCAGGCGCTGCTGGGCCAGGCGTCCCTGGGCCAGCGGCTGTTGGACGCCCCACCACCACAGTGCCGCGGCGCCCACCACCCAGGCGGCGAGCGCCAGGGCCCCGCGCTCTCGCGGGGCCAGGGCCTGCCAGCGCTCTGCCATCGCAGCGCGCCATGCGGCAAGGGTGGAGACTGCAGCAAGGGTGGAGGTGCCGGAACTTGCAGGTTTCATGGCGCGGCACTCCGCCCGGCTGCGCCGTTGCGACGCGTCAGCGTCAGGGCTCCGCCTGCCGCCGCTGCGGACCAGCCCAGGGGCTGCAAACGTTCGTTCATGGACGACACCTGTGGTCCGCCCAGCCCGGCCGTCGACAGGGTCAGGCGGCCACGTTCGTAGCGCAGGGCTTGCGGTGGTGCCAAGCCATTCGGCCAAGCCGCAGCCGCGGCAGCCAGTGCGGCTTCCAGGTCGGCTTCACCCGGCTGTCCGGCAGCCTGCCGCAGCCGGTCCAGTTCACGCTGCATCTGCAGCGGCGCATCCAGCACCACCCTGATCTGCGGGTGGGTGGACTGCAGCAGTTTCACCTGTGCCTGCTGGGCGGCGCGCACGGCTTGCTGCTGCTGCCAGGCCCAGGCGTGCAGACCCAGCACGTTCACCGCCACCGCCGCGGCCAGACCCAGGCGCAGCGGCCGCCAGGGGGCGGACCAGAACTGGCGCCACGCTTCCCGCCCCAGCCGCAGGCCTCGATGCCCCGGGGCCAGATCGAACTGGCGCAACTCCCACGCGCTGCCGGCGGCCTCCAGCCCCGGTTGCCACTCGGGCACTACCGGCACCGGCCGTCCCGACCAGGCCTCGGCCCGGACGGCGGCGGCCGGCGTGCAAGTCCAGGTGATGGCCGGGCCCGTTTGCGGGTCCGGGGCCTGCGGGTTCAACGCGGGCTGCACCAGTTCCCGTGCACCGTCCCCCTCCAGCGGCACGGCCGCTACGCCGCCCTCGTCGGCCCACACCAGTTCGGCCGCTTCCGGCCCATCGTGGGTTGCCTGCTGGAAGTGGGCGCGGGGCGTCGGACCCGGTTCGAACAGAGGCACCACCCGGTCGATGTCCCGGCCGGCGGCTTCGGCGGCCTGCAGGGCGGCCTGCAGCGGTGCCCTGGCCAGCAGGGCGACGGTGCAGGGTCGGCCTGGCCGGGCCTGCGGCGGCAGGGCAAAGTGCAGGTGTTCGGGCTCCTCGAGCAGCCGCTCTTCGAGCGCGCCAGACAGCGCGGCCCGCATGCGCCCGGCGGGCACCTTTGGCAGGTCCAGGCTTGCCCAGGCCAGGGCCTGAGGTGGCACCAGCGCCACCAGTGTGTCGGCCCGGGGCCACAGGGCGGGAGGGTCCTCGCCCTGCGCGGTCAACTGGCGGCCGTCTTCTGACAGGGCCCACCGCCACGGCGCGTCACGCCGGCCGGGCACTGCCGTGTCCACGCCTGGCACGTCGCTGTCGGCGGCGCGCGCGGGCATGGGCATGAGGACGACGAGGACGGACATGACAGTGGCTTGCAGTGCGTCAAGAGACTTGCAGGCGCTACCCTGCAGCGTGCCGACGATCTCCTGGCGCCCGGACTGTACGCCGGCCCACGTGGCCCATGCCGGGCATCCGCAACCTTGACCGTCGGGCTGCGTCAGTCGTCTTCAGTTGTCGTCAGTCTTTGTCATTCGGTCGTGGCCTGCAGGTTGCGGCGCAGCCGGTGCACCGCCAGCACTTCTGCTGTCCCGCGGCGGCGCACCAGCGAGGCCTCCTCCAGCACCCGGTCTTCCAGGCGCAGCCGGCCGCGCACCTCGAAGTACTGGCTGCCCACCGACACCCGGCTGCCCTCCAGCGGGCTGCCCGGTGGCAGCAGCGCGCGCACCTGGTCCAGCCGTTCGAAGGCCTGCTGCTGCCGGGCCTGCACCAGGCGCTCCGCGGTGCCGGCATCCACGGCCAGCACGGCGGCCAGCACCTCGCGGCCGGCAGTGTTCAGGTTCACGGGTGTGCGGGTGGGCAGCACGTCCACCAGGGGCCGCAGGGCCTGCAGCACGGCGGGCTCCAGCCCCAGCCAGGCCAGGTGTTCGAAGCGCTGCACTGGCAGCACCCGGGTGTCTTCCTCCTGGGTGGATGCACCTGCTCCCGCCCCCACCCCCGTGCCGGGCGCAGAGGCCCCACCCCCGGCCGGTACGGCCGAACGCGCCCGCCAGGCGCTGGCCAGCCCGTTCATGATGCGCTCGGTGTCCCCCGGGTTCAGCCCTGCTGCAGCGCACAGGCGGCCCAGGGTATCGCGCTCGATGGCCACGGCCTGACCCTCGTCCGTGAACAGGTTGCGCAGGTTGTAGCGCGCCTGCGCATCCGTGATCGAGCCCCCCAGGAAGGCCTCGACCTCGCTGTCGACGGTGGCCTCACGGTCGGCCGCCAGGAAGCTGGACAGCCGTGCCTCGGCCAGCGGCGTCGCCCAAGGCTCGCCCGCGTGGTCCACGGCGCCCGAGCGGGCGTCCTCGCGCAGGATCAGCCGCGTCCAGTCCAGCGCACCGGCCAGGATCCAGGCGGACTGCCCACGCGAACGCTCGGCACTCTCCACCTGCACCGCGCGCCACTGCTGCCAGACCATGCCCGCGGCCAGCGAGGCCACCAGGGCCAGCAAGGTCATGGCCAGCAGCAGCGCCGCGCCGCGCTGGCTTGATGGCGGCCGGTGAGGCCGGACACGGGAGCTCGGCAGGGTCATGGCTGCGGTGGCATCAGCAGGTCGCGGGTGAGCGGGCCTGCAGGCAGGTTCAGCACCAAGCGCACCGCATTCGGCAGGCGCTCGTCCAGGGCCGCAGGCAGGGCCCCGGGGGCGCCGGAGGCCGGCGGGTCGGCGACCTGCGCGCTACGGTCTCCGGACGACTGGGCGTTGGTCCAGGCGTTGTCGCGGTGGAAGTACAGCTGCAACCCGTCCAGGCCGTCCAGCAGCTTCAGGGTGCCGGCCTCCTGCCCCAGCAGTTGCTGGCTGCGCAGCCACAGGTCCTGCAGTTCGCCGGTGCGGGTCACCGCCGGGCTGGCCCAGCGCCACCAGGCGCCCTCGCGCCGGCTCCACACCACCACCTGCACCCCGCCGTCGGTGGCCTCGCGCGTCAGGCGCACCTGCGCGCCGTCAAAGCGCAGGGCCGGCACGGCGCCCGTGGGCAGCACCGCCCACAGGTCCCGCTCCCACTGCGCCAGCGCGATGCTGGTGCGCAGCGTGGCCTGGGACGACACCTGGGCCGCCTCGCGCGAGCGCACCATGGCGTCCAGGCCCTGCCAGGCCATGCCGGCGATGACAGCCATCACGGCCAGGGCCACCAGCACTTCCACCAGCGTGAAGCCCCGAGCCTGCCTTCTGCGGCCGGGCGCTGGTCCGCGCCCTGCGTCGGTTGCGCGGCCTTTCCGGCCTGGGCGGCCGATGAGGCCCCGCAGGTGCTGCGATGACCTTTGGGCCATAGCAGACGGCGTCTTCACAGCCGGGAGGCCACGGTGGTGACCGTCAGCAGGGGTTGGCCGTCGGCGTTGCGCACGACGGCGTCCACGCGGCGGAAGTTGGGGTTGGGCGTGGGTCGGGTGCGCAGCGTTCCCCGGTACTGGCGGCCCAGTTGCTCACAGCTGAAATCGGCGTCGCCCACGCCCGGCAACTGGCGGCTGAGCTTCAGTGCCGTCAACTGGTTGTCGGCGCACCACTGCGCCGCGGTGATGTCGGCCAGCCGCTGGGCGCCCTCCACCACACCGGCGGCTGCCCGCATCCCCGCGGCCAGGGCCACCGCCACGATGGCCAGCGCCACCAGCACTTCCACGAGGGTGAAACCCGGCGAGCTCTGCCCGTGAAGCGGGTGCCCGGGACCGCTGAGGGTTCGCCGGCGCTCCGGCCGGGCCGCGCTGGCCGCCCTGCCCGAGCTGCCCGCGGAAGCCGAGGCTTTGGTGCTGATGTCGGCCTGCAGATTCACGGTGGCCCACTCACTCCAGGTGCCGTCAGGGGCGGGCGCCAGCCCGGGCTTCCCGGTCGGCTGGCGTGGCCCCGGAGGTTTGCGCGTGTTGCACCTCGAACGGCCCCAGGCCCTCGGTGGCCAGGGTCAGGCGCTGGTCGCCCAGACGCAGGCTCACGCGCTGGGCGCCGATCAGGGGCTCGGGTCCCAGCAGCAGGCTGCGGGCCCCCACCACCTCGGCCTGCACCTGCGGCGTCAGCCAGCGCTGCGGCAGGTTCAGGGCAGCGGGCAGTCCCACGAAGCGGAAGTGCGGCGCACCCGCCTCCACAGCCGCCGCGTCCGCAGCCGGTACCCACCGTGCAGTCAGCCCCGACGCGCGGGATTCGGCCCGCGCCGCCTCCAGAAGGGCGGACAGGCGGTCCGCCTCGCGCTCCAGGGCCGAGGCGTCGGGGTCGCGCAGCGCCAGGGTGGCCAGGGTCGAGGCCAGGGCCACGATGGCCACGACGATGAGCAACTCGATCAGGGTGAAGCCGCGCGCTCTGGTCTGCCGGACCTCTCGGCCCGTCCTGCCCGCCCAGCCGAAGGTTCCGCCGCCAGGGCTGCCCGCGCTCGGAGCCAATCCGACCTTGGCATCGGTTGCGCAGTTCCCTGGACCGCCCCTATTGCCAGGAGCCGATGTCGGCATCGGGTCCCTCACCGCCGGGTTGCCCGTCGGCACCGAAGCTGAAGACGTCGATCTCGCCCTTGAGCCCCGGGTTCAGGTACTGGTAGGCCCGGCCCCAGGGGTCGGGCGGCAGCTTGTCCAGGTAGGGCTTCCAGTTCGGCGCGTCCGGCCCGCTGGAAGGCTTGCGCACCAAGGCCTCCAGGCCTTGCTCTGCCGTGGGGTAGCGCTGGTTGTCCAGCTTGTACAGCTTCAACGCCTGCATCAGGTTGTTGACGTCCGTTTTCGCGGCCGTCACCCGGGCATCGGCCGCCCGGTTGAGCACGTTCGGGGCGATCAGTGCCGCCAGCACGCCGATGATGACCAGCACCACCATGATCTCGATCAGGGTGAAGCCGGCCACGCTGGGTCGGGTGCCGCGCCGGGCCGCCTTGGCGGCCTTGCGTCTGGTCAAGCCGGGGCAATGCAGGCGCGGGAAACAGGGGTTCATCATGGCGCTCTGTGGGGCTCTGAAAGGGGTCGGTCCATCATAATTCCCTGATGCTGGCGAAAACCTCGGCTTTCCTCATCTGGGCTGCAGTCGCCGCCACGGCGGTCTTCTGGGGCTTGCACTTGACGGGAAGCGCGCCTGAAGCGCCGCCCCACGCCCAGCCGGCCCCCGTGGCCACCGTGGTGCGTGCAGACCTGGGCCGGCTGCTGGGGCCGGAGCCAACCTTGCCGCCCGCCGGCCCCCAGGCCCCCCTGGCCGCTGCGCAGCAGAGCCGATTCCAGTTGCTGGGTGTCATTGCCGCAGGCAGTGGGGGTGGCGCCGGCAACGCGGGCTGGGCCACGCTGGCCGTGGACGGCAAGCCGCCGCGCACCTTCCGGGTCGGCAGCCCGCTGGACGACTCCAGCGTGCTGCAGAAGGTGAGTGCGCGTGGCGTGGAGATCGGCCCGCGCGGGGGAGCGCCAGTGGTGACGCTGCAACTGGCCCCGCTGGCGCCGGCGGCCACGGGCCGGCCGGGTGGCGCGGTGCCGGCGCCTGCAGCCTTGTCAACGGGCGCCGCCATTGGTGCTGTACCCGGCGCTGCACCCGGGGCTGAGGTCCCCCCCCCGTCCGAGGCCTTGCGCCGCCCAAGTCCGGTCAACCGCTGAGGGGGCTTCGCGGCCATGGACCCTCAGCCCGCAGAGCCACCCGGTCTCCAGGACGACCCGGCGGCCGCCCTGAGGGCGTATGCGCTGGCGCAACAGGGCCTTGAGCAGCCCTTGTCCACGCTGCCGCGCCGCCGGCCCGTGGCCGTTTCGCCCGACGCCACTTTGCACGAGGCCCTGAGCCTGATGAACGAGCGCGGCGTGGGGTCCGTGCTGGCGCTGGATGCGCAGGGCGTGGCGTTGGGCATCCTGACGCGGCACGACCTGCTGCCCCGCGTGGCGCTGGCCGAGCCGCCGCTGGACGCCCGACGCACGCCACTGCGTGCGGTGATGAGTGCGCCCGTGCACACCCTGGACATCGAACAGCCGCTACAGCAGGCTGCCGCGCTGATGTCGCGCCACGGCATCCGCCACGTGCCGCTGACCCAGGGCGGCCGGGTGGTGAGCCTGGTGTCCGAGCGCGACCTGTTCGCGCTGCAACGGCGCTCGCTGCGCGAACTCGGCGGTGCGCTGCGCAGCGCACCGGACCTGCCCACGCTGCAGGCGCTGGCCCCACAGATTCCGGCCTTGGCTCGGCAGTTGCTGGCTGAAGGGTTGGCCGCCCGCACGCTGACCGACCTGGTCAGCCAACTCAATGACGCCCTGGTGGAGCGCGTGCTGGTCTTGCTGGCGGTGCAGCACGGGCTGGACCTGGCCCGCGCCTGCTGGGTGGCCTTCGGCTCCGAGGGGCGCGGCGAGCAGACGATTGCCACCGACCAGGACAACGGCCTGGTGCTGGCCGATGACGTGGGCGGCGCCGAGCGCGAACGCTGGCTCGTCATGGCCCGGCACGCGAACCAGGTCCTGGACGCCTGCGGCTTTCCGCTGTGCAAGGGCGGCATCATGGCGGGCGAGCCCGCATGCACGCAGACCGTTTCGGCATGGGCTGCGGCGTTTATCGGCTGGATGGCGCACGGCCAGCCGCAGGACTTGCTCAAGGCCGGCATCTTCTTTGACCTGCGGCCCATCGCCGGCCAGGCCGGGCTGACGGTGCCGCTGCGCACGCTGATCTGCGAGCAGGCGCCCCGGCACCCGCGCTTTCTGCGGCTGCTGGCGGCCAACTCCCTGAACTTCCGCCCCGCGCTGAACTGGCACGGTGGGCTGGACACGGTGGAGCACGGCGGGCGGCAGGTCATCGACTTGAAGCTGCACGGCACGGCCGTGTTCGTGGACGCGGCGCGCTGCCTGGCTCTGGCCCACGGGCTGGCCGCCGTGGGCACGCGCGAGCGGCTGCTGGGCGCGGGCGAAGCCATGGGGGTGCCGGTGGCCGAACGGGAAGGCTGGGCCGCGGCGTTCGAGGTGCTGCAGATGCTGCGCCTGCGTGCCCAGGGTGTGCCCGAGGCTGGTGCCGCCCCGGCCGAACCCGCCAACCCCAACCAGGTGGCCCTGGACACGCTCAACGACCTGGACCGTCGTCTGCTGCGCGACGCCCTGCGCCTGGCCCGCAGCCTGCAGCAGCGCGTGGAGATGGACTGGGTGCGGTCCTGAGCGTCCCCCCAGTGTTGGGCCGGGGAGCCGAGGTTCAGCGCAGGAACAACCGGTACACCGGGTTGGCCGTCTCCTCCACGTAGGGGTAGGCCAGGGTTTGCAGGAATTCGTCAAAGGCCGCTGAATCACCGGCCGGCACCTGCAGGCCCACCAGGATGCGGCCATAGTCCGCACCCTGGTGGCGGTAATGGAACAAGCTGATGTTCCAGTTCGGGTGCATGGACGACAGAAAACGCTTGAGCGCGCCCGGCCGCTCCGGGAAGGTGAAGCGGAACAGCCGCTCGTCGCGTGCCAGGTCGCTGCGCCCACCCACCAGATGGCGCATGTGCTCCTTGGCCATCTCGTCGTCCGTCAGGTCCACGGTGGCAAAGCCGTGGCGCTCGAACAGACGTGCGATCTTCGGCCCCTCCTCGCGCTTGTGCAGCGTCAGGCCCACGAAGACATGGGCCACCCGTTCGTCGGAGATGCGGTAGTTGAACTCCGTCACCTGGCGCGGGCTGGCCGCCCCGGCAGAGGTGCCGATCAAGTCGATGAAACGGCGGAACGAGCCGCGCTCTTCCGGGATGGTCACCGCGAACAGCGCCTCGCGCTGCTCACCGAACTCCGCGCGCTCGGCCACGAAGCGCAGGCGGTCGAAGTTCATGTTGGCGCCGCAGGTGATGGCCACCAAGGTCTGGCCCTTGCACTTGTGCGTCTGCACGTACTGCTTGATGGCGGCCACGCCCAGCGCGCCGGCTGGCTCCAGGATGCTGCGCGTGTCCTGGAAGACATCCTTGATGGCGGCGCAGACCTCGTCGGTGTCCACCCGGACGAAGTCGTCCACCAGGGCGCGCGTCAGGCGGAATGTTTCCTCTCCCACCAGCTTGACGGCCGTGCCGTCGGAGAACAGCCCCACGTCGGCCAGTTGCACGCGCCGGCCCTTGCGCACCGACTGCATCATGGCGTCGGAGTCCACGGTCTGCACACCGATGACCTTCACCTCCGGCCGCACCGCCTTGATGTAGGCCGCCACACCGGAGATCAGCCCGCCGCCGCCAATGGCCACGAACACCGCGTCCAGCGGCCCCTGGTGCTGGCGCAGGATCTCCATCGCCACCGTGCCCTGGCCGGCGATCACGTCCGGGTCGTCGAAGGGGTGGACGAAGGTCAGGCCCTGGGACTGCTGCAACGCCAGCGCCTGCTGGTAAGCGTCGGAGTAGCTGTCACCGTGCAGCACCACCTCGCCACCCAGCGCCTGCACCGCGTCGATCTTTACCCGCGGCGTCGTCACCGGCATCACGATGGTGGCCTTGCAGCCCATCTTGCGCGCCGACAGCGCCACGCCCTGGGCATGGTTGCCGGCCGAGGCGCAGATGACGCCGCGTGCACGCTGCTCGGGCGTCAGGTGCGCCATCTTGTTGTAGGCCCCGCGCAGCTTGAAGCTGAACACCGGCTGCTGGTCCTCGCGCTTGAGCAGCACCTGGTTGCCCAGACGGCGCGACAGGTGCCGAGCGGGTTCCAGGGCCGACTCGATGGCCACGTCGTAGACCTTCGCGGTCAGGATGCGCTTGAGGTAGTCCGCAGCGGACCGCTGCGCGGCCTTGGTTGGGGCTGCAGGGGCTGCCTGAGACGTGGCGCCCTGGTCGCCGCTGCTGGAAGAGGAAGTCTTGGAATTCGGCATCACGGCATCATAGAAGCGCCACTGCCGTGCCCGATGAGGGCCGCGTACGCGCTTTGGGCTGGACAGCGCCCGGGCAAAAAAAGACCCGGAGCCCGTGAAGGCTCCGGGTCAATCCACCATTGGAGGAGGTGGAGGAGACAACCGGTGTGCAGCGTGTTCACTCTGCGGGGTACGGGTGTTCCATCCCGAACCTTTGCGTTGCAACGTGCTACAGCGTGAATCAAGTCTAGCACTGGATTGTTGCAGCGCAGCAAGCGTGCTTCAGCAGCGCATTCAGTTCCTGCGAAAGGTCAAATCCGACAGGGAAAAAGCAGGAAGCGTGCCTGCCCGCACAATCCAGTCTTCGATCACCCCCTGTGTGCCGCCCCGAGCGCGCACCAAGATGCAACATGGAATGCACCATCCACTGGATGCCGTCCACCGGCATGGGCTTCGCGGCCGAAACCGGCAGCGGCCACCTGATCAACATGGACGGCGCCCCCGAGGGCGGCGGCCGTAACCTGGCCCCCCGGCCCATGGAGACCTTGCTGGCCGGTGCCGGCGGCTGCACCGCCTATGACGTGGTGCTGATCCTCAAGCGCGGGCGCCACGCCGTCACCGGCTGCCAGGTCAAGCTCCAGGCCGAACGCGCGGACACCGACCCCAAGGTCTTCACCAAGATCCACCTGCACTTCGTGGTCAGCGGCAAGGGCGTGCCCGCCACCGCCGTGGAGCGCGCCGTGGCGCTGTCGCACGAGAAGTACTGCTCGGCCACCATCATGCTGGCCAAGACCGCAGAGGTCACCACCAGTTTTGAGGTGGTGGAAGGCTGACCAGCCGCTACACGGCATGAGCCGGCGCGGGCCGGGGTGGCTCGAAGGTTGATCGTCTCGGATGCGATCTGCGTGATCAGGAGATCACACCCAGCAGATCACACCCGGTGCGCCACCGTCGTCATCACCTTGGCAGTGGCGCGCATCAGCCATTTCACAGGCTCGGGCATGGGAGCCGCGCCAGCGGCCAGGGCATCCTCCGCATGGCGGGCTTCATCCGCTTTCATCTGCTCGACGATGGCGCGTGAAGCCTCGTCCGCTGCAGGCAGGCGGTCCAGGTGGCTGGCCAGGTGGGCTTCCACCTGACGTTCCGTCTCCACCACAAAGCCCAGGCTGGCGGCGTCGCCCAGCCTTCCGGCCGCCAGGCCGATGGCAAACGAGCCTGCGTACCACACGGGGTTCAGCAGGCTGGGCCGGTCGTTCAGTTCCCTCAGGCGCTGTTGTGTCCAGGCCAGGTGGTCGGTCTCCTCGCGCGCCGCGGCCAGCATCTGCTGCCGCATCTGTGGGCTGCGCGCGGTCAGCGCCTGGGCCTGGTATAGCGCCTGCGCGCAGACCTCGCCCACGTGGTTGACGCGCATCAGGGCGGCGGACAGGCTGCGCTCCGACTCCAGCAATGCCGCAGGTTCCGTCTGCGACCCCGCTCCCGCTGATTGGGGCGTGGGCCGGGCGGCGATGCTGGCCCCTGACAAGGTGCGCAGGGCGTTCTCCATGCTCGTGAGTGCGCGGTCCAACGTGTGGTTCAGGGTCAGGCTCATGCCGAAGGAGGATAAGGCAAGCTTCTGGCCAGCGACTTGCTGACCGGGACATCGGATGTCCTCGGTGGTGGTGCAAGACGGGGTTCCGTTGTGAGAAGACAACAGGAAATGGCCCTTTTGCCCCTTCAGGTTTGCAAGACGGCGGCCTGTCTGGTGCAATCTGTTGAGCTTCTCACGATGCCTTTAGGTCGAACAGCTTAGGTAGCGGCTTTTAGATCCTTGGGTGCCGGGAGACGTTTTGTTCCACTAAATGGAGATCTTTCACATGAAGAAGTCCCTCATTGCTCTGGCCACCCTGGCAGCCTTCTCTGGCGTCGCGATGGCTCAATCCTCTGTCACGATCTACGGCGTTCTCGACGTTGGCTACGGCAAGATCAAGGGCGGCAAGCTTGGTCTGCAGAACGGCGAGACCTACGGTCTGGCCAATTCTCCGTTCACGGCGAAGGACGGTTTCAACTCGACTTCCGTCATCGGTTTCCGCGGCGTGGAAGACCTGGGCGGCGGTATGAAGGCCAACTTCAACCTGCAGACTGGCGGTATTGAGTTGGGTTCCGGTGCTACGCCCCTGGCTTTCAGCCGTGAGAGCAACGTAGGTCTGGAAGGCGGGTTCGGCGCGATCCAGTTCGGTCGTACCTCTTCCATCGCTGCCAAGACCATGGGCGGTTTCGACTTGAACGGTACGTCAGGTTCTTCCGCCTTGGCCAACGCCGGCGTGTCGGCTGTGACGTGGTACGGTTCTTCGCGTCGCAGCGACCAAATGCAGTACACCTCTCCCAAGCTGGGTGACGTGACAGTGCGTGTGGGCCTGACGTTGAAGGGTGATGCTGCTGTCAACGGCAACCTGACTGCTGCACAAGTTGCGAACAACAAGGATCGGGTGTCTTTGGGCGTGACTTATGCCAAGGGTCCCCTGGTGATTGGCGCCGTGACGGAAACCAAGAGCACGGTGGCGCAGCGTAATGCTATGGCCGTGGGCGCTTCGTACGACCTCGGCTTTGCACGCGTTGCGGCGGCTTACAACAAGCGTGAGTTTGCAGGTACGGTTGGCTACAACCAGTTCGCCGCCATTGGTACGTCTACCTACGCCGCCAGCCAAGGCGGCAAGGGTTACTCGCTGGGTGTCGTTGCCCCGATGGGTCCCCTGAATGTGGGTGCTCAGTACGCCAACAACTCTGACACCAAGGTCAAGGCAACTGAACTGTTTGCGAACTACGCGCTGTCCAAGCGCACCCGTGTCTACGTTGATTACGTGACCACCTCAGGCACTGAAGCGCAAGGTGCACTTGCTCTCGGAGCCGCGAATGCCTCTCCCGGCTATGACGCAGTTCCCGCCAAGACCAACGCCTTGGGTGTTGGTATCGTCCACACCTTCTAATCACGAGTTGGCATAAGCCAGCAACGGTTAGCAAAAACCCCATCGCGGAAACGCGGTGGGGTTTTTTCATGGACTCTGCGCCACAGAGTGGTCTCGATGCGCCTTGGTTTAGCGGCGAATGTCGTGCATACCTCAGCGTGGGGGCAAAGCGCCTGACGCTAGCTCTTGATCACTTGCGCTTTCGGGACCACGTTTCCGCGACTGCATCCCACTCGTGTGTTCGCAGGAACTCTCGGGTTTCCCGCCGCATCTGATCGCGGCTCAGTTGGCTGATCACCCGGGGCTTGGTCAAAGGTACCCACTCTTCGCTGACCGCATCCCAGCGGTGGTTCTTCAGAAAGTCGTCGCGCTCCTGGCGTACCTGGGCGCGGCCTTTCATGTCCGCCGGCGGTTCGAACTCGGGTTTCAACACCCAGGTTTCGCTGATGGAATCCCAACGATGAGACTTGATGAATTCGTCTCTTTCCATCTTCACCTGCGCACGGGTTGTCGGTGCCGCCGCAGCGGTTGACGCCGCTGGTTGCGCCTGCGCATAGTGGCCCGCCAGGGCGAGGATCGTGGCCGAAAGCATGAGGGCGAGTGGTCTTTGCTGCATAAGAGGCTCCAAGTTCAGGTTCGATTGCGGATACCGTGGAGATCGGAGTCTTGTTGAAGAGAACAGGCCGCATATTGAGATTGAGCACGGTGGCCGCTCATGTCCCTTCAAGGAACAGGTGAGATGACTGCAAGCCTTGCGAATATCACTCGGCGTTCACTGCTGGCGCTGCCCGTGGCGGGCCTGGCCGGGTGCATCAGCTCACCCGTGGCCCAGGGTCCGGGTGCAGGGTCTGGAAAGGATGCGGCGGCGGCAGAGGGCTGGCACCAGGTCCCCTTGCCGGGCAAACAGGCCACCCGCTATGCAGCCACCACCAAGGACGGACGCGAGGCCGTGCATGCCCGGGCGGAGCGTTCGGCCAGCATGTGGCGGCGCAAGGTGGAGGTGCCCCCTGAGCGACTGGGGCAGGTGCGCTGGTCCTGGCGTGTGGACCGGCTCAATCCCCAGGCCAGCATTGGCGACGTGGACGCCGAAGACGCCGTGGCGCGGGTGATCTTCGCCTTCGACGGTGACCGTTCCCGTCTTTCGGCCCGCAACCGGGCGATGTTCGATCTGGCACAGGCGCTCACGGGGGAGACGCCGCCCTACGCCACGCTGCTGTACGTGTGGGAGACAAGCAAGCCGGTGGGGTCGGTGGTGGTGAACCCGCGCAGCGACCGCATCCGCAAGTGGGTGGTCGATTCCGGGCCACAGCACCTGGGAACCTGGCGCGTGCACCAGCGCGACCTGGCGGCCGATTTCGAGCGCGCCTTCGGCGAGAAGCCCGGGCCGCTGGTGGCGATTGGCAAGATGACGGACGCCGACAACACCGGTTCCCGAGCCGAGGCCTGGTATGGGCCGATCGAACTCGGAGCCTGAGTCACCCCTCCCATTCCCGGATCTGGCATAAAGCCGGGTGTTGGCGCCGTGTCATGTTGGCTCATCGTGAAACCGGGTATTGTTGTGGGAGGAGAAGACATGAAGCCCTCTGAAGCCTTGGCCTTGAACCGTGCCGCGATACGGCGGGTGGTCGAGTCTCATCGCGCCCGCAACGCTCGGGTGTTCGGTTCCGTCCTGCGAGGTCAGGACACCGACAGCAGCGATCTGGACATCCTCATCGACCCAACGCCAGAAACGACTTTGTTCGATATCGGCGCAATCCGCCATGAACTCGCCAATTTGCTTGGCGTACCGGTGGACGTTTTGACGCCCAATGCCTTGCCCGACAGCTTCCGGGCCACGGTGCTTGCCGAGGCTCGCCCTGTATGACCCGTGACCAGCAACGCCTTGCCGACTACCTCGGTCACATCACCGACGCCATCGAGCGAATTGACC